>Ga0115031_1001538_pt1 | contig 17179 bp, 13 predicted proteins | sample Maine_Asex4_meta_FD_87301 | JGI IMG/M metagenome (GOLD analysis project Ga0115031, IMG submission 87301) | Marine algal microbial communities from Maine, USA - Maine_Asex4_metaG | ecosystem: Host-associated > Algae > Red algae > Unclassified | place: Maine, USA | collected 2015-01-05
ACACCTTGCAGAACTTTCAGAAAAATTTCTCAAAAAAGGCAAGTTGGTTTATATAGAGGGAAAATTGACTAATCGGAAATGGCAAGATCAAGAGGGGAAAGATAAATATATTACAGAAGTGGTAGCCAACAACCTTCGTTTTTTAGACAGAAAAGAAAGTGGTAGTGGGTATACTTCTAGTTTTCCAGGTGCAGAAAATGCACCACCAGAAAAGAAAAAAGAAGATACTACCCCTTCAGTACAAGACACTACTGCTGCCCCTACAGAAAAACCAACAGCCGCTCCTGCCGAAAAGGCTACCTCTGCTCCTGCCGAAAAAGCAGTAGCAGAAGCGGACGACGATTTACCCTTTTAAAAAAGAAGTCAGAAGTCAGACCGAAAAATATTCCGAAAGCCTTCGGAACTGTCAGAAGTCAGACTTATGACGTATTCCTAGACGCAAATAAGACGTAGTCGTTAACGTCTGGGAACACGTCATAAATCTGACTTCTGACAGTTCCGAAGGCTTTCGGAATATTTTCCGATCTGACATCTGACTTCTTTTCCACTAAACAACAAAAAAATAATTGGAAGCAGGCCCTGACCTACTTAGTACGATATTCTACCTATCTTCTTTTTTTTTCCTCTCTGTTTCGAGCCTTCACATTGCTTTAGCAGGTGGTTTCATTGTGTTCCTTTTAATGTGCTCTGCAATGGTTTCTAGCTCAGAAGTTGCCTATTTTTCTTTATCGCCTAATGATTTAGAAGCACTAAAAAACGAGCAATCGCCTAATTCTAAACAAATTATTAAGTTATTAGAAACACCTAGAACACTTCTAGCCACTATTTTAATTAGTAATAACTTTATTAATATTGCCATTGTCATTATTTCTGATTATGTGCTGCGAAATATTTTTACGACCATTATCTGTGAGCGTTGGGCAGGTGACTTACTAAATGTTTGTTCTTTTTTACCTTGGTCTGTAACGACTATTGCTCAAGGGATTAATCTATTAATTACCGTAGTAGCTGTTACTTTCTGTTTGGTACTTTTTGGCGAGGTTGCTCCTAAAGTATATGCGAAATTAAATAATATTTGGCTGTCTCGTCTTATGGCAAGACCGCTTGGTATTCTTCAAAAAGTATTTTATCCTATCAGTAAAATATTGGTTAATTGGAGTGATTCTTTGGAAAAACGACTAGCTCGGCGAAATGTATCTAATTCAACCAGTAAAACAGATATAGATGAAGCCATCAACCTTACTGTAAAGGACGGCATTAACGCAGGTGGAGAAATAGATATTCTCAAAAGTATTATTCACTTCGGGGATGTATCGGTCAAACAAATTATGCGGGCGAGAGTAGATGTTATTGCCGTAGATTTTCAAACAAATTATAAAGAATTACTAGAACTCATCAACGACTCTAATTATTCCAGAATTCCAGCCTATCAAGAAGATTTAGACCATATAACGGGTTTACTATACGCCAAAGATTTATTAGGTCATCTTAATGAAGGGGAAGAATTTGAGTGGCATCAATTATTGAGAACAGATATATTATATGTACCTGAAGCTAAAAAAATTGATGACCTCCTGAAAGAATTCCAAGAAAAACGAATGCACATGGCAATCGTAGTAGACGAATTTGGAGGTACTGCTGGCATTGTGACTTTGGAAGATATAATGGAAGAAATTATCGGAGAAATCCGAGATGAGTTTGATGACCAACTAGAAGTAGATTATCAGAAAATTGATGATCACAATTATATTTTTGAAGGAAAAACGCTGCTGAATGATGTTTGTCGGGTAATTGGTATAGATACAAACATATTTGATGAGGATAGAGGAGATGCTGATTCTTTGGCAGGTCTAGTATTGGAAAAAAGAGGTAGATTACCTAAAAAAGGAACCGAAGTACAGTTGGGCTATTGTTTTTTAAAGATTATGGCGGTTAGTAAGAAAAGAATAAAACAAATTCAGATTATCTTGCCTAAGTAAATATTATAGATACCAAATGGATAACATCCTTCCCAACATCCTGCTATTTTCAAATTTTCTTCTTATCTTACCCACTATTTCAATTCAAATCACCAGTACCGAAGAAAAAACAAAACATACCGTTCCTTTTTTAAAACATACCGCTTTTTAAAAAAAGCTAAAACAGACAAAAAGAATTTAGTACGTTTTATGTTTTACTCAGGAGAGAGAAGTTAAGGTTCAGAAAAGCTCCTGACATACTCCCCCTAACTCCTAAGTACTTAGACAAAGTGTAAGAATAATTTAATTTATTCTTCCACTTTGCCTTACGATTTTATTTTTTCTTCCTATCCAAATAGATTAAAGACAATAGATGTTTTTTTTTAACAGAAAAAAAGATATACATCAACTCTCAGATGAGGAGTTAATAGCGCTTTACAAAAAGCGAGGGGAAGAGGAATGCATGGGAGAATTGTATAATCGCCATTACGACAAGTTGTATGTAGTTGCACGCAATATGCTGAATGACCGAGAGGCAGCAAAGGATATTGTGATGACTGTATTCGAGAAAGTGTTAAACAATGTAGAAGATACAGACGTTCAATCTTTCAGTAATTGGGTGTTCATTATCACCAAAAATGAATGCAACCAATACCTACGTAGAGATAGTACTTCTGTAAGAAAAATAACAGAATGGGGTGATATACAAAGAAATGATGGAAATTTTGTGGAAAATGATGCGCTCGATCATCTATTAAGGGAGGAGCAGGATGCACATACTCAAAATCGAGTAGAATCTGCTATCGAACAACTCAAAGAAGAGCAGAGAACTTGCATCTTGTTATATTATTTTCAAGAGAAAAGCTATAAGCAAATAGCGGCCTCTACAGGATTCACCGACAAAGAAGTGAAAAGTTACCTTCAAAATGGGAAGAAGAATCTTGCTAAACTACTTACTCCAAACAGATAAATGTAATCCAGAATGGAACACGTTGTGTCAAAAAATAAATGTATTCCCCTAAAGACACTCCAACAATATAAAAAAGGAAGTGTCAATAAACAGGAGAAAAGTGCAGTAGAAGCTCATCTACCAACTTGTGAACTTTGTTCCTATACGGTAGCTAGTACCACTAAAATTAATGAGAAGGAATTAGCAGAAGATTTACCTACGCTACGTCGCTCTATTACGGATACCTTGATGGAGCGAAAAAAAGTAAAACGACAACAAGCAGGTAATCAAGGGCAACAAGGAAATCAGCGACGCAAATTGTATAGCATAGCAGCCGCACTCGCTTTTTTAGTAGCGTTAGGACTTGCGGTGCAAGTATTTATAAATGCTAATAATTCTGAAAATTTGTATGCTCAATATTACCAATCTTATGATGTACCAGAAGATTTACTTAGGAGCGTCACTGTTGCTACTGAACCTCCGATAGATCCTGGTATTATTACTATTGATTCAAATACACCTCCCTCTCAAAATAATCCTAGAATTTCAGAGTCACTAGCACAAGCTATTGCGACTTATAAAGATATACCCTATAAAGCCAGCAGTATTCCCTCTAGCTTCAATCAAGATCCACATGAAGCAGCACTTACGCAATTACTACAAGGTTTAACTCAATTAGAAAAAGGAAATATTACTGCTGCTATTCCTATATTAGAAAAAGTCCAAAAAAGTAAAACAACTTATAAAGAAGATGCCACTTGGTATCTAGCTTTAGCCCATCTCAAGAAGGAAGATAATGCCACTGCTATTCGTTTATTGGACCAACTCTTGGCATTGAATAATGGGTTTTATTATGAAGATGCAAAGGCATTGAAAGCAAAATTGCAGTAAGTAAAGTTGTTTATTTGTTTAGAATGTTTATTTGTTTAATACACTGCATATCAATGTTTGGCAAATAGTTACTATAAAAATGATTTTGCTACTCTATTAAGTAAAGAGGGAAAAATAATTCCCGTAAGGGTTTGAGTCTTATAAAACGTATTTTTTTTATTTCCTGAGACGGATTCTCAATCCGCTGTGTATTTCTAACGCCAACCTTCACTAATAGTATGTGGATTACAAATCCGTCTTACCACCGATATTACATGAGCGACCTACCTGTTGATAAAATCAAAAAATGGCGACTAATTTTAGGGCAAGCTGCAGACCCTGAAAAACAAGTAGAGCTAGACAAAGCCTTAGCAGGTAAAGATGGCGTACTAGAATCCCTATACAATGAAGAAGCAGGTGACCGAAAAGGCGGACTAGGTAGTTCTACTCCCAAGGTTAATCGGTGGTTAGGCGACATTCGCAAATACTTTCCCAAGTCTGTTGTTCAAATTATGCAAAAAGATGCATTTGAACGCCTGAATATTGAAAAAATGCTCTTCGAGCCAGAATTTTTAGAATCCATAGAACCTGATGTTTCTTTGATAGGCACCTTGCTTTCGCTCAATAAAGTGATGCCTGAGAGAACAAAAGACACGGCTAGAAAAGTAATTCGGAGAGTAGTGGAAGAATTAGAAAAAAAGCTCACCAATCCAATGAGAGAAGCGGTCAATGGTAGCCTCAATAGAAGTGTCAGAAATCGCCGCCCGAAATTAAAAGAAATTAATTGGCACAAAACCATCCAAGCGAACCTCAAACACTATCAAAAAGATTTAGAAACGATTATTCCAGAAACGCTTATTGGTTATGGAAAGAAAGGGCAAGCACTAAAAAAAGTTATCCTTTTAGTGGACCAAAGCGGGTCGATGGCTTCCTCTATTGTCTATGCAAGTGTTTTTGGGGCGATTCTCGCCTCGCTAAAATCTATTAAAACACACATCGTTGTTTTTGATACGGCTGTCGTAGATTTATCTGATGAATTAGACGACCCCGTAGAGTTACTTTTTGGTACGCAATTAGGTGGGGGCACAGATATTAATAAGGCATTTGCTTACGCTGAAAACCTTATTCAAAATCCAGCAGATACCATCCTTTTTTTAATTAGTGATTTATTTGAAGGGGGCAATGAACAAGCTTTACTTAAACGGGTTACGGCCATTCGACGAGGCGGTACCCAATTAATTACTTTGTTGGCTTTGAGTGATGAAGGTGCGCCCATTTATGATAAAAATATTGCTGCTCGTTTTGCCAGTGTAGATATTCCTTCTTTCGCTTGTACACCTGACCAGTTTCCGCCACTAATGGCAGCAGTTATTAAAAAAGAAAATATTCAAAATTGGGCCGCTCGGGAAGGTGTGGTGGTTGGATAAGAAAAAGAAAAGAAGTCAGAGGTCAGACCGAAAAATAAATTTTTCTGTCAGAAGTCAGATGTATGACGTGTTCCTAGACGCATATATGACGTATAGTTAACGTCTAGGAACACGTCCCAAATCTGACTTCTGACAGAAAAATTTATTTTTCGGTCTGACCTCTGACTTCTTTTCAAGAAATCAACACCTTCCCATCCATATCTTCAGGAATATCCATACCCATCAAATACAAAATCGTTGGCGCAATATCGCCCAATTTACCTGCTTTAATCGTTCGACCGTTTACCTGATTGCTTACATAGATACAAGGAACAGGATTCGTTGTATGTGCCGTGTGTGGCGAGCCATCTGCATTAATCATAAAATCTGAATTACCATGATCGGCAATAATAATTGCGTCGTAGCCATTTTTCAGGGCAACGCCTAATAATTTCTCCACACATTTATCTACCGTTTCTGCGGCTTTTTGAGCTGCTTTGAAATCTCCTGTATGCCCCACCATATCTGTATTTGCATAATTTAGACAGATAAAATTGGGTTGTTTTTCCTGAATGTGCTTTATCAAGGCAGCCGTTGATTCTACTGCACTCATTTCTGGTTGTAGATCATAAGTAGCTACTTTTGGAGATGGAATCACAATACGAGTTTCTCCCTCAAATTCTGCCTCTCTCCCCCCATTGAAAAAGAAAGTAACGTGTGGATATTTTTCCGTTTCTGCAATCCGAACTTGCGTTTTACCTGCTTTTGATAAAATTTCTCCTAAAGTATTTTTAATATCGTCTTTTGTAAATAACACATCAATATTCTTAAACTGCTCATCATAACGCGTCATCGTTACAAAGCGCAAATTTAATTTTTTCATATTATGCGCTGCATTATCCGACTGTGTTAGTACTTCTGTAATTTCTCTAGGACGATCTGTACGGAAATTAAAAAAGATAACAAGGTCTTCGTCTGCTATGGTCGCCATTGGTCCACCTTTGCTAGACTTGGCAAGAATAGGTTTTAAAAACTCATCCGTTTCCCCTGCGGCATAGCGTTTTTGAATCGTTGCTAAAATATCATCTGTTTGCTCTCCTTCCCCTTTCACTAATAAGTCATAAGCTAACTTAATTCTTTCCCAGCGTTTATCTCTGTCCATTGCATAATACCGCCCTATGACAGAAGCAATTTCTACAGGTTGCGTCCAAATATGCTCTTGTAATTCCTTCAAATAATCGTGTCCTCCATTTGGTGCAGTATCTCGTCCATCCATAAAGGCATGAATATAGACCTCTTTCAAACCATAAGCAGTCGTGATGTTACACAAGGCTTTTAAGTGGTTGATGTGTGAATGAACGCCACCGTCAGAAACTAGCCCCATTAAATGGACTTTTTTACCTTTCGTCTTCGCATATTTTAAAGCAGCTAATAGCGTTTTATTTGTATGCAAGGTTTTCTCTCGAATCGCTTTATTAATTCTAGCTAATTCTTGGTACACGACTCTACCTGCTCCAATATTCAAATGCCCCACTTCGGAGTTTCCCATTTGCCCTTTTGGCAAACCAACTTCTTCTCCGTAAGTTACCAATTCGGAGTTTGGGTATTTTTTGTAAAGGCTATCTACAAATGGTGTATTGGCTTGTGCAATTGCGCTTACTTTTGCATCAGGACCATGTCCCCACCCGTCTAAAATAATTAACGCAACTTTATCTGTTTTCATAATTAATAGCTTAATTTTTTTTGAAACACAAAAGAACCAAAAGTTCACAAAAGGGCTTTCACAAAAGTTTTTTTTAAAAACACTTTTTGTATGTCAAAATAATTCACTTTTGTGAAAGCTCTTTTGTGAACTTTTGATTCTTTTGTGTTTCAACTTTTGTGTTTCAATAATCATTATCTAATTAAGCGACTTATCGCTTTTTCTACTTTTTCAAAATTAAACCCTTCCCATACATTTTTCATTTTCTCCTGTATCTGTGGCGTACACAAATTTCCTATACTGCCCTCGTGGGTATGTACAACTTTTGTGGAAGGATTAAAATCACCAGCTTCAATTTGCCGACCTACTATTTTATAGGCATCTCGGAAAGGTACACCACTTAAAACTAAATTGTTTACCTCCTCCACGGAAAATAAAAATTTATATTTTTCCGCTTCTACAATACCTTCCTTAATCTGTATATGGTGTAACATATAATCTGCAATCTCCAAGCAATCTTTTACATCTTGTAAGGCAGGAAATAAAGATTCTTTTAATAATTGAAAATCTCGATGGTAGCCAGCAGGCAGGTTATTGATGGTCATGCTGATTTCCGTAGGTAAAGTTTGTAGTTTATTACACTTCGCCCGTATCAATTCAAAAACGTCTGGATTCTTTTTATGCGGCATAATACTAGACCCCGTTGTTAATTCATCAGGGAAACTAATAAAATGATAGTTTTGATTGGTATATAAGCAAACATCCATTGCAAATTTGCCGAGCGTACTAGCAATCGAAGCTAAAGCAAAACTTAAAAACAACTCCGATTTCCCTCTTCCTAATTGAGCGTGGATTACATTGTAATTTAGATTCTCGAAGCCTAACAGTTCGGTAGTCATTGTCCGATTAAGCGGAAAAGAGGAACCGTAGCCAGCAGCAGAACCCAAAGGATTCTGGTTAATTATTTTATAGACGGATTGTAGTAAGGTAAGATCATCTACCAAACTCTCTGCATAAGCACCAAACCATAAACCAAAAGAAGAGACCATCGCTACTTGTAAGTGCGTATAACCTGGCATTAACTTTTGCTGATGTTGTTCGCTTAATTGAAGGAGGGTTTGGAAAAGCGAATTTGTTGTTTCTGCTACTTCCTTTATTTCATCTCTAAAGAACAAGCGTAAATCGACTAATACTTGGTCATTTCGAGAACGCCCACTATGTATTTTCTTACCTATATCTCCCAAGGATTGGGTCAATAGTAATTCTACCTGAGAGTGTACATCCTCTATGCCTGCTTCAATGATAAAGGTTCCCGCTTCTGCCTTTTGATACAAATCCTTTAAGGCAGCTTGCAATTGTATTAATTCTGATTGTTCTAATAAATTAATACTTTCTAGCATTTCAATATGTGCTAAAGAACCTAGAACATCAAATTTGGCGAGCCATAAATCTAACTCCCTATCTTTTCCAACTGTAAAATTTTCTATCCGTTTATTGATAGTGCTATCTTTCTGCCAAAGTTTCATAAATGTTATTCAATTATTTCAAAAAATTTCAGCAATCGGAGCGCAAAGATAGTAAAGTTCTCAATGAGAAGTCAACGATCAGATCGGGCTTATATAAAAAGGGAAAATTTGAAAGTCATTCAAATTTTCCCTTTTTATGTAAGCCCGATCTAATTTAAATTTTGAACGTATGTTGAGCACGTCATAAATCTCACCTCTGACAGTTCCGAAAGCTTTCGGAATATTTTTCGATTTGACCTCTGGCTTCTTTTCTAAGTATTGATTAAAAAATAAGTTAGTCTTTTTGTTTTTGAATTGACCTTTTTTCTCATAGGTTTTCAACCCATTTCAAAAAAGCCCATTTCAAAAACGACTAATTTATTTTTTCATCGTTGCTAAACAGGTACTTTAGCCTTAAAAATCAAAACATCATTTTTCGGCATAATTTTACAAGGCGTATTAGCTTCCACTAAAAAAATATCCCCTGGTTTCAAGAGCAATTGATTGTTAAGACCTAAAACAGCCCCTTCTCCCTCAATCACGATAAAAATTTGTACACTAGGATAGTTCTTAGGGCGATAGATATTTCCTTTAGGTAATTTTATTTGGCTCAATTCAAAATCTGGAGTCGGCGTTTTAAATACTTTCTCCAATGCAGAGATAGGCACCCCTTTTAAAATTTTAGGAAGGATAGGTTTAAAGTCCAGATGCTTTAATAGCTCTGTTACATTAATATGTTTTTGGGTCAATCCACCTCTAAAAACATTATCAGAATTAGCCATTAATTCCACGTTGATTCCTTCCAAATAGGCATGTGGAATACCAGCTGCTTGATAAATTCCCTCTCCCCTCTTTAGTCGAACCAAATTCATCAGGTAAATAGAAAAAATGCCTCTATCGTATTGTCCGTCAATCGTATATTCATCAAAAGCTTTAGCGGCCCAATAATCAACATCTTCTCGTTCTAATTCTCCTGCGTCTTTTAATAGCTGTAATCTCTTGTCTAGTGGTGTCAATAAGCGATTCACCTCCGACTGAGGCATTTCCATTATTGCTTTATATAACGACAAAACATTGTTATCTACAAAATAATCCTTCAAAGGCTGAAATTCTGGAATTTCCAATACTTCCTGAATTTGCGTTATGGATTTAAACCCATGCAATAACCAAAAAGTAGATAAGGCAACCATTACTTCTGGTTTGTGGTTGGCATCTCGGTAAGTTCTATTAGGTGCTGTTCTATCTATATCTAGTTTTTCTTCTTCCGCAAAGCCTATCTCTGCTGCTTTCTTAGTAGGGTGGGCTTGAATAGAAAGCATTTTTTTAACATCTAACACTTTAAACAAAAAAGGTAATTGTTCTCCAAATTGAGTAACCGCTTTTTTACCTAAAATTCTTTTTGGATGTTTCTTAATAAACTTCTTTAGTGGTTGCGTTCTTTTTTCAACTACAATTTTAGAGGGTCCTTTAACGTGTGTTCCTACCCACAATTCTGCATAAGGTTGTTTCTTGTCATTCGTTTTATTGAGTAAGTCAGGAATAAAACGCATCCCGCCCCAAGCATAATGTTGTACTATGCCTTTTAGTTTGTATAGTGCCATAAATTCTAAAATAAAAGTATCGGTAACATCATAGGCAACCAAGAACTCTAAATGTTAACCTTAGTAATAGCAAAAGAATAAATCCCCTACGTAGATAAGGTTGTTTTATACTTGGCAGCCAAAATAAATTATATTTTTTTTAAAGGGAGTAAATAACTGGATACTCCAAAAATAGAATTTTCGATGTGCAAATCATCACACATCAAAAAAAAAATATCAAAAAAACGATTTAATTACAAATAGAATACTCTAAAGTAACCATTATAACGGATACTTGTTACGTATAGCAGTTATTTTTTTAAAAAAGAATACCAATTCGAAGCGTAATACTTTTTATCACTCCTTTTGAATCTTCCTTTTCACCGCTATTTTTTAAAGCATTATCATCGGTAACATCTGCAAAACCCTGTTGATAATATAAACCGCCAATCAAAGCAGTATCTTCGGATATTGCGTAATGAATACCGCCTCCAAAACCCCAATTTAGATTAAATAGATTAACGTCCTTTTTAATATTTTCTCGTTCATAAGGAAAAGTAGTTCCCTCAATATCGCCTCTTGCCTGTACTTTTACCCCCAGAGAAAATAGAGGTATTTCTGCAAAATATCTTAAATAACCAAACTCCTTAGTCCGCATTTTTAAGCCGATCGGAACTTCTATATATTGAATATGATACTTTAGATTTACCCCGCTTGGCAAGGTATTTAAAGAAGTGTCACTTAATTCCGATTTTGGCCAAAGATTTCCCCCTTCTTCATGCAAAAGCGTCCCTCCTTGATTAAAAGCAAAATTAATACCGCTAATAAGTGCATAGTTCTCTCTAAAATAATATTCTCCCATCATACCTAAACGCATCCCTACATTTGTTCCATTTCCATTAATGGCATTGTCATCCGTTGTCATCCAACTAAAAGAAGGACTTATTTGAAATCCGAGCCGCAATTCTCCCTCTCCACTATCATATTCACTATATTGTGCAAAAGTAAAAACCGTTATACAAAACAAAAAGATATTCCCTAGTACAATTTTTTTTATCATTACTTTGTTTCTTCATATTTAACTGGACTTTAGCTATTGGTCTTTAGTCTTTAGTACGCTTAAGCTCGGCAGTAGGAATTAGCTAAAGCGTACTAAAGACTAATGGCTAAAGTCCAGTTTAGTACTGATAAAATAATAATTCTATCGTTTGGACAGACTTATTATTTGATCGTTACTCTATTTGTCAATAAATAGTCAAATAAATGCCAGAAAAGACTGTATTTAAAGTGTTTGGATTTATAATAGTACTTAGCCTAGGTTTGACGAGTTGTTGGGAAGACAAAAGTAAGCATATTCCTGATGTCAATGGAATAAACGTAGATTATAAACTTCTTCGATTTGAGCAAGATCTGTTTGCTATTGATACAAACGATATAATAGCGGATGTTGCTGCCTTAAAACAAAAATATCCTCAATTTGCCGATTTTTATTTCCAACGCATCCTTCAAATCCAAAAACCTTGGGATACTACGGGTGTCTATTTACAACATATTAAAGGCTTTCTAACGTATTCTTTTACGCAGCAATTGTATGATACGACACAAATTGTCTATAAGGATATGTCATCTGTCCGCAAACAATTAAAACAGGGTTTTCAATTCTACAAATATTATTTTCCAGAAAAAGAAATCCCGACCGTTTATACCTTTATTTCTGAGTTTTCTTATGGTGTTATTTTACCGCCGATTGATAATAGTATTGGTATTGGTTTAGATCTTTTTCTGGGAGATACTTATAAGCCTTACTATTTGCCTCCCCTGAGTATGCCTAAATATATTGCCAAAAATCAAGATAAAGCACATTTAGTCACAAAAGTATTCGATGGGCTATTATCTGATATGCAGGGAGAACTCAAAGGAAGTAAATTTGTTGACCATATTATTCATAATGGTAAACGACTTTATTTACTCGACCATATAATGCCTTATGAGCCTGATAGCATTAAATTAGGCTTTACAGCAGCTCAAACTAAATGGTGTGAGGAAAATGAATTTGCGATTTGGGCAATGTTATTAAAAGAAGAACTATTATATTCTAATGACCAACAAAAATTTAAAAGTTTAGTCTCCGAAAGTCCTTCTTCTGCGGGCATGCCTCCTGAATCTCCTGGAAGAACAGGTAATTGGGTCGGTTGGCAAATCGTTAAATCTTACATGAATCGTTTTCCAGAAACAACCCTGCAAGAGTTACTCGCTTTAGAGGATGCAACAGCGTTTTTGAGTAAAGCACGGTATAAACCGAGGAATTAGAAGTCAGATGTCAGACCGAAAAATAAATTTTTCTGTCAGAGGTCAGATGTATGACGTGTTCTTAGACGTTAGTCAAACGGACTGCTGTAACGCAACTCTCCGAGTTGTGGCTTGCACAACTCGGAGAGTTGCGTTACAGTTACTACATCTAACTTGCGTCTAGGAACACGTCATACATCTGACCTCTGACAGAAAAATTTATTTTTCGGTCTGACATCTGACTTCTTAAAAACAAAACTATGTCTATAATTTCAGTAAAAGGTATCTCTGTTTCTTTTGATAGAAAAAGAGTATTATCTAATATTTTTTTAGAAATAGAAGCAGGTAAAATATATGGGGTTATTGGGCCCAATGGTGCTGGTAAATCCACCTTGTTTAAAGCCATTTTAGGCTTGGTAGAAGTTGATAATGGCCATATTACAGTAGAAGGTAAGACCATAGAAGAACAGCGCAAAAAAGTAGTGTATGTTCCTCAAAAAAATGATGTAGATTGGCAATTTCCTGCTACTGTTTATGATATTGTAAGAATGGGTCGCTATCCCCATAAAAAATTCTATCAAAAACTAGATAAGCATGATGAAGCGATTACTATCAATGCTTTAAAAGAGGTAGATATGTTAGCTTTTAAGGAACGGCAGATTGGAGAACTATCTGGTGGTCAGCAACAACGGGTATTCTTAGCACGCGCTTTATGTCAGGAATCGGATATATTTTTTCTGGATGAGCCTTTCGTGGGCGTAGATGTAACAACAGAAGGAAAAATTATTCAAATTCTAAAAAGATTAGCTGATGAAGGGAAGACGCTTTTAGTCGTGCATCACGATTTATCTACTGTTAACAAATACTTTGATAAGGTTATTTTACTCAATCAACGCTTAATTGCCTACGGGGATACGGAGGTTGTTTTTAATGAGGAAAATATAGCTAGAGCATATAGTGGACAATTGCCTGTCTTACATAAAATGGGCAATCTTTAGTTTGAGAAGTCAGAGGTCAGATCGAAAAATATTCCGAATGTATTCGGAACTGTCAGAAGTCAGAGGTATAACGTGTTCCATGACGCAAGTTAGATGTAGTAACTGTAACACAACTCTCCGAGTTGTGCAAGTCACAACTCGGAGAGTTGCGTTATAGCAGTCCGTCTAACTTGCGTCCCAGAACACATCATAAATCTCACCTCTGACAGTTCCGAATACATTCGGAATATTTTTCGATCTGACCTCTGACTTCTCTAACAAAAAAGAGTGATATATTGGGGCTAATATATCACTCCCCGATAGGTAAGAGTAAAATTCGTATTGTGTGTAGTTGGATAAATGTTGCCAGATAGGAAAACAACATTTTCTCATAGTATGAAAGCTCACCCAAATTTAATAAAAAAAAACGCTTTTACAAAAACTTGCCTAACAAAAATTTTTCGTATATATGTTGTTTAACTCAAAACAAATAACTGAAAAATTTAATTTCTCCATTATTTTACTATAACTTAGCTGGACTTTAGTTTTTTCTTTCATCGTTTCTAAGTACACGGACCTAGAGAATAGTGCCAATACTTAGCCTAAACACGCTAGTTATGGATTACGATTGGAAAGATACCTTTCACTATACCCAAAGGGAACGTAGAGGTATTTTTATTCTTGCAACCATCTTTGTCGTATTGTTATTTATCCGTTCTTATATCCAAACAGAACCACCCTCCCCTACTGATTTTTCTAGTTTCAAAAAAGAAATTATTGAATTTGAACAACAGCAGATAGCTATCTCCCCTACCTCTGAAGATACTATTACAACTACCCAATTATTTAGGTTTAATCCGAATACGGCTACTAAAAAAGAGTTGGTACAATTAGGTATAGCGACTAAAATAGCAGATAGATTGATAAATTATCGAAACAAAGGAGGCACTTTCCGCAAAAAACAGGATTTACAGAAAATTTATGGCTTACCTGAAGTACTTTTTGAAAAGTTAGCACCCTATATTGTCATTCCACCCAATCAATCAGTTCGACCGAAATCAACTAAACCTAAAAAAATCAAAAAGGTACTTCGTCCTTTTAGATTTGATCCTAATTTTGTCTCCAAACAAGAACTTGTCGCAATGGGATTGAGTGATAAAACAGCACAACAAATTGTCAATTATCGGAATAAAGGAGGCAAGTTTTATAAAAAAGAGGACTTTAAAAAAATCTATGCGATCAATGCCTATCAGTACCAACAACTTGAACCGTTCATCCTTATTAAACAAACAGATAAATACACTGCTAAAAAGCCACCCTTTACCCCCAAAACTTACAAAATTACTAAATCAGTAAAAGTAGATGTTAATAAAGCGACCTTAGAAGATTGGCAGCAGTTAAAAGGCATTGGTCCTTTTTATGCGAAAAAGATTGTTGGTTTCCGTGAAAAATTAGGTGGGTTTGCTTCCATTGAACAGATAGGAAGTACTTATAATTTGCCAGATAGTGTATACCAAAATATCCGTATACATTTGATTTATTCTCCTATTTTCAGACCACTATCTATTAACAAAATATCTTTAGATTCGCTTAAAAAACATCCTTTTATCAATAGCCGCCAAGCACAAGCCCTACTCAATTATAGAGCGAATCATGGACCATTTGGAAATTGGGAAGCAGTGGGCAAAGTGAAAGTGTTGTCAACAGAACAGTTAGCGTTGTTGAAACCTTATTTGAGGTATGAATAGGTCAGAACGCAGGGAGGTTCTTTAACTTAAAATCTCTTTTACCCCCAGTTTTTTCTATCAACCGAGTCTCTTTAATAACAATATTATGCGAAAAAGCTTTGCACATATCGTAGATGGTTAAGGCAGCAACGGTTGCCCCTGTGAGGGCTTCCATTTCTACACCTGTTTTGGCAGTAAGACTTGCGGTGCAATCTATGACAATTTCATTGGCTTCATTGATATGAATGCGGACTTGACAATTATCTAAACCTAAAGGGTGACACAAAGGAATTAATTCGCTCGTTTTCTTAGCCCCCATCACTCCTGCTAAAATAGCTGTTTGAAAAACAGGCCCTTTTTTAGTTTGGATGTCTTTGTCTTTAAATTGAGCCAAAATCGATTCTTCCACTACAAGAATACTTCTCGCCTTTGCGGTTCTCTTTGTTATCTTTTTTCCGCCTACATCTACCATAGAGGGATTTCCAGCACTATCTAAATGGGTAAATTTATTGCTCATATTTTGGGTTTGCGGATTGCGAGTAGCGTTGTTTATTTGTCTAGCAGCGTGATTAGTAAACAAACAAACATTATAAACAAATAAACAACACTACTTAAACTGCTTCATAAAAAATGGTAGAACAGTTAGATTTTGTAAAAATAGTTTTAGCGACCTTATTAATATCCGTTGTGGTAATACTATCATACAAACTTCCTTCCTTATTCACCAAATTCGCATCTCCCAATAATTCAAAAAAGGCTAAGTTCATTGCTTTATTAAGAATATTAACCTCGGAAAAAGTTAAGGAACTTTCCATTTTATGTTGGTATTTCAACAATTCGGTTTCTGGAACTACGTTCTTTTTTAATAAGCGTAATTCTTTCCAGATTGCGGCCTCCGCAGTTGTTAAAGAAACACCGGGGGCAGGCCGCCCTTCAATTATTAATAATCCAGGGTCTATATTGCCCGTAACATAAGCATCAATAGAACTAAACAATCGCTGTTCCTTCAATAATTTTCTATAAAGTCGAGAAGACCCTCCATTACTTAAAATATCTGAAAGTAAATCTGTTGCATAATAGTCTTTATGCTTTCTACTAACTGTATGGAAAGCCATATAGAGGGCATCAATTGGAACTTTTGCCTTTCTTATTAAGCGTTTAGATTTCCGTTGAATGGGTTCTCTTGGTAATTTCCTTATTGGTGTATTTCCTGTTGGAATAGCACCAAACCATTTATCAGCCAAGGCTTTCATTTTTTCTGGCTCTACATTGCCTGCAATAGATAGAATTGCATTATTTGGGCGATAAAATTTAAAAAAGAATTCTTTAACGTCCTCTAAAGTAGCATCTTCTACATGCTTCGGCACTAAGCCTATGGTAGGCCAACGATAGGGATGTTTGCGGTAGGCGGTATTAGCAATATGATGCCAAGCATCTCCATAAGGTTGATTTAGACAAGTTTCTTTAAACTCTTCCAATACTACTTTTCTTTGTACTTCTAAGCTGTCTGCACTAAAGTTCAAGTTCATCATCCTGTCCGATTCTAACCAAAAAGCTGTTTCTATATTGGCGGCAGGTAAGGTGTCGTAATAATTAGTAATATCATTGTTGGTAAAAGCATTATTTTCACCACCAGCTAATTGGATAGGTCCATCAAAGTTAGGAATATTGGCAGAACCACCAAACATCAAATGCTCAAACAAATGAGCAAATCCAGTTTTCTCAGGAGATTCATCTCTTGCCCCCACATCATATAATATATTAAAGGCAGCCATTGGGGTACTTGCATCTTGGTGTACAATGACTCTTAAACCATTTTTTAATACAAAACGATTAAACTGTATCAATACGGATTATTTTTTTCGTGCTCTACACTGAGTTTTATTCTTCCTAAGGGTTACTACTTACTTCTAAGAAACCCCCTATGTCAATGTCAAAAATCGAGCTTTTATTAGTTTTGCAAAAGTACAGCAGGAAAGTGGAAAATGCAATTAAAAAGAAGTCAGAGGTCAGATCGAAAAATAAATTTTTCTGTCAGCCGTCAGATGTATGATGTATTCCATGACGCAAATTAGACTTGCTTGCTTAGTGTTTGTTCCATATATACGTTTAATTTGCGTCATGGAACACATCATACATCTGACGGCTGACAGAAAAATTTATTTTTCGATCTGACTTCTGACTTCTTTTCCTAGACTCCCGTCAATTTCAATTTA
>Ga0115031_1001541_pt1 | contig 17167 bp, 20 predicted proteins | sample Maine_Asex4_meta_FD_87301 | JGI IMG/M metagenome (GOLD analysis project Ga0115031, IMG submission 87301) | Marine algal microbial communities from Maine, USA - Maine_Asex4_metaG | ecosystem: Host-associated > Algae > Red algae > Unclassified | place: Maine, USA | collected 2015-01-05
ACTGCATTCGGGTGCACGTGGCGCCGCTGCACTCAAGCAGTCGGATTTTTACGAGGACCTTGCTGCCGACCTCATCGACAACAGTTTTGATTCGGTCGGTTGGCGCCCGCGCGGAGGGGCGGCGGAGGGAGAGGGGGAGGGCGGCGGGGCGGGGGCTGGTGAGGAGGCGCTGGCACCGGCCTACGGGGTGGGGTTGCACCTCAAGCCGACCACCAAGCGGCGCCTGGACCAGTCCGGCGGAGCCACCCCGCACTTGCGGCAGCGGTACTGCCGAGAATGCAACACAGGAACGCAAAAATTCTGTCGAGCGACCACTTTGTATGAGCACCAACCATGTTTTGACAGGACACTATCAGATAAAGGCTAAACAGTTCACCGATTTGAAGTATATTGAAACATCTTGCAGAAACAGACACCATATTGATTTTGAGCGAGCCCATGGAATCAATGAGAGAAGACTCTGGCTGCCATGATTAGCAGATAGAATACGATGCATCAATCATCGTCACCAACGGTGTTCCAAGATGCCTGTCCAGAGATGTCTTTGCTCGGGCTTGCAGCGACACATTCCTGAGCACTTCGTGGTGAATATTGAGGGCTACTATGTATTCAGTGTTTCTTTGGGCAGTGAGGACTGACCGGCAGGAGCGGTCCAGGAATAATGGGGACAGAGACAACACGGATATATTCGCGATGACCTCCAGACAAAGGGGACAGAGGGTATATGTAGGTCTTTGAGAAAGAAAACCTCGAAGATGTTCTCCATTTATTCGTACCGACATGCCAGAGGCACTATAAAGACATGTGCAGAGGATAGCAGCCCAAGACTGCTGTACACCGTCGCCAGGTCTAGGAGGACGGTGAGCACACGCATCGACGCCAACGCCGATCGACTCCTGGCACAAATGGAGACACGGAAACGATGTGGTACAACTTTCTGTTGGACACGTAGCCCGCCAAAAGACGATGAGAACATCCAACCAAACAAGGAGAGATGCACGTAGAGCCGAAGGCATGGTACACAGCACACGTAACAGTAGCATAACTCAGTGACAGGGTCCGTTGCCTGTGTATCACACTTCGCCGATACAGGAGAATCATGCTACCCCCAACCTGGGCGCGGTAAGCACACGGCCCTCAAGGCACGGCCGTCACCCGTCGTCTCGACAGCAAAACCCCTTCACATGTCCCCACATCTGTTCTCCATGACAAGCCAGCGGCTCACCATCACACTCCGAGATGAGCCAACGCACGGTTGACCTATACCTTGTCTGAGAAGCGAGAATCAACGGAGCAAATCGAGCATTCGATGGACAAAGCACACGACACAAGCAGGATGCGCAACAGAAGCCGATAACGACGAAGTCGCTGGATGAGTCAGATGTGCAGCCTCATGTTCAGTGCTTGACTCAGTGGTAGCGACAGAAAGAGTGTACGCCCGTCGTCCCCACTGGGGCAGATCATGCATCCGCGTCTTTCGCGCTAACTGCGAACAGCCTTCTCCACCACGCCCATCCATACCGACACAGATCTCATAGCCACGTCCGAGCAACACACGGAGAAGGCCGCGGACCAACACGCCCATCCTTCCGTATCGAAACAGTGCAACCGTGAGCCTCCATAGCGACAACGTCACCGATGGCGACACCGCGCCGTCCGCCCGTGTCAGATGCAATGTCCAACCACCTGAATACGTCAAGCTAATAGACCGCCACCAATGACCCGCCCGACGCCTCACCCCCTCTGTCACGCCCAGTCCCAGAATCCGACCAGGTTGTGTCGCAAAAAGTCTACCGTCGGCTCATCATAGGGATCGCTCTCGCCGGGGAATACAAATGCCGCCGCCGGTTGCAGCTGCTGAGGAGGTCATGAAGCCACGGGTGGGGGCACCCGCGCGGCGATTGCTGCCGCTGCGCAGAAAGGCGGCAGGCAACACCCAGGAAAAAGAAGACACAGATCTCGCCGCCGCCCATTCCGTCGAGCAAGGAGGCAGTGGCTGAGGTCCCGGCGTGGAGAGTGCGGGCTTGCCGCAACGTAAATGCCCCAGTAGCCCTACCAACCAACCAGATATTACTTAGAACTCTCGTAGTCGACAACAAGGCTCTCCAGAACTTAACTGTACAATACAGCTTCTTTCCGAGACGCTCCAATCTCTAGTTCCTGTCACCAGGACTGTTTCCAAAATTGACATGTGACGTGCACATATGTTATTGGTCAGCAGCATTGATGGCGACGAATTTTAGTCAACTGGCAATCAGACGTTGCGTTGGCTGCCTTAGAACTTCCACTGCCCACCACTCGAATGAACTTTCGCCGTGAACGAGCTGGTCATGCCGAAGATGCCAGGACACTCCAGGTCGTTCATTGGTGTGTTGCCAGAAACAACCGAGAGCGAGAACAAGCAGCTGTAAGGAATTTTACTACGCAGCTCAAAGTTGTGGCGGTACTCCAAAAGGGCATTCCGTTGTATTCTCACTACAGTCGTCACGCTGCCCCCACCAAACACCCGAGGCCAGCTTCCATAATGGCTCGCACATCTTGATGGCGTCCCGTCAAGAGACTGTAGCTGCTGCTCGTGTTTTTGGAATGCGCCGGCAATGCGATGGTGCTGCCTTGTGTAGCACCGAGCAGCATGTCGTTATGTCCGCCACACAGTCTCCGCGGATGTCCTTCCACCACTCTGCCAAACAGAGGCCACCCCTGCATCGGAGGGTGCACGCGTAGCATGGTACGTCCTGCGATGCCCTTTGTGGATGCCTACATGTGGTCAGGCGGTTGCCCCGCCTAGCCGGTTTTGGCGTCATTGGCCCCCATGTCTCTTGTAGAATCATACGTGGAGAGTCCCACGGACCATTGTATATATTGACCCACACAGAAGCTCTCTCAGTTCACCCGTCTGCCGCCTCACTATCGTTTCTTGTGTACACGATCGTGAGCAGCCTTTTCCCCGTTGTCCAGTTGTGTACCGTGTCCTAATCTCTCGCTCTCCTTCACGACCCCGCGACCTGACCTCCCTACCCGGCCCTGTCGTTGGCATGTCTCCTAGTGGTCGCGGTGGTCGGCGCCGTGACGTCACTCCCCGACCTGAAGCCACCAATGAGCGCCCCTTGCAGCGGGCGCGTCACTTTTCGGCTGATGACGCTGCAGACATGGCTAAGGCCATGGCCCACGCAATGCAGCGTGGCGGGGACTCCGAAATGACCGAGATTGCTGCGGCTTTGAAGGAGTACGTGTCAGAGATGGTCATGACCGCTGTGAGGAGTGCTGCTGACTCCCTCAAGGCCTCCATCGCTACAGACGTGGCAGAGGCAGTCAAGGAGGAGTTTGAAGCCGAGAATGTGCGCCGTCCGCCCGCCGCAGACGTGCATAGGACGGCCGACTTGGTCATCGCGGCAATTAAGCTGCATCTTACTTCTGGCACGTCTTCCGCGCCTAGCGGAGCGCCGTTTGAGCAGCGCCCGCTGGACGACGTCCGCGTGGCTGTTGGGCGTGCCATCTCAATGCCGCACATTCGTCGTGCACACGTGTTGGCGGTACGCTCGCGTGTGCTGGGACTGGCAGGAGACCCGGAAGCCAAAGGGGACTGCCTCACTCCCTTTTGCCCAACGGCATCCAAGACGGCGGGCACGACGAGCTTTGTCGTCAAAAACTTCAACAGAGTTGTGATGGCGCTGTACAACAAGCTGCTCGTCGACATGGCTGCCTCGAACAACCAACCGGCCGTATTCCACGGCAAGGGCCGCGTCAACCCCTCACGACTCGACCGGATTGACCTCGTCGCCGTCTCTATCGTCCGACAGGCTCTCAATGACGTACGATCCCTGGCTCGAGAGATGATGTATACCCACATTGGCTACCCTTTTATGAGCCGCAACCCGACGGTGTCCCTGCGTATGGCCTTCCCCGACGAGTTTGCGGTGCCTCGGGCTGCTGAAGCGGCCAACTCGAAGTACTTCCGCGCGACGACCGATCTATTCGCGTCTGTTTCTGGAGTACTGGCCCAAGCGGGAGAACAAGAGCTTAGTACCGCTGAGGAGGGCGACGAACAGCCATCGACCTACCCGCAGCATGCACCTGCCGGACAGCGTAAGGTTTCCCGCTCGTTTTGCCTCTTTCAGCTTGCCGATGAGATGCTCGTAGCTCTCGTCCGCCACGCCCACGACTTTGAGGCGGACGTCATTATGGCGGTGGCCGAGTGCTTTCGGTCAATCGTTGTAGCTGGGCGCGTCGCATGGTGCAGTGCTGTTGACATCGAGACGGCCTCTGAAGCGGCCAAGGGCCCATGCTGCTGGGGCTTGCTGATTCCAAGAGCGGGCAAGCGTGCCCAGATAGACATTGTCATCCAGAAGCTCGCTGGTGGTGAGTTGGACTCTTCTTCCCAGTACATGGGGTCAGGGCCTGAGGTGCCTGTCGATGCCGTGCTCGACGTGGAGGGTGATGATGATGTCGATGACTTGTGATAGTGAGCGTGAGATATTGTCGGGGGTAGCACGAGGATGGCAGCGTATGGTCTGCCGGTTGCATTTGATGATTGCTGTCTTTCTGCACGTTTGCATGGTTTGTTGTACGCCAGACCCTCCTGCTGGCACTTCTACCTCACCCCCAGAGAGAGTATATCGCAAAAACTAAACAGAGATAAAGAGCACCTTGAATCGCTCGCCGGTTGCTCGCGGCCGGCGCAGCTGGAGCGTCGGAAGTCGGCAAAAAACTTTTCCACCCGTTCTCTCTGTTATTCCCTTCGCTGTTCCCCACCGCTTGTCAGAGAAAACGTTAAATATGGCAATTTCGACGCGAGCAGCAGTGAAAGATTGTTTAATTCGACTGCTCGCCATCGGGCTCCTGAAGTGGGGCTGAGACGGCACCGGCAACGCGGTCAGCGCGCGCTACGGCCCGAGACCGCGATGTAGTGCGCATCAACGAGACATCAGCAGATGAGCCGGGCTTTCCATAGCTGCTACCGGAAACGCCAGTCGCCCTGTACGTACACAGGGTGCATGGCGTCAGCGCAGCGTGTCCCATCAAGCCACAACTCTTGGCCTCTTGGACGTAATCGCCGACATAATAGGAAATGTCCGCAAGCGCGCGCACGCGATTGCCGCGTGGGTCACGCACGACCCAGCCCTCCGTGGCACCCACCACCAGGTCGGACTTAACGAAACGCAGCACCTCGTCTGAATCGACGCCGGGGGGGGTGACTGCAATAGTACGCACCGCGTGCCTGCTAGTGCGCGAGGCAAATGGCCATGAAGCGTACGACATGTAGACGCCGCCCAGCGAGGCGGCTCGGTGCAGGCGAGGCACAAAGTCATCCGAGTAAAAGCAGATGCACACATGAACGACGGGAATGCCATCTGAACCAAGCAGCCGTAGCGGTCGCGTGAGCCGAGGACGGTGCTGCTGTGGCGCCCTGCTGCATATCTCCAACCGCTTGACAACTCGCCGAGGCTCCCCTCGCTGCCGCCAGCAAATGAGAGGGCCGTCGCGCAGACCCCAATGGCGGACATGCAGCTCACCAACCTCCTCCAGCTGCGGCTCGGCCGGCATGACTCGGCAGCCGCTGCCAGCCACCGCCACCTCAACACCTCCCGCATCTGCTGCTCGGTTGACGTCGGCTCGGGCACCTAGTAGCGCGCTCAACAGTGGCAGTCCGCTGCGGCGCCGAAGAGTGGCGAGGAAGTCACCCGCATGGACCTCCCCGTCCCCTCCCAGTCCCGCCGAGGACGGCGCAAAGCGGCAATCGCCGATGACGAGCTCCTTGACGACCGAGTCGTCGTCGAGCTGCAGGTCCACCACATCACCGGGACAGTACGTTTCCCTCAGCAGCGTAAAGTTGGGCAGTAACGCCGAACCCATGAGGGCCTCGTCGCGCTCGAGGAAGAACGGTGAGTCAACAAACTCGTCCACCATTCGTGGACCGGTCGTCGGCCTGTCGTCCAGCGACGAGAAGAGCTCGTAGGTGTCCTGAAAAGCAAAGTCACGCGCCACATGGGTACTGGGTAGGACTGCCAACAGAGTTGTGTGGGCACCGTCACGGTCGGGCATGTCCATTGAAACGGTTGGCAAAAACCACGCAGATCGAATTGAGGGAACGATGGAGCAGCGCAAAGTCGTCAATGAGGGCAGGGAGCTCGTCGGACAGCCAAAGTTGTATGCTGCTCGTACAATGTCAAACGCTTTGTTGCTCACACAGCACTGACCATGCAGAAGGAAGTAGGCGTAGAGCTCTTCAGACGAAGACACCGCCCACCCAACCAGCCCCGTCAGCGCCGCTCGCATTGCCGACGCAGAGGGATCGTCGGATGCTCCAGGAGGTACAGGAAACGTAGCCATCGGGGATCTTTCGGGAGCTCCGCGGGTGCTACAACCTCCGTCGCCGCTCCTCACGGCAGCACTTGCTGGCGCTCGAGCAGGCGACGAGACGCGACACAGACGTAGACCGTGCGGAACAGCCGAATCGTCCTCTTCGTCTGACCAGCCGACGTAGAATGGCGTGTCCGACTCTGAACTCGCGCTGGAGTCGTAGCCGCTGCTAGCACCACCCGAGCCCACGTCGTTGACAAGGACGTCATCTCCACCATCTCCTGCTTCGACCCGGTCACCGCCATTGATGACGCGATGGTCGGCTGCCCCGCCAACGACCGCACCATTACGGTTCGCGCCAGCAGAATCAAGACTGGGGCCCGTGCAACCGGCTTCACCGGTAAAACAATAGCGAGGCTGCCTACCATAGGCACTGGCGGCAGACCCGGCCCCGAATCCGACGCCCAAAGAAATCGCAAGGCAGTTGCGCCGTGCCCGCTTGAGCGGACGCGCGCTTGCGGACGGCTTCGGTGCTAGAAACAGCGTCATTGGGGCAGCTGAGGCAACGGGGGGAAGGTGGGTGTAGAGTGTAGGTGGTAGAGCGTCAGGACATAGATGACAATGCAGCGACAAAGACGGGTGTGTGCGCCAAGAGGCGGCGTCAGCACAATTGCAGTGCTGATAGCAGCTGCTGGTGGATGGGCTTGTTTCGGGGATGGTACACTACTTCATTTCTTCTCGTTTTTTCAATTACGTGGCGGCATTTCTTTCAATGAGTCTTGCCGTTTACGTTCCGTGCTTGCAGACCGGGCCGCTACCCGCGGTCAGCTACATGCCCTCGCATTCTTCTGTATGGCGCAACTGTCTCACCTTGCGGTTGCGGTAGTCGTCTCAACACCACAAGCAGACGTAACCGTTGCGGCCGCCATGCGAGAGGCTGCGGTCACGTTCGGCAGCAATACAGCTTAATCCTCTCTTTTTTTGCAGCTGGGGGATAGATACCGACTCGGTTTCCCCGTCCAGTGCAGTCGGGATAGAGCGTATAAAGGAACCCCTGTCAGTGGCACCCCAACCGTCTTCTCTGGACAATGGAGCTTTTCATTTCCCCTTCATCCCATCTTTCTTCATGTGAAGTGACATATTGTCTGCTACAAACGAGCAGCACGATGGAAAAGAGAAGTATCGCCATGTCTTACATACAGTCGAGCCCAACACACATCCACCCTCAGACCCTCTAGCGGAAAGATGGCATGGAGCAACCCATCCTCCCGCCCCGTGGAGGCGGTGCATGGTGACACACAATACTGGCCTCCGCGCCCACCATGACGAGTGGCGCACCGCAACATGCCCTCCAACAACCCTGCCGTCAACCGCTGATGGCAGGGTATAAGGATGCTCGCCCAAGCACGTGCCATTGTCCCCCGCTGCGGTGCTCAATGCTTGCGGCCGACACTTCGCGACAATCTCCTTCACAGGCGTGCAGAGCCAAGCTCCTCCGCACAGTCCTCGGCAGAGTGAGCGACAGAGTGCGGCTCGCCTCGATTTGCCACGTGTTGGCACCATCTTGGATAAAGGGATGCACAAGGGCAACGACGCGGCCACCGGCACTGCCGTAAAAGGCTACTGCTCGGTAAAACCTAGTTCTCGCACCTGGCTCCGTCGCGTGCTCGGGCATCGCCACGGAAACCATACGGATGCCGACCCCCGCACCCGTGCAAAGCACGGACACTGCGTCCCCGATGCGCAAGTACTCTGCATCGCCCCGCGTCGCACCCGTGCGCCAGGGGATGCGATAGCCGGACGGGCAATGATGGACCGCGACAGCCAGAGCAGAGGCCGGCACGAGGCTCTCAGCCAGCGCGTCACCTGCGACCCGCCAGTCTTTACCAGCTCGAGTCCACAGTCCCGCGGACTCCTTGAGCTGCTTGGCGATGCCAGGGTGGTCAAAGTAGTGGCTTGGCACATTGAACTTTTCCGGGGCGGAGGCAATGCGCGAGAAGCACTCGGTCTCCAGCATCCGGTCCATGGCGCGCCTAGCATCGTCGTGGCCGTTGCCCGAGAGGGCGGCGTGCTTAAGGGGCTGGTGTGCGCTCTCGAAGAACAATTCACGGACGTGGCGGACGTGCAAAAAGTGAGGAACCACAAAGAAGAACATCTCACGTAAACGATGAAGATTGGGCTTGTCAAGTGAAGAAAGAAAGGGAACACAGTCTCGTCGGCGCATGCTGACGTCCACAAAGGACATAAAAGCAGACGCATCACGCTGCAGACTCTGCGCACTCGGGGCTCCTCGGCAGGCATCGCCACCGTCTAGGTCAACGCGCGGGGTGTATTACGTAGCACAAACTAGCAATGTAAACATGTCCAGTATGCGGAGCATCACTTGGAATGGTGTCTCGCGGCCACGCACCTCCACCACTTCGCGAGAGAGAGCACGGCGGAAGCACAGTCTACCAACAGACAGGACAGCGGACCACTCGGACATACCTAAGGAGTTCAGGCACCCAGACTTCACATTGTAGGGTCGCGTACGCCGCATTCCGGAGAGCGCCAACGCCTCTCGGAGAGAGCACGAAACCAGCGCTCTATCCGATGGAGACAGCGCCCGGAAGCAGCCACGTAAGACCCCTACTGTCAACCCATTGAAGAAGAGATGATCAGGCGCGGGCACCACGCTTCGAAATGCATCGAACATACCACCTGGCAGCGCTTGGCTCCACTCGTGAAACACGCTGTCGTCTGTGTCCGGTCGCATACCCAAGTGGCGTAGCCCGTCGGCAATGTCAGCACCACAGCCAGCGCCTCGACTAGAAGAGCCAGGAGGGTCTCCAGCATCTGATTCTCCTTGGGGCGCCATAGCAAAAGGGCGGGGGGTGAGAGTTCGAGAGATAGCCAGCAGGGAGTCTCAACGGACGAGTGGTTTGCGTGATATCGTCGTGCTGTCGTCGGCAGCGCCTCTAGATGAGCAGTTCACCATATCAGAGAACGTGTATTTACGAATAACTACACTTCTTTACATTCACTGTCGCTAACTTCTGAATGAGCACGGGACGTCTTGAGTGTCAAAGAACGAGCGTCCGCAACTACCTGTCTCTTTTGTTGGCCGACGCGGCGCTCTTTCCGGCTTGAAGCGCGCGGTACCGGTGATGACCTTGCCTTGTGCCAACATTCTGCCGCTTCTTTAAGACTGTACCCGTCACCCGGTCCAAGCTGCCAAGGAGGTCCTCGTTCTTCCCTGCCCACCCAAAATGGACCCGCCTGTTCCGGAGGAGGCCACGACGGACGGCAACCCTACAGCCCCCACAAGCCCCCCCGGATCCTGTGACGAGGCCGCTGCCTCTCGAGCAGCTGATGCGGTCGGACGCAAGCGCACACGGCGGAACCACAACAAGGAGTTGGACGGCATCCATGCAACCTTGGCGCTCCTCGTAGACCGCGATCGGCAGCTGCAGGACACGATTTCGACGCTGCGTCGGGAGGCGTGCGTTGCGCAGGGGCTGCTCTCCAGCTTCCAGTCGATTCGAGAGGCGCACGAGAAGGAGGTTGAGCTTTCCAAGGGCGTCGACCTCCGCAATTGCCTGCGAAACATCCTCCTCCACCGGTTGGGCAAGTGCCCCTCGAAGCCACGCCGTCTAAACGACGATGGGCAAACAAGCTTGGTCGTTACCATCGATTGCTCCCGGGACGCGTTCTCGCAACTGCTTCGGCTTTGCAGCTTGCAGCGGATCGGGAGTTCGGCACGTTCGGCACTTTGGTTTATTGCGGCTCGTGTTGGAGATGCTCGGCGGCTGCTTTGCATGCTGGGTGTGCCGAGCGATATGACTGACATGTGCATGTCACGCACTTTCACTCGTCCGAACAAGACGAAGGTACGCCGCAGCATTGTCCATCGCGTGCTGGACGACGAGGGTGCCTCTTTGTTTGTGTTGAAGAAGGACACGGCCGGGAACCGAGTGACCGTAGCAGTGCGGGAGACGGAGGAGATTGACGCCTCCTCCCAATGTTTCTCTGATGACTTGGTGGTGAAGACCTTGAGTGTAGAAGGTTTTCCCGAACTGGGAACCGACCCTTTTTGCTTTTCATGGAGGGAGCATGACGCTGCGAGCATGGTTGATGGAGGTTTGATGGGCAGCACGGGCAAAGCCGCGCTGACTGTACCTCTGTATGTGGCGGAAGGCCACGGCACCGAGCTAAGTCGGCTTCTGTAGGAAGGTCCGAATCAACTAAAGAACGACTGGGTACTCCAACGGGCATGCTGAGACCTGGGGAGGGACAGAAACATGGCGACAACTTATCATGTGCCGTGGCCACTGCTTACCGAGTTTGGCAGAGCTTCCCCTATCACTGCGTCAAAAGAATGACCAAATAGCATCACAATAGCACGACGCGGCAAGCCAGGTGGCGGTGAGAGAAGGAGGCAGCGGCGCTCTCTCGATGCGCGCAGTATTGTTTATCACACGTCATATGAGCACAAGAGCGGCGGCGCTCATGCCGACGAGTGAACCTTCGCACTGTCGCTTCACCGGGCCGAAGACAGAAGGCAACGGCTCACCCGCAGCATCCCTTCGTGGCGAGACTGATTGAAGGTCCCCAGAGTATCCGGCGTTCTGCGCCGCTCAGCGCAACTGACGCCTCGTGTACTCCCTTCTTCCCCATCCCGCCCACGACTATTGTATTCATGTGCCCCCGAGCGTTGGCCAGCCCTGACGGCGCCCAGAGTGCGCGCTGTTGCCGCTCATGGCTCGTGTGATGTGAGCCGCGTCGAGCCATGCCTTTCATGAAAGTGCTCGATGACACGGCGAACACAACCTAAGCGTGTTGCCCATGTCACAGGTCAATCAGAGGACAACAGTACTGGCGAGTAGTGACTCAGGAACTCTGGCACGACGCGTCGGCGCAGGAGGGCATGGAGGGATTAAAATGAAAGAGGGTGAAGAACTTGGGGGCTCTCTGTTGTGCTGGTGATGCGTCACAGCACCACGTGCCGCTCTTCTGGGTCCTCGCTGTATGAAAAAAATTATTGAAATACTTTGATTTCTTGTCTTTTGCACCCCTCTTGCACTTTTGATGCGCCGCTGGAGCAGACAGCACCTTGGCGGGCCCCATATATTCGTCAAAGTGAACCGAAAATGGTGCGAAAGCTGCTTTTTCAGTTAAATTGTGCACTGCAGATGATGCAAGAAACTGCACTCCATTCCCAAATGTGAACAACATTGGGTGTGACGGTCAGGTACTAAAGTGGAAGACCTAGGTCGGCGATGAGAAAGATACAACACGCGGGTGAGCGCCAGGCCTCTCAAAGGATACGTTCTGCACCCGGTGACTCGTTGTGCGATGTTGTCCTGCTGGCAGTGGCAGACAGCGCATCATCTATGCAGTGCTGTTCTCCTCGCGTCACCCGCGACAGCCCGCTCATGACAAAGGCAACAGCACCTGCAAGTCCGCAGGGACCCCAGCTTGACCGCTGCCTTCCACTGTCGCAAGAGAAAAAGGACTACTCGGACAATCCTACCGCAGCTAATGAGGTGCCCCACCCCTGTCGTTCGTCACCCTCACTCTCACGTCACTCGCACGTGCTTCACGCAAGGTCCCGATCAGTTCACGACAAGCACCTGCTCCAAAAAACAGGGTCGACGCAACAATCCATGATGGAAAAATCGGGGGACACGCCACTCACGGCATGCTGCTCGTGCATGTCGCGGTGGGGCCGCCCGCTTCCGTCGCAGCCGCTGCAATCACCGCTGGGAGCGTCGCCGTCAAATCAACTGCATGTGCGAGGCTGCCAGTCTTACAGGTCAGGCAACACGCAGCGCCGCGGATGCGCTCTGCACATACCGCAATGTCCCTCGCCATGACTTGGGCGTCGGTACAGGTGTGGTGTCCCGCGTGGATGATGCATGAGCCCTCACCCGGGCGGTACCAGCCCAAGAACGCCGCCGACACGTGCGCAGGTGAAGAGGCACGGCTATTGCTGCAGATTGGCCGCGCGCATCGGCATCGGCCCAAAGAGGCAATGCTGTCCATGTTGCACTTGCCGCGCAGCTCATGCCACAGCGCCACCGATACAAGCGCAGCTGATGGTGCCGGCATAGTCGTGGCGCCACGTGGCTCCGCCTTGCTTCAAATCGGACTCGAGCAAAGAGCGCCCCACAAGGGTCGCAAGAAGCCGGGAAGAGCGAGCAAGAGAACCAGGTTGGTATCCACGTCCAACACCATGGCAATGATCGGCTAGTCGCCGCGCATTACAGGACCCTCCGAGTGCGAACAGGGGGGGCCTTCAAGCGTGAGACGTCCCGACGAAAGGGAGACGCAGAAGAGCGCCCGTCCGCGTGAGAGCGCAGAAGGAGGAATTCTGATGAGGGAAGGCCATCGGTCGATGGCATGACGACGAGAGCAAAAGGGGGTGTTGAGCCACGCCAGAGGGTCATCGAAACACCGAATGGAGCAGGCAACATACAATGCAGACAGCACGTCACCAAACACGAGCTCGAAAGCTCGTGTATCCGTGGGACCCGCGGTGCGGGGCGCCACAGACTCCCGATTATCGCCCAAGCGTAGACGCTCTTATGCACGGCGTGAGCCGCACCACATCCCCCCAGCAACAAACCGAAGCCGCCACCAACACAGAGGGCCCGCCGCGCGGGACGCCATGTGCAGTGACAAACAACGGGGGGGAAGGGGGCATACGGGAACGGTGACGAGAAAGGCGGACGACACGGAAAGCAACTGGACAGCAAGCGGCAGCCGTCATATAGGCTCCCAGCCCGACGCGCACGCGGCGCGTGGGGGCACGGTGGGGCGGCCAGTTTCTCTCTTGAGTCGGGGGGTGCCGTCGTTTCGCAGTGAGAAGTGGGCACGCAGGGCGAAACCGGTCAATCCTTCATCTGCGTCAACGTGGCGCAGCCGCGTGGCGCGCTCGAATAATTTCTCGTCACTGAGGCACCTCCATCCCCACTGCGTCATCCCTGACGCGTCTCTGTCAGCTGCTCACCCCCCTGCCATCCTGCTGTTACGAGCGCTCGACCTGTAAGCACCACAGCGTGCCCCCTTCTCGTGTCAATCGTGTAATGCCTTGGGAGAGGCGGTCTGCAGGGGAGAGTGCGTAACGCGTCATGTGAGCAGCCGCTCACGTCTCGTCACGACCGTTGGACTCGGACGACGCGCCACGTTCCGTTAGCTGGAACGTCAGTGCATCAACGTTGAATGGCTTAAAGGCCCCAGGCAGCCCCAGCCGTGACCCCTCCAGACGTTCCCCCCGACTCTGAGCGATGCCTTTCTCGCTCGTTGCTGCTACCAAGAGCGGTCCGCGACTGCTCCACTCGTCCTTTATTCCCATTCAGACGTTGTGTGCATTGCCACGCCTCTGTCTGATCTCTCCAATCTCTCCTGGCTACACTGCCCTTGCTACAATGCTGCCCGCTACTTCACCGCTCCCTGCTCTCTTCGTCGTTTCTCACCCTCGCTCCCACCCTGGCACCCTTCCATCCGCGCTTCCTTACCTACCGGTCGACGTGCTCATTCGCATTTTCTCCTGCGTCGGCTGGTTGGCCATCCCCCCTCTCCGTTTAGTCTGTCACCACTGGAGCGACGCTGTGAAAGCGGGGCAGGCGACGCAGGCTGTCATCCGGGCAAGAGATGCAACGCGGGGGCGAGTAGCCATCCCAGCTGAGCGTCTTCTCGGACCGGCTCGGGTCGTTGCCGCTGTCAAGATGTACCCGGCTCTGCGGCGGCTGACTCTGAGCCCGGGACGTCCGAAGTCAGGATTAGATTCCGGCGCCAGCGCGTACATCGGTAGCCCCTACGCGGGTCCCTCAGCCACCGTCGTCGCATCACTGCTGCGTTCCTGGGCTCGGGATGGCGTGGGCGCCCGCCTCGAAATGTTGGACTTGTCGGATGTTGGAACCGAACCTGGCAAGGGGAGGGGTCGCCACACCGCCTCGGTTTTGGGCCCCGGCCTATTCGCGGTTTTGGTCTCCCCCGGCTCTGATTTGCGGGACCTCCGTGTGGCCCGCTGCCGCTGGTGGAATGACACGTTTGTCAATGGAGCGCTGGCGGGCGCTGAGGAGGAGATTCTCCTGGAGCAGTTCGTGCCGCGGCTCGATGCATTGCGTATGAGCGGCACCTCGGTGATAGGTGCGTCAATCAAGACCTGTTGGGCCGCTGGGGTCGCGGACATCGACGTCCGCGGGTGCACGAAGGTACGAGGCTCGCTGACGCTGCGTCCAACTTGGCCGGTGCCGCGGCTGTCTGCACACGGCGGTTGTGCGGCAGACGGCGTGGCGGCCGGAGGGAATGCGGCGGCACAAATTGCCGGAGTGGCTTTGCGTGGCGGGGTGACCGTGGCGAGTGGACCAGGTGTGGGAGGGGGGGCAGGCCGGGGATGTGACGTGGATGCAGCGGGTGGATGGGCTGTCAGTCACCGCCCCCTTCCCTGTCCACCACGCGTCGCTTCTCTTGCTCTTTGTGGTACGCGCTTGACGCATCTCGTGGTCATAGGCGCCCCGCGCGTGGCCGACAACCTGACCGTCAATGCCGCTCACTGCAAGGTGCTCAAGGAGGCCGATCTGACCTCGACGCCGCTGCTATCCGCTGGATTTCCTGGGAGCGCAAAGATGGTGCGACTACTTATGCTGGACAGGCTTCCCGCCGCGTGCCCCGTGGCCTTGGTCGGGCTGCAAGAGCTCTCACTCTCGTCGTGCTCCTCGGTCCAGGTCGGCTGTCTGTATTTGACCGGAGCTGTCGCGCCGAACCTGTCCAAGCTTGTGCTGCAAGGCGTACTCTCGTTGACGAAGCTACAACTTGACGGTCTGCGCTTGCTGGCCGACGTCAACGCGGCGGGCTGTCAGCGCCTTTCGTCAGTGACTGTTACCGGATGTCCGGTGCTGCAGCGAATCGACTTACGGGCCAAAGCAGCGCCGCTGGTGCAGGTGTGCATCGTGATGCCTGCAGGGGGTAAGGTGCTCGGTGTGCGGGGGAAGTGGAGCGTATCGTGGACAGAGATGCAGGTCCTGGTGAATACGTAGCGACATGAGCGGGGGGAGGGGGCAGATATGAGTGCCACGATTTTGATGACAGGTCATAGCATTCAAGACCAGTTCTCGTGATTTCCGCAATATTACGAATCCCCGCCGGTGCGGCGGCGTCGGTCACTCCATATGGGAGCCTAACGGACCCCCCCCCCCCTCCTCGTGCCGAGCATCCATGGATGGTCGTGCACGTGGATGGTGGCCCTGGTGGCCGGTCCCCGTTGCGGTCACAGACTTGGGGCCGTCACACGGAGCTGTTCGTGGCCCGCACTTCCGCGCCCCTCGCCTTTGGAAGGGCGTGTTGGAGGTGCCCGCGGAGTGCCCTGAGCCGCCCAGGCGCCGTGTGGTCTCGCGACCCGTAGTAGCAGTGCAGTGCCGACCTAAACATCTAGTTGGTGCCCCACACTGTGCTTACGAGGTGCGCTCTGGGGCACGTGGGGGAGGAAATCGATATGTTCCACTGCGAGGGGCGCGAGCATGGATGCGGATCCAGGGGTAGTGGGGCGTGGGTGGCGCGCGGGGGTGCCGGCGGGCATGTTGGCGGGTAACGCGTAGCCGCCGAGTCCACTGATTATGCCGAGCGTCGGCCACGTGACGGCCGTGACATTCGAGAGGAGGGAAACCCGATGCCGCCACCACTATCGTCGGGCGGCGGCGGCGGCGGCGGAATGGGAGGAGGACCGGGGACGGCCGAAAATATGTGTGTCACCCGCCGGTGCGGTACGGCGAGGGCGAACAGAGGGGAGAGGGGAGCGACGGCGGCGGCACCGCGGCCGCTACCGTCACCTGTGGTGGTTAGAGCGCCGCCGACCCGGTGGCAGAGTGGCACCCACTACCGTGATGAACGGTCGCTGTGCGCAGCATGGCGGGCACGCCCCTGTTGTCCGTCGCACTCGGACCGCCGGCGGCAACGGCCGTTGCCGCGGCTGTCACCGTCGCCGCCGCCGCCGCCGAACCGGCCCCTGCGTCTGCGGGGTGCTTGCTGCAGCGGGGGTGGGACGAGTGGCTCGCAGTGGGCGAGCCCCACCTCTGCGGGTGACTACATGGCGGGAAGCCCCTCCGCCATGACATCATCGCGGACCAGCGCAGGCGGAGGCAGCGTCCGCGCCAGACTGGGTCCCAGCGGGGGTGCCGCCAGTGGCGAGGGCGGCGGCGAGGGCATCCGCACCACCCGTCGCCAGGCGCGGCAGACGCGGCAAGTCGCATTGGCGGCGTGCGGGGACAGCGCGGCACCCTGGCACCGCGGAGCGCCTGCGGTACGCCGCGGTCAAAAAGCAGTAGACGCAACCACGCGAGCTGGGGATAATAACGGGGAACTGGGGGGGGGCGGGGGGCAGATCATGCAAGAAAAACACCACGGTCAGCGGCCGGTCGGATGGCACGCACGGCGCGCAACTGAGTGCCTAGTGAAAGAGAAGACCGCATCAGAGACCTGCACAGATCGCAGGAAAAAGCTTTGTCAGCAACGGACGGGGGATCATAAATCAGTCCGTCGGCGCTGGAGAGGTATGTCTGGAATGGAGCAGCAGATAACACTGAAACACTCCCATCGACAAAGTCGGCCATGTCTCATCACTGTGGACGAGGCGACAGTGTTTAGAACAACTTGTTGTGACCGATCATTGGTCGTCGACGATATCTTCTGCCCAAATATATATCTCGCGGTCGTGAAGACAAAACTTTGCGGTGCTGTGAAGGCGTTCCGAAGCACTTTGGTGTGCTCCGCCTGTCGGGACCCGACGGCCGGCGGGGAGATTTTTTTGTGCGGGCCTAAGACCGGCCGTTGTTGCTTTGCGGACCACCTGCGGGCAGCCCACGACACAGTGCTGTAACTGTTTCAA
>Ga0115031_1001545_pt1 | contig 17140 bp, 8 predicted proteins | sample Maine_Asex4_meta_FD_87301 | JGI IMG/M metagenome (GOLD analysis project Ga0115031, IMG submission 87301) | Marine algal microbial communities from Maine, USA - Maine_Asex4_metaG | ecosystem: Host-associated > Algae > Red algae > Unclassified | place: Maine, USA | collected 2015-01-05
CGCACGGGGGGGGGGGGGGGGGGGGGGGGGGGGGGGGGGGGGGGGGGGGGGGGGGGGGGGGGGGGGGGGCGGGGGGGGGCGGGGGGGGGGGGGGGGGGGGGGGGGGGGGGGGGGGGGGGGGGGGGGGGGGGGGGGTGTCGTTGGCGGCGTGGCGCGGTACGGACTTTTTTTGTTGTTGTTTTTTTGGGCGTGTTGGTTTTGCGTTTCATGTGTGGGCTGTTTGACTTGGGTTTGTTTTGTGGTGTTTGGTGGCACGCGCTTGCGGTGCGCGGGGCGTGGCTCGTTTGGTGTGCGAGGGTGTAAAGGGCGCGAGTGGTTTGGTTTGTCACCGCTGTTGAGTGTCCCTGCCTGGCGCCCCCATCCGTCATCACGGCAAGAAAGAGAAAATGGCACCCAGTCGTCGGCGCGTGCAAAATGCCTGATTGCACCAACATATGAGGGTGAACATTTATGTTAAGGTCCTGATAGACCCGTGGCTGTGACAGCCTAAAAGGGATGTTACCACGTACAGGGCGGATGGCTGCGCGGTCGATCGGTGTACGCGCGCGTACACCCGCGGGTGTACGCGCTCGATCGAGCGCGTACACCCGTGGCATGCTGTCGACGAATCGTTTCTGCAGATGGCTGTGAGGCTCTCTCCGTGGACGATAACAGCCTATCGTTAGTGAAGGCGTTTACTGACGATTGACCAGGAATCTCTCTCACCATCTGGACTCACCGCTGTGCCTGGTACGTGGGCCTCCAGGGGTCTCTCATAGTCCAAATGCTGAGTAGGAAAGGTGTGTCAGTCCAAGCTCATTGCCATCCGAGCCAATAAAAAAGAGAACATCACCCGCGAGCCAGGCATGGACATCTCCATTTGGTGGCGAAACGGCTCAAACGGGCTCGCCTTGTCCCGATGTCGCTGGTCAAGTATCGCCGCTTGCAAGGTTTGTGATCCTGGGCTGGTGGGGTGTGTTCCACATGGCTTGTTCTGCGACCGCCCCGCGGCCTTCTCCGCGTCGCAGACAGATCGTCAGAAGAACGACAATGAGAACGGCGCGCTGGACGGGTTTTCTGTTGGTGAACAGGCTGAATGGGAAACTCCCGTTCAGACCCGCTGCTCCAGGATGGGAACCTGAACAGGGGCTTTTTCTGTTCGGAGGCGCGCTGCCAGTCTCTGCCACCTGCCGTTGCGTAGATCTACGCAAGGCCTTGCAGTTGCTTACTATCCCACTAAGCTTGGCCAATGAGATCCGTGAGGCGCCGTTCAGGCGTCTGCACAGCTATCTTTGCTCGGGTCAGGCGCAGTGACTGTCGAGCTGGTCGCATTTGTTGGCGACAGGACAGGACGGTATGCCATGAAATATCGCAGCCCCACGCAAGTCCACAGATGTTTCTACATCAGCCCCTGGTCGGTATTGCGCGCACGCTCCACGCCGAAGTCGATGACGCTACAACGACCTGACAAAGAAAGCGCGCGGCGAAAGTTCTTGGCAATGCGGCGGGTCAGGATGGATGCCTGCATCTCACTGCTACAACAGAGATGGTCATGGGAGTTATGCGGCCAGACCGTGACGGGGTGCAGCCCCGCGTTCGATGCCTTTGCCATCTCGGTGACTAGGCGGGACCGTCCTTTGGCAGCGGTCTCCCACATCCGGCACTATGCAACCTGCAACTGTCCCGTCGGCAGCGGCTGCTGTGGGAGCAGCTGCTGCCTCGCTCCCATGCTCTCTGCGGTGCTCGTTCGGGAGAAAGTGCTCCTATGCGGCAGGAGCCGTCACGTCGTCGCTATGCGCCAGGGGAGAAAGCCCTACTACGTTTGAAGGGGTAGAGGCACCATTGCCGCGGGCGAAGCGCACCATGGGGCGCGCGACGCCGCCTCCCACTGTCATAAGGGGACGAGGTGAGGAGTTCCACGGCGGCCGCGGTGGCAACGGCTACACAGATTTAGAGAGGGGGGCCGTGCAGAGCACAAAAAATCACTTCACGCGAACGTGACGCGCCCTCCCACGACTAGAAATGACGCAAACGACACCACCTCCGCAAACGCACACCAACCCTCAAGACGCGTAGGCACCCCACGCCAGTAGGTAAGCCGGTATCCTCGAAATCCCGGCCGCATCGAGCGGCTGGTCCACGGAAAAAAGGGGTTCGTAAAGAAACGGGCGGCGCGCCACTCCGTCGCGGAGGTGCACCTGTCCGACGGCATAGCGCGAAGCCCCAGTCGCGCTGCCCGGTCGTACCAGTCCGTCTGTACGTCCTCCTCCCGCAGGATGCGTTCCGCGTTCACAACCTCCAGCGAGGGGTACATGTCGACATCTGAGTCGAACGCCCACGCCAGTCGCACGCAGCCGAACTCGGAGAGGATGCACCTCGGGCGTCCCGCGACGCGACGTAGACGCTGCAGCACGACACAGCTACGCGCCTGGCCCGCAACGGAACGGAGCACGAGCCGCAGCCGCCCCCAGCGCACGCCGTCGTCAAGCCCCTTCTACAGCACCCAAGAGAACCACGACTTGCCAATGAAGCTGTTGGTGGCGCGCAGGTGCTGCATGACGGCCGGGGCGTGCCACTCGAAGCGCGCTATGATGCGCACCGTCTTGTGATGGGTGACGTGCGTGTCATCCGCAAGACAGAGCGCCTCCCCGACCCTCTCCAGCGCCCACGTGGCTCGGAGCTCCGCCACGGTTGACCGCGTACCGAGACCAGAGAACGAAATGTCGGAGGTCTGTGCGGGAAGGGCAGTCGCCACGGCGGCGTCGCCTTCACGCCCCCCCCCCCGACGCAAGCCGTTCGCGTTGCCGCTGCCACTCACGTGGGCCGTCCGCACCACCCCGTCCGGCTGGTCCTCAGCGTGCGGCTCAGCATCAGCGTCCTGCAGTTCCTGCAAAACCGCCGACTGGGACTCCTCGCAGCGCATCATTTGGAGCGCCACGCCGGGGCCCCGCTTGTTGGTTCGACGGAACATCCGCTTGCAGCTGGCGTGAAGGCGCTCGTTCTCGGACGTGTCGCCCTCCCAAAGATTGCCCCGCCCACGTAGCTCGTCGCCCAGGTGGGCAATCAGCCGGTGCAGCTTTGTGGTATTGATGTGGCCGTAAAGCGTCTGGATGCAATCGACACCGAGAGCCACCGCGTTCTCCTCCATCGCGACGATTTCAGTCTCGGACAGCACGGTAGTGTCTGCGACGTTGTCTCCAAAGAGTTGTCCACCCAACTGAGCTGCGCGACAGAACGTAGTCAGCACCGCGTCGTGGAGCGGCACGCCCCCAAAGACGTCCTTGTACCGCTGCGTGTGGACGACGTTGGGGCCTGGCAGCCCTGCCGTTGAGTTCGTAGCCATCTCCTCCTCGGCTGTCGCCGCCGCCGCCAAAGCCGCATCTCTCCCCGACTCGGGCTGCACGTCTCCGTCGACGCTGTCGGCGCCTGAGTCTGAAGAATGGGCTTGCAAGTGCGTGGCAGCTCTCGTCGGGGCGACCTCCATGCTGTCACTGCCCGTGTTGGAGTGCTCGTCCGGGGCTGCTGGGCCGACAGCTCCTGCTACAATAAATGGCCAAAAAACGCTGAAGTGCCGCCAGCTCCTGCCGGTCATGGTCGCCTGGGGCTCCTTCATGGGGACAAAGCACCTTTGGCAAGAAAGAGCAAAGCAAACAGCAATCAAGAACCACAGCAGTCGGCATCGTGTCAGTGCGCCATGTGACAAAACCGTGTTAAAAAAGCACACAAGTAGGGGCCGTTCCATCGACCGTATTGAAGCAGAAGGAAATCCATGACCGTGCCCGCCGCAGTCTAGAGAAGCGCTGTGACATACCCTGGTGACGCGGGCGTCGCCTTGCAGTTACGGCCAAGTTCCCAAAATCGGAGGTTGAGGACGTCCAGCGTCTCTGCCACGGAACCAAACCGCGCGCCTGCTCGGCCCACACACAGAGAATTGAGCACCGCTGGCAGTCGCTGCGCGAGGAGGCGGAGGACGCCCAGCTTCCAGACGTGCAAAACATCAAAGGACACAATGCGATAGAGGCTCGTACCCCCAGTCCCCAAACCGTGCACCGCGCCCAGAACGGGAACGAAGGGAAGGGCGCTATGCTGCTCCCCCAGCAAGCGGCGGCGGCTCGGTCGCGGGTCCTCCGCTCGGATGACGGCGGCCTCCAATTGCGCGTCTAGCGTCGAAATGACGTCGCGGTTGACAGCACGAACACGCATGAGCGCTCCGCCGACGCGCTTGTCCTCCATGCATGGGGAGCAAAAGTAGTTGCACTGGTTCCCCATCAGGCCGAGGATGCTCCGCTCCTCGACGTGGTCGACCACGATGCCGAGCACCCGCGGAACAAGTAGGACCATGCCGCGTCCAGCGACGGGCGCCGTAACGCCCGTCTCGCTCGCCCGCACAAAAGTCCGAATGGTTACCGCCAGGCACCTCTGGAACAGATCGTTTCGGATGTCGCTGTTTGCGAGCTTTGCCGCCTTCGTCCGCTCTATCGGCTTGGGGACGTGCTGCACGTACCCAATGGTCACCCACCGCCCACCACCAGCGATGGCATTAATGATCTTGGCGCGGATGGGGAACATGTAGGTCGCCCCCGACCACGACACGAGCGCCTCGTCGGCGTGTAGCTGGACGCCCATCACGCGCGCCGCGGCCCCATGCAGCCGCTGCGTGCTGCGCACCTCCAACAGGTACATGTCGCTGTCGAGCGACCCACGCCGGACGCGGTGCGTGTCGTCGCTGTCCAGGTCAACCACCGCCGGCAGGTCTGTCGAATCCTCATTCATCCCACCCATGGCGGCTCGGTCGGCCGCGTCGTCATTAGGGCCAAAGGACACGTCGGAGGCGGACGCCAGCGTGTCCAGGCCAACCTTGAGAAGATCGCGGTAGTAGTACACGAATTGGCGGTCGCCGACGGTGATCGCAACTTCCTGCCAGTCCCTTTCGGCCAGCACTCGGTTCATCTCGTGCCGTGTTGCCGACAGGAATCCATGTTCGGTGACGAAAGCGGACGTCATCGGCCCGCGGGCGGCCGTGCCTCGAACCGCCTCTCGCTCGACCGCGCGTAGCGTGGCAGCAAAAGCGACCTGATCCCCGTCCGACAGCCCACTGCCTCCAGCCGTCAATGCAAAGCGCAGCGCGCCCCGCAGGGCGGGGGACGTAAAGCGGCTCGGGCGACCAGCCCAGAACGGGTCGACCACGGGGACCGATTGTGACGCTTCGGGCATGCGCTCGTAATAGGCACGGATGCGTGCCGCTGTGCTGCTGTACATGACGTGGCGCGGCATGACAACCGCGCGACGCTGCACCCCCGTCGCGTCCTCTTCAACGCCGAAGAGCCCCGCCCAGTCGTCAAAGACGCGGTACTCCGCTGCGTCGCCGACAAAGCCACCGACGCTCTCATCGCCTTCGTCAGTGCCCTGGCACGCGGTGCCATCGCCGCCCTCGTCCTCGTCCGTATCCGATAAAAGCGCCACCGGGGAGTACCCGTTGCCGCCAGTGTCGTCCTCTGGCTGGTGGTGCCCGTCGTCGGAGCCCCACTGGTAGATGTCCCCATAGCGGTCCCCGACATCCCCATGATGCGGGGGCACCTGGTCGCTCTCCTCCTCGACTGCCGCGTCTGCGCCCAATGCGCTCGCGTTGTCTAACTCCATCGCCCCGGTGGTTGCCACACCCGGCAGAGGCGCAGCTGCAAGAGTAACCGGGGCGGGCACGGGGTCGAGCAGCGCCGGCGCTTGCTCGCCGCCCACGCCAAAAGTGCCAAAGATGAGGCTGACCGCCGCCGCACTGGCACTCGCCATGTGGTCTTCATTCGGATGCGACACCTGCACGTGACGAGCCAAGTGCGGCTCGTGCGCAAAAGTACGGATGCAGTACCGGCACTGCACGACTGCGGGGGCGGGAGATGCCGACGGCGCCATGATGTCGACAGAGACCTGTAGGGCGACGGGGCTCAGCAGAGATGACACCGTCGCGGCGACTGCGTCTATGGGCATAGGGGGACGAATGATCGGAAGGCAGGGGTTGTAGAGGCCGTGGGATGGATGCGGGCAGTCGATCAGAGTCAAAGTCAAGGCGACCAGTGGGCTTTATACAGAACGGCGTGCAGATGGTTTGCAAAGAAAGACCGCACGCAGTCAATAGCCGGTACGGGTCGAGCCCCACCGTTCTCGCTCATGCTGGCACAGCGGCGGCTGTTCGCTTCAGTTTGCATGTCCACAACTGCACACACGCACTCTGGACCTGGTGAAATGATAAACGCTGTCAAGAGATGCTCGCTGAGGCTGCGGCATTGCGCAAGCGGCACCCACAACCCGTCCCCACACACACGACCTCTGCTCGGCTGGAGCCAAAGGGGCGCCTTGCGCTATGGCATGCGTGCGCTGCGTGCGTGGCGCCTCGAGTCCCTTACCCGCCGCCGCCGTCAGCATACCCCACCGCGGAAAGTCATCGCACGGGTCCTCCGGCTGCTGTCGATCCGTCTTTACGCGAGACACCCGGGTTGAAGCCTTGGCGAGTGCAAGAACCCGGCGGAGACCGGGTGGCAGGGCACTCCGTAGCCACGTACCCCGCCCCTCCACCCTGTAGCCGAGGTGCTCGAATCAGCGCTTACACATCAGAGTCTCGCGGGGATTAGTGAAAAGGAAGCGCAGGTGGACTCTCGTCCAAGGCGCAAAGGGGATGCGAAGCGCCGAGTTGTGCACAGCAGTGTCGACGCCCGATACAAGGGACAGGTACGAGCACACTACGGGTTGGTCCTCGCATCCGTGGCCCGCGTTGCGCAGAACGCGATGGGCAGACGTCCAGGGTACCAAGAGAGGTCAAAGCGCATCCTCGTGCACGGCGGTGTCGACGCCCGATACAAGGGACAGGTACGAGCACACTACGGGTTGGTCCTCGCATCCGTGGCCCGCGTTGCGCAGAACGCGACGGGCAGACGTCCAGGGTACCAAGAGAGGTCGAAGCGCATCCTCGTGCACGGCGGTGTCGACGCCCGATGCAAGGGACAGGTGCAAGCACACTACGGGTTGGTCCTCGCATCCGTGGCTCGCGTTGCGCAGAACGCGACGGGCACACGTCCAGGGCACCAAGAGAGGTCGAAGCGCGTCGTCGTGCACGGCGGTGTCGACGACCAATGCAAGGGACAGGTGCGAGCACACTACGGGTTGGTCCTCGCATCCGCAGCACGCATTCCGCAACGAGCGGTCCGATTCGGCAAATTTATGGCACTTATGTGGTGCCAGGTAATTAAAATTCTAAGAAACCTCCCTCGTGCGGAGGCGCGTCGTCTGCTTTAGCACGTGCGGCCAATGAGCGGGTCGTTCGCAGGAATGGTAGAACCCCTCACGACAGCGTTGTTGGCACAAACGTTAGATATTTACTCAGCTGCATCGTCCACCACACGGCAGTCGACATGCAAATTGTCAGTTCGTGTCGTCGTCGCGCAAGCACCCGGTCTTCGACGCATCACTCACGCAACCGCCGTGGCCGCCGCCCACTCGCCCTCTGCGAGCGCCATTCCCTGTACCGACTGCCTCCAACAATCGCCGCCTGCCTGTCCTATGGCTCCTGCGGAACCCCAGTCGACAACCCGTCGTTCGGTGCGTGGCTCGAGGCTCTCACCGGGCAGGTACGTGGCGTCTTGCTATCGTTTTGCATGCCACCAATGCTCGCCCGCGTGCGGCCGCCCGGTAGGGACTCCCTGCTACCTCCACCTGTTGCCGTGCCGATCTGAGCCCGCTGCCGCGGCGTTGCCGATCCCCGACCCGTATATATGCGGTCCCCAACCTGGGCATCATGGCCAATTCTCACTTTCGTACGCCCCACGCCTGCTATCCTCGGCCTCGGTCACCCGCTCTCGCTTTTCCTACTGTTGGCTGTTCCCTCCACCGTCCCACTCTCTGTTCGCGTACCCGCTGGGCGGGCGTTTCGACGCCGTCCGGTTTTTTCATCCTACCGCATCGATATGCACGCCTTCGTTGCTGGCCGCTGTCTAGCTGTCGTCCCGCCCCCCGCCCAGGATGAGATCTTCCCGTCCCGCCGACGTGACAGCGCCCCAGACGGAGACGTCGGGCGCGCCGGGCGTCCTAGAGCCCACGCCGGGAACACCAACCTCGTCGGACAACACTCGACGGCGCCGCCCGTGAGCAACGCCTTGCCGGCGGACCGCCCTTTTTTGCACGGCGGGCGGGCCCATCATTCTGGCGGCCAGCCCGTGTCGCCGCTCAACCCCACGCAGCAGTTCTTCGCAGGCGCCATGGTCACTCGTGGGCCGCACGTGCACAACTCAAACGTCGGTGCCGGCGCCTCCGACGGTGCGAGCGGACAGTACCGGGGCTACATGAGTGCGCCTGCGCCGTCTCCGTCACCGCCACCTCCGCCGCCACCGCCGCCGCCACCGCGCCGGTCCAGGGCCCGAACGGCGGCGCGTGTACCGCCGGCCGCGGGCGCGTTTCTCAACGACGGCGGCAACGTGTGGATGGAGGACATGCCCCCGGCCTCTGTTTCCCGCCCACCGCCTGGGGCACTCCTAGACAGTGCCAGGCGTCTCGGGCAGCGCCGCACCCGTCCCACGCCGGGCACGGAGACACGGAGCCTGTCGCCGACTCGACAACGGCAGGCGTCGCCGCCGCCGCTGACGCCTGTACTGCCCGCCTCTCGAGCGACGTGCTCGACCAACGTCGAGGCGCAGCTGTTGGAGATCACGCGCAAGCACACGACCTCGCTCTCCACCATTAAGGCCGAGTTGACGAACGCGCGCAAGGAGCTGGTGCTGACAAACAATACCATGCGGGACCAGTCCCGAAAGATCAACAACATTGCCACGGTCGTCGACAAGCTGGCGCTTATGGACTTTTCAATCCGGCAAATGTTGGTCCGTATCCAGGCGGACACAGCAGCATCTCGTACGGTAATGGAGTCGGAAGCCTTCAACGTGTCGTCGGCCAATGTGGGCGGCGCGACCAGTGTCGGGCCAGGGGTAGCAGCGCTTCCACCGCCCCAGACCCAGAAGGAGATGGAGGTGCAGGATGCCATGTGGGTGCTGGAGCTCAAGACCGCCCTCGACGCGTGGCTGCTGGACAAGTTCGTCAAGCCGGGCTGCGCCGCGGACGTCATGGTGTCGCGCAGCGAGTCTGTTGACTACGCGCGCGACTGGGTCATCAACAAGTCGGAGGTTAATGCCAGCGAGGCGATGCGGCTCTTGCACGTGAAGTGGCGCCTGCCACACCGCCCGGACAAGGTGGCAGTGGGTGCTTCAGCAACGTCGGGTGCCCCGTCTCCCCCTTTCGTGCCGTCGCCGCGCCGGACGAAGGCGCTGCAGTACGTGATGCGAGCCAACACGCAGCTGTACCAGCGCATTGGGCAGAAGGCTACCTCGGTATGGGCGTCGTACATCAATGAGACTCGAGATTACGGCACTCTCCGCCGTCTGCGGGGTACGCGCTCGAAACTGGAGGTCTTTCTCCGCCTTTCTGAGGCCAAGCTCCTTTTGGAGAATGACTTGTTCATCAAGGACAGCGACTCCTTCGACGGCATTGTGCGCGCGTTGGCCGTGGTCTACTCTGACCTCAACGTGTTTCATCTTTTCTCCGAGACCGCCGTCGTCGGCCGCACGCGGCGGCACGTCGTTTGCCGGCTTGCCCACGCTGCTCTCATCACTACCAAGATCAGGGCGCACCTCGTACGGCGCTCCACCGCGCCAGAGAGGGCCGAGGCCGCGGAAGGCGTCGATGCGGCTGACGATGAGGACGATGACGCAGACGACGATGACGACGATGACGGCGATGCGGACGACGCGGGGCTGCAGCGCAGCCATAGTAGCGGTCTCAACCCGGGCCACCGTCCGCTGTGGGTGAAGGAGTTGGCCATCCTCGGCAGTCATCTCGCGGCTCATGGCGCAGCAGCCGTCAACGGTCTGAGGCTGAGCGACGGTGTCGACCCGCTGCGCGCCGTTGTCACTCGTCCTGCGCCCGTGCGGGCGCCACCTACGCCGCCTGCTGTCGCCACCGGAGCGGGTACGGGTGGTCTGTCCGCCGGCGACGTCACGGCACCTGCGCGCCATGCTGGGGTGGGTTCCGGAGGATCGTTTGCTGCTGGCGCCGCGGCTGCTACTGCGAACTTCACTGGCTCGGCCGCTGGCGTGCCGCAGCGCGCCGCGGCTGCTGGAGGTTACGCAGACAGCTGCAGCGACGAGACGGAGACGGACAACGAAGAGGAGGATCAGGTTCCTCGGCGCCGAAAGCGCACGCCCGCGGAGATGCGGGCGCACTGTGCGCGCCGTGCGGTGGGCCGCGTCATCATGGAAGAGGTCGACTGATGTTAGGGCTGCACGTCACCTGACGTGAGCACCCTGTACCAACAACTTGCGTGCATGTTCTGGTGCATGGCAGGGCTTAGACCTCCCCGCCTGTCAAGTTGCTTTGCCTTTGTTAGTCTGACTGCCAACTGGGGTTTTTCTGTCTTTGATTGAGCAGCCCCTTCTCGTATCTCTTACCCGTCTACTCTTCTCTCTTTGCCATATGTTACTTGTCTGCCCACGCGAGGCTTCGCTCACAGCGCGCGCTGGTGGAGGACAATAGCATAGCACCGTTTGTTCTCTTCTTTTTGCCGGCTACCGAAGCCGACGGTCCTCCACTGTATGGTCCGCATGTGACGTCGTTTGTTGCCCTACAGCACAGGAGCGAAAGCGGCACCAGGTGCTGGTGCTCGTAGCCCAAAAAAAACGCGCACCCCGTCCGCTGAATGATGACCGTGCGACGCAGGACGACGCGCCAGCTGCGGCGCCCGTTAAATCCACCAAGCAGACATTGGAATGCTCTGCTCTGAGATGTGTCCTTACCAGCCGTCCGTTAGTGGATCTAATGCCAAACCGCCCGGCCCTCTCGTGACAGAGTCCATGCACCTGAACTGGTCTGTGACGGGAGTTTGTCCCGTTTAACCCCCATCCAAGGACGGCGCCTTGAACAGAAAGTTCGTGCGTGCAGGGCGTTGATTCTTCTGACGATAGAGCCTGGTGGAGCGCCGTACAGTCGCGCAATCAGCTTGTTTGATCAAATCGGTTTGTTGGAGCATGACTCTAGCTGTTCATCGATTTCAAACCAGTTTTGACTTGAGACTCTGCGGCTATACATGTGAAATAGCATAAACGTACGCTTCGAGCGCCGAACACTCTCAGAGTGCCATCTTGACAAACACGAACGAGGGGACACAAAACGGACGGGCCCGGAGACTGAGTCGCTGTTGCACGACGGGTCAGATGCAGCCCCGATGAGGATTGCTCATCGCCGCATTGACTGGCTTCGCCTGACTCGCTTCAGGTTCGCGGCTGTGGGTGCAATAGTATGCACGCGACGGGTCACTCCACAAGATTCAGTAGGCCTTTATCTACCTACCCGGCCCGCGTGGCCGAGAGAGGGAGAGTGGCGGGCAGACGATAGGCAGGGTGGTCGGGCGAATGATCGGGCTGCCTGCCGCTCGTTCCGCGGCGCACCGGCAGATATGGCGACGCGAGGGAGCGAGGGCGAATACGACCCGTGCTCCCGCGAAGCACGCTTCGTCGGTCCGTCGTTTTCAGGCACAGTTTATTTCTCAAAAAGCAATCTATTGGCCTGCTTTTTTCTCTGGCGAACTTGTTTTCAAACGGCTGTGGAATCCTTCCCTTTGATCAAGATTTCATCTGATTTCAATGAACCGGTTTAGCACACCCTGCCAAAAGGTGTGGCTCATCGGGACGGTTGATGTCCTGCACCGTCCCGATGAGCCACACCTTTTGGTTGGCATCGCCAACGTGTCTGTCAAGGTTCCTGGTCCTCGCGAGGCGGTAGCTTCCCAACGGATCTAGACCGCCGCTGCTGTACAGGCCAGGACGCCATCAGACAGCGCCCTGTGGCGCGCCATCCCGCTTATGAATAGCCACCGTGGGGAGTTGACCATGCCGACTCCACCGGCGGTCATCTCTTTGCCGCACCTGCCTCCCCCCTCTTTGCCACTACCCGTCCCTGCAGCGGCCTTCTGTTCCCTCCCCGGCCGAGCCGACCCTGCCGAGTCACCATGCCGCGTCGTTGGCTGTCCCTGCTGCCCGTGGCGGTGCTAGCGCTGGCCGCGGCATGCGCGAGTCAAGGCGTCACCCCCCCGCCCTGCTCGTGCAACGCGAATGTGGAACTGATGTACGACCCGCGGGTGCCGTCGACCAACGTGGCCCTGACCATGGTCGGCGTCTACAAACACCTGCAGCCGCGCTCCCCCGACGGGCGGCAGCGGTTTGCCATCCTCACGCACGCCATGTTTGACGCGTACGGCTTGGCGTCGGGCGCACACCCGACGGCCACGCGCATCTGCGTGGACGGGGCGGACGCGGTGGACCCGTCCGAAGCGGTGGTGTACGCGGCCTATACCATTATGGCCGCCGCGTATGCGGACGAGCCCCCCAAGCTGGCGCTCCTCCACGACCTGATGCGGCACTATGGCTACGACGCGCCAGTGGAGGGCCACGTCGGCGCCCTCGCCGCGCGGGCGGTGATGGCCAAGTACAACTTGCGGCCCGAGGCCATCCCGTACACGCCCCTCAACGAACCGTCAGATGATGCAAACGCCGACTGCTCACGCATTACCATCCCCGACGCGTGGCAACCGCTGTGCCTGCAGCGCGTGCCTGGGCCGCCGTGCAGCCCGCAGGTCATCCGCTTTGGGGGGCTCTTCAACTCGTCGCTCTTCTCGTCGGGCGGCACTCGCACGGCGGTGGACGCTGCAAACGATCTGGAGCCGCCCCCCACTTATGAGGGCGCCCTTGCGGATCTGCCGTTTGAGGGCGGCGAGAATGACTTTGCGGACGAGCACCTGGCCGTCCTCAAGGGCAGCGCCGAGCTGGGCGACTATGAAAAGTCGCTGGCGCAGGTGTTTGGGTCGAGCTCCAGCGACCGCGTCGCCCGCCTGGCCGTCAAGGAGGCCGAGGCGCGCAACCTGACGCTCGGTGAGTCAGCGGCGCTGATGTTTGGCGTTGCTGCCGCCATCCACGACGCGAGCGCCGCGTCGACGACGGCCAAGTACCTCACCAACGCGGCGCGGTCCATCTCGGTTCTGCAATGCGCCTACGCGGGCCGCAACCTGACGGCGTGGGCGGGCCCCTACCTCGGCGTGCGCACCTTTCTCAACGCCGGGGACACGCGGTGGCGGTCGTACTGGTTCACGCCCGGCTTCCCCGGCTTCTTTTCCGGCCACACCGCCGTCGCCGCGGCCGGCCTCGAGGTGATGGCGCGGGTGTTTGGGGACGACGTCCCCGTTTCTGCCAACTGCGAGATGCTCGGTGCCGGCCTGAGCAACGTCGAGCCGCGCGTCGCTGTCGGCGGCCGCGGCTACATCCCGGGCGTGACGGACGTGCCCAACCGGGGACCCGCCACCGTTGGCTACTCGCCCGCCAACGACACGACGCTGTGTTGGCCGACGTGGAGCAAGCTCGGGGAGATGGTGGGGGATTCGCGCTTTTATGGGGGCATTCACATCCCGATTGACAACTCGGTGGGGCTCACCGTCGGGCGCGACATGGGCCGCCGCATGTTTGAGTACGTGCAGCGCGTGGTCAATGGCACGGACGGCACGGACGAGTAGCGCACGCGGGGTGGGCCCCGCGTGTGGCGGGTGCCTTGCATGCATCACCGCTAGAGTACCCACCGAGCGCGCCGGGTGCGGGTGGTGGCAACGGATAGAGAGTGTCGATTGTACAGCCTGCGGACGCGACCGACGTACGTCGGTCCAAGGAGCGCACGTGATCCCGCGACTGACGCCAAGGCGTGCCAGGGGCAGGGGCTGGCGCGATGCGCCGACCGTGGCAGATCATCCCCTCCGTGATGCAGTGCAGGTGTCTTTTATGCTGGTGCCGCAACCGCTCCCGGTGGGATAGAAGGGGAAGGGGAAGAGGCATCCAAGTAGCCCTTTGAATGGAGGCATCTCTGTGCAGCGTACGAGCCTCGTTGGTAGCTGGGATGGTCTCCGAAGACCTGGCCATCCTCCTCCCCGAGAGAGCAACCCTGGCACCGTTGGGTGCGACCAACACCCCTCAAACGGCATGACAGCGTGGCCAGTGGCCGGCAGGGAGGGGACAGACGGTTGGGCCTGGGCTCGCCTCCCCACGGTGACGGCCTGCCGTTTCGCCGACCGACTCGCGCTCTACGCGCCTGCGTCTCTGCGGGTCCGACGCGACCCAGTGCATCCGCTCCAGAGCGGGTACCCTGACATGAGACAGCGGTGGCAGCATCACTCGTAGATGGCGCCGTGGAGCTCCCCGTCTGACCGTATTTGAAAGGATCGGCCTGAACGGGCTGGTGTTTGGTGACTGGCACGTAGATGACGAGACCGGTATTGCGACTGCGGAGCGGGCGGCGGCCTGTCAGCGGCTCTGCCGCTCGTTGCCGGCTTTTTGGATGTTGTGTTGGCCCCACGGGTAGATTTCTACGTCTTCGTTGCAGGCGCGACAGGGTCGACTCGGTGGCTGTTTGACGTGGGGATAATGCCAAAGCTGCGTCGCCTCTGTGGATATCGTGCACCCCCGCGGGGCCATCACGCGCATGTGCTGGCGCGCCGATCCACTACCCCCTTTGCCTTGCGCCTCCCCAAAAGTAGGGGGTGCGCCCATCCCTTTGCACGTGCCGTGAGTCGGGCGCGTCGCCGCCGGGGGTGGCGGTGCGGCTGATCGCGGCGGCCTTGGCGGGCGATCGCCGCCGCCAAAACACTGCACCAACCCTCTATGGGGCGCTTGGCGGCAGCCAGAGACGGCGACGAAGTCCGGCCGCCCCACCCCTCTGCCCAAGCGCCGTACGTCACAGATGGCAGCCGCCAGTCGCGACAGCATTTCTTCATCCCAGTATTGTAACCAAAGCCTCTCTTTCGAGTGCAGCAGAGGCCGTTTGGCGGTTCAGCAGCACCAGGAGAGGACGGGCGAGAGAGGACGCTTCTTACGGGCCGCGTTTCCACCGCACTTGCGACACGTGGCGAAATTTGACGTCCATTGACTTGTTGGGACGAAAAATCTGAAGACTCGTAGCTGTCAGCAGCATCAACGCCTTGTGAGCCCGGTGCATGGTCTGTCAGCTCCGACCCCACCACGGGACCCGCCGCGTCTTGCCTGTGCGGTCGGTCGGTCGCGGGTCTGGGAAGGCGTGCGTGTGCCCCCCTTCCCCTCCCACTCGGCGGTCGGTGCCCGGGGCGGGCTGTCGCTGGTTGCCCGTGTCCGTCCCAGGTGCCTGTCGGTGCGTGCGGGGGACAGGTGCTGCTACTGACTGGATTGGTGGCTTCACGGCACCCTGCCCGGCCCTCGCTGCGCCGTCACCAACGACTGTGGTGTGCTTACCCCTATCCTCCCCTTCTTGCCCCCCCTCCCGTCGCACCCCCCCCCACCTGTGCCGGCCACGCTGCGGGCGGGCCGCTGCGGTCGGTCGCCATGTCCCGCATCCAGGAGCTCATTGCGCGGCAGATCTTGGACGCCCGCGGGGAGCCGACGCTGGAAGTGACGGTGACGACGGCCGACGGCGACTTTACGGCCGCCGTCCCGTCTGGCTTCCGCGCTGAGCCGGCCGACGGCACCCGCCGGGATGGGGATGAGGACAAGTATGGAGGCCGCGGCGTGGCGTCGGCGGTCGAGCGGGTGAACCTGGAGCTGTCGGACGCGGTTGTTGGGATGGACCCGACCGACCAGGAGGGGATTGACCAGGCCATGGCCGACGCCGAGGCTGACGATGGGGGCCAGCCGGGGCGGCGGCCGCTTGGCACCAACGCCCTCCTCGGTGTGTCCATGGCCGTCTGCCGCGCGGGGGCGGCCAAGAAGGGCATTCCGCTGTACAAACACATCAACGCGCTCGCGGGCAACCCGACCATGCTCCTCCCGTGCCCGGCGTTTGCCATGATCCAGGGCGGCCTCGGCCTCGGGGGAATGCCCTTTCGGGAGCTCCTCGTGCTACCGACTGGCGCCGAGTCGTACGCCGAGGCCCTCCGCATGGGCGTGGAGGTGTACGCCAAGCTCAAGGCCATCGTCACGGAAAAGTACGGGGCGGCGGCCACGACCGTCGGTGACGAGGGCGGCTGCTCCCCGCCCGGCCTCTCCAAGGTTTCCGAGGGGCTGGCGCTGCTGCAGGAGGCCATCACCGCCGCCGGCCACTCGACGGACGTGGTGCAGCTGGCCGTGGACGCGGGCGCGTCGGACCTGTTCCGCCGCACCGACGGGGGTGGCTACAACTTGGACCGCTTCCTGCGGAAGAGCAAGCGCAACACGGGCGCGGGCGACGGCGTCAAGACGACGGAGGAGCTGTCGACCATGTACAAGCAGCTCGCCGCCGAGTTTGGCGTCGTCTCCTTTGAGGACCCCTTTTACAAGGGCGACTGGGAGGGCCACGCGGCGCTCGTCGGCGCGCTCGGCGAGATGGTCCAAATCGTCGGCGACGACCTGCTCGCCTCCAACGCGGACAAGGTGGAGGAGGCCATCCAGCAAGATGCCGTCAACGGCTTGTGCCTCGAGCTCGGCCGCGCGGCGACCGTGTCGGTGGCCATTGAGCTCAATAACCAGGCGCGGAATGCGGGCTTTGGCGTCGTCATTGCGGGGCGCTCGGGGGAGACGGACGACACCTTCCTCGCCGACTTTGCGGTCGGCCTCGGGACGGGGCAGATCAAGGCGGGGGCGCCGGCGCGCGGGGAGCGCGTTGCCAAATACAACCAGCTGCTGCGGATTGAGGAGGACCTGGGGGACCGCGGCAACTATGCGGGCGAGTACTGGCGCGACCCGTGGCTGTTGCAGCCGCTGACGCGCGCGCGGTCGTTGAACATGTGAGGGGGGGGGCGCGTGAACAGGTTGGGTAGTGTTTTTTCGTTTTCTTGGCCGCCACGTGCACGCGTGCGGTGCTGCTTTGTGCCGCGATGCGCATCAGTTCGGGTCCCCTTGAGCCAAGGTCATGGGTCGTAGCTTGCTCTGTTTCCCCTCACCGGCCGTGCTGGTACCTGTTGCCCACGCCAGGGTTGAGCGGGGCGCCAACCGTTTGCGGGCCGCTGGATGTATCCGCTGCACATGCCAAAGGAGACTGGCGTAGGCCCTGCGTGGCAACACCCTCCTTGACCACCGCACTTTCCCTGCCGCCGACCCCCTCGACCCCCCCCACCCCCCCCCCCCCCCCCCCCCCCCCCACCCGCGCCCCC
>Ga0115031_1001553_pt1 | contig 17096 bp, 12 predicted proteins | sample Maine_Asex4_meta_FD_87301 | JGI IMG/M metagenome (GOLD analysis project Ga0115031, IMG submission 87301) | Marine algal microbial communities from Maine, USA - Maine_Asex4_metaG | ecosystem: Host-associated > Algae > Red algae > Unclassified | place: Maine, USA | collected 2015-01-05
CTAAATGAAAATATTGTTTTAGTCATATTTCAAAGTCTCCTCTCATAGATATAAGATAGGCTGTGTTTGGGCAATCAAGGGAGATATGAGAACACAATTTGGTCCGAAAGCACTCGCAGATTATCAACTAGCTGCACTTCTTACCCTTATACAGAACGTCGTACCAGAAGTTACTTCAATTCAAAGTCAATACCTACATTTTATAGACGGTGATGTCCGAACTCCGGTACAAGAAGACAACCTGCAATCTTTGCTTTCTTACGGAGAGATCTTTGAAGACGCTTCGCAAGATACTCACCTTTTTTTAGTTATCCCAAGGATTGGTACTATTTCTCCATGGGCTTCAAAAGCAACAGATATTTTAAACAATTGTGGCGTATCTTCAATTGAACGGATCGAACGGGGGATTGCCTATCACATTGAGGCTCCAACCCTTCACTCTGATGAAAAAGCTCAAATTTCTGCTCTGTTGCATGATCGTATGGTTGAAACTGTTTTGCATTCTTTAGAAGATGCTAGTCAAGTTTTTTCTAAAACAGAGCCCGCTCATCTAACTTATATTCCCGTAGATACCGAAGGTGCAGCAGCGTTGGTTTCTGCAAACAAAAATCTAGGTTTGGCTTTAACAGATGATGAAATTGAATACCTTGTTAAAAGTTTTACCGAACTAGGCCGTAACCCGACAGACGCTGAGTTGATGATGTTCTCCGTCGTTAATTCTGAACATTGTCGACATAAAGTTTTTAATGCGACTTGGAAGATCGATGGCGTTTCTCAACCTAAGTCTTTGTTCAAAATGATCAAGAATACCTTTGAGTCTCATAGCGATGGTGTTAAATCTGCCTATCACGACAATGGTGCAGTGATTGCTGGAAATGAGGGCGAGTTTTTCTTTCCAGATCAATCAAGAACTTATCGCCCAACCCCAAGCCCGGTAGATATTGTCATAAAGGTTGAAACCCACAACCATCCAACCGCTATCGCCCCTATCCCTGGTGCTAGTACTGGTTCTGGTGGTGAAATTCGTGATGAGGGTGCTACTGGTCGTGGAGCTCGCCCTAAGGCAGGTTTAACCGGTTTTAGTGTTTCAGATTTAGCGATTCCGGAGAACGCTAAGCCTTGGGAAATCGATTACGGAAAGCCAGATCGTCTTGTTTCTTCTTTGCAAGTAATGCTCGATGGCCCAATTGGCGGGGCAGCATTTAATAACGAATTTGGTCGCCCTAACTTGGCTGGTTATTTTAGATCTTTCCAGCAAGCTAGCCATCTTACGTCTTCTTCGTCTTCGGCTCCCTCTCTGTCTTCTTCGTCTTCGGCTCCCTCGCCGTCATCCTGCACTCCCGAGGAGATGCAGGATCTCCATGTATGGGGTTACCATAAACCAATTATGATAGCCGGTGGCTTAGGAGTGATAGATCCAGCTTCTGTTGAAAAAGGCAAAATAGAAAAAGGTGACAAGCTAGTTGTTCTCGGTGGCCCTGCTATGTTGATTGGTTTGGGTGGCGGAGCGGCATCTTCGGTTGCTTCAGGTTCACAAGATTCTGAGTTAGATTTTGCATCCGTGCAGCGTCATAACCCAGAGATGCAACGTCGTTGCCAGGAAGTTATTAACACTTGTTGGCGCCTTGGAGCTGCAGAGAATCCAATTGTTTCGATTCACGATGTTGGCGCTGGTGGTATTTCTAACGCTTTGCCAGAAATCGTTCACGATTCTGAACTTGGTGCGGTGATTGAATTACGTGAGGTTCCTAATTCAGATTTGTCAATGTCACCGATGCAGATTTGGTCAAATGAAAGCCAAGAGCGCTACGTGCTTGCCATTAAACCCGATGACGTTGAGCGATTTACCGAGATTTGTGAACGTGAGCGTTGCCCATTCGCTGTTGTTGGTTCAGCAACTGGTGAGTCTCACCTGATGTTGACTGATTCTTTGCTTGGCGATAATGCTGTAGATATTTCTATGGATGTGCTGTTTGGTAAGCCACCTAAGATGGAACGCTCTTTCTCTCCAACTTCGGTCGACTTGCCAGAGTTTGATTCAGAAGGCATCGAGCTAGATGACGCTGTTGATCGTGTGCTCAGCCATCCAACTGTGGCAAGTAAAGCTTTTTTAATTTACATTGGCGATCGTAGCGTTGGTGGTATGACTGCTCGTGATCAGCTTGTTGGGCCTTGGCAAGTTCCCGTTGCCGATGTCGCTGTTACTCATAATTCTTTTACTGGGTTTGCTGGCGAAGCTATGGCTATGGGAGAGCGTAGTCCGGTAGCTGTTGTTGATGCTCCAGCTTCTGGTCGTTTGGCTGTTGGTGAGGCTATCACTAATTTGATGAGTGCCGATATTGAGAAGCTTTCTGATATTAAGTTGTCTGCCAATTGGATGGTTTCTGTATCGTCGGCTGGGCAAGATGAAGCTTTGTTTGAAACCGTTAAGTCTTTGGGGGAGAGTTTCTGCCCGGAGCTTGGTTTAACCATTCCTGTTGGAAAAGATTCAACTTCTATGAAAGCTCATTGGAACGATGACGGTACAGATAAGTCTGTTGTGTCTCCTTTGTCTGTAGTGATTACTGGGTTCGCCCCTGTCACCGATGTTCGTAAAACTGTCACCCCTCAACTTGTAAATCATAGAGATACTCAGTTAATGCTTCTTCCAGTAAATTCTGGAACCGAGCTTGGTGGGTCCATCTTGGCGCAAGTGTTTAATAAGTCTGCTTCGACGGTTCCAGATGTAACAAGTGGTGGTTTGAAGAGTTTTGTTGATGCTGTGATTGATTTGAAGAAACAAGGTTTGGTTCTTGCTTATCATGATCGTTCAGATGGCGGGTTGTTTGCAAGCCTTGTTGAGATGGCTTTTGCCGGTAACGCAGGGATAGATATAGATATAGAAACCGACGATGCCCTTGGTGAATTATTCAGTGAAGGTCTTGGCGCCGTTATTCAAGTTAAACCAACCGACGTGGAGAAAGTAAAAAGCATATATCCAAGTTCAAAAGTTGTTGGTCGCGTTAATGGCACTACTCAAGTTAAAGTCTCTAATAATGGCGGAACACTTTACAATAAATCGCTGGTTGATTTGAAAAAAATCTGGAGCACTACCAGTTATCAGATGCAGCGTTTGCGTGATAATCCTGAATGTGCTGATCAAGAGTTTGAATCTATAACTTCAGATACCGGCCTTGATCCACATATTACTTTTAGAGTTAGCGCACCTAACAGAACAGATGATAATAAAACATTGCGTGTTGCCGTTCTGCGTGAGCAGGGTGTAAATGGTCAGGTTGAAATGGCTGCGGCTTTTACAGCCGCTGGGTTTGAATGTGTTGATGTTCACATGTCAGATTTGCGTAACGGCACGGTTGATTTAAACAATTTTGTTGGATTGGCTGCTGCTGGTGGTTTCAGCTATGGCGATGTTCTGGGAGCTGGTGCTGGTTGGGCTAAATCAATTCTCTTCGACGAAAATCTTAAAGCTCAGATGAAAACATTTTTTGAGCGTTCTAATACTTTTACTTTGGGTGTTTGTAATGGTTGTCAGATGGTTTCACATCTTAAAGATCTTATTCCTGGTGCACAGCATTGGCCTAAGTTTGTGAAGAACAAGTCACAGCAGTTTGAGGCAAGGCTTAGTACTTTAGAGATTACTGAGTCGCCTTCTATATTCTTTAAGGGTATGGAGGGGAGTAGGCTGATGGTTCCTCTAGCCCATGGCGAAGGTCAAGCAGATTTTTCTAGTGGTTCAAAGACCGAAGCAATATCGTCTGCAAGGTTCGTTGATAACAAAGGCCAACCTACCGAGATGTATCCGTTTAACCCGAACGGTTCGCCAGATGGCCTAAACGCTTTTACAACTACCGATGGCAGGGCAACTATTCTTATGCCTCACCCAGAGCGTGCTTTTAGAACAAGTCAGCTTTCTTGGCATCCAGATAATTGGAGTAGTAAAAGTCCGTGGATGCAGATGTTCTATAACGCTTATGAATGGACTATTGAGAGTTAGGTAGGATAGTTTGTTAGTGTGTCATCCTGTATGGAGTGTTAGTGTGTCATCTTGCATGGAGTGTTAGTGTGTCATCTTGCATGGAGTGTTAGTGTGTCATCTTGCATGGAGTGTTAGTGTGTCATCCTGTATTGAGTGTTAGTGTGTCATCCTGCACTCCGTAGGAGTTGCAGGATCTCATTGGATCATATTAGATAAATCTTTCCAATACGGGTTAGATTTCTCAATCAATTTGATTTTCCAAGATCGATTTCTATTCTTAATTTTCTTTTCTGCTTCGATAGCTGATTTTATGCAAGTCATGGTTTCAAACCAGACAAGTTTATTCACATTGTATTTACTAGTGAACCCTTTGATTGAATTGTTCTTGTGTTCGTATATTCTTTTTGAAAGGTTAGAAGTCACACCAACATACAAGACTTTATTAGTTTTATTAGTCAAAATATAAATAGTTGGAACTTTCTCCATCCATTTATATTGGATTATGTGTATGACATTTTAATTAAATAAGATCCTGCGAATAAGCTTCGCTTATCTCAGGATGACAGTTCTTTAATTTCCAGTTGCAGATGATGGGCTAGTCTAGCCGCTTTAACTAGATAAATAGCTTATAGTTAACTGAAAAAATATTCATTTCGCCGATCACGTGCTGGGAAGTGACAATGTTGTTTGCTACAGCACAGAACCTGAAAATCGATCTTGTCACGAAAGATAAAAAGCTTACAAGTTTTGACACCGGCGATTCATTTAAAATTATTTGGTAGCTAGAGTGATGTAAAAGATATGAGGTTTGCTTTGAGTAAATTTAAATACCATGAGGTTCGTTCTGCTTATTATAAATATATTTTACTCTTGATTATATTTATTAATATTGGCTTAATTGTCTTTAGGATTTTTGATGGTGATGATGAGTCTTCGCCTTCAATCTTTTCTATAGGACTTTTATTGTTTTTAATTTTTATATATTTTGCTGAACGTTCAGAAAAACATAATACAGATTAAGAATAGCTATGGAGATCCAGACAGTGAAAAAAATGGTCAAGGTTTAGCAATGCATCTAGCTTATGAGTTCTACACGGATTATTTCAAAGATGATTCTTGGTCAATTAGAACCGTAACTATTCGTGAATACATTAATAATTCTCCATACCTAGAGCTTAATACTTGAGATAAATCTGAAAATGGTTGTTGAACTTATTTATCAATCATTTTCGAAGTAGCAATATTTTTTTAGTCAGCTGGAAAACATTAGTCTTTTTCAACTATCATTCAAAAGTGGCAAACAAACAATTTACAGAAGAAGAACTAAAAGAACGCTTAACCAGCGAACAATACGAAGTAACTCAGAATGCGGGAACAGAGCGTGCCTTTAGCGGGGTTTACTGGAATGAAAAAGCTGACGGCATGTATTGCTGTATTGTTTGCGATGCAAAACTGTTTTCAAGCGACACAAAATTCGAATCAGGATCAGGATGGCCAAGCTTCACAGAACCCGTAGACGAAAAAATTGTCGAATCAAAAACAGATACCAGCCATGGAATGACAAGAACTGAAGTTCTCTGTACCGAATGTGGAGCTCACTTAGGGCATGTCTTTCCAGACGGGCCAGGTTCAACTGGTGATCGGTTCTGTATAAACTCAGCATCACTTAAACTTGAAGAAACTGATTAAATAATTGAAATCCTGATCTGCCTTCAATACAGATCAGAGCAGAATGCTCCTAATTAAGTTTAGAGACCTATAACCTTGGTGATAGTATTAGATCCGATGAATGAATCAAAAAAGTTAGCCCCATATGGAACTTGGGAATCGCCAATAGATGCAGCTCTGCTAGCAGGAGCCTCAACAAAACTTACAGTAGCTCAACCAGTGGGGGAAGAGCTTTGGTGGACAGTTAGCAAACCAGACGAAAAAGGCCGTAATACTTTAATCTGCCGAAAAGATAACGAAAACAAAGAAGTTTTGCCCGATCCTTTTAATGTTCGGACCCGTGTCCATGAATATGGGGGAGCGCCCTGGTGGGTAAGTAACTCAAAAGTATTTTTCAGCAACGATACAGATAATAGAATTTATTCAATATCAAGTGAGCAAGAAGCTGAACCATTAACACCAGAACAACCAAGCTGGAGATTCGCCGATGGCCATTCACACCCCTCACAGAACTTTTTTGTATGTGTCAGAGAAGACCTAAACGCCGAACCAGAACCAAAGAACGAAATCGTAAGTATCGATTTACAAGGAAACATAGACGTTTTAGTTTCAGGCCCTGACTTTGTGTCCAACCCAAGGATTTCACCAGATGGGCAGAGACTGAGCTGGATACAGTGGAACCATCCACACATGCCCTGGCAGGAATCTTCGGTTCTAGTTGCCAACTTAGATGCAAATGGTTTAGTCACTTCTTCTGTCATAGAAATAGCAGGCGACAAAGATCAAGCACCACAAGGAGCACACTGGTTAAATTCAGGTGAGCTTGTTTATTCTAACGATGTCAACGGTTACTGGAATCTATACAAGTGGAATCCTCAAACAAACGAAACTGAGCAGCTTACTCAATTAAAGGATTCTGAAATTGGATATCCGCCATGGGTTTTTGGGCTTCAACGTTGGACAGAAATTTCTGATGGGCGAATAGTTGCAGTAAAAACAAAAAACGCGGCAGATGAATTAGTAATGCTGAACTCTGCAGGAGCGTTATTAGAAATAGAATCAAAATTCTGCGACATTCAGCAGATTTCTTCTGACAATGCAAGTAAGAAAGTATATGTTGTTGGAAATAGTAAAACAGAATCGGTTTCTCTGGCCATGTTGGAGATCCCGCATCACCCGCAAGCGGGTGTGGGTGATGACGTTGGTGTTTCGGGTGTGGGTGATGACGTTGGTGTTTCGGGTGTGGGTGATGACGTTGGTATGCAGGATGGTGTTGGTGCTGTAACTGATCTCAAAAAGTCAGATACAGACGGCTCGCTTGTTAGTTCCTTTAGCGAACCAGAATTTATTGAGTTTGAATCAAATGGCAGAAAATCGTACGGCTATTTCTATGAACCAAAATCAGAGAACTTTATAGCAGAAGCAGACATTCTGCCTCCATTGATCGTTATGGGCCATGGCGGTCCAACAGCTCATTCATCTCCAAAACTCAACCTAAAAGTTCAGTACTGGACTTCAAGAGGGTTCGCAGTAGTAGAAATCAACTATGGCGGTTCTTCAGGGTTTGGTAGGGCATACAGAAATTTGTTAAACAACCAATGGGGGATAGTCGATGTTCAAGACTGTATAGCAGCTGTTGAATACCTTGTTGAAAGTAATAAAGTCGATAGATCAAAAATTGCAATAAGAGGAGGGTCCGCAGGTGGCTTCACCGTCTTAACTTCGCTTATAAAATCAGACATTTTCTCAGCAGGTTGTTCCTTATACGGAGTTAGTGACCTTGAAGCATTAGCCCAAGATACACACAAATTTGAGAGCAGATATCTAGACGGACTAATCGGAAAGTACCCCGAAGATATCGAGATCTATAAGCAGCGCTCACCAATAAACAATATAGAAAACCTCAACGCTCCAGTACTATTCTTGCAAGGCTCAGAAGATAAAGTTGTTCCACCTTCACAATCAAAAGTTATGTATGAAGCTTTAAGAGAAAAAGGCGTAGAAGCTGGTTATGTAGAATTTGAAGGTGAACAACACGGCTTCAGAAATCCAAAAATTATAGTAAAATCGCTAGAATTAGAACTATGGTTTTATAGTCACATATTTGGATTTGATCCACCAGACAACACCCAAGAAGTAGAATTATGATTCAAAACTATTTTAAGACTAATACCTCTGAACTCGAGATAGTCGTACATGATCTAGGAGGATCAGGACAGCCGTTATTGATGGCTCACGCTGGAAGTCTTTGTGGGAGAGTTTGGGCGCCAATAGCCGAACACTTACAAAACAATTTCAGGTGTTTTGCGGTTGATCTTCGAGCACACGGCATGAGCGTAGCCCAAGATTACATCAGTTTAAACTGGAGAGATATAGCTTCAGACCTGCCAATTGTTGTTTCTGATATTCGAAAAATCCTAGATCTGGCAAAAGACGAACCGATCCTTGGAGTAGGGCATTCTCTCGGAGGAACATGTCTGTTGCTTGCAGAACTAATGGCTCCTAGAACTTTTTCTAATGCTTGGATGTTTGAACCTATACTGTTCACTTCCAACCCAATAGATACTTTAGAACGAACCCAACAAATGGTTGCTGCAACAAAAAAAAGAAAAACACATTTTGAATCAAGAGATGTAGCGGCAGCAAGGTTCTTAAGTAAGCCTCCTTTTGATGTTTTCACAAAAGAATGTATGAAAGAGTTTGTAAATTACGGTCTAAAAGATTCACAGAATGGGGTAGAGCTTAGCTGTAAACCAGATCATGAAGCACAAATTTATGTGAATGCGAATTCAGGCATCGCCGAAGAAACAAGTAAAGTTAAGATACCTACTAGAGTTGTGTTTGGTCAAGATGATGGGGATAGAGTCCCCGCTTTAAAAAATGCATTGCTTCAAACAGAAATTGATATCGCAGATTATTCTGACCTAACTCATTTTGGTCCGCAGTCCCACCCTGAATTGATAGCTAATGACATTAAAAACTGGTTTAAAATTAATTAACTGTTTCTGTGTTTAGACTATTTAAAGTGATCTCTTTTTGATAGTTTATTGGTGAAGGCAACTTTTCAGAAACTCTCTCAGAAAGCATACCCTCAGACATCACTCTCTTAAACTCCCAATGAACTCTCTCCATGCTGGGCCTAGCATTTGGCTCAACCCTTAACATTGCGGCAATAACACTACTAATTGAATGTAACGAAGTTGGGATAATATCTTCCAAGCTGCGTTCGTAGCCGTTCAAAGTGTTACCAGTGGCGATGCTATATAAAACTTTACCTAAAGAATATACGTCCATAGCAAATGAAGCTTCTTTAAGCTCTGCAACCTCAGGAGCCTCAAACATCTTTTCTATTTCTGTAGATTCCTGATTAGAGAAAACATTTGAAACTTCAGTTAAATTTTCGCACTCTGATAAGACCCACAGTTTTCTACGTTTTCTAACTATGTTTGTTGATAATCTTGTGTGTACAAACCCATTCTTGTGTATGAACTTTAAGGCAGTAGATAAATCATGGCCTATACATGCAAGGTCAAAAAGGCTTAGTTTATATTCATCGTGGCTTAGAATTTCAGCGATAGTTTTACTGTCAATATACTCTAAGACGCTGTAAGGCAATTTTCCACTAAATTCAGACTTGTAGGCTCTGGCAAGGTTTACGTGTGTCCAATTTGAAAGATGTGTATATTCGCTTGCGATCATTTCTAAAGCCCTTTGAGTAACAGGAACACTTCGTGGCACTTTTATGCGAACAGGGCTTACTGTTTCTGAAGACCATGCGACCCAAGTGTCAACATCTGGATTGCGGTTGACTAATCCAGTCAGCGTATATCCAGGAATAAATTCTGTACCTTTTACGAGCTCAAGGTTTTTTTGTTCAGGGGATAAACTAGATGGAATAGTTTGTTTGTTGAAATCTTCTTGTACTTTCCTATTTTTTTTCCACAATTCATTAGCAGATTTCCGGCTATTCCAGATTTGAGATCCACCAGAATAGGGTGCTAATTTCCCTGAATCTAAAATTAATACTTGGTCAGAATGCCTCGCCATTTTCATGTTATTACAAAAAATAATACTCGAACGGTTCTCACACGCTGAGTTAATTGTATTTAAAAAACTAGTTGCTTCGTCTGTCCTTAATCCTTTTAAAGGTTCTTGAAAAATGACTAGCTTTGGGTCGTAGAGTAGCGTCCTAACAACATTTATTCTACGTTTTTCATTTGTGGATAGACCGTCTTCTAAAAGATGAATAGGATCATTCAGATTAAGATTTCGTGATTTCAGAGTTTCTGCAACTCCAGATTGAATAAGAGCATCTTCTAACAAATTTAGATTTGTGTTAGAAGATCCGTAGGTTAGGTTAGATCTGATTGTTCCTTTGAAAAGCCACGGGTCCATAAAATTTAAAAATGTTTGTTGCCTCATTTGTTTTTGTAATTTTGATTCCTCTGATAAATTTTTCCCTAAATAAAGAATGGAACCATTGTCCGGAGCTTTTAAACCAGATAAAAGTTCGATTAGTGATATTGTTTCTTCTTGATCTAACGAAGCGATTGTGATTTTGCTGTTTGCACAAACTTTTAAGCACAAATTGTCTAAAAGTTTTTTGCCGTAAGAGGAGAATGTTGTTACATGTCGTAGTTCTATTATCGGGTGTGGGGACTTAAAATTATTTATTGATGGGTTGGTCGTAGAATTTTGGACGTTGTTATTTTTAGCTGAGCCAGACATAGAAAATTTTTTAAACACTATTGAGAACCCTCAATTCTCCCTCATGACATTTATAGCGCACTTTGAGAGTAGGGTAAAGCATCAAAAAATATAGGGGATGGTGAAAGAAATATTTTCAAACACCAACCCTTTGTATCCGTATTCAATTTTTTTGTATTTATTTAAAGCTGATCCAATCAACTTCATCTAAAGAATCAAAATCATTAACTCTGATTCCATTTCTGGAGACACTGAACAGTTCACCATCAATCACAAGACTTCTTACAATTCCAGGTTGGTCTGTGAAACAATATCTACCACGTTCTCTGTAATCATCTTCAGGGAAAATTTCTTCGACTGCAACGTCACCGCGTCGTTCAAGATCAGCAATCTCTTCTTCAGAGACTGGGAATTCGAGCGGCTCAACTGGAAGAGGCCCACCATCGCCTTCACAAATCTGTTTAGAGGGATGAGAAATTCGTCCGAGCTCAGTTAGTTCGCCATCTTCTAGCTCTACGACAACAAGATCGTTACTGCCACCGTTCTCAGATTCTCTACTATCAACGGGTATCAAAGCAACTGAGTTCCAGAACTGAAAAGCTCTTGGGTCATTGTCAACAAGAGAATATGCGTTTTGATTTTCACTAAGTCGAATTTTGTCTACCATCTCCGGATTATTTAAGTCGCTTACATCGAATACAGAAGCAACAGGATATCCCGTAGCGCCATTTTCGTCGCCATCTGTTCCTACTGCAAGAATAGTATTTTCATCTACTGGATGAAGGTAGCTTGAGAATCCTGGGATTTTAAGTTCACCAAGAACTTCAGGATTTTCAGGATTGCTCAAATCAACAGTGTAGAAAGGATCAGTTTGTCTGAATGTAACCACATATCCTATGTCGCCTTGGAATCTAACAGCAAATATTGTTTCCCCCCGACCAATATCGTCAACTTGTCCAACCTCAAGTAGTACATTATCTTCTTCCTCAAGAACTGTAATCATACTTTCAGACTCGTTTTGTCTATTCGACGGACTTCCCTCAGTTGTGGCTACTCGAATATATCCATCATGTTCTGAAATCGAATAACGATTAAGTAAGGTCCCCGGCACTCTACCTGAAGCAACGTAATTGGTAGATTCTGGATTTGAAATATCGAAAGTGTGTAAAGCAGTTTTATATTTTGCTTCAGCGTCCTCGTTCAAAGTTCTTGAAATGATTCCTGGTTCGCTCCATTCTGGAGTGGAAACCACTAGTCGATCAGTTGATGCGTAAATATCTTGGGCGTCTGTGAATACAGCTACTGAATCTATAACATCTAGATCATCTTCCATATCTAGTGTTACTACATTGATTAAACCAAATCCAGCAAACTTGTTTGGTAAATAAACATTTTTACAATCAACTACAGGGTCACCGTCTCTGTTGTAAGGTATCCAATCTTCAATTTCAGAAGTCTCTATCAAAGCTTTGTTAGCTTCTTCTGCAGCATCTATTGCACGTTGAGAATTGTCTGAAGGATACACGAACGAAATATTTTGTTCAGATGAAGATACAACTACTCTTATTGTTCCATTTACTTCTCGAGCAGAAAGGTAACTGCCAGGAAGCTCGTACTTGTTCGTAACGTTCCCAGAGTTCAAATTAATCTGGCTAAAGTGAGTAGTTTGAAATTGGTATGCGGGTCGAGTTGAAGCGGCATCGGATAATTCTTCTTCATACTCAAAGTTATTCCCTTGGCTCATTAGCAGGGCAGTGTCGCCTTGTATGAATAGTTCGCCCTGGTATTGCCACTCTGGAAGTTCTACTGTGTCAGTTATGCTCTTCGAACTAGCATCAACAATGTAGAGTTTCTGATTTTGAACAACTAGAATTCGCTCACCATCTGTTTTAACAATGTCTGCTTCATCAACATCTAGTTCCTGATTGTTAGTGCCCGAGAATTCAGGATCAGAACTTGATTCGCTTTGTGAACTTTTCTGTGAGGAATCAGATGTAGTTGTAGCTGAATTTCTATTCGATTGTTCTGAAACCGCATCACTGGCAAAGTCGACTGATTCTTCAACAGCATCTGCAGCGAAGAGTTCATCTCCGAATTGAACAAGCTGATCTCTCTCAAATCCATAAGGTCCGACTCTATCGGAGGCTTCCTTTTTTATATTTTCTAAAAGAGCATCACACGAGTCTACTTTTTGTAAACCTGATGTCAGAATTATGTCATCTATCTCTTTGTTCTTAGCGTCACTTTCATCACTGCTGCAGCTAGTAGCTGATAAAACGGCAGCAAGAATTACTGCCGTAATTTTTAGTTTATTGATGTGCTTCCTGGTTGCCATTTTGTTTCCTCTTCAGAACATATTGCTAGTCCTACATTAGACGGTTCTATTGCAAATATATTTCCAGAAAAGTAAACTATTTTAAAAATAACTGAAAGCCGTTTATGAAACGTCTAAGTTCGACGCTTCAGACTGTGAAGGTTCACCTTCTTCTTGAGGCACTATGGTTCTTCCATTAACCGGTGACTCTAGATCGTATTTTGTGGTGTATGTATAAACTCCATAATCACAATCATCAGGGTTTTTGTCCGGTAACTCGCCAGTCATAACAGCAACTACAATTTCTAAATCAGATTCTATGACTTCTACTTGATGTCCAAAACATTCATCTGATTCCATCTCGAATTTTATTTCAAGGGTTTTATCGTCAATACCTATTGCTTCGAAAGTTGCAGGTTGTATATTTTCGATACCTGTATTCTGCTCAACTTCTTTTTCAAAGTTCTCATCTAATTGCTGATTATCCAAAGTCTCTTCTTTGGCATCAGAATCAGAGCAACTAGTAATTAATATAAACGCACTTAGAATGGCAGTGCATAATTTTTTATTCATTCTCTTATCCTTCTATAACGGGGCTGCATAGGGTTCTTTCAGAACGTTCATTGCCGGATGCAGCTTCAACATAGTAAACTATTTCTCCTGCACGGAGTGTGTCTTCGAAACTTAAGGCATTCACTCTGCCCCTCCACCAAACTTTTCCACCATTAACTGACCGTGATACAACATATTCTGCTGTGGCATCGTCGATTGAGTCCCAGCTTATAATTGCTTTATTGTTATTGTTAACAGCTACCTGACAATCATTAACATTAGCTATCGGCTCAGGAACAGGAGGTGGCGTAACCGTTGCAAGGTTGCAAGAAACTCTGTTGCTTCGCGTTCTGTCTTCATACGTAGCTAAGACAAAATATTCAAGAGTTGTACCTCTTGTTGTGTCGATGAAATTATTTGTTGAGCTTGTTCCTCTCCAAAATTGGTTGCTTTCATCAACAGATCTGTATACAACGTAAGTTTCAGCATTTGGAGTTGCAGTCCATGAAACTTCTACTGCGTCATTTATAATTTTATATTCACAGTTTGTTGGTTCTACTGGCTGGGTCTCAGGTGGTGGGGTTTCGATTGTAGTTGTACATGTGGTTCTTTCGCTTCTATCAATTCCGGATCTAGTTTCTACATAGTAAACGAGTGCGGCATCTCTATTGTTGTCAATAAGGCTAGTGTCTGTTGTTACCCCTCGCCATGAAGGAGTTGAACCATCTACTGATCTACGAATAACATAGTCCTCAGCTTCTGCTACTTCATCCCAACTTACCGTTACCATTTCACCCGACACTGTCGCTAAACATTCTTCAGTTGATGCTATTTCTGGCGGAGTTCCTCCACCTTCTATACAAAGTCTAACAAGGTCCCTACCTGGGCTCTGGTTACCTGTTTCTCCTACTGCATTAAACCCTCCAGTAATCCATAGACAGCCGTCTGATGCCTTTACAGTGTCCCAGCCCCCTACGTCACCAGACATGTAAGGATTAAACTCAGTTTTTCTAACCCCTGTTCGAATATCATATGCAATAACAGCGTTTACCGACCCTGTATATGTAGCGTCAACGAATGCAAGATCCCAAGCTACTCTATAGTCTATTAGTGAACTTTTTGAAGAGTGAGAACCCCAGCAGTGGCACGTCATATATACAGTGTCGCCTTCAATTGAAATGTCTTGATAGTCTCCACCCCTTCTAGTGTTATTAGGCTGATAATCGCTATTGGAACTAGTGACGTGGCTCATAATAATGTCCATGTTATTAGCCTCATCATGAATGTATGAACCATGTTCGGTACCTGCTATAAATACAGTGCCATGTACTGTCGCTTCAACGTCATACATCCAACCTGATGACCTATTATCTCTAAATCCATCCCAAGTTATAGTTGAACTATTGTTTCTATCAACTGCTATGAGTCCTTGATTCTTGCTTGTGTTATTTGATCTTCCAGCTAGATATACTGAATCATTCGTTTTGCTAGCACTTACTCCGAACAGCCCGTGAAAAGTTTCAATATTTGGAAGCCAACTTCGGTCGATCAAACCAGTTTCAGGGTTAACCCGGATAATGTCTTTCACCGATATTGGGTTACCTCCGTCATTTGCGGTAGTAAACGCCCCTGCGATATAGAGCCAACCATCGCTTTCTAATGTGATATCTCTCACTACCGAAGTTCCACCATAAATTCGAGTAGGAAAACTGTTATCAACATTTCCTGTAGTTGGATCTATAGTTACGAAGGCTCCTAGCTGAGACCCGTTCAAAGTATCAATTTCTCCACCTAGCCACATTTTGCCATCGGGAGAATTTTCAATATCGAGTACTGCTCCTCCAACAGATGGAGTAAAACTTTCATCCCAAACTCCAGTTCTTACATCAAACGCTGCAAGGTATGGTTGGCTTTCAGTTCTGTCTCCGTTAGTTACCTCAAGAAAATTGCCTCCAACAAACATCTTGCCGTTGGCTTCTGCAAGTGCGAACCCTAAAGTCGAGAATCTGTTAACAGTTCTAGATGCTCCAGTAGTTTTTAATCCCCAATTGGTTTCCTGTATCGCTGGGTAGTTGATATCTGCTTGTGCAGATACTTGGTTGCTGCTTATAAAAAAAGCACCAAATATTGCAGTTGCAGAGAAAACTAATGAAAGAATAATTTTAAAACGCATCTTGACCTAATCTGTATAGAAATTCAATCAGAGTCCAGATCGACATTTTTAGACCAAAGTTTAGTTAGAAGGCAACCAATTTGGTCTATCAGATTCAAAAGAACTAATTTTATCATTAAATTGCATGCTGATAGCTATGTCGTCTAAGCCATCTAAAAGTCTTTTCTGGGTTGAAGAGTCAAGTTGGAACTCACTAATAAAGCCAGTTTCAGGTGCTTCAATCTTTTTAGTATCAATTGAAATTGTAAACTCAATATTTGGTTGGCTAGTTACTAATGCAATTAATTCTTGTACTTCTGTTTCTTCTAGGACTACTGCAAGTAAACCGTTTTTAGCTGAGTTATTTTGAAATATGTCTCCAAATTTTGAAGCGATTATTGCTTTAAAACCGTATTGCTGTAAAGCCCATACTGCATGTTCTCTGGAAGAACCTATTCCAAAGTTTTCTCCTGCAATCAAAATGTTGGCTGCCATAAACTTTTCGTTATTTAAAACAAAATTTGAGTCGTCTCTCCATTGAGAGAAGAGACCCCTTTCAAATCCTGTACGTTCTATTTTTTTCAGCCATTGGGCGGGAATAATTTGATCTGTGTCAATATTGCTGCGGTTGAGTGGTGCTGCGGTTCCGCTTATATGTCGAATTGGTTCCATAATTATAGGTTCGCTGGGTGCGTAAACTTTCCTGTTATCGCTGATGCAGCAGCAACAGCGGGTGATACTAAATGGGTTCTTCCTCCACGACCTTGACGGCCTTCAAAGTTTCTATTTGATGTTGATGCGCATCTTTCATTTGGTTGTAATTTATCAGGATTCATAGCTAGACACATTGAGCAGCCGGGTTCGCGCCAATCAAAACCTGCATCTTTGAGAATTTGAGCGATTCCTTCACTTTCAGCTTGCTGCTTTACTGCATATGATCCAGGTACAACGAGTGCTCTTATATTGGTATCAACTTGTCGACCTTCAGCAATTGCGGCGACTTGTCGTAAATCTTCAATCCTTGAGTTTGTGCATGATCCAATAAAAACTGTGTCTATGGTTACATCTGAAATTCTAGTTCCAGCTTTGAGTCCCATATAGTTCAATGCTTCCGTTGCATTTATTTGGTCGCTTTCGGATTCAAAACTGTTTGGGTCAGGGACTGCACTGTCTATTGAAGTTACTTGCCCGGGATTTGTACCCCAAGATATTTGAGGCTTTAGTGAACTCACATCGATTGTCACTGTTTTATCAAAAACGGCACCGTCGTCTGTTCTTAGACCTTTCCAAGATTCAACAGCTTTGTCCCACCTTTCTCCACTAGGTGAACATTCAAGACCTGACAAATAGTTGAATGTGGTTTCGTCTGGAGCTATCAGACCAGCTTTTGCGCCAGCTTCTATAGACATGTTGCAAACGGTCATTCGCCCTTCCATCGAAAGATTTTTAAATGGTTCGCCTCTGTATTCTATGATGTGTCCGTTTCCTCCACTTGTTCCTATTTTTGCGATTATGGCGAGTATTAAATCTTTTGCCGTAGTGAATTCACCGAGTTTACCAGTTGCTTCTATCAGCATTGTTTTAGGTTTGCTCTGAGGCAGTGTTTGCGTTGCAAGAACATGTTCCACCTCGCTAGTGCCTATCCCAAATGCTATTGCTCCAAACGCTCCATGAGTGGAGGTGTGTGAATCCCCACAAACTATAGTCATCCCTGGTTGTGTTAAACC
>Ga0115031_1001559_pt1 | contig 17063 bp, 8 predicted proteins | sample Maine_Asex4_meta_FD_87301 | JGI IMG/M metagenome (GOLD analysis project Ga0115031, IMG submission 87301) | Marine algal microbial communities from Maine, USA - Maine_Asex4_metaG | ecosystem: Host-associated > Algae > Red algae > Unclassified | place: Maine, USA | collected 2015-01-05
CCTCTACGGCTATCGCGTGCGGGGCCGCTATGCGCCCGATCTGGGCCACCGGTTCAATCCGCACAAGCTGTTGCTCGACCCCTATACGCGCGAGATGCGGGGGGTGTGGCGCGACGATCCGGCGATGAAGGGGTACGACGACACCGCCCCCGACCTGGACCTGTCCTTCGACACCCGCGACAGCGCGCCCTTCGTGCCGAAATCCGTCGTGTCCGACCCGGTGCTGTTCGAGCCTGCCCTGCCCCCCGACGACCCCGCGCGCCCCCGGAACGGGTGGAGCGAGACGCTGATCTACGAGGCGCATGTCAGGGGCCTGACGCAACAGCACCCCGATGTGCCCGATGCCGTGCGCGGCACCTACGAGGGCCTCGCCTCGGACGCGATGATCGAGCATCTGCACCGGATGGGCGTCACGGCGATCGAGTTGCTGCCGGTGCACAGCTTCATCGATGACGGGTTCCTGCGCGCGCGGGGGCTGCGCAATTACTGGGGCTACAACACCATCGGCTTCTTCGCCCCGGAGCCGCGCTATTTCGGCCCGGCGGGTCTGGCGGGGTTCCGCGCGATGGTGCGGCGGTTCCATGCGGCGGGGATCGAGGTGATCCTGGATGTCGTCTACAACCACACGGCGGAGGGGGACCATCGCGGCCCGACGCTGTGCTATCGCGGTCTCGACAATGCCTCGTACTACCGCCTGCTGCCCGGCCAGCCGCGCTACTACATCAACGATACCGGGTGCGGCAATACGGTGAACGTGGCGAACCCGTATGTGCTGCGCATGGTGACGGACAGCCTGCGCTTCTGGGTCGAGTGCATGGGGGTCGACGGGTTCCGTTTCGACCTGGCCAGCACGCTGGGGCGCGAGGCGCACGGCTTCGACCGCGATGGCGGGTTCTTCGACAGTTTGCAGCAGGACCCGGTGCTGAACGCCGTCAAGCTGATCGCGGAGCCGTGGGATATCGGGCCGGGGGGCTATCAGCTCGGCGGCTTTCCGCACAGCTTCGCGGAGTGGAACGACGGCTATCGCGATGCGGCCCGGCAGTACTGGCGCGGCGACGAGCGCAGCACGCAGGGGCTGGGCGCGCGGCTGCTGGGGTCGGCGGAACAGTTCGACCACAGCGGGCGGCGGGCGTGGTCCTCGGTCAATCTACTGACGGCGCATGACGGGTTCACGCTGGCGGACCTGACCCGCTACACCGAAAAGCACAACCTCGCGAACGGCGAGGACGGCGCGGACGGGCACGGCTCGAACTACAGCGACAATTGCGGGGTGGAGGGGCCGACGGACGACCCCGCCATCCTGAAGCGCCGCGCCCGTCGCCAGCGCAATCTGCTCGCCACCCTGTTCCTGTCGCAGGGGACGCCGATGCTGCTGGCCGGGGACGAGATCGGCAATTCGCAGGACGGCAACAACAACGCCTATTGCCAGGACAATCCCGTCGGCTGGATCGACTGGGCCGGGGCGGATGCGGGGCTGGCGGATTTCGTGGCCGGATTGTCGCGGTTCCGCAGGGCGCATCCGGTGCTGCGCCAGACCCGGTTCCTGCACGGGGCCGTGCGGGTCGGGGATAACGAGCCGGATGTCGAGTGGCGGGCCTTCGACGGCGGGGGGCTGGACTGGGACGATCCGGGGCTGTCGAATGTCTGCCTGCTGCTGCGCTGTTCGGCGGAAAAGACGGTTGCGGGCGAGGATGACGAGGACGCGGTATTCCTCGCCTTCAACCGCAAGGACCGCATGATCGAGGTCCGGTTGCCCGACCCCCGCCCCGGCACACGCTGGCACCGCAGTCTGGACACCGCCGCCTCGGCTCCCTTCCGCGCGAAGGCATGCGAGGGGGCATCGGTGAAGATGCGGGGCAATTCGGTGGCGGCGTTCACGCTGAAGGCGCTGCGGAAGGCCGGATCGTGAGCGCCGCGCTCGACGCGCTGGCCGAGGCCTGCGGCATCCTGCCCGGCTTCCGCGATCTGGGCGGCACGATGCGGCCCACCTCGCCCGATACGCAGCGCGCCCTGCTGCGCGCGAACGGCGTGGCGGTGGATTCCGAAGCGATGGTGGCCGAGGCGCTGGCCGCCATCCGGGCCGAGGCGCGCGCCCGGGTGCATCCGCGCGAGATGGTCGTGGTGCGGGGCGGGGCGGTCACGGTGCCGGTCGATGTACCGTCCGACTGGCATCTGGTGCTGGAGGATGCGCCGGGCATCATGGCCGAAGGGCGCGCCAGCGGGCGGATCGACCTGCCGCCGCTGCCCTCCGGCGTCCATGCGCTGACCATCGGGGCGGAGACGATCCGCCTCATCGCCGCGCCCCCCTGCTGTCCGTCGGTCGAAGGCATGGCGGGGCAGCCGCGCGTCTGGGGGGCGACCGCCGCGCTCTACGGCCTGCACTCGGCGCGCAATCGGGGGGTGGGCGATTTCGAGGATCTGGCGCGGGCGGCGGAGGCGCTGGGCGCGCAGGGGGCGGCGTTTCTGGGGATCAATCCGGTGCATGGTCTGGGCTGGGCCGACCGCGAGACGATCAGCCCCTATTCGCCCAGTCATCGCGGCTTTCTGAACACCGCCCATATCGCCGTCGAGGGCGGGGCGGCGCAGGCGGGCGAGTTCGTCGACTACGCCGCCCACGGCTCCGACCACCGCGCGCGATTGGAGGCCGAGTACGAGGCGTTCGGCGGGGATGGCGGTTTCACCGCCTTTCTGGGCGCCCGGGGCGAGCCGCTGGCGACCTTCGCGCTGTACGAGGCGATCAGCGAAGCCCACGGGCCGGACTGGCGCATGTGGCCCGACCCCCTGCGCACCCGCGACCCCGCCACCCTGGCCGAGGCCGCAGACCGCCACGCCCCCCGCATCCGCTTTCACGCTTGGCTGCAATGGCGGGCGGATGCGCAACTGGCGGATGCGCAGGCGCGGGCGGTCGGGGCGGGGATGGGGCTGGGCCTCTATCTCGACCTCGCCGTCGGGCCGCGCCGCAGCGGTGCGGAAAGCTGGTGCGAGCAGGGGGCGGCGGCGGCGGGCGTGTCGCTGGGTGCGCCGCCGGATCATCTCAGCCCCGATGGCCAGAACTGGCAACTGGCGGCGTTCGCCCCCGCGAAACTGTCCGCGCAGGATTACCGCCCCCTGCGCCGCATCATCGCCGAAGCCATGCGCCATGCGGGCGTGCTGCGCATCGACCATGTGCTGGGCCTGAACCGCAGTCACTGGATACCCGATGACGGCAGCCCCGGCGGCTATATCCGCCAGCCGTTCGAGGCGCTGCTGGCCGTCATCGCCATCGAGGCGGAGCGGGCGGGCACGGTCGTCATCGGCGAGGATCTGGGACTGGTGCCGGAGGGGTTCCGCGAGACGCTGGGTGCGCGGGGCTTCTACAGCTATTCGGTACTGCAATACGAGAAGGACGAGGCGGGGGCGTTCCGCGCGCCCGAAACCCTGCGCCCGAACAGCCTCGTCTGCTTCGGCACCCACGATACGCCCACCCTGCACGGGTTCTGCGCGGGGCGGGATATCGAGTGGTGGCACCGGCTCGGCTGGATCGATGCGGCGGAGAAGGCAGAGGCGCAGAAGGACCGGGCGCAGGACCGCCGCGCGCTCGCCGCCCTCGACCCCGCTGCGGATATCGGCACCGCCGTTCACACCGCCATGGCCGCTTCGCCCGTGGCGATGGTGTCGGTGCAGCTCGACGACCTGTACGACCGGGTCGAGGCGCAGAACCTGCCCGGCACCATCGACGAACACCCCAACTGGCGGCGGCGCTGCCGCGTGCCGGTCGAGCACCTGCGCAACGATCCGGCCCTCCGCGCGTTGGGTCAGACGATGCGGGCGAAGGGGCGATGTACATGAAGAATCTTCCCGCCCCGGACCCGATCCCGGGCCTTTCGAGGCAAAGCGCACCCGCTCGAACAGGCCCCGACTCCGGGCCGGGGCAGGGTGCCTCCGGGCGTTCCCCCCCTACCCCTGCACACGGAAAGACCCCATGAGCATCATGACCGTCTCGACCGCCCCCATCGAGGGGCAGAAGCCCGGCACCTCCGGCCTGCGCAAGAAGACGCGGGTATTCATGCAGCCCGGCTATCTGGAAAACTTCATCCAGTCGGTCTTTGACGGGATCGGCGGGGGGGCGGGCAGGACCTTCGTGATCGGGGGGGACGGGCGGTTCTTCAACAAGCCCGCGATCCAGACGATCCTGAAGATGGCGGCGGCGAACGGGGCGGCGCGGGCCATCGTGGGGCAGGGCGGGTTGCTGTCCACTCCTGCCGCCTCGCACCTGATCCGCCTCAACGAAACGGATGGCGGGTTCATCCTGTCGGCCAGCCACAACCCCGGCGGCATCGACCAGGATTTCGGCATCAAGTTCAACATGCCCAATGGCGGCCCCGCCCCCGAAGGCGTGACGGAGGCGATGTACCGGCGGACCCGCGAGATCGGCAATTACCACATCCTCGACGCCCCGGACGGCGATCTGGGGACCATCGGCCGCTTCGCGATGGGCGACATGGCGGTCGAGGTGGTGGACCCGGTCGCGGATTATGGCGCGCTGATGGAGACGCTGTTCGATTTCAAGGCGATCCGCGCGCTGTTCGCGGACGGCTTCGTCATGCGGTTCGACGCGATGCACGCGATTACCGGTCCCTACGCGACGGCGATTCTGGAGGGGGCGCTGGGCGCGCCGGCGGGGACCGTGCTGAACGGGGTGCCGTCCGAGGATTTCGGCGGCGGGCATCCCGACCCCAACCCCGTCTGGGCGAAATCCCTGATGGATATCATGATGGCGGAGGAGGCCCCCGATTTCGGCGCGGCATCGGACGGGGACGGCGACCGCAACATGATCGTCGGGCGCGGCATGTACGTCACGCCGTCCGACAGCCTCGCCGTGCTGGCCGCGAACGCGCATCTGGCCCCGGGCTACGCGAAGGGCATCGCGGGTATCGCACGCTCGATGCCGACCAGCGGGGCCGCCGACCGGGTGGCCGGGCGGCTGGGCATCGCCAGCTACGAGACGCCGACGGGGTGGAAGTTCTTCGGCACCCTGCTCGATGCCGGAAAGGTCACGATCTGCGGCGAGGAGAGCGCCGGCACCGGGTCGGACCACGTGCGCGAGAAGGACGGGCTGTGGGCCGTATTGCTATGGCTCAATATCCTCGCCGTGCGGCGCGAATCGGTGGCGAAGGTGATGGGGGATCACTGGCTGACCTATGGCCGCGACTACTATTCCCGCCACGATTACGAGGCGGTGCCGAGCGAGGCGGCGGCGACGCTGATGGCGGATCTGCGCGGTGCGCTGCCCGGGCTGGCGGGGCAGACCCATGCCGGGCTGACGGTCGCGAAGGCCGACGAGTTCGCCTATCGCGATCCGGTCGACGGGTCGTTCAGCGAGGGGCAGGGCATCCGCATCCGGTTCGGGAACGACGCGCGGGCGGTGCTGCGCCTGTCGGGAACGGGGACCGACGGGGCGACCCTGCGCGTCTATCTGGAGCAATACGCGCCGCAGGACGCCGACCACCGCCGCGATCCGCAGGACGCGCTGGCCGCCGTGCGCGATGCGGTGGACAGCGTCGCGGGGATCGAGGCGCGGCTGGGCCGGGCGGAGCCGGACGTGATGACCTGAGACGATTTCGCCCTGCCCGCAGGGGTGCGGGCAGGGCGAGGGATGGGGAGACGGTCGCGAACCCTGTCGCTGTCCGCGTCGATCAGAAGCGGTAGCCGATACCCGCATAGGTGGTGGTGTCGGTGTTGTCGTTACCCTCTGCCGGGTCGGTGTGGTACTCGACCAGCAGGCCCAGCTTCGCGTCGAGGTTCTCGCTGAGGCCGAAGCGCAGGAACGTGTCGTTGATGATCGCGGTATCGTCCGGCGACCACAGGACGGTGGTGTCGTTGCGGAAGCCGACATTGTCGTTCACCGCGTAATTGAAGCGCGAGGCGGCACGGGCCGCGATATTGAACTCGCCACCGCCGTCATTCGCCTTGGTGTAGCGAAAGCCGGGACCGGCTTCGAGCGTCCAGCGGGTGCGGTCGTCGCTGACGATCACGTGACCCAGACCGACGCCGACGAAGTGGTCGTGGCGGAACGCGCCCAACTGGTCGAACACCGTACGCACGGTGGCGTAGCCGTAGGTGCGACCGTCGAGGCCCCACTTGCCGTCGGCAAAGCTGCGGTTCAGCTGGTATGCGCCGTAGAGCTTGTTCTTCGTCGTCTCGTCGGCACCGGTCGCGTAGCCGTAGCCGCCGCTGAACTCGTGCGTCAGCAGGCCGCGAGTGGTGCCCATGCGCCCGAACACGCCGATATCGGTGGTGTCGGAGTTGCCGGTGGTGACCGATGCGGTCCCCGTGACGTCACCGCCCCATTTCGGGCCGTAGATGCCGAGATCGGGGTTGATATTGGCCATGTTCGGCGTGACGACGCCGTTGCCGTTGACCGGATCGACGAGGACGCGCTGGGCGGCGATGGCATCGGCGGTGCTGTTGGCCGAGTAGACATCGTTGATGGTCTGGGCATGGGCGGCGGTGCTCAGGAGAGCGGTGCAGGCTGCGGCAGCAAGAAGTCGGATCATGGATTTATATTCCGTAGGTTCGCGGGTTGCGTATCCATCGGTCCGCATTCGGTCCGGATGGTCTCTCGTCTGGATGTGCATAAGCACGATTACGTACCGTTGTCGATGCGTGTGTTCGTCCGATTGCCCGTCAGCAACAGCAGGATCGGGGGCGTGTCCTGCCTGCCGGGCGTGTCGGCATTGCCTTCAGAAAATAGGCCAGTTCGGAGGTCGATCTGGTGGTATACGTTAACGCAGTGATTCCCTTAATATTTCATGAAAGAATGATACCGGATTGCAATAATCGGGAATCCTGTGGCCCGGACTCGTGCAATCCTGCTCGCAAAATGAGTTTGCCTTTGCGACTTCGCGGCGCTCGCACCGCGTGCAGGGTGCGGGATGCAGGGTGCGATACCAGCGGCCCGGGGCGTTACGGCAGCGGGATCATGTCCACGGCCTGCGAGGTGGCGGGGCGGCCGAAGGCGCGCAGCACGCCGCGCACGGGCAGGGCATCGGCATAGTCGCGGCCCCGGGCGACGACCACGTGGTCGGTGCCGACGAAGACGTCGTTCGTGGGATCGAACTCGATCCACCCCGCCGCGCGCCCGCACCAGGCCCGCACCCAGGCATGCATCGCATCGGCCCCCGCCAGACGCGGCTGTCCCGGGGGCGGCTCGGTGCGCAGGAAGCCGCTGACATACCCCGCCGGAATACCCACGTCCCGCAGCGCCCCGATCATGATCTGCGAGAAATCCTGACACACCCCGACCCGGCGGGCGAAGGCCTCCTCGGGGGGGGTCTCGACGGTGGTGGCCCTGGAATCGAAGGTCATGTCGCGGTAGAGCGCGCGGCCGACCTCCTCCACCGCGTCGCGCGTGCTCATGCCGCTCCGCAGCAATGCGCGCGCATAGGCGGCCCGCGCGGTGTCCGGACCGATGCGGGCGGAGGCGGGCAGGTAGTGGTGCGGTGCATCGGCATCGAGGGACAGCACGGCCTGCACGTCGTCGATCAGCGCGGCCAGCGGGGTGGCGAGGCCGACCGGGCCGGGCTGCGCCAGCCGCTCGACCCGGGCGGCGATGTGGAAGGCCAGTGCCTTGTGCGGGGCGTCGTGGCCGACCTCGGTACAGGTATTGCCGAAGAAATCGAGCCGGTCGATCCGCTCGTCCGGGTCGGGCAGGGCGGTCAGCAGGCCCGAGACCAGCCGCTGCTCGCCCGGCAGGTTCAGCGGCATCAGGCGCAGCAGATGCCGCCCGAAGGTCGCCGCGCTGGCGTATTCGTACTCGATGCGCAGGGTGATGTCGTACTGCATGGCCCTATCGCAGATGCGTGGCGGAGACGAGGGCTGAAAGATCGTCCATCGACGCGCGCAGGGCCGTGAGGGTCGTGGTATCGAGCGCGTCCGGGGTCGCGACCAGCAGGGCGGTCTGGTGCTGGAGCACCGCCTTGTCGAGGGGACCGAGATTGGCCGCATTGCCCTCGCCGATGGTCGTGACGTGGTCGCGCAACTCGTCGAGCTGATACAGTACCGAGCGCGGGTTCAGCGGGTCGAGGGCCAGCAACTGCACCACCGTGTCGCGATTCGTCGCGATGGAGAACAGCCGCCGGTGCGACATCGTGCTGTCGCCCAGTTCTACGATCAGGTCGAGCGAGCCTTCGGGTGCCTGCGGGTCGGCGAAATGGGCCAGCGCCGCCGACATGTTCGCCGCCCGCTCGACCGCGCGGCCCATGCTGAGAAAGCGCCAGCCGGTGAAGCGGTACATGTTCTCGCGCACCAGCCCCGAGAATCCGGCCAGTTGGCGCAGCAGCGACCCCATGCGCCGGGCCGTCGCGTCCCCGGCGGGGATTTCCGGTCCCACGGCGGCGGCGGCGTCCTTCAGCTCGTTGAGGACGATCCAGCCGTCGGTCGAGAACCGGTCGCGGATGCGCGCCGCACTGGTGATGCACGACGCGAGCGAGGTGCGCAGGGCGCTGGGGATGCGCTCGTCCGGCGCGCGCTCGTTCGAGGCGATGCCGTAGAAGCCGAAATGCTCGGCGACGTGCTTCAGCAGGGGCGCGCCGGGGTCGGCGGCCTCGGCCAGGCGGGTGTGGTAGGCGCGCACGAGGCGGATGATGCTTTCGGACCGCTCGATATACCGCCCCAGCCAGTAGAGATTCTCGGAGGCGCGGCTGGGCAGGGGACCGAACTTGGCCTGCACGCCGGTCGCGTTGGTCTCGGGCAGCATCGTCTCGACCGTGACGGGGCGGTCGCTGACGATCCAGGTATCGGCGACGCGGCCCCCCTGCTGCATCGCCACCGCCGTCGCGCGGTCGTCATGGCCGATACGGGCATGGCCGCCGGGCATGACGCGCCAGCCGCCCGGGGTGCGGGCCAGAAAGACGCGCAGGGTCATGGGCCGGGGGACCAGCGCGCCGTCGACCAGCGCGGGGGTGGTGGACAGGGTGACGATCTGCTGGGCGGCCATCGCGCCGGGATCGGTGGCCAGATGCGCGGCCACGGCGTCCGGCCCCGCGAAGTCACTGCCGCTGACCGCCTCGTCCGCCGGGTCGAAGGGCAGGCGGGTCGAATGGGCCGGGCCGATGGTCATGGCGGCGGCATTGGCGATCACCCGCGCGCGCGCCTGCGCATCGCCGCACCACCACGTCGCGACATTGGGCATCGAGAGCGGCCTGTCGTGCAGACGCCGGTGCAGGCTGGGCAGGAAGGCGAGGAAGGCGCGGCTTTGCAGGATGCCGGTGCCCAGCGCGTTGACGGTGGTGACATGCCCCTGCCGCACCGCCTCCAGCAAGCCGCCGACCCCCGCCTGGGACCCGCCGTCGAGTTCGAGCGGGTCGGCCTGGGCCGCATCCATCCGCCGCCACAGCACGTCGATGGGGCGCAGGCCCGCTACGGTGCGCAGCATCAGCCGCCCGTTCTCGGTCGCCAGATCCTCGCCCTCCAGCAGCAGCATCCCCAGATAGCGGGCGATATAGGCGTGCTCGAAATACGTCTCGGTATCGGGACCGGAGGACAGCAGGCCGATGCGCCGGGTCGAATCCTTGCGCATGCCGTAGAGCGTATCGCGGAATTCGCGGAAGAACGGCGCGAGTTTCTTCACATTGGCCGTCAGGGTCGTTTCCGAGAAGACGCGCGTGGTCGCCACCCGGTTCTCGATGGCGAAGCCCGCCCCGGCAGGGGTGTCCGTGCGGTCGCTCAGCACCCACCAGCGCCCGTCCGGCCCGCGCCCGATCTCGAACGCGATGAAGTCGAGGTAGTGGCCCGAGGGGGGCGGCACGCCGACGAGGGGGCGCAGCCATTCGGGATTGCCCGCGACCAGTTCGGCGGGCAGGTGCCCGACCTTCACCAGCGAATTCTCGCCGTAGAGATCCGCGACGACCCATTCCAGCAGGTCCGCGCGCTCGATCAGGCTGGCGGAGATATGCCCGAATTCCGCCTCGTCGATCAGCACGGGGATGTGGCTCAGGGGCCAGTCCCGCTCGCTCGTCGCGCCCTCCTCGTAGTGGCGGAAGAACACGCCCGCATCGCGCAGGTACTGGTCGCCGCGCAGGAAATCCTGCCTCAGCCCCTCCGGCGAACGGGCGGCGAGATGGTGGATCAGGGGCAGCCAGACGGGGCGGATGGTGCCGTCCGCGTCCAGCAACTCGTCCGGTGCGCCCGGCTTGAGGGTGTAGTTGCGCAGCAAGGCCCCGATCGCGTCGCTATCGGCTGCGGGGGCGTGCGTCGTCATGGTCTACAATCCTGCGGGTCGTCTCAGATCCAGCGTGAGCGGAAACGCCCGGTGCGGGGTCTCGCGCGCCGCTTCGTACGATCCCACTGTATGCCCGTGATGCTGGAACCGTGCAAGCCTGCGCGACTCCGCCTCGTTGCCGTTGACGGGGAACGTCTCGTGGCTCAACCCCCCCGGATGCGCGACATGATAGATGCACCCGCCGAGGGCCTTGCCCGTCCATTCATCGTAGATGTCGAAGGTTAGCGGGGCGTCAACGGGCAGGGCGGGGTGCAGCGACAAAGGCGGCTTCCACGCCTTGTAGCGAACCCCCGCGACCGATTCGCCGTTGCGCCCGGTCGGTTGCAGCGGCACGGGGCGGCCGTTGCACATCACCGCATAGCGTGCCGGATCGGCGGCGGACAGCGTGACCTGCACGCGCTCGGACGAACTGTCGGTATAGCGCACGGTGCCGCCGATGGCCCCCGTCTCGCCCAGCACGTGCCACGGCTCCAGCGCCTGACGCACCTCCAGCTTCATCCCCTCGTAGGCGACCTCGCCGCAGAACGGGAATCGGAACTCGGCCTGCGCCTCGTACCATTCGGGGCGCAGGTCGAAACCATGCCGGCCCAGATCGCCGATCACATCGAGGAAATCGGCCCAGACGTAATGCGGCAGCATGAAGCGGTCGTTCAGCGCCGTGCCCCAGCGCGTGAACTCGCCCTTGATCGGGTCGTTCCACAGCCGCGCGATGATGGCGCGGATCAGCAGTTGCTGCGCAAGGCTCATGCGCGGATCGGGCGGCATCTCGAAGCCCCGGAACTCCACCAGACCGAGGCGACCGGTGGGGCCGTCGGGCGAATACAGCTTGTCGATGCAGATTTCGGCGCGGTGGGTATTGCCGGTCACGTCGATCAGCAGGTTGCGGAACAGGCGGTCCACCAGCCACGGGGGCGGCGCTTCGCCTTCGCCGGGGCGCGGCACCTGCGCCATGGCGATTTCGAGTTCGTAGAGCGCATCCATCCGCCCCTCGTCGATGCGCGGGGCCTGACTCGTCGGGCCGATGAACATGCCGGAGAACAGGTACGAGAGGGACGGGTGGCGCTGCCAGTACAGGATCAGGCTGGCCAGCAGATCGGGGCGGCGCAGGAACGGGCTGTCGAGCGGGGTGGCCCCCCCGACGACGACGTGATTGCCGCCCCCGGTGCCGGTGTGCCGCCCGTCGACCATGAACTTGTCGGCCCCGAGGCGGCATTGCCGCGCGTCCTCGTACACCCCTTCGGTGATCGTGACACATTCGTCCCATGTCGCCGCCGGATGCACGTTCACCTCCAGCACGCCGGGATCGGGCGCGATGCGCAGCACGTTGACGCGGGGGTCGTGGGGGGGCGCGTAGCCCTCGATATGGATGGGCAGGTTCAGGTCGCGCGCCGCATCCTCCGCCGCCGCCACGAGATCGAGATAATCCTCGATATCCTCGACGGGCGGCATGAAGATGCACAGGCGGCCATCGCGCGGCTCGACGGAGATGGCGGTGCGGACCTCGCCGCCGACTTCCCCCAGTTTCTGCTCGACCCGCTCCTGCACCTCGCCCCCGCCGGTGAAGGAGGCGCGGGCCTGCTCGCGCTCGGCCCGTTTGGCATCCGGCGAGTCGTCACGCTCCTGATCCACGCGGCGGCGTTCGTAGTCGGGCAGGTCGCCGCGCGGCACGGTCGGGTCGGCGGTGTAGACATGGGGGAAATCGCCCTCGGGCAGGTGCGGCAGCGATCCCAGCGGCAGGCGATAGCCGACGGGGCTGTCGCCCGGCACCAGATAGATATGCCCGCGCCGCGAGGTCCAGCGCTCGGACCGCCATTTCGTGCCGGTCGCCTTGGCCTGCCACGCCTGCACCGGCAGGATGTAGCCGGACGGTTCGGTCAGGCCGCGCGCGAAGACCCGGGCGATGCGGTTGCGCTCCTCCGGATCGGCGAGTTTCGAGTTCTCGGGGGTCACGTTCTCGGGCAGGTTGCCTTCCTTGACGATCCATTCGGCGGGGTCCTCGAAGGCGGGCAGCACCATGTCCGGCTCCACCCCCAGCGTTCCGGCCATGGTGGTCAGCAGGGCCTGGGCATCGTCCTTGCCGACGCCGGTTTCGGCATCCTCCCGGGCGACCAGATCGGCATTGCGCCAGATCGGCTTGCCGTCTTTCCGCCAGTAGAGCGAGAGCGTCCAGCGCGGCAGCGTCTCGCCCGGATACCACTTGCCCTGCCCGTAATGCAGGAAGCCGCCGGGGGCGAAGCGGTCGCGGAGCTTGCGGATCATCTGGTCGGCCAGCGCCCGTTTCGCGGGGCCGACCGCGCCGGAATTCCACTCCTCGCTCTCGAAATCGTCGATGGACACGAAGGTCGGCTCGCCGCCCATGGTCAGGCGCACGTCGCCCGCCGTCAGCGCCGCATCGACCTTATGGCCCAGCGCGTCGAGCGCCTGCCACGATTCCTCCGAGAAGGGTTTGGTGATGCGCGGGTGTTCGGCCACGCGGGTCACGCTCATCTCGAAGTTGAAATCCACCTCGGCGAAGCTGGCGACCCCGGCGATGGGGGCGGCATTGGCGTAATGGGGCGTGGCGGCCAGCGGAATATGGCTCTCCCCCGCCAGCAGGCCGGATGTCGAATCGAGGCCGACCCAGCCCGCGCCGGGCAGGTACACCTCGGTCCAGGCGTGCAGGTCGGTGAAGTCCACCTGCGTCCCCGACGGCCCGTCGAGCGCGTCGAGATCGGGTTTGAGCTGGATCAGATACCCCGACACGAACCGCGCCGCGAAGCCCAGATTGCGCAGCGTCTGGATCAGCAACCACGCCGAATCGCGGCACGAGGCCGTCCCCCGCTCCAGCGTCTCCTCCGCCGTCTGCACCCCCGCCTCCATGCGGATGACGTAGCCGATGTCGTTCGCGACCTTGGAATTGAGCATCACCAGAAAGTCGATCACATCCATCGGATCGCGCGGCACGGTGGCGAGGAATTCCTTCAGCAGCGGCCCGACCGGCTCCGTCTGGCGATAGACGGCCAGATCCTCCGCGATGGCCTCCGGATACCGGAACGGCCAGACCTTCGCCTCCTCCTCGATGAAGAAGTCGAAGGGGTTGTAGACGGACATGTCCGCCGTCAGATCCACTTCGATCCTGAATTCGCGCACGGGTTCGTGGAACACCACCCGGGCCAGCCAGTTGCCGTAGACATCCTGCTGGTGGTTGATGAAATGCCCCTCGGGGCCGACCTTCAGCGAATGCGAGATGACGCGCGTGCGCGAGTGACCGGCGGGGCGCAGGCGGATCACCTGCGGTCCCAGCGTCACCGGGCGGTCGTACTTGTAGTGCGTGAGGTGGTGGATGCTCGCTTGAATGGCCATGATGTCCGGGGGGTTGTTGCGCTGCACAGGGCTGGTATGCAGTGCAACATACATTCGGGCGTGGTGCAATGACAGTGGTTACGGTGGCGGATCGGCGGCAGGATTCAGGGTCGCCCCCGCCACCCCGAGGAGGACGCTTCGTGATCCATGCCGCCCATGCGTTTCTGGCATCCGGCTGGGCGCGCGACGTGCGCGTCACCCTCCGCGACGGGCGCATCGATGCGCTGGCGAGCGGGGGGACGGCCCGGCCGGGCGATACCCGCGTCGATACGCTGCTGCCTGCCCTCGGCAACCTGCACAGCCACAGCTTCCAGCGCGCGATGGCGGGGCGGGCGGAGTGGCGGGCCGGGGGGCGGGACAGCTTCTGGACGTGGCGCGACCTGATGTACCGCCTCGCCGCGCGCCTGACGCCGGAGCAGGTGCAGGCCGTCGCCGCGCTCGCCTTCATGGAGATGCAGGAGGCGGGCTATGCGGCGGTGGGGGAGTTCCACTACCTGCACCACCAGCCCGGGGGCGTACCCTATGGCGACCCGGCGGAGATGTCCGCGCGCATCCTCGCCGCCGCGCGCACGACCGGGATCGGGCTGACGCATCTGCCGGTGCTGTACACCCGTGGCGGGGCAGGGGGCGCGCCGCTGTTGCCGGAACAGGCGCGCTTCGGCACCGATGTCGCGGGGTTCCTGCGTCTGGTCGAGGGGGTGCGCGGGGGGATGGGGGCGATGCCCGCCGATACCCGCCTCGGCATCGCCCCCCATTCCCTGCGCGCGATCGTGCCGGACGACCTGCGCGCGGTGCTGGGCGCGCGGGAGGGCGGGCCGGTGCATATCCATATCGCCGAACAGCCCCGGGAGGTGGCGGATATCGAGGCGACCCTCGGCGCGCGCCCGGTGGCGTGGCTGCTGGACAATGCGCCCGTCGGCCCCGACTGGTGCCTGATCCACGCGACCCACATGACGCCCGCCGAAACCCGCGCGATGGCCGCGAGCGGGGCCGTCGCGGGCCTGTGTCCGGTGACGGAGGCGAATCTGGGCGACGGGCCGTTCGACGGGCCGGGATATCTGGCGGCGGGGGGTGCCTTCGGCGTGGGGACGGATTCGAATGTCGCCGTCTCGATGACCGGGGAGTTGCGGATGCTGGAATACTCCCAACGCCTGCGCGATCTGGCGCGCAACGTGATGGTTGCGGGGGAGGACGGTACTGCCGAAGGCTCGGTGGGGCGCACGCTCTATTGCGGGGCGGCGCGCGGCGGGGCGCAGGCGCTGGGGCGGGATGCGGGGGAGATTGCGGTCGGGCGGCTCGCCGATCTGGTCGCCATCGACAGCACGCACCCGACGCTCTGCGCCCTGACCCGCGCGCAGATCCTCGACGGTCTGGTCTTCGCGGCGAAGGGCGGCGTGGTCACCGATGTCTGGTCCGCCGGTCGCCACGCCGTGACGGGCGGGCGGCATGGGGCGCGCGATGCGATCGTTGCGGAGTATCGCAAGGCGGTGGCGGGGATGCTGGCGAGCCTATGAAGTCGTCATTCCCGCGAAAGCGGGAATCTCCTTGACGCGCAGACAGATGCCCACTTTCGTGGGCATGACACCTGTACTTTTTAAGGATCCTTTGTACGAACCCTACCCCTTCTTCCCGTCCTCCCCCCGATCCCCCAGCAGGGCCATCGCGATCCCGCCATCGGGGAACAGGAAGTCGCTGGCCTGCATCCACCCCTTCTCCTTCGTCAGGCGGCGGGTGGTGGACAGGGCTTTCTCCAGATCCTCGTCGGCGATGTCGATCCCGGCGCGCAGCTTGTGGCGGATCACGTCGGAATGCAGGCGCGCGTCGGCGGCGACGCCGTGCAGGTCGACATACTTGGCCATCAGCCCGCCCTCGCCCCCGCCCATGCGTTTCGCGATCAGCGAGATCACGGCGGCGATCACCGTCGCGATGCCCAGCCAGACCGTCCAGGCGTTGCCGTCGGTCCGGGAGGCGGCGAACAGGCTCGACCCCAGCACCAGCGTCAGGATCGAGGACCACAGATCCAGCCGCTGCTGCACCCGGCACCGGCGCAGCAAGCGCGCGATCATCGCCTCGCAGGCTTCCGCCGCCGCCGTCATGGCCGTCATGGCGAAGGTGGCGGCATCGGGGCCGAGGTCGCCGGCTTCGGCGGTGCCGATCAGGGCCGCGCTTTCCTCGCCCGTCGTGGTCTTCAGGAACCGGCGGAACTCGTGGACCGCCGCCGCGCGCCCGCTTTCCGCCGCCGCCTGCGTCCCGCGATCCGGTTTCGGGCCGGGGGTCGGCCCGGAAATCGGGGCGGCGGCGGGGGCATCGGCGCTGTCCTCGTCCTCGCGTATCCAGCGCCGGATGGTCTGGAGCAGTTGCGGGGTGATGCGGGTCGCGCTGTTGACGTGGTTCTCGTCCGCCCCGTTCGGGTCGAAGCCGTAGGCGTGGATGCCGATGGCCACGGGCGGCTCCTGCGCCGACAGCCGGAACCACACCGGCGCACCCGACTGCCCGCCCGAGGTATCGACATCGTAGTACAGCCGATGCGGCGTGACGCGCCGGATGCGGTTGCGGTGCCAGAACGCCTTCATCCCCTTGTGCGGAATGGGAAAGGGGTTGCCGCTGCCATCCTCCGGCGGGCCGAACACGGGATAGCCCGCGATATTCACCTCCGCCCCGACCAGCGCGGCATCGTCGAAGGCGGCGAACCCCCAATGCCCCACGCGCCCCGGCACCGGGCGGTCGAGATGGATGCAGCCGATATCGTAATCCTGGTCGCACTCGCTCAGCCACCGGGGATGGGCCGACAGGCGCGCGGCCCTGAAGATACCGTAGGGGACCGCGTCCTCGTCGCTGCCCTTGCCCGTGCGGCCCGGGGCGATGGCGAACTCGACGGACAGGTTTTCCGGCTCGCCCCTGTTCGCGATGTCGAGGATCACATGCCCCGCCGTCAGCAGCAGGCGCGGCCCGATCAGCCATCCCGTCCCCCGCTTGGGCGTCAGGCGCGAGGAGTCGGGGCGGGGCGTCTTGTAGCTGATCTGGCAGATGCGGCGATAGGGGATTGCGGTCGGGTCGGGGACGGGGGTGCGGTCGTCGTCGCCCACGGGCGTCTCGCGCGCGCGCCGATCGGGATGGGCGGGGGTGCCGTCGGTCAGCCGCTCCAGCAGGTCGGGGGGCGCATCGCCGGGGCCGTCCTCGGAACCGCCGATGGCCAGAACGGGGGATTTCGGCATGGGCGTGGTCCTTCATGTTCGGAGAGCGGCTCTGCCCCGGGTTCAAGAGTGCCCCGGGCAGCGACCCGGGGCCTCGCAGGTCAGCACACGATCCGCGAGGCCCGGGAGCGTTGTCCGGGGCGGGGCCGTTCCATGCTTCTACGGCCGCACGAGGCGGATCGACGCCACGGTGATCTCCGCCGCCTCCTCGCCCCCGGCCAGTCCGGCGGGCATGAAGTCGATCGTCACCTGACCGCCCAGGAACA
>Ga0115031_1001567_pt1 | contig 17007 bp, 23 predicted proteins | sample Maine_Asex4_meta_FD_87301 | JGI IMG/M metagenome (GOLD analysis project Ga0115031, IMG submission 87301) | Marine algal microbial communities from Maine, USA - Maine_Asex4_metaG | ecosystem: Host-associated > Algae > Red algae > Unclassified | place: Maine, USA | collected 2015-01-05
GGGGAAAAGGGGGGGGGGGGGGGGGGGGGGGGGGGGGGGGGGGGGGGGGGGGGGGGGGGGGTGCCGAGGTTAGTGCAACATGCAGACGCGCACCTTCTCGTGCACACATATGTGCTGGAGGGGGGTTCCGGCTGGAGGGGGGTTCCACCGCCGCAGATGGGGGGGGCGGCGCCGCCGACGGCGACGCGGGCCCCGACGGCGACGCCCTTGACGGCGCCGAAATCAGAGCCTGAAACACTGCCAAACGTGTGATAGAGATGCTCTCAAACGGCCTCGAAGGCCCTCTTTCTGAGGCTCGCGCACAGCCTAAGTCATTCGGCAGTGTCTTGGCCGTGCGACCTTTGTTAGCATCTACATGTGTTTTCTGGCATTGTACTGCATTGGATGACATTGGATGACATCTCACCCGTCACACCTCTTCCACGAGTAGAAGCTCTTCGGGTCCTCGCCACACCAAAGTCCTGAATCACTGCCAAGTGTGTGATGGAAATGCCCTCAGACGGCCTCGAAGGCCCTGTTCCTGAGGCTTGCGCACAGGCTTAGTCATTCGGGGGTGTCTTGGCCGTGAGAGCTGTTCAACTCAGAATCGTTGTCGCATTGGAGACGCCCGTCCTCGCTGTGCGTGTCTTTGGTGGCGTCGAGAAGGCACACCTGCGTGATTGGCGATTGTTAGACCACAGGTCCAACGATTCATCTGCAATCAGTCCTGCACGGACTTGGGTTACTTCCTTTAGCCCCCCAGCACGTGGTCAAAAAACTTTCCTCATGTTCGTTTCCAGGCACGGCGACGCTCACTTGGGCCACTGGACGCACTGGGGTGAATTGAGGACCCACCCTAACGCTTGAAATGCAGTTGAAATGACGTCCTACCCGTATCGGGGAACTCCAGCCGACACAGTGGTTGCGGATGGGCGGATGGTTGCACGCATTTGACTGCCTTGGGTATCATTATGGACTGCCCTAAGGTCAGGTTGGCGGCCAAGTCCTCGCGCTCTCAGTCTTAGAATCGACCGGTCGAGGCCGAGGACATTGCAGCAGAGAAATGACATATACGGACTATAAAATGATGACAAGATACAAACATGTATTTCTTGGAGCACGTCGAGAGCCGTCCCGATGTCGTGTACAGCGCTCGAGATGCGGTGCGATGCAGAACATGACATCCAGAAGCAGGTGGGCGCGGCTGTCGAGGAAGGCGAGTGAGAGCGACGGTGTCGGTATAGAGTGAGTCACCTGTACAAAAGCAACGCCGAAAAGGGATGTGTACATCTGAGCAAAGTGGTTACAAAAACCTTGCGACAACAAACAGTCGAGCCATAACCATATGTCGAAGGGAAGGAAAAAGAGGAAGAAAATACGGCGACGAACGGATGCGGTGCTTCCTCAATGAACTAAACGATCCCACGTGCGACCGGCCTCTCCATTCATACCTCGATAGAAGGACAGGCACGCCCGACAGGCCGAATAGCCGGCCCGAGCAGCTCCAAACGGCCGAGCACAACGTGTAATACCGGGTTGGGGGGAAGCACCACCGACCGCATAACCTGCACGAGCAGCACCGACCAACGGGGGAGCACGACCGACGGCCAGAGCACAACGGGTACGACCAGGCCGGCGGAAAGCACGACCGACCACACAGCTTGCACGAGCCGAATCGACCAACGGGGGAGCACGACCGACCGCCCGATCACCAGGGGTAGGAACAGGCAGGGGGGGAGCGCGACCAACCGCCAAGCCTGCACAAGAAACGCCGAACATGACCGACCGCCCGTCACCGAGCGGCGCAGGTAGAACGGGTAGCACGAGGTGCTTGGAGTGGGATGGAAGCACGACCGACGGATGCCTGGCACGCGTGGCACCGAGAGGAGGGCTGGCACGACCAAAGTACGGGATGGCAAGGCGGCGCGCCGGGCGCGCAGGGCGCGCCGGGCACGCAGAAGGGATACATGGCGGTGGCGGTGGCGGAAGGAAAGTGCGTGTGGCTGCACGTCGGTGGCGGACTGTTTGCCTCGACGTCCATTTAGGGGAGGAAAACTATCTTGGAAAAGTGAGGAACGCGGGTCTCCGCTGGCGTGTAATCGAAATTTTGTTGCACTCCGCACTGCGCGGACAGGGCAATGGGATCAATTTCTCTCGGACACGTTTCTTTTCATGTCCAAGCTCTCGAATCATAATATAATCGCTGACAGCCTGGTATGCAACAATAGATCACACGATTTGGTCTGGGTGACCAATGGGACTCCAAAATTTGTCTCTTTCGAGCCGCAGGAGCCCGTACACTCAACCTTAACTGAGCGTGTACCTGTCTGGGATACACAGGCACGTCATGATATTGCAGAACGCATGCTTGCTCGGGCAGAGGGGCCACCAAAACGTCAAACGCTGTACAGGCGGGCACCTCACCTCGCGGATCACGGAGAACCGCTTCCTCCGCTTTCCCGACAGCGCTCAAAGGGGCTGTCCCGTATTACAACTCGTCGGTTGAGGCCGAGCGTCCATCCTCAGAGAAAGGGTCTACCATTTTCAGGTCAGTGGTCGGCAGCGGCGCATTTCAAACCTGTTTAGTCGTAGACCTGATGCTCTCTGAATCTGACAGCACGCGTTGTTGTTTTTTTGCTCGGTACGCACGTTGTCATTTCGCCGCTCCTCTTGATCATAGTCAAACTTGACAGCCGTGACCTTGTTTGCAAGCCTCATGCGTTTGATAGGTTTCCTGTACTGAGCTGTATGCTCCTTGAAGAGCCGCTCCATATGGGCCGTCGGGAGCTCGCAGCCTACGAGACCGTGGTGAAAAGTTTCTAGCTCTGCACAGGTGCGACCAATAGCAAGGAGCTCTTCAAAATTCAACCAGATTTACCCAGCAGCTAGGTAGGACTGGTCGTCTGCTCGTGCGGAAGCTCAAATCCGGCGCCCGATGTCGACGATGAAGAAGTCAGGCATCCGATGCACAGTGGCTTCGGCGTGGGCAGCGTCGACTGGGAACCACAATGCCAAAATGCTGGCCGAGGCGTTATCCAACCGCGAGACGGAAAAGAACGGCGCGGGTGTGGACCACCAGTCTCAGTCCAGCAGCTCTCCAGCCACAAGAAGGTACTGTGGGTTGGCGCGAATGTGCAAGAGGAATTGCACCTGCTCCTCTGCGCCCCAGGCACGCACAAGGTCCGCGCAAAGTCGGGCCGGGCCCTAATAGGAGACAACACTTGCGATGTGCTGGCACACAGATCCATAGATCCCAATCGCGTCTGCGCGTGTGGTGTCGACGCGATCCAAGAGATATGATGCATGCACTACAGGCCGGAAGAATCACTTAGCCGCAGCTAGCTCCTTCCAGAATTCGTAGGAGATCCGAGGGTGAAGTGCGTCGGGAGCTGCAGACCCCAGCTCAGCAATGAGGCTCCGCGGATCCCCGTGATCGCGAAGAAGGCTTGCCATTCACACTTGCAGCGAGCTCCACCTCCCCTCGAGAACTCTCAGCATCGCCAATGAGATGCTGTATAGTCGGTGCATCGAGGCTCTTGCGTGGGCGAGGAGCTTGGCGGACGACAGGAGGAGCACACTGGCTCCGGCAGCAACATCCTCGGAGGCCGGCCGTAAACCCCGCATCTTGGAGGACGTGCTTGATCCAAAGGTTGACCTTGCGGGCCAAATATTTCAGAAACACCAGCTTTAGGTACCTCAACGCTAGAACTTGGCGGGCGCGGCCGCGCTACCCACAATCGTCCCTTCAGACGTACGGAGCCCGCTCTGACTCTTGAAAGGTAGCTTCCTCTGAAGAGAACGACGCTGCTGTCGGAGTAGTGTGGGGCACTTTGCTACTACATCCGTCCGCATCAGCAACAAACCTAGTCGGGTCAGTGGACGTGCAGCTCGTTAGGTGAGGAAACATTCCATCATATAGCCCAGGAAGAAGCACCGAGGGGCGCATGACGCGAACAGTAGAGATGGCGTTGTCGCTGTGGCAAGCGGCGACAGCTTCCTGGTACCGTGCAAATGTCCGTCCACACGCAGTGTAGTAGGCGACCTTGTAGTTTGCCGGACCGCTCTCTGCCTGCAAGTAGCGCTTGATCGTCCGCCGAAGCACCTTCCACCTTAACATTGTGGTCATCTGCATCGTGAAGGGGGTGGGGGAGTCCGGAAAGGTGGGATAGATGGGTGCAAGAGGGATTGCGGGCTGCGATGTGCACAAGGAGAGGTCCAGTGCTCTTCGGCTCGAACGGGCAGCGTGCCGACCTGGACCAATCTCTGAGTCCGACCGAAGTGCTGTTATGCATGGCCGTCGCGCATCGGAGGGGTCAGCACGACTGCGGGCCTAGTAATTCGGCGTATGGAGAGAGCTCCCAGTTCCGCGGTAGACGGGGTCTCAGCGTACTTTCTTATGAGCACAAAATGACGGCTGTTGGCGCTGCCTCGTACGTAGACATTTCTGTTTTCCGTGGATTCTCTAGTGTTCGCGCCTGCTGATTACATAATTGCGGCGCGGCTGACTAGTGCTTCACGCCAATCAAAACCCCGCACTTGCAAAACGCTCAATTTTGGCCGATCCGAACAGGAACAACAGTGCTTGAGTCAACTATACTGTTCAAGAAATCTTGAAGTTTTGCCTCGCGTTGCTTCTGGACGGCCTGGGAGAGTTCCTTTTGGGATGCCAGAATCGGCCTCATGTTTATGAACCTTAAATATGCTCAATGTTTTGAAGCATGTGTTGTAGTCTCGGCATGTCATTCCAACAGCTGTCCTGCTTATCAGGCGCGTCTGTCGTGCGCTCTGGGAGCCTCGAACCCAGTCTAAGGGCATCCGGGGAAAACAAGGGCGATCGCGAGCCCGTCTGCCGGAATTTGATGGCGCCTTGAGCGGAGTCGGGCTGAGACCCGAGGAAAGTGGCCGCAAGCGAGAGGAAAGCAGGGCAGACGGACACATCCCGACGGCCTTGGCTCTGGCAGTCGCACTGCGGCACACGCATGCGCTTGCATCTGAAAATCGCTCCTGCTGCCTCGGTGTGCCCCCCCCTTGCCGACCCCACCATTCCCGCCGCTCTTTCTCTTCGCCTCCCCCCGCTTCCCGCGCGCCCCCTTCTTCGCCCTCCTCTCTTTTGTGCCATCATGAAGAGTGCCGAGAATCGTGGCACGCCCCACCGGCGGCAGAATGTCATACGTACATCCAGGGCGTCAGAGCTGTCAGTGCCGGCTGTGTCGCGTGTTGGGCAGCTCAGCGCGTGCTCTCACATGGCACAGGTTTAACGCGCGTTTTTCACTCGCAACGAGGCGAATCGCGCCGCGTGGGTGGCGGCGCAGTGGCAGGTCCTGCTGCGCTGCCGCGTGTATGTCGACGAGGCGCATTTGGTGGAGCGTGCGGCAGAGCGGCGAAGGGCGTGGTCCCTGCGACGGGCTCAAGCGGAATGTCACGTTGCGTCGTCGGCGGGGGTGCGCACGAGTTTCTTTGTAGCCATGGCTCATGCCCGTCTGTTGGACTGACTTATCACGCGGCTACCTCCCGGGCAGGCAGCGGTTGACTTCATATTGTCTTGGAGTAGCTTTGTACTTCCTTATATGTGACCAGTGGTGGAAGTGAGAGAGTGGAGCGAGCAGACCGAGCGGTGCGTGCTCGGCCTGGACAATGCACGCATTCACGACGAGGTGGCTTTGACGGCCGTGCGGGCCGCAGGTGTCGTTGTGTTACTGGTCCCACCGTACTCGCCGGACTTCAATCCTATTGAGAACGTCTTCGCTGTGGGCAGCAGCTGACTTCGGCGATGGTCCAGCCCGGCACTGTTCAACGCAAAGCCTATGCTGACGATCAACTCAATGCTACACCACATTACTGGCCATATGTGCCGGGGCTTTGTCCAAGTGGCCGTGCGTCGATACAACTTGCACGTCCCATATAATAAAACTGGTGCACTCATCGACCACATCAAGACGTGTAAGGCGACAACTGCATAAAGCCGCAGCGGGTAATGGGGACGGAACCCCCACGGTCGCCAGGACGAAGGGGACCTTCAGGTCCACACTCGCCGCGCACTTCATGAGCACGCCACAAATGTCCTTGCACGACTCGCTGCACGTTACGGACGCACCGGTAAAAACCGTCCCCTTCCCAATGAAGTTCCCCAGAGCGAGCTCCACCCGCGTTTGCTCCGAACCGTCAGGGAGAGCCAAGTACCGCAACGCCGCCCTCTTGAGCTCCTTACCCTTCACGCCAAAGAAGGGGTTGGAGCTTCCGAGCACCTCATCTAGCTCCTGCAAGCCTCTTCCACCGAGACAGGCCTCCCGGCTGTGGCGCCGCTGGCTCGCGCGGTTCGCGGCCGAGTACGCGGGGGCCCGCTGCAGCGTGTCCTTCAAGGTTGCAACGACAGATGCCCTGCGTTTGTCCATCTAGACAGCCCCCAACGCCCCGCGAATTGGCTGCGTCGTCGCACCAGCTGACCGCGCACCCACATCTGAAGCATATGCTCCTAAAGTGCGAGAAGCAGGCTTCGAGGCCCCAGCATCTTGTGCCACTGCTGCAACGCCAACAGCCGTGCAAACGGCCGTCGTAACGGCCGCACCTCCCACACTAGTCAAATCGATAACGTTCGACCGATCCACATGGGCCCGGAACCGCTGCCCGTCCATTGGGTGAAGATCCGCCAGCGCTCACTTGTCGCCGCGGGCAGCCTCGCTCTGCTCACGAACTGTTGGTGGCATGTTTTTGATCGCCCCTTGGAGTCGCACCTGCATGTCCGCCATGTCGTGCTTCTCACACGACCACTGAGGTGAGGCCCTGGCGACGATGGCCACGTCGACGCTGTCGGGCTCATTTCCCGCGACGTCACAGACGGTGCACACCGCCGAGCAGGACGTGCAGAACACGTCGTTGCAGCCGCAGCGAATGTTCTGCGCCTTGTTGATGGGACAGCTCGTCATCATGTGACCTGCCACACGGCAGACACCGCACTTCCGCACATTCCCTGCGTCGCATAAGGCACAGACGCACAGAACTAACCAGCACCAAAGAGACAGAAATTCACAAAGCTCAGCGACACGAGTACAAAATAAGGCACATTCTGGTCATCAGTGCGCATGGACCTCTCGGGACGACAATCAAGGAGACGGCAGTAAAGCAGACAATCCAAATCAAACGCACTGGCAAGAGCACCAACGTTCGTGATCCGAACCGCCCTGTACCAACCCGCCGGCAGCAGATGCGGCACGGGCATCCGCGGCACCAGCCGGTACAGGTGCCATAACGGAGAAGACTGGCTTAAAATCGTGTACCGGGGATGTGAGTCCGAGGATAGAAGACACGAGGAGCCGCCCGTCTCTCGTCGTGCGAGGTGCTGAGCTGGGGGTCACGTGACGCTGCAATCCCGGTCGGTTGAACGCGACGCCGTCGTCGTCGCTGACGATCGAGCCCGGTCTTGCGCCACTAAATTAGATGCGTTTAGGACGTCAACTAAAAATTGACGTCACAAGCTCGACTTACGTGAAAAATACAACAGTTAAGTGTGAAATTGAAAGTACCGCTTGTGTTCGTGGCTCCGTTCGGATCGGTCAAAATTGAGCGTTCTGCAATACAATAATCAACAGACCGCAAGGCGCGGTGTTTCATTTTATTATCTCCTCTTGGACGCGCAGCGGTTCCTCTCCTTGTGTCGAGGGGTTCAAAGGCTCCCTCACCCATTCGCTCGCCTTTGATATCCGGTCCAGGTACCAAGCCATTACGGTTTCCGAAGTGCACGACCGACCGCTACCTCTAGGGGACATCATCTGAGACGACGCCGGTTTTGTGCTACTTATCTTTTTGGCGCGTCGACCGACCCTAGCACAGCTGCTGTTTGGAAACTGCGATGGAGATGGGTGTGTGACATCAGGCGAAGGGAGGGAGACCTGGGCTGCGAAGCGGTATCCATGGAGGTACGTTTTTGGCGGGTAGTGGCCCCATGGACCTGGGCAGTTATGGTCGGTGATTCGTACTGGACGATGGAGCGTGGTGGTACGGTTGGGAAGATACTTTTAGACTCCACTGGCTCGACCTGCTTTGATGGTTTTTTTTCCTTTGACATCTCGGAATTGTCCTCAAGATATGCGGCCGTTCTGGCCTGGACCCTCTGGCTCACGGCCGGCGGAGCCCGAGTGCGGGTGAGTCAGCAAGCTGGCTCCTTGACAGCTGCGGCGCCTGGCCAGTTAGACGACTATCTCTTAGTTCCCGGTCCAACGGCAGTCACGGATTAACTGGCTGCACCACGTGCAACAGTCCCGCCGATCATCGGCAGCGATGCGTCGTGAATGACAGTGGCAGCCAGGCCACAGGCACGCGTCCCGGTTACCGCCTCGCTCATTGGCGCGGCTGGCCGAAGAGTTCATGCAGCGGCCGCATGGACTGCTGCGCTGCGTGCTGCCCATCAGACCACCAGCCGTGCGGCACGCCGCGCCGAGTTGTGACTCACTGTAGGTTCAGCCAACTCAGATGCCGTGCCGAGTGGTTGCTTGCTTGTTGCGTCTCTTAGACCGGTTCACCAACCATCTGCCGACAGCCACGCACCTATCGACGATGGGGCACCAGACGCCGCACACAGTGCTTCCGTCGTCAAAACGCCGCCTGCGGCTATGGGCGTTGATTTCGAAGGCGTCCTGCACATCTTCGCGTCCGCGGGCCAGCACTCCGTCGCGGCACACAGTGTCGAAAAGGGCGCGGGCGGCGCAGGCGGCGCCGGAATTCCAGCCTCTTGAGCTGCCATTAAGCCGGTACCCGGCACCGAAGCGGCATCCACCGTTGGTCGCTCGCCCAACGCGATATCGAAGGCACGCACGACAAGGTCCAGCAGGCGCTGCTTTTAGCATCTGTGACGGATGGCAATGATTCCTAGATCCAACAGCTGGTAGATTCATGTGTAGCGCATCGCCAAAGAATGTTCAAATCCGAGCAAGTTCCAAAGCAGGATACATCATGCTGTGGCCGTGCTATGACAGTGCTTTGAATATGATTGCACGCTGAACGCTCCTGGATGGCTCTGTGGGAGGCGAGGGCGGTCACAGCAATTTCGAAATCTGTGCTGTGAGCTGCTATGAATTGCTGTGACTTGCTGCGAGCGTTTCTCAGATTCGATCATTCTTTGGCAACGCGCCATACAGTTCGGCGGTACGGGGATGAACAGGAATGGCGAGCACTCGAGTTCGTCGTAAGTCCAGTCATCGTCGGAGATGATGGCAACTATAAGAGTAGTGCCAACGTGTACAGCGGAAAGGAAAAAGGTTTCAAATCAAGACTTGATGCGCAAGGCCGTCTACCCACGAGCTGTGTTGAGAGAAGTAAGGAAAGGGAGACGCGTAACGCGGGGGCTTGAAGCCTTTCGACCGCCTGCATTGGGGAATAATAGCAACAAGGACCTTGTGTGTGGCGGTGGCGTTGCACGACAGAACAAGGATGACGCGGTCCTTAGACCCCGTTACAGTTGTACCTTGTGCATGCCGCCTCTAGCCGGCTTCCATGTGAAACCCATTAGGAACATACCGATCAAAGAGACCCGTCTCGTCCATATTTGTAGAAACAATCTGCAGGTTGGACCTCAGAAAAAAGCGTCCCTGAAAAAAGAGACTTGAGGTCCTTCGACGCTCCTCCACGGCGGTTGTATTTGTCTTGCCTAACGTAGAAATCTCGAGCGGCTGTCAATAATATGTTCGGGTGAAACATCCAGGGTCTTTGCGCGCATGTGGCCAGCGTCCTTGATATCCAAAAGCGATAGTTCATCCCCTAGCGGCACGGCAGAACGGCGCTTACGCGGCACTTTCACCCATTGACGCACCACACCCCGCCCGTGCTCTATGCCGCGCTGCTCAGAGCTTGATGTACCCGAGCAGGCCTCGAGACGCCCCGCGCTTTCCCTCAGCAGCTGCTTTGACCACGCTCGGGCGCAGCACGACCCTCAGCACTTTAAACTGCCCCGTATCACGTAGCAGGCGCCGCGGGCACATTACAGAGCTCGATGGCTCTCGTCACAGCGCTGTAGCCATTCCTGCCGCTGCTGCACGAGCGGGTACGTGGCAGATGTGCGCCGTCTCGCGTGCCGTGGAAGGGCAGGCATCCCCGAAAGCGGCGGCTGCAGCGGCCGCGGCGACATCGCTGAGGCGGCCCCATTGTAGGTCCTTCTTGGTATTGCTGATCCCCTAATTTTTTCCTCATCTCCAGAGAACGGGAGTGCAACAGCAATGGAGAGACGTTTGTGATTGGCCAAGAGGAGCAAAAGCAGTGCATGCCGGATCCCATCTTTACATAATCTGCCCGTACGGCCCGCAAACGCACAATCGGCGCACTCGTTTTTCTGAGATTATCTGCGAATCTCGAAACAAATCTCGATAACAAACTGATCTGGGCTACTTTACCACATGAGACGACTGAGAAAGGAAGAATATCTCAAGAAAACGGAGAATCTCGATTCTGCACGGACCTGGCGGTTGGAGAGCCAATGGCGCGTCGTAGATACGCACTCAGCAGCTGTTTGTTGCAGTTCTGGACCAATGGTTGGCCTGATTTACAAAGCAGTCCCGGTCTTGGCCGATGAGGACAAAATTGGGGGATCAGCAATACTGGAATAATGCGTGTTGGGGATAGCTACAGAAAAAGCTCCGGGACTCTCTCAGGAGCACAAAATGACATGCTCGAAAACGAATGCTACCAGACCAAATCAGTCTTGGAAGAAAACACTGCAGCGAAGAAGAGTAATGCAAGGGAAGCACTCGAGCGGTCCACGGCAAACAGCACTTACAAGAAAAGAAGAAGCAGAAAGAAAAAGTACGCGGCACCGCGTCGAAAGTCCTGTGCACCCCGATAAACATCGGAACTTGTGGAACCAGAAGTGTCCATAAAACTCTGTGGGGCCGTGATAGATGGGCGCTAGAGCGGGCGGACAACGGTCGTGGAAGAGCCAACGCAAGGGAAACGGTGGTGTGATTAGCTACGACAAGGACGTCGTCGGGAGCGGCCACGATGGTGGGCGCGCCCGGCTGCACCCCAATGCTCGTTGTAGGTGACTTGGTTCCCGTTTTTCAGTTCCTCTCAAGGTCAGTCTACACCACGCAGAACGGCCGAGCGCTCGAACATTTGGACGTTCGGACGGTCGGGCGAACGCGCCCTCAATTGTTGGCACCCGGATTGCTCAAACGAGGCTTTTGAATTGTGTCAATAGTCGCCCGATGGATTTCAGAGCCTGAGCCGCTCCGACCGTAGAAGTTCAGTTTTCTCCGAGAGTCAGATAAGAATTGGTCTCTTTCGCTTTCCTTTCTATCGTGACTCTCATCCACATCGCACCTGCCCACAGAACTAACCACCCCCCGCGCCGTCATAGAGCAGAAGCAGAGCCGTCATAAGCAAGAGCACTTTGGGCTTCTCGCGGCCTTCTACGCGAGTTGCCAGGTAGCGGAAGCACCACATTGCCGTTGCTCAGCGCCAGCGCGCGGCGTCTTGTACTGCCTGATACTCCTCTGACATGCTAACGCAATGTGCACGAGTCGACCGGAAACAAGCGTACCACCGCCTCCTGTGGGATGACGAGGTAGCAGACTAGGGCGGCCGCTTCTGGCGGAAGGACCGCATGTCCCGAAGTACTTTTTCTGCGCTGGCAGACGAGCTGCGCGGTGATCTGCACCGTTTGAAGGCGCAAGCGGTGCGGCGTGAGGGACGACAAGAACGTGAGGTGTGGTCTCTGGCGGCAGAGACGCAGTTAGCCTCGGCGTTGCGCTTCTTTGCGGGGGGGTCTTACCCTAACGTGCGCAGCTCACAAAAAGTGCTGTCTTCTTCATTTTACGTCACCCTTCATCGGGTCATCAAGGCCATCTACAAGAGCTCAGGTCTGTCGAGCAACCTGCACTCAGTCGACGGGCGAACGGAGCCGAGCAATGCCCTCCAGTGGCCGTGCCGGCCAACCCGCTGGGGTCTCATACGGTTGGGGCATTGGACAGGATTGCCATCCGCATCCGCGGGCCGTCTGGCACCGAGACATCCGAGCTTGCCGAACATTTCGGAAGAAAAGGCTTCTCCAGCCTCAACGTGCAGGCTGTATGCGACGGGCACAGTCGGTTTATCATCGCCAACACGGCGGTACCTCTCTAAATGCGCGACAGTGCCGCCTGTTGCCAGTCACGGGAGGCAAAGCAGCTTGAGCCCGGTGCTCTGAACATGCTGCGTCACTTCCACATTCGTGATGACGCTTTTGCAGTCTTAGACAACTTACTGGCTCCGTGGCCGGAGGATATGCTTCCAGTGCAGACAGATGCGGTCAATTTTTATCTGTACCAACTGCGGCAGACGACTGAGCGCGTCTTCGGAGTCCTGCTTGCGCGCTAGGGAGTGCTATGGAGCCCCATGCAACTCTCTCTGAGCACAAGCGCGCCGCTACTAGGCGCCTTCATGATGCTTCACAACTATATCATCGACAGCCCCTACCAGGACAACATGTTTACACAGGCTGCTGACGATGTGCCAAAACGTTTTACCCAGCATTGAGAAATGCGAAGGCTCGCCTGTTGCCTTTACCGAGCGAGACTGCACCGCCTCCCAACGCTGTGGGGAGTTTACTTGCTTAATTGATGAAGCGAGCCTGCGGCGGCCGTCGTCGAAATAAATGCAATACAGAACTCGTCCTGCAGGGGACGACAAGACAGCCAGCCGAAGCATGCAAGCCACATGTGACACACCGACGGTAGAGAACACGGCACGACAGGTCGACCAAAATTTGGATACCCCCACCAACCCCACCGTTGTCGACCCAACAATTGTCTTCCCTCCAGCGGTTGGCCAGCCACGTTTTTGATCATGCCTCTCGATTAGCGGTGAGTCGGCAGTTTCGAGTACCGGAGTTAGGGTCTTCACGCGTCGGGCCCGTTGGCAGTGTGCAGGGTTTGCGGTCGACAGCCTACTATATTCGGTTTGGTCGTGATCTCGTGTATCAGTGCGTACAAGCGGGGTCCTGCTTCTATTCGTTCTCACATCTTCTTATGTCGATCTTTTTTGTTGACGATGGAAGATCTGGTTCTTTTTGCGCTTGTCTTTGTGCCCGTTCTTTTGGCCGCGTCTGCAGGTCTGTGCGCTTCTGCTGTAGTTACTCCCACCGAAGCGTCCACCAACAAGGAGCGTCTTCAAGGGCGCTGATTGAGGAATGTGGCCGATTCGACTGCCGTGGCGACTACGGCGGGGGTCTTTCCAAGCCCGTCACGTGCACCTGCCCAGGTCATCCACGTTGCCGCGCGAGTGGCATCCCCGGCATCTGCGACGGCGCTTGCCCACGATGCAATGTATCTCAATAGTATACCGGCCTTTGCAAGCGATGCAATGTGTGTCAGAAGTATACCGTCGGTCTCGGCGGCAGGAACCAATCGAACGGGTCGTGGAGGGCCTGCTGGAATGGATCATGGCCCCGAAGTGGCACGCGGGGCGGAAGAGGTCTGTCGTGGACCAGACGGTGCTGGGCGCGGCAAGGGCGTTGCTAGGCGGGTCGTTGATCGTTCCTGGTAGGAAGAGGGTCGCAAGACCCGTAGTTTCATATATATAGATGACAAGCTTGCACATATTGAGATGAGGGACGCTGTCCGGACATGGCCTGAAATCCTGGCCTTAATTTGGCTTGAAATCAGCGCGTCGGCAGCCAAAGTCGTTCACACAGGCAAGGAGAGGTTCTAATGACGGGCGGCTGCGGCGCAAGACGTTTCGGGGACCGTTTAGCGAAGCGTCTTCATCGAGACGGTCTCCAAGTTGTTCTGGGATCTGTACTGGGCCATTAAACGGGTGGGCAGGCGTCATCTGCCTGTCTCAGGTCGTCTGTTAGAGGCCCAAGCACATCGGAGTACTAAAGAGCTGGGCGTGACGGGCTTGAAAGAGTCCACCCACTGAATCCACATCTGGGAGGCGCGCTGGGTCTTCACAATGTGGCTCTGTGGAGTCACAGATGGTCCCCAGACGTCACGAGGGCGGCGGCTCGTATTGGAGGGGCAGGTTCGGCGGCGGACAGGGCGGTCCCCGTGTCAAGAATGGTTGCGGAGCGATCCAAAGTTGTCTCCGCGGGCCCTGAAGTCCAAGCGGCGACCAGCGTCCGCCGCTGGCCGTCGGTGCACGGATGGTGGCCAGCAGGCGCTAGCCTTTCAGATGACGCGGTGAGTGCGGCGCTACGCGCGGCACCCACATGCGCGCAGCACGCGGCGCGGCGTGCAGCGCGCCAAAAGGTGCGGCGGGACGCTTTCCACCATCAGGCGGCTCGTGGTGCAGCTTTGAATGTTTTGTCTGCTGCTGGAGGTAACGCTTTAGATGCGGCCGTCAAAGGGAGCGGCAACGGCACACCTACCGCAGTGGCTGGTCCGGGAATTGCGGGCTTGCAATCGAATTAGCCCGCCGCCGCAGACTCGGCCTAGGCTATTCACCGTCGAGGCCCATGCACCTGCGCACGATGCGCCGCGATCCAAGGTGTCTGGGACGGCTCAGGTGTTCATCGGAAAGACGCGACGGGAACTCTTCTGGCCGAATGGGAAGCGGTCGCGCCCTCCAAAATCGCCCACTGTTGATTGCAGTCAGCCATTTGGCCAGACGGAGGTGCAATGGACATTACATCTTTGCACGATGACCACCGCAGATCCTTGCGTGCCTTGGGTAGCTATGTAGATGCGGTGTTTTCATTCATCTGAGGTTGGAGTTCTGTTCCACACGCTTTTAAGGACACCCTGACAGCGGCACATGAGCTGGTTGTGCAGAACTGGTTGTCAGCGAAGGCCGATGAAGGCATTCTGGCTGCCACGGCGGACAAGAGTGCGTTCGGCTGGGTACGGGGAGGCTACGCCAATGACGGCGGGGAAAGTGACGTCTCGGATTTCCGGAGTAGCGAAGACTCGGACGAAGGGGGTGTGACGCGATAGACGAGGGGGGGAGTGATGGGGAATACGGCGGAGATGGTGACGAGTCGGACGGGGAGGACTGTGACGACCCGGACGGCGTGAAACGGGATGCATCAGACACGGAAGCCAGTCAGTACGCTTCGGCCAGCAACGATGAGTCATGGCTCAATGCCTCTTGCCGTGCTGCTGGTATTCGTTTTCCCACGAAAGAAGCTGACCATGCTCCAGTCCCGTGCCAATTCGAATGGTTCCCACATCTGGAAAGAACAACGTGCTCATTCTCTGTGGTGCTGTCTCGTATTGAGTCATTAAGCCCCACACTGCCTCGTATTGCCCCTTACTTCCCCGTACTGTCCACATTTCTACTGCTCTGTCCCATGCTGTGGGTATCCATGCAGGTGCGGTGAAGGGCAGCGAAGGCGATGGCTGCACGAACCACGCGTGCAGTTCGACGAGTTGTGGAGGGTGTGTGGTGAAAGAGAGGAGAGGCGGCGCCGGTGCGGAGAGAATGTACGAGAATGAAAAGTACGGCCGGGCTGCTTCGGATTTATCTATCGGGAGCGCGCGATGCCTGACTGGCATCTGCCTGCCGCGAATCCCGCCGCGTCGAACAGGTCGGGCACAAGCGTAAGGGGGCGTGCAAGCTTGCTATTGCAAACTCCCCAAATTTATCCTCCCGGCCGCGGAACGGTATGGTTGTCTTTTCACTGTTATTTACTAACGTCAAATCCTTGTCTGGGCCCTCATATTTGGAACTCGGACTAAGCACTTGAATCGACTTCCCGACCAATGAATCGACTTCCCGACAAATGCTTAGTACTCCTGAGACGGCACCGAGCCGCCCGTTCAGTTCCAGGGATTAGGTGCAGACACCTCTCCGGGTGACTTCCGACACCGGCGTCCATTCGCTTCTGCTGAGAAACGGCTTTTTGACCTGGAGAAGTCGAACATCCACGCAGACAACCAGACACGCTGTCCTGATGTGCGTGCCGCCGTGCTGTATGCGGTGGATCAGTGACCGGAGGTGTACGTGAATGAGGTTTCGGACTTTGTCGCTCGCGCCGAGGCTTTGCCCAAAACTGACATATCACTGTCTGCGTCTTCGGTGTCTCGCATTCTGGCTGCGAATGGCATCAAACGCAAAGTAAGTGAGACTTGCTTCATTTCACGCAGCGAGCTGACCAGAGCGCAGTGGGTCCACTCTGAGTGGAGCTTCCTCTGCGCACGCGTGTTAATGTGGATGAGGCCCACCACTGTTGTCAGTCCGCCGAATGTAAGTGGGCCTGGATGCTGCGAGGAATGCGGGCCGAGTGCCACGTCTCCAACAATACGGGATTGAGGACTAGCGTTCCCGTAGCCATGGGCCACGACCAGGTTTTGGAATGGATAATGACTCAACCCCCGCCCAGCCGGTCGTCTGTTGCTTTTTTGCTCTTTGTATTGTCCCATATTTTACCCATTATGAACGCCTATTACCCGTCTTTGCCGTAGGCTGACCCACCGGACAGGTGCGTTTCGATTTTGGACTATGCCCGCGTTCACGACGAGCTTACTTTGGCGGTGGTTGAGGCTGTTGGCGTCATTGTCAGTCGCCGCCCGGGTACAGCCCGGACTGCATTCCGATTGAGGATGTCTTCTCAGTCGTCAGCATTTGGCTGCGTCGCAGCGATACTCCGGAGCAGTTCATCGACTGCCCGTTCCTGAGCATCGCAGCAATGCTATCACACATCGCCCTGGCAATGCTAACTAACTTGGTCTGCCTGGCCGTCAAAAACCTATTGCTGCTACATCTGAGAGCCAGACATGGTACGTGGTTGACCCCATCCTGCTTGGCCGAGCTCCTCCCCCACTGACAAGTCCCGATGTCCAATGCTGCCCAACACACAGCCAAGCGCCACACGGACCACGGACCACGAAGGCCGAATACGACAAGTCAAATGAAAGAACAAATGAGGGCGACGCAGCCCTGCCTATACCACGGTATTGGTTCTTCAGAACAACCCTGATCGAGAGGTACTGAAGTGCAATCGTTAGTACAGTGCGTTCTCGTTATAAGAGACAGCTGATTCGGCTCAATATGAAGAAAAAGTGGCCCACACGGACTGGAATGGAAGACTCGCGACCCATATTCTTTTGTAAACGATTCTCTTATAAC
>Ga0115031_1001573_pt1 | contig 16984 bp, 15 predicted proteins | sample Maine_Asex4_meta_FD_87301 | JGI IMG/M metagenome (GOLD analysis project Ga0115031, IMG submission 87301) | Marine algal microbial communities from Maine, USA - Maine_Asex4_metaG | ecosystem: Host-associated > Algae > Red algae > Unclassified | place: Maine, USA | collected 2015-01-05
AAATCTAAAACAGTAGGGGCTTTTCCCGAGCCAACGCAGTGGGAAACCTTTTCAATTGAAACCTTTTCAGTTGAAACCTTTTCAATTGAAACCTTTTCAATTGAAACCTTCTCAAAATTGGCAATGTTCGTAAAATACTGATTTCTAGTCGCATCTAATAGAGTTGATTCGATTATAAATCGCAATTTCAACTCTGCTTAGGATAGGCGTCCGCAAGGACTTCACGGAAACTGCTGGGCCGCTATGTTATTTGCAAGAGGCCGGTCGCAACCGAACCTATTCAAACCACGCAATCAATTTACCGGATACAGTCAAAAAAATTCTATGGCGGAAGACTACTACAAAACACTTGGCGTATCGCGCGGAGCTTCGATTGAGGAGATACAAAAATCTTATCGCAAATTGGCGCGTAAGTACCACCCAGATCTCCACGCAGACAAAGATGATCGGGAAAAGGACCGAGCGAAGCAGAATTTCCAACAGGTTCAACAGGCCTACGACGTGCTCAGTGATGAAAAGAAGCGTCAAATGTACGATCAGCTGGGGCCAGATTTCGAGAAAATGGGCGGCGGCGGCAATCCTTTCGCTGGGGGAGGTAGTCCTTTCGGCGGACGCGGCGGTGGCAACCCCTTCGGCGACGGTGAAATCGACCTCAGCCAACTTTTTGGTGGCGGTGGGGCAGGGGGCTTCGAGCAAATGTTCGGTGGCGGACGCGGGCAAGCTCGCCGACCGGCTGCTAAAGGCGAGAACATTGAGCAAAAGATTACGGTTCCTTTTGCGACGGCAGTTCTAGGCGGCCAGTATCAGATCTCCTTCGATCGTGGCAACGGAAAACACGAAAGCCTGACCATCAAGATTCCCGTCGGAATTGAGTCGGGGAAGAAAATTCGTCTCAAAGGACAAGGGAGAAACGGTCCCGCTGGCCCGGGTGATCTTCTGGTGACCGTCAATGTCTCCGGCCACCCAAATTACAGCCGCAGTGGATTGAACCTCTCGATCACCGCACCGATCGCCCTCGAAGAAGCAGCGTTGGGGGCAAAGATTGAGATTCCAACGCCGCATGGCACGATCAGCGTCACCGTTCCCGAGGGAACGTCCAGTGGAAAGTCGCTTAGACTCAAAGGGATGGGAATCAAGACTGCGGATAAATCGGGGGACTTGATTGTCCACCTGCAAATCGTAATCCCCAAAGAAATTTCAGACGAAGACCGCAAATTGCTAGAACAGTTAAGCTACGACTGGGAATCTGCGGTGCAACGTGGGGAATTGGTCTGGTGACCAAAAGTAAACAGCCAACCGCAAACGGATACACATTCCCAAACACGGCGCGTCTACGCCGCCAGTGCCAGTTCGATGCGGTTTATCGCGGCAAGCACTATTGTGGTGACGGAGTGCTTGTGATTCGCGCGATTCGAAACGATCAGAAGCGCACGAGATTGGGTTTGTCGGTCAGCAAGAAGGTTGGCAACGCGGTAGTTCGGAACAGATGGAAACGGCTTATTCGCGAGGCCTTTCGAAAACAGCAGGTGGACATTCCAAGTGGCATGGACATTGTTGTCCGACCCAAAAAAGGCGCCGTGGCAGACTACGGTGCCGTTTGCACATCGCTGCTGAACCTGTGTAATCGCATCGACCGGAAACTTAAATCGCATTCCGGTCAGATATAGAAACCTGACACAGAATTGCTGCAAACCAAGGCGAACCGATGTGGCAGAGACTCAAAAACGCTCCAGCGATGCTATTGATCGCGCTCGTGCGGTTCTATCAAATCACCATCAGTCCATTGATTGGTCCCACCTGCCGGTATCAACCGACGTGCAGTTCTTACTTTATAGAGGCCGTCAAAAGGTACGGCGTTGTGATTGGTTCGGCAAAAGGCATGTGGCGAATCTTGCGGTGCCATCCGTTTAACAAAGGCGGCTACGATCCGCCTTAGCTGTACATAATCGTATTTTACTCCGTGAAATAACCCCCGTGATGCAAACGCAATTTCACGGAGAGGCGGTGATTTTTTAAAACTTCATCAGCCGCCACGCGATAGCGTCCGGTCTCAAGCGCATAAGACCGGACGCTATCGCGTGGCGGCTGATAGGTTCTGCGAACCTTCGCCCTAAATTCAAAACCTAGGAGTGAAATACGACTTTAACATTCCGCTAAGACGACTTCTCTTTGCCAAAATGAACGGCGCAGGTTCCGTCATCACAATCGTCCAAACCACCCTTGTTCGCAATCTTATATCGGCGCTTGGCCACCTGGTCATAGCACCACTGCTGGATCGGCAAAGTGAACGGGATATGCGTCAAAGGAGCCGCCCACCAAAGCCGGGGCAACTGGCGAGTCAAATACCGAATCGCGGCGGCACCACCATACCTTCGGCCGGATTGGCTGACGACGTAAATCTGCTTCATCATCTGATTGTATGTCAGTTCCGGATAACGATCAGCAACCGCGGGGTCGTGCAAAGACATGAATGCCAACCGGCGTTTGCCATCAAATTTTTTCAAATTACGAACCTGTCCCAAACAAAAAACACATTTACCATCGAAAATAACGACATCCGCATCAGGAGCCTGAGCAGGAGTCGGTAAATCGTCGGGCGTGTACTTATTGTTATCTGTCAAAGGACCGTTCATCGAAAAATTAAGGGGGATCGTCTCCGCCGGTGTTAAGCGTGACGGTATTAAGTTGCAGTATTAAGTTGAGTTAAGTGAACCGAAAACTTAGCATAGTTGCAACGTAAAACAGACGAGGAAGTCCGTTTTGCTTTACCGATAGCGCTTCTTCAATCTGGAATTGTACCTGTTTTAAGTGATATAATGGATGGGCATCCTGACAGTCGATATCTTTAGTAAGTAACAGGTGCGTTCCTCTTTCTCCAGCTGAGCCAAAATCGTGGAAGAAATCAACAAAAAGATCGTCGCGGCGCGTAGGCGATTGGTATTCAACCAGTTTCTCAAGATCACAGCGTGGGCCGTTTTTTTTGGATTGATCGTGATAGCTATCGGTATCGCGGCTCCGAAAATTCGGTACCTGCCGTTTTTGGCGTCAGCAGATAGCGCCCGTTTTTGGAATGCCGGCTGGATCATCGGCGGTGCGATTTTAACAATCTTCATTGCGGCGGGACTGACCATCGCCAACCGAAAATCATTGGCGGATGTTGCCGTGGAAGTAGACCAAAGGTTTAAACTGAAGTCGAGGCTCTCCAGCACCATAGCCATGGCGCCACAGGAACGTGAAAGTGCTGCCGGCGTAGCACTCGCCGAAGACGCTCAACACCAAGCCGAAGTAATCGACGTCGGCGAACAGTTTCCAATCCAGCGGCGCTGGTCAATGGCATTGCCGTTGATTCCGATGCTGCTGCTGGGCGTGTTGCTGACCCTACCTAATGCAAATCCTGATCTGCCAGTTCCTGATGCCGCGCTGTTAACCAAGACCAGCGATGCTTCACAAGTTAAATCAGCAGTCGAAGTACTTAAAAAGAAGGTGCGCGAAAAACAGCTGACGAAAGGACTTGAGAATATTGATCTTGATTTCGACAAAATCCAGAAGAGCTTAGAAGACCCTAAGGACAACAAGAACGAAACGTCTCGAAAAAAAGCTTTGGTCAAACTGAACAATATCAAAAAGCAGATCGCTCAAGAACAAGATAAGCTTGGTTCCTCCAAAGATCTAAAAGAATCATTGAACAAACTGAAGGATCTTGGCGAAGGACCAGCGAAGAAGTTTGCCGACGCGATGCAAGAAGGAGATCTCAAAGTTGCTCAGCAAGCGATCAAAGAACTCGCAAAGAACCTGCGCAACGGCGAACTTACCAAAGCCGAAAAGAAGCGATTGGCCGAAGACCTTAAGGAGATGGCAAAGCAACTAAAGAACATCGCCCAACAACAGGCCCAGAAAAAAGAAGAACTTAAAAAGCAAATCGGAAAAGCAGTCCAGAAAGGCAACCTCGACAAGGCTGCTCAGTTACAGCAAAAACTTGAGCAGATGGAGAAGCAGCAGGCGCAGCAACAAAAGATGAACGATCTAGCAAAGAAGCTTGCCAAATGCGCCCAATGCATGAAGCCTGGTGAGGGAAACCCAAATCAAAATGGGCAGACTCAGAAGGGTCAGCCTCAAACTGGCGAGGGACAAAATGCGGAGTCTCAGATGCAAGATGCAGGAGACGAGCTTGATGATCTTGCCAAACAAATTCAGCAAATGCAGAAAGAGATGGACCAGTTAGAGGATCTTGAAGATTTGCAAGACGCGCTTGATGAATGTAAAAACGGCATGTGCCCCGGAGCAAAGCCAGATGGAAAACCCGGAAATGCAATGGCTGGAGGAGGACGCGGCTTTGGCGATCGCGCCCAAGAAGAAGAGAAAACGGGCAACTATAAGTCGCGCGTACGCGGCAAACTTCAAAAAGGGCAAATGGTGCTCACCGGCAAAGCCGACGGAGAAAACTTAACAGGACGAACCACCAGTGAAGCACAGGCGATCGTTGATGCCGCCATCGCTGGCGATAGCGATCCTTTGGAGAATCAAGTCCTGCCCAAATCGCAGCGCGACCACGCGAAGCAGTATTTTGAATCGCTGCGAGAAGGCAATTAGGGCGACGCTTAGGAAAATTGTTCACCAGCGGCACGTGTTTGCCACTAAGCATTTCATACACGCACTTTAACCACCACTTTATGAAATTCCGTGGTAGTTCCCATAGGAGCGTGGGCGTCGGCGGGAAAAAAAATTGCGAAGCAGTTCGATTCTACATCGAACCATGATTCTGGGCGATCACCGAAGAACGCTACATCGCGATCAACATTAAAGGGCTCAGGCTCGCAACAATCCGACAGTCGGCGGTACCCCATCACATCGCCACCAGAGACTAAATATTGAATGTCAATGTACTGCCGGTGGACTTCTAGTTTCGCGCTTTGTTTACCTTTGCCGACACGCCGATCCACAATCGCAAATACATCGTCTCCAGAGATTTCAATACGACCGTCCTTTATTGTTGACCAATCGGTACTGCAAAGGCACTCAAACGCAATCGAGAAAAAACGATGGGCTCCGCTGTAGAGCCGCCAATTATCGAGATGGTCAATGATCATTAGCTGGACAGTATCACTTTCGTGAGCGGCAAGGCGCGAGCCCGGATATTGCATCAGCCGCATGGCGATAGCCACCGGTTGCTACGAATATCCGGCGGAACCGGACGCTATTGCGTGGCGGCTGATAGAGAACGTAATTATCGACTTTCGAACGAAAACGTTGATGGTCAACGATAGACTAAAAAACAAAAGACCGCGTGCAATGTCCGGGCTAGCCGCTCTCCGTTTCATAAACGCCATCGTTTCATTAACGCCATCGTTTCGTTAACGCCATCGTTTCCAGTGTTTTTATTCTATGTGGCGATGTCCACTTAAGCAACGAATACAAAAAGAGCAATTCGCAAAGAACTAAAAGATGTGGCCAGGCTCCGGACCATTTTCAGTCAGCGTTAAGATTTCAGGACCTTGTTCCGTCATCAGAATCGTATGCTCGAACTGAGCGGAGACTTTGCGGTCCATCGTACGCACGGTCCAACCATCTTTCGGATCACAAATGCTTTTAGCGGTTCCGCCATTTATCATCGGTTCAATGGTGAAGCACATCCCCGGGTGCAACCGTTCCTGCCGAGACTGGCGCGTCGGAACGTGAGGAACATTGGGGCGTTGATGGAATTTTTGCCCAATGCCGTGTCCTACATATTTGTCAACGACGCCGAACCCAAAATTCTTTGAAACGTAACTAGTGATCGTTTGGCCGATAACCGAAACCGTGCAACTTGGAAAAATAGCATCGATGGCGTGATGCAAACAATCAAATGCACACTGCACAACCGAAACCGCTTCATCGGCAACCGCTTCGCGACCACCGATTAGAAAGGTCTCCGATTGATCGCCGTGCCATCCGTCGACAATTGTTGTCAGATCGACATTAACAATGTCTCCTGCCCGTAATTTATAGCGACCAGGAATGCCGTGGCAGATTACATCATTGACACTGATGCAACAGCTCTTAGGGAACGGTTGCTTTTCGCCTGGGTAGCCTAAACAGGCAGGAATATGTCCGTGATCTAAGGTGAACTCATAGACAATCTTGTCGATCTCGGACGTTTTCATCCCAGCCCGAACATGAGGTCTGACTTCGTCCAGCAGTCGCGCGTTGAACCGACCTGCCTGTCGCATCATGTCGCGATCAGTGTCGGTTAAGCGAATTTTCGGGCGGCGTCGAATCACGAATGTGCTGAGCGGGAAAGAGGCAGGGGAGGCGAAATAACTGTAACAATAGTATCAGAAAAAATTTCAAATACAGCTACGAAAATCCTATTAAAGACTCACATATCAGACCCGACCAAGCCACAAAACGTCACTCTGACACAAAAAAGTTTCGATTTTCAATTGGTTTTCAAAATGGGCAATCCATAAATGTTCTGTTGCGATCTGGCTTCAGCCTCAACAAATAAGTGCTTCCAGCGAATTCAAATTACTTGAACCAATTTTTGAGAGAAGAAATGCCCTACTTATTCAGCAGGGCATTTTCTATGTCTATAGTTCGCCGACTTTTCCTTTGATCAGTTCGATGAACTCTTCATTTGTTTTGAAACGTCCCAATTGGCGAGTCAACTGCTCCATCGCTTCCACGTGAGGCATCGTCGTCAACGTCCTACGCAGCATGGTCACCGCTGAGAGCGACGCTTCGTCCATCAACAGTTCTTCGCGTCGTGTGCCGGATTTGTTAATATCCATCGCGGGCCAGATACGGCGATCGGCTAACTTCCGGTCCAAGACCAGTTCCATGTTACCGGTACCCTTAAACTCTTGGAAAATCAGCTCGTCCATGCGGCTGCCGGTATCGATCAAAGCCGTACCAACAATCGTTAACGAACCTCCTTCTTCGAATGCCCGTGCGGCAGAGAACAACTTCTTGGGTACATCCATCGCTTTGATGTCTACACCACCAGACATGGTGCGCCCGGTGTTCCCCACCCACTTATTAAACGCTCGTGCCAATCGTGTAATCGAATCCATCAGCAAGAAAACATCTTGCCCCATTTCGGCAAGCCGTTTGCAGCGTTCGAGCACTAACTGAGACAATCGGACATGGCTTTCAACGTCTTCGTCCAAGCTACTGGCGATGACTTCTCCGCCTTTGACGTTGCGACGCATATCGGTAACCTCTTCAGGACGTTCGTCGATAAGCAGTACGATCAATTTTGATTCGGGATGATTCTTTGCGATGCCCTGACTAATATGTTGCATCATGATTGTCTTACCACTTCGTGGCGGCGCGACAATCAAAGCACGCTGGCCTTTCCCCATTGGGGTCAGCAAGTCCATGACCCGTGTTGTCACCGGTTCCGGCCCCGTCTCAAGTCGATACGCTTGTTCTGGATTGATGGGCGTTAGCGTATCAAATGATTTAACCTCAGCATATTCATCAGGCGTTTTCCCATCGACATCGACGATTTCGCGAAGCCGAGGCCCCTGTTGGCGACGGGCTGGTTGGACTCGGCCGGTCAGCATCAAACCCGCTCGCAAATTGTACTTTTCGATCATCGTGCCTGGCACGAAGGGATCGGACTTTTCACGGCTGTAGTTGTTTTCAGGGCTGCGGAGGAAACCGTATCCATTGGGATGCATTTCCAGCATGCCGTAACCGTCAACTAGTTCCGCATCGTCAAATTCGACCGGTTCGCGATTGCCATTGCCACGGCGAGAGCGGTTGTTGCGGTTGTTGCTGTTGCGATTGCCGCCACTGTTGTTGTTCCCGCCACCGTTGTTATTCCCGCTATTGCGGCGGCGCCGACTATTACCGCCACCAGAGTTCCCGCCGCCGGAGTTATTTGAATTGCCTCCCCCGCCACCGCCCGACCTACGGCGGCGTCGGCGCGGGCCGCCTCCGTTGTTTCCGCCATTGGAATCATTTGATGTTCCGTTGTTATTATTGGAGGATCTGCCATTGGACGATGAACGATCGTCCGATTGGTCAGTGTTTGACGAGCGATCGTTCGATTGTTTGTTGGATGAACGATCCTCAAAACCACGTCCAGAATCGTTTGAATTTCGACTATCGCCGCTACCATCTTCCGCATTGGAGCTGCTGCCACGGCGAGCACGTTTTTTGGCCATATTAAACTGGGTCCTGATCTTTAGAGAGCGCTACAGGTTTCAAGAGGTGCCATTTCGACCAAAGAAGTCGCGTAGGCGAAAATAAATGTTTGCACAGCGTCACAGCGCGGGCTGCTCGCAGACAAAAGGTACGTTTCCCACGCAATTACTTGCTTGGTTTGTTTCAAAACTACTCCTCAACTAGCCATCTGCATCTAGAAAATCCCCGACGCAGATCGCGCTTCTGTTCCTATCGGTTGAAAATTCAAAACAAGCTTTTGCCGTTGTTCCCAGTAACAATACCAAGTGACAACTTAACATGAGCCCGCAACAGAAGCATGGAATTTGAGCTTTCGGACAAACGAAAAGCTACTGAAAAAAATGACTCAATAATTCGAAATCACTTTGCAGTAAGCTGTTCGTGTCGAACTTGATCGGGCAGAAACCGCACATCAAGATAGTCGTCCAATGCAGCACGCACTGAGACGGATCCGAGTTCTCAAAATTATTTAAAAATTAAATTGAAAGTTCCAAAGTCAATAGTTACGGCGAAAAGAACATTTAGTTCCACACAATAACTAAGGCTTGGAGGGTTGGATCAAAGCAACCATTTGAGCGTAAGAAAGTGCGGCAATTTCGCAGCCACTCTAACATGCAGACTGAAAATTAGCCGGGTTCCAAATTCGCAAGATACTGACGCGATACAATTGTTTCGCTGTCTTTAGCTGTTGAAAAGAGGTCCCATTCCATTGGAAATTGCTTAGCGACAAATTTTGTTGTCAGAAGCGCCGAACGTGCTCGTTGTTCGCCCCATCAACAAGTGCCAAGGTTGTTTGATCTGCCTGAAAGTGTTGTCTACCGGAACTTTGGTGTCAAGCTTAAAATGAATAAATCACGAAATTCCAGCACACATAATAAGTCAGTTTTTTCACAGAAATCGACTCAAAAGGGTTGAATTCCAGCCGTGTTTTAGCTGGCATCCTTCAGAAGCCGTAGCCTTTCGCCCCGATTTTATTTTGGCCTAGAACGCTGGCAGAGAAATCAGAGCAGATCCTTAAGCAACACGATAAATCGTTACAACTAGTCAACTTTTCCTAAGCCTTGCCGCCGGTAAAGTCGATGAACAGATTGTGGCAGGCTCTAAATTTGGCCCCAGCGGGCGGAGAGTGCGCTAACAACGGTGATCTCAAGTCAAGGAAGACTATAGATGAACAGAATTGTAATTTTTGCCATCATTGCCGGATGTTGCTCTTTAAGCGGCACCGCAACGGCCCAGCAAAGGAACTACAACGCAATTCAGTGGGAAACGAATCCATACGCTGCGTCACAAAAAGCAAGAGCCGAATCCAAAGCCGTTTTGCTGCACTTCACCGCTGACTGGTGCCGCCCGTGCCAAAACCAAAAGAGATTCGTGTTCAGCAACCCTTCGGTGGTTCGCGCGATTCACGACAAAGCCATTCCCGTCCTTGTCAACATCGACACCAATAAAGCATTAGCTGAAGAACTCAACGTGCGCAGCATTCCGCACGATGTATTCTTAACTCCCGATGGCGAAATAATCACGCGCCGCAACAGCCCGACGGAGAGCAACAGATTTCTTAGTATGTGCAACTCGGTCAAGTACCAGCCAGCTCAAGCAGGTGCACTAGCCGGTGCTCAAGCGGACTCAGTCATCGCTCAGCAGAAACTCGCCATGTCGCCTATGAACGTTCCCGTCGGGCAGCGTTCAGATTTCCGTGCCTCTGGGCCTGAAGCCGTTAGCTCCGTTGGCATCTCTAAGGAAGCACAAGACCTGATGAATCGTTCAAACTACGGCCAGATGATAAACAGGCCCAATCTAGATGATTTCGCAAAAAAGAAGAAGCAATCAAATCCAAAATCGGAACTGCAAAATGCCCTCGCGGGTTTGGCCACCGAAGTTTCAATTGGGTATTCGAAGCCGCAAACGTCGCGCTTCTTTAAGATCCCTGAGAAACGTTCTAAAAACCCGGCCGCCGCTTATGATCCCGCAACCAATGAATTTCACCCAGATCGAGCCAATGAGCATTTTGATCGCAGGGCGTTTTTAGCCAAGCACCGTCCCGACATGACTGTGCCTCGAAATGCTCCTTCGGCAAAGCCAATGCGAGTCACAAGTAACGAATTCTTTCGTCAAGCAAACCAAGCAGAGCTAACATCTTCCCAAACAATGCCTGGACTAGAAGTATCCGAATTGTTTGACGCAGCCAACGGCAAAACAATCGCCTCAGAAACCACTGGTCCCTCGTTTGCTCGCATTCAAAAAGACAGTGCTAGACGACCTGCCGTTGCTACCAACGAAGCCAAGATCATCGCAGCTTCCAACGCCCGCATTCAGTCCTATAAAGAGGGAGAATCCGAGTTCGCTCAACAGGCCTCGATGCTCAAGGAGCAACGCACGGAAATTACAACTTCGCCAAATAGGCCGGCCGCCAACGTCGCTGCCGAAGTGGACTTTGCACTTCACGGGAAATGCCCTGTCTCTCTGATCCAAAACGGGCAATGGGTAGAAGGGGATACAGAGTGGGGCATCGTGCATCGTGACCGTACTTATTTGTTTAGCTCCGAAGAGAACTACGAGTTGTTCAAAACGAATCCGGACCGTTTCAGCCCCATTCTATCGGGCTACGACCCTGTCATCTTTCACGATGAAGGCAAATTGTTGGACGGGCTCGAGGAGAACGGTGTCTTCATGGGCAACAACAAACAGCAACATGTCGTACTGTTTGAAAATCCAGAAACACGAGCCAAATTCCAAGCCAATCCAAAAGTGTACTTGGATACTGTCCGCCAAGCCGTCTATTCGGCCAGCCGCCGAGCCGACGCTAGTCAGTAGGCGCGTCGGATAAACTTACAGCCTGTCATTTTTGAGCTGACAGGCTCAAAGCCTATCCCACTTTTGGTCTCATGCCAGGAATTTCTCCGGCGCTAACACACCCGCGGCCATCTGAGCAGTACGATAGCCAAAGCCGTCGCCACCAAGGGTGCTGAGATCGAGCACGCCATCATATCGGCGATAGAGTCGCGGGTGAATCTTGGCTTGTTCTGCTGACGCCTCGGGATAGAACTGCATTCCATTGGCTTCGACGCCCATAATCGTGCCCGCAAGTGCCGCCAGATGAACGTGAGGAACCATCGCCAGCATTGGGTTGGTTAAATCCTGCACCATCAGCGGCATGTCATGAACCTTCGCCCAACAAAGGCTCAACAAGGCCCCCGTTTGCGTCTTGCATGTTTTCAATGCAACCCCCCGTCCAACCCAATGAGCGTCCCAATTCGACATGCCGCCAATCATGAGCACTCTCATCTAGAAACAATGGCTTACACGCCGATACGCTTTGCACATCGAGCATCAATTCATCCAGCTCATAAGGAAACGGCTGTTCTACATAGAGAATTAAATTCCAGATGGCGCGGTGATCCGCTTTGAGTTTATCTAAAACCTAATTCACATAATCGACGTTGGTAACCATGCAATTGAAATCCGCCGAAAGCGCAGTGATTCCCAGCTCCAACGACACCGTACCCACGTCGATCATACGTTTGAGATCCCACTGTTCATCAGTGCCTCGCAGTTTCACTTTCAGACAATTTAAGCGATCCGTTTCTATCCAATCACGCAACGATACGGGATAGTCATCGCGCGGATGTTGAGCGGTGACCTCACGCTCGGTAATCGGATCGAGCCCTCCCACGAGATGCCAAACGGGAAGTTTCACGGGTGGGGTAAGGTCCAAAAATTGATCAAGGTGGCGGCCGGCAAACGCACCGCGTACATTTTGCGTCATCAAGTCACCGGTAAAGAAATTAGCAACCTCTCGGTCAAGAAGTGCTCTATTAATTCAACGCCAATTTTAACGGCATGCCCCGAGGGTTTCGAGGTGGCGACCTTGGCTGAAAAACTCTTCGAAAATTCCATCAGTCGGTCCAGACGAAGTTGATATGGCAACGCGTTTGGCCAAACCCACTGGACCGAAAGCGGTGTTTCGCCCCAGCCGATTCCACGGCTGCCACCGGATTTCTCCACCGTGACCTTACCGCGACCACAAATCACCGAATCAAGTGACTCAGCACCAAACTTCAATGGCATCCGCGTAAGCACGGGCATTAAAAACAATTCAACGTCGACAATGCGAACATCTGTAGGCCGCATAAAATCAATTCCCACCAGCGAACAGTCGCCGCTGTCAATAAAAGTTACTGAGTTGGATATAGTGCAAGCTTTTGGAGGAACACTTACAATAGCAAATACGTAACAAATTTAATATCACCGCCGTCTTGTCCTTGCGCCCTTGAACCTCAGTCTACTCGATCATGCAATTGCTGAACCTAAAACGTATCTCCTCCACCCTAGTTTCGATGTCTGTCATCGGGCTGTTAGTGATCCTATTTTGCGGATGTAAAGAAAAAACGGTACAGCGTTTAACAGTCGACGACTCGCAATCCGCTTCAACAGCGTCGCGTGCGTTCCCCTGCACGGTTTTGGTCATCGGCAAATCCTCCATCACCGAACCCTTGGAGCGCCAATGGTCGGCTCGGTACGATTCTGAGTTCAATATTAAAACGGCGTCTATCAAGCAAATCGCTGCAAAGGATTTCGAGATACCGCAAGAGGTAGACGTTGTCGTCTACCCCGCTGAAATAATGATTGAACTAATACATCGGGGACGCATCAAAGAGCTTAATTCTTCGGTATACCAAAGCGATGCATTTAACAAAAATGACCTGCTGAAACATTTCCGTAAAAGTGGTATCCGCTACGACAGTAAAACGTGGGCGGTTCCTTGCGGTGGCCCCTTGTTCGCGTTGCTTTATCAACCCGATGCACTTACGCGTGCGGAAACACAGATGCCGGAAACCTGGAGCCAATTAATTCGCTGGGGCGAACGATTGGCGAAACAATCAACCGACAGTCACCCCAGAGAGAACATCGCCGTACCGTTGGCAAAAGATTGGGCGGCGAAAACGTTCATTGCCGTGTCAGCACCCTACGCTCGGCAGAAAGGTCGCCTGTCGGTGTTATTTCAGAGGCGCACGATGAAGCCACTGATCACTTCTGAGGCTTTCGTGCGAGCATTCGATGAACTCAAATCCCTGTGCAAACTCAATCCAACAAACTTGAACATGACGCCAACAGACGTTCTCAAAGGGTTGGTCGATGGTGAGCTCGCAGCGGGCATAACTTGGCCGACCTCTACAATATCCCCTTCTTCAGACACAACGGACTCGCAAACGTTAATGGTTCATTCACTGCCAGGGAGCCGTGCTTACTTTGACGAATCGACGCAGTCGTGGGGCACGCGGCAATCGAGTGAACCAAACGTCGTTGACTTGCACGGCATGAATGGGCTGTTGGCGTCCCAGACTAAAAATTGCCGCCGTCCTCAATCGGCTGCCGAATTTTTGAAATGGCTGCCCGAATTTTCTATCAGCCAAACGCTCTTTAGCGCTGACGAATCACTCGGCCCCTTCCGAACCACTCATCTTGGCGACACCCAAGCTTGGATTGGTGATCATTTTTCGCGCGAGTTTGAAACGGCGTTTGCGAACCATCTCAAAGACGCCCACGACCACGCGCTGATCATGACGCTACCCAAGATCCTACGCTACAGGGACTACATCGAGATTCTGGATACTGAGATTCGCACCGCGATTGCAAGTGACCTTCCTTCCAAAGCCACGTTGGAGAAAGTTGCTGCCGCTTGGGAAGTGTTAACCGAAGAGATTGGACGAAAGACTCAGTCTGACCTGCTAAGGCGCAACTCAAACTTCTAGCGCTTCTAGCGTAACAGGGACTGCCAACTCAATGGCCAGCGGATGGGGGCGCTACCTACTTCCGGCTTCGTACTTCTTCCTTTGGTTTCTGTAGTACGCCTTTTCGGGTTCAATCGAGGCAGCATGGTCAATCATTTCTATCGCTTTATCAATATCACCTGCGGCAAAGTAGCTTTCTGCCAACGTGTCGATAAAACCAGGACTGTTCGGTCGTTTCTCAACAGCCGTGTTGGCATGTCGAATGGCTGCCTCCGCATGCCGCTTGGCGCAGGCCAGCACCCAAGCATAGTTATTGCAGTGAGTTGAACTGGTGGGATAGATGGTCAGCAATTCATGATAAAAATTATTCAGCCGCCCAACCACCGCGTCGGCCCTTTCGGTTTCTCCAGCAAGATCTAATTGCACCACCGTCTTCTCCGCAACAGAAGGGCTCGCCGGTGAAAAGTCCAGCAACCGCTTCAAAATACGATCGGCCTTTTCATAGTCGCCCGCCACAACTGCTGCCGTCGCATCCAATGTATGGGCATTGCGGGCAACAGTCATAAGCACCTCCGGCGAAATGCTACCACTGATGGCCAACAACTGAATTTTCGCGAAACTCGAAGCCGCAACTGGGTCTGGTTTCTCTAAAACTCGCCACGCAGAACCAGATAGTATGCTTCGAGAGGAAAGCGAACTTGTAGAAATCCGATACCGTAAGCGATCCGCGATCAAATTAGCTTGGTCGTCCTCCAAATACATGTTGAAGGCCTCGGAAAGGTTATTTTCGTAGATAAAGTCGGGCAAAACATAAGCGTGAAAATTGAGCCGCTTTTCTTTTAACGGATTTCCCGCCAACCCGTACGACTCAGCCGCCTGCGATAGTGGCAACGGGCTCTTCGTCCGTTTGAATTCTTGCTCGAACATTGCCGCAGCACCGAGGTAATCTTGCTGGTCAAAGAGCTCATTTGCAATTTGCTTGATCGCACGCACATCACCATTTACAGCCGCGCGTTCACGCCACTGTTTAAACTCTGGCCTCTGATGATATGCGTAGATTTGACTGATCTTCCAACACTCGTCTGAACCGAAACTGTGCTCGATCAATGCAACGTCGCCATCAAGTCGGAAACGCTCATCCGATGCTTCTGGGTCACTCCGAGAGGACAGGCCAGAAGGTTTCAGCTGATAGTTGACGATATGTGCAACGCGTTTGAGTAGCTCGATCTGATCATCTATTTCGCGGGAGAGCTTTTGATAGACGAACTGAGCCACTTCGTGTTTGAAGCCGAACAAGACGAATCGCTGATCTTCTGAATGCCCTTCTACAAAAAAAGGACGCTGCATCTCGACCAACCACTTGATTTGAACATTGCTCAGGCCAGCATTCTCAATGAAATCCCACAATGCTTCAGCATCTCCATAGTCAGCTACCCGGCCAATCAAATCCATTCGACTGGTGACCATTTTATCGACCGGATACAGCTGTTCATACAATTGCCTGATGAAAAGTATCGCCTCGCGTTCCAATCCTAATTCTGCAAACAGGTCGCAGACACCCAGATAGTATTCCAGTTCGATATTGGCTGCTTCGAGTCTCTCTTTTTGTTCTTTGCGATTGCCCCCGGCGGAGAATTTGTCCGTTATTTTTTTGATCTTTGCTTGTTTGTCCTTCGCCCATTTTTGGTGGCTGGCAAAATCGTGCCCCAATTTCAATTCATCCAACAGCAATTGATACTTATTGACGATTCCCAATAACGCAGCAGTATTTTTATCTTCGGTGAACTTGAGCCCTTTCTTGGCTTGTTCCCAGTTCAACGTCAATAGATAGATCTGCTGCAGAATGGGATCGACGGCGAACTCGATTTCGTCTTCGCCGTCTTCGCCGTCTTTATCGTTTTGATCATCGTTTTGATCAGCAATTGATTTTTCGGTCACTCTCTCAACGGCTTCCAAAAACTCATCTTCGCTGCCGCCCCAATACTTAACCATTGGATACGTCATTCGATTACAGATAAAGTAGCTGTCAGATTCAATGGGATCATCGCTCAACACAGCTCGAGCGGCCAGCTCCTCCCAGTTGCCTGATTCCATCAGTATCTGATTTTCGTAAGCGTTGACAATGTCAGCGCTATTGAATCGTTTCGCATAACGCATCGCAGTGTCGTACTTCTTCTCCGCCTTTAACAACCCGATCAACGTCGTTAATCGTTTGGCGTCTGCGAACTCTGAATCGTCGATCTCTCGTTTCATTTTATCGATGTAACCGTCCAACGTTCCCATCGTTTTGTGATACAACCCGCAAAGGTTGGGTTCATATTTCCACGTCAGTGGATGCGATAAAATTGCTTCGATGTCCTCCCAGCGTTGCTTCTCACACAATACAGGAACTAGTTGCCGCAAGCGACTCGCGCTAAAGACATCCTCTGCTTGATCGGCCGGCATTTTCTCGATCATGTGAAAGTACATGTCGTACTGTTCACCGCTTAGGAGTCTCTCAAGCAATTGTTTGCGAGTCTCCAATTCCGCATGCTCGAAATTTGTGATCGCGTCAAACGTTTCTTTGTTCTTTATCGCTTCAGGGCCAGCCGAAAGTAGCTTCACCAAATCGCCAACGCGCTGATTTACTTCTGGATTGGAGGATAGCGGAACGGATTCCAGCTCTCCAATAATCCCCGAACCTTTCTCAAACAGTAACTTCGAAGCGCGTTGGCGTTCAATAAAATCTTCCGATCCGAGCCGCTTCACCAGCGTGGCAACCGGAGTCTGAGTATCCAACGACTGTTGCGCGGCTGCCAAACCGATGTTGGCCACCAAAACGGCAGCAGAAACAATGGCAATCTTCCAACGCGCGACTGTGATTTTTAGCGTCATGTTGTTTGCCTCTGTTTTCTAATTTTCATTTTAGCCGTTTGGGCGCTTACTTGAGATGATCCAACGGTTCATCTTATCGGCCGCTGGGCGATAGCCTAATGGCACTTACTTTAGCTTGATGCAACGCATTTGCGCATCAGCCGCCACGCGATAGCGTCCGGTTTTTAGCGCGTAGGACCGGACGCTATCGCGTGGCGGCTGATAAGATT
>Ga0115031_1001588_pt1 | contig 16919 bp, 22 predicted proteins | sample Maine_Asex4_meta_FD_87301 | JGI IMG/M metagenome (GOLD analysis project Ga0115031, IMG submission 87301) | Marine algal microbial communities from Maine, USA - Maine_Asex4_metaG | ecosystem: Host-associated > Algae > Red algae > Unclassified | place: Maine, USA | collected 2015-01-05
CGCCCAGGTGTGCGGATGGTGAGGGTGGGCGCCCGCCTCCCCCCCCCCCGCGCCGGGGGAGTGGGGGGGGTGCCTGATGTCCGGGGGGGACCACCCTCCCCCCCCCCCCCCCCCCCCCACCCTGCGGCTGCGACGAGTGGTGGCGGTGCGCCCGACGCACCCATAAAAGGGGCAGATTCGATTAATGAAGCCAAATATATCGAACGAGTTACATCTGGGGCCGTCACAAACCCATATGCCAGCGAATGTCCCGGAATGACTGAACCGGTGTGACGCCGGGTTCTCGGCGTAAAAAACCCGCGTCACAAACCCAGTCTTGTGTCCCGAAACGGGCCTGAGAGGGGTGCGACCCCAGCACTTTTTGACCCGTTCGCGAGGGGTCATCCAACCAATTGAATGTCCGCCTTCCGGAGCAGGGTGATCCGGGGCCCTGATCTGTCCCTCATGCACTGTGATTCGTCCATCCTGCCGACCTTCGTACGATTGCCCCTTCTCCCAGGACTGTCAGAGTAAATGGCTGCGTAGGGAGAGTTTTCTGCCCTGGACGCCATCTGTTGTCTTACCCGACGGCCATGACGGGTACCAAGAGGGCTCGCGAAGAGGACGGCTGTGCGCAGCTCGCAGGTTTTGGTATGAAGCGGGCCTCAGACCAGAGAGTGCAGCCAAGGGAGGTCAGCATGCTGCTTTAGGCACATGTGTCGCTTACGTCATGCAGCAACGAATACCCGAGCTCAGTTTTTCTGCCACTTTTCTGCGTCATGTTGGCCTTTTCTCTGTGTTTTGACGTACTTTCTGCGTAGCGTGTCTACCACGGACCTGCTGATGGCGTTTACCGGGGGTGTCTGGGCGTACTGCTGCACTGCGTGTGCTCAAATGTTCCTCATGCCCAAAAAGGGGCTCCTGGAATGGCAAGGGACAGCCATCGCACTCCACTCGGCTTCTTGAGCTGTTGTGCAGGAGAGTGTCCCAAGTTTCCGGTTGCGAGGGCGGGATGGAGAGAGGGTGAGGGGAGGGTACCGCTCGGGCGGTCGGCAGATGAGTCGACGCCAATCATTCGATGGGAGCGCATGTGTGAGACAAAGGCAAGGAGGGGAAACAGGGTGGAAGGTAGTGGTATGCACGTAGATCACGAGGACAGAATCGCCAAGGGTAAGCCAGCAGCGAGGGCCAGACCAGAAGCAATTTCGCGCCGCGTCATGCCGTGCCTGTCGCCGCGTTCGGCGACATTCAACATTGGATGACTCATCTCAAACAGACTTCATGCCACGTCTCTTGACATCACCGCTCTTGTGGCATGCAGAGGCGATGACCACCAAGCGATCGAAGGAGGGCATCTATATGACTGCCAGATTGGCTAGCAGACAATGGAGAATGCGAATTTTGAATGGCGGGCCAACCACGAGGCAGAAGTGCCGATGAAACCCAGGCGAGACACAACACCCACTCTTAACTGGGCGTGTCCGAACGGGGCCGGCCCGTTTTCGACGAAATGGAGCGCTGTCAGTAGCTCAGAAGGGCTCCGAGATCATCGTGAAGGTCTTCACATGTGACACTCTTGATCGCACCCTCTGGTTTAGGCGCTGGACCGTCGGCGGCCCCGGGTAATTCGTGCCCATCTCGCGGCGGTGATTCGTGCCCATCACGCGACCGACTCCGGTCAAATATCAGCCAACGTAAACTAGTCATCGTGCGACATCGCGGCGAGTGGCGTACGTTTCGCTGCGGAGTATCGATCTCTGAGACCAGAATGATGAACGTAGGGGCCGTACAGGAGCTCTCTCTCCAGACTACCATCGGACACAGCCTCGTTCGAGGCCGCATAACGAGCCGGAGAAGCACCAGCAAGACCATTCTTGCAACCGGGCCGCGTGCTGTCAACTGATGAGATTCGTATACACTGCATGACGGCACCGTGAAGGCAGATCGCTCCCAACGCGTCGCCACGTTGTGTCATGCGGCTGGCGGACCTGTTTCTGTTTGTAGTGGCTGATCGCCTCTGGGTGGCCGATCGGGCCAAGAGCCTCGCTTCCTGGCCACCTGGGTGCGCAGGAGGGCGCGCAGGAGGGGGTGCCGCTCGCTGTACCCCGCTGAACAGGCCTCATTGGCCAGGTAAAGGGCGGGTCGCGCTGGAAGCACCCCCATCAGAGCGTCCGAAATGCGGGGGTGACGATGACAACGAGAGCACCACCTGTCCGGGGCGCCTGAGCACGGTATATACACCGCCAGACCGCCAGCCGGCCGGCACCGGGAGCGCGCCGCGCACCACAGAACGCACGCCGTCGTCGTGTGGCTGACGACACGCTCCCGTCGAGGGCACCGTCGTCTTCCCGCTCACGTTTTCTCGTCAGCATCTCGATTTTATTTTTCCGGCCCGCGCCGGGCCCTTGCATCATGGACGACGTTGTATCTGAGGATGACCTGCAGATGGCCTTCGTGCTTGGAGCTCTAGCCAACCCCTCTGTGCACCGTGCGCTTCTCTCAGTGCGAGCCGGACGCTTGCACAAGCGTGTTCGAGGCTCCCGTCCAGGCCGTCGCCCAAAGCGGCTTCGCGATTTTAACGTAGGTGCGCATGCCAGTTTGCGAGAGTAATTTGGTGTGGACGGAGCGCCGACGGTGTACAGCGAGGACGCGTTTGAGGAGCGTTTTCGCCTGCCACGGGCGGTCTGCAGCTGTCTGTTCTGAGCTATCTGCAACGAGCCCGTGTGGGGGCGCACTATCGACGCCACCGGTGGCCCGCAGGCCCATGCCATTCAGAAGGTGTCTGCCGCGTTGAGGGTGCTTGGGTATGGAGAGCCCTTTGACCGCGCTGACGAGTACTGTCGCCTTTCCCGCTCCACCATTGAGGTTTACACCCGCCTTCTGACGCAGTTTATGATTGAAAAGTGAGAACCTATATACCTGCAGCGTCCCAATTCCGGGGAGCTGGAGCACATCCTCACGCGCAACGCGGCCCGTGGCTTGCCAAGCAGCATGAGCTCTATCGACTGCATCCACTGGACTTGGGTCAAGTGCCCAAAAGCCCTTGCCGGGCAGTAAAAGGACCGCAACGGAACGATCTCCGTAATGATTGACACAGTGTGTGACAAGGACCTGTACATCTGGCACTTGTTTGTGGGGTTCCCGTGCGCGTACAACGACAAGAACGTGCAAGACGCCTCACCACTGATGCTGGACGTCAACGATGTAACGGGTCCACCGAGACTCTACAACTACACACTTAACGGCAGCTCTCGTCGATTGCTGTTCTACACGGCCGACGAAGGCTACCCCCGATACGCTATCTTTGCCCAGCCCGAATACAAGGCCGACAGGACTCGACGACTGATTTACAACCGCCTGCAGGAGGCAGTGCGCAAGCACGCGGAGCATCTGTACGCGGTGTGGTGGGCGCGATGGTTCATCTCTAAGTACCCGTCGCGCTACATGACGCTGCCGCGCCTCACGAACACGGCCAAAGCCGAAGCTGTCTTCCACAACATGGCCGTGGAGCATCAAGGTCACTGCGTTTTTGCGTCGACGCGCATGGTGGCGGCGGCGGCCCATTGGTCAGACACACAACGAAGACGTGTCAAACGGTATTCGTGTGGTTCGTTGGTGATTGATCGATTACATCCCGCCTCGAGACAGTCGTCCCCGCGCACATTGCTGGAAGTTCGTCCGATGCGACGATAGAACAGCCGATGACGTTGGTGGCACACTCAACTCCGCCCCAACAACACTTCCCCAACATGTGCATGTGGCCCCCTTTCCTTGTAAATCCTGGTCGATCGGTTCAACCATGTTGGGCTCTTCACTCAGCGGGGCCCACGTGGCCGTCCCAGTTGGGCGAGCTGATCGTTGGGGCAGCTGTCGTTGGATGCGCTATTAGCCCCTTAATTTCGACTGCCGGATGTTGGTGGGTTGAGCGAGGGATCGAGTCGGGCTGAAGACGTGCTTCGCTGAGGTGAGGGGGGGGCGCCGTGGATCAAAGTTTGTTTTACGCGCTGGGCAAATTTTTTTTTTTTTGAAGCACCCGCCCTGCGCCTACAGTACGCGCGTGATAGGTCTATCAGCTGGCCATGGGCGGGCAGCTCGTGTATTTGTTGACGATGGGTGGTCAGCGTACAGATGATGCCATTATTCTCTCTCGGTGCCTGTGTTGCGCGCCTGTGCGACCATCAACCGCAGACTGCTCGGTAGTAATAGAAAGCTAGCACCCACCCACCCTTCCATTTACCACCACGCATATTGGGCCTCAATGTACGCCCTTCATGTCCTGGCGACTGTGAACGATGCGAAGCTTCGCTCTCACAATATTCTCACCGGAGTCTTAGTGCGCATCCAAGTCACGGCCACGGGTGTTGTTGTAGGAGCCACCACTTGCGCGATGTTGATGATAAGGTGATTCAGCACATTCGACAAATGACAAAAGTGGATTCCAGATGTGCCATTTAGTCCCGTAGTTGTACTTGCTGCTTACAAAGCGACCTCTGCCGTGAAGTCCGTAACCCCTAACTTAAGGTCTATTCCATGCATTTAGGCGCATGAGGAAAGGGTTTTCCCTGCTGTTCTAAACTTTTTTCAACCACGACAACTAAACAGAACTGGTCTCCGTGGCATAGGTACTCAAGGAAAAAAAAGTAAGCGCTCAAAAGATCTTGTAGCGCTGAGATATACCTCGGTGTTTCTCTGTCCCTCCAGAATCGCGCCGTTTTCTTCGTCTCTACCGATCCGGAACTAGCTCTGACCAATTTCTGATGCAAGTCACAGATTGATCCGATCTGGGATCCCATGGAAATGCGCATTCTCTCGGACGGCTATGAGCATCATCTGCCCCCCACCACCACCGCCCATGTTGACCAACGGCCACATATGTTGTCCAGACTTCCCCACAGCACCAATGACACGCATTTTGCTGCCTAGCCACGTCGAGTTACCGCCTGCAGCGTCATCAGCTGGCCGATTATTCCACGAAAAGGCGTTCTACGCAACGGTGGGATGCAAGGAAAAACGTCTATCTCTCAAGCCAATCGTCGTAGCCGCCTGAACGTGTGTCATAAAAGAGCTGATGAAGAAGACTCCAGGATGCGTCCATGCGGAGCGCCAACGGTCGTTCTATTGCCGAGTTCTGTTCGCGCCAATATCAGTCGCGCTCATGCGACTTGATGCGTGGAATCGACCTTAAGGCGTGTCTGCACGAGCAGGCTACATCGGTCGCCAGCACCAAGGTGACTTTTGTTGAATTGGCTGAGCGGCTGGAGATGAACCGAGCGCTGCTCTCGAGGACCTGCATATCCGCGGTGCTCTTGTTCGTCTTGTCTTGAGTCTTGTGACCGGTTCGCACACTACGAAGGTTGTCACGTCAAGGCAAGCCAATCATCAATGTCATAGCTGATCAGAAAAAAATAATGTGACGGGAAAAAAAAACTATTCTCATGGAAGCGTGTATGCCATGTGCCGTACAAAACAATCACAAAGCAAACAAGAAGCACAGCTCCATCGTGGATCATGAAGCTTGGCCAAGTCAATGGCCATCAAGATACAAGTCAACCAAACCAGAGCAGCCAAGGAACACGAGAGCACACATATGCAGTCGATCATCAGGGTTGGCCAAGTCCATGGCCATCAAAGAACAGTTCAAGAAAACAGAGAAACGGGATAGGCACGCAATCATTCGGTCCAGGATTCCAGTTGCAGGTCCATGCTCTTGGCCCAGAAACCAGCGGTCCAGAAGCCAGCGGTCGTCTGCCAAGGGCCCCTCCTCCTCGTCACCGCCGCTGCAAGAGTGTCCACCGTCTGTCCAGTCATCCCAGTCCATAGTGTCTAAGATCCGAGTGTCAGCATCAAGGCCAGCGGCGTTGGCCGTCTCCTAAAAGCGCCGCCTCTTGGTTGCCTGCGCTGCGCGGCCTCGAGCCAGTGCCACACGGTGTCGAGGCGGCAGTGGAAGGCTGGCAATAGAGACAGTGGCGCTCAAGGTGACACGGCTTAGGTCTTGTACAGGGGCTCCCTCTCCTTGTGGGGGCTCACCATTTTCTGCTCTCTCCCCTGCAGGGGGCTCACCATCGTCGCCCGCCGTGCCATGTGCCACGCTCTCATTGTCGCTATCGTTGCCGGCAGTCAAGACTTGCGACAAGATGAGCTTCGCGGCCATGTGTGGGACCTTACTAGTTGTCGTCGCTGGCGACGTCGTTGGCGAAGGCGGCGGGGACGATTCGTTGTCTGTGGCGCAGTCTGCGGCGCACCCACGGTGCCTGCGATGAGGGGGGCGGGCGTCGTCTGTGTCTTTGCCAGACTCGGAGACCGTCTTCTCCTCGTCGGTGGATGCAACACACCTACTGTGGCGTTCTCTACGCCCCCGTTCGACTCCACCACGGCGACCACCGCTGTGGCCACGGCTGTTGCATATCTTCGCCCGCAATTGGAAAATTGCCACAGGTAGCCTCCTTGACAGGCCAAAGCCCACGTTCTGTGCTAATTGGCCTGTGGAATGCCCTTTGGGGGGTTACTTCCACATTGTTCATTCTTTTTTGTTTGTTTGTTTGTCTGTCTTACCTGTCGGCCGGCACTCATCACCATCGCTTGTGATCGGACGGTCGATTGACCAGTGCTCTCTTTTGTACTAAATCACCATGGGTCCGGACTCGCCGTCGTGTGCACCACCCGGCTCCCCATCGGATGCACTTCAACAAGAGATCTTTCTTCCTCGCAGCGACGGCGATAGAACTCGCTTCATTGCTTGGCTACGGTCGGTCCTAATACACTGGTAATTGAAATAACGGTATTAATACCACATTTGTTGGAGCAGCAGGGGATACCCTCGCCTTCATCGCGCCTCGCGGCGCGGTTTTCCCGAGAACTTTCTCGCTGCCTCGTGGCATTTTGAAGGCGTCGATACGGTCGCTTTGCGCGCGGGGCGTTGGCCATCGATCTGTGGGCGTGGTGCCGGGGGCATCACAGTTGTGATCTTTGACGTTGGTTCGCGGGGCGTTTGCCAAGTCGGAACACTTTGTTCAGGTCGCAGTATGTCTACTGTTGGAACTGGCGGTAATCGGGGCGTCAGAGACGGCAAGCTGCCAGCCGGCTACAGGCCGCCGGGCGGGGGACAAGGCAATCCTGCCGCCTCCGACTCCCCGACGGACGGTGCTTCTACTCCTCCCATTCCTGCCTACCAAGCCGCCTCCGGGCAGATGCAGGTGGTGGAGAACCTGAAGGTGGCCGTTGAAGCACTTCAACGACGCCTGACGGCCCAAGAACAGACTAACTGTTGGGATTTGAAACTTGTACCACTCAGCTACAGCCACAATACCGGTGTGAATGGTCCTGGGGAGCTCAAAAGTTTAGTCCAACACTAACAAGTCTCTGGCGCGAGCCAATGACAAGTTGGTCGACAACTTCGAGGCCCTGCGCAAGGTCGACTCCCACGAGGAGGAACGCCGGGTGGCTAAGTCTCGCAGTCAGTCCGGCGACAAGACCAAGATCTTCAAAAAGACAAGCAAGGTGACGAGAGGCCGTCTGACGACGACAACCCCAATGCGACGGACACGTCCTCTTCGGACCATGGCAACGGGCCACCAGGCCCACAGTCGCCCCGAGGTGGGTCTTCGCCGAGCGACAGCTCAAGCGAGTCGGACGCAACAGCGTGCAAGCGCTCAGCGACCCCCAAAAAACGAAAGGAGCCACTTGTCCAAGCCGACTGGATCAAGGTGATCCGTCCGCTCCAAGAACCTCCTGGACTACAGGACGTACTTCCTCATTCGACGTCAACTGACGTACACGCCTGAAGAGGCACAACGGTCGCACCGTCTCAACAAACGTTTGGACTGAGCGTTCCACGGTCAACAGCCGTTCACGGGAGCCTTGCCCTTGGGCATCTTCACGTTCTTGACGACATTCCGCCGCGCGTGCGAAGCGGCTGGGCTGTCTCACGGTCAATTCCTTCCGCTCATGGTCTTCCGACAAGCCGGAAACGCCAAGATGGCCTTCTCCGGCGCGCTCAACAGCACGCTCGGACGTAAGCGCGATGCCATCCATACATACGGAGATGCCGTCAACTGGCTCCTTTCGAAGTACGCGACACACGCAACTATGAAAAACGCCTACCAAAACATCATTACGATGAAGCAACAAGACAACGAGGCGCCCACGGCCTTTGGTCACCGCGTGGAAACGCAATGCGATCTTCTGAACGGTTTGTTCAACATCCAAGACGTTAAGGACGTCTTTATCATGGGCCTTTCGGACCTTGTGCAAGCGCACGTTCGGGTCTTGAATGACCAATTCCTGGATCAAACTCTATCAGAGACGGTTGCTACGGCCCAGTTGTACTGGGACGGCACAAACAAGCTGCGCTAGCAGCTGAAGGTGACCCGCCCAATGGCGATCAAAGTCGCTTACGCGACACAGGACCAGCGCACGACGACGGAACGACCGTTCACACCGGTTCGCACCCCACCGCCCCCTCAGCCCGCCGTCCCGCAAGGCAATCGGGCTGACATCTGTTACAACTGTGACAAGCCGGGTCTTTTCGCTGCACACTGTGCCGAGCCGTATCGCCCTCGCGAACGTCGCAAACCGCCTGTCGGCTTCATGCCATTGCAGGCGGAGACACCGAGGACGACTTGATCGAACATCCGGCCGAAGCCGTGGAGGACTGGAAAAACGCCTAGGCCGGGTACCCGACTTAGGGTTGCCCGGCGGGATGCGAAAGCGTACGGTGACGAGATTGTTGCGCCGTGCCTTATGGCACTACGAGATCGCCGCCACACTCGGCCCGTGCATGCGTGTGATGCGGAGCTGCCGCCCTGTCATGGACACGGGCGCCGGGCTGAACATAGTGCGAATTAGTGTTCTCCCTACGAACTGGATGGCTTACGCCGAGAATTTGACCACGCTTCCGCGTATCCGAGATACAAACAACAACCGTCGCGTGACGAAGTATGCCGTACATCTGTATGTAGACACCGGAGGTGTACGTCGCTTTGACCGCTTCCTCGTTTCCGACAACTGGTCAGTCCCGTGCATCCTTGGCACCAAGTTCATTGAACAAAACATCGAGGCGATCTTGCCGCGTTTGCGTAAGATCGTCTGGAAGGAACACGTGCATTGCACGGAGGAACTGCCTCGGCCAACGCTGATCTTGGCTTGTCTAAACGACAGTGTCTGGGACAGCCATTGGCAAGATAAACCCACGAGGGTTCGAGCCTGCCCACAAGTACGTGTCAACGGACACCAAAAGCAGTGGATCATGGCGACATGTGACACCCCAAGTATGGTTACCATGCCACCGAACGCTCGGGTACGCCGGCACAAGTCAATGGCAGTCGCCCGCGGCCTTTCCATCGTCAAACCCTACGAACCCTTTTTGGTCCAGTTATGCAACCTCGGCACGGACCAAGTCATCGTTCGCAAGAACTCAACCTTGGGGTTCGCGGAACCCTACGAAGGGCCGATGTTGTCCGCCGTCTTGGATGACAAAAGTCCGAAGGACGGAGCCGATACCTCATCGGGCGGCACTAATCGTGACCCACTCGAGGACCTCGACCTCAGTGAGGCTCCCGAGTACATGCACAAGTAGATTCGCGACATGCTCAAGACTCATTCGTCTATGTGGGATGGAGCCCTTGGCGTCATCAGTGCTACGGAGCACGCCATCGTCACTCCTCCAGACGCTCTTCCCATACGGGCTCAACCCTACCGGATCGGGCCGTTCAAACGGCAGATCATCTCAGATCAGATGAACAAGATGTTGAAGCTCGACGTCATTGCCCTGAGAGCAGTGTTAACACTGAGATGCTATCGCCATATTCACGCGACGTTGCACAACGTGTCCCATTAAGCACCTGAAGTCCGATGTAACACCACTTTTTAGACGAAGAAGCCCTTTAGTTGTTCGGGCCGTGGACTTCGAACCACCTACTTGACTCTGGCTCCCGCTGACCAAGAATAGCTGTGCGGCTATCGCTTTTCTATTTCGAGTCGGAATAGCTTTTAGGATAGCCGAGACTATCTCACGGGAGCCTCTTACTGGCCCATGTAATGGATCAACGACCCGTTTTACAGCAAATAGTAGCACGTGGCTGAAACGTGTGCGCCACGTCTGCAAGATTGATTGCCAGTTCCTTCTGGGCAGAGATGGTCGCTGTTCCGGAACGTCCGCAGGAGCTGTCGTACATGGCAATGGTAATACAGCTACACCCTTCTAGGCGTGGACGTCATCAAGCGCTGCACATTTTGGCCTGTTTCTTTGTCCGTTTACCGTCGAGCGTTCTCTGCGCCTTCGATATGGTTGATACGGCTGCTCACCACAATTGTCAACTGCCGCTGCAGTTAATAAAGTCCTGGCGGAAAATATCTTCTTGATCGGGCCAAGAAATGACGTGGTGTAATGGATCCTGCAGGTACTTAGGCTCATGACAGCAAAGCAGCCAACCGCTGACGTACATGTGGCTGTCTAAGGACGCGGACTTGGTTTTAGAATGGAATAGCCGATAGAGATAGCCTGAGTTGTTGACAATTCTCTTTGCCACAGTGCTTAGGCGAGCCCCGTGGTAATCGTACCAAAGAAGAACTGCAAAGCCACGATTCTGTGTTGATTATCGTCGGCTGAAAAACATGACCAAGAAGGATGCCTATCCCTTGCCTCGAATGGAGGATTTTCTTGACTCCTTGGGAGATGCCCACGTGTTCACGTCTCTCGAATGCACCGCGGGGTACTGGCAAGTGCCCTTACGCAAAGACGACCCTGAGAAGACGGCATTCACAACGCACTGTGGTATATACCACTGGATATCAATGTCTTTCGGCTTGACGAACGCACCTGCAGCCTTCTAGCGTGCATTGGATATTATCCTCTCGGGCTTAAAGTGGCAAATATGCCTCGTTTACTTAGACGATGTCATCATCTTCTCCGCAAACGCGGAGCACCACTTCGAAGACGTTGACACGGTTCTGCACTGCCTCTGCAAATCTGGGGTTACCCTGAACTTGGAAAAGTGCACATGGTTCTCCGATGAAGTTGAGTACCTTGGACACAATGTCCGTTCAGAGCGAATGCACGTGCATAACAAGAACGTTGATGCTCTGAAGCATGCCAAGTTTCCCACGACGAAGACTCAGCTGAAAAGCTTCTTGGGCATGTGCAACGTCTATCAACGCTTTGTCAAGGATTTCCCCAAACGAGCAAAGCCCCTGAACGCCCTGACTAGGGCCGAGATCCCACCGGATCTACCGCCGCCTGAGAACGCGGCCGTCGCCGCATTTGAAGACATTCGCAACGCACTATTGTGCCCACCGGTACTTTCCTGGCCAAAGGCCAACCGGCTGCTCGTCGTCCACGTTGAAGCATGTGCCGACCAATTCGGGTGTACCCTCCTCCAGAAGGAACCGAGAAAACTGCGTCATCCTGACGGATATTGCAGCCGAGGACTCACTGCTGCCGAGAAAACCTACTCCACCACGGAGCGCGAATGCCTCGACGTTGTGTCGGCTGTCCTCAAACTGAGGCACTTCCTCGGTGGGCAACGGTTCCTCATCCGAACGGATCACCAAGCAATAAGCTGGATCTACAGCACGACCGACTCCAGCGGACGCTTGATGCGATGGCGACTTCGCCTTTCCGAATACACATTCGATATGGTTTACAAACCAGGTGCATCGTACCACTTGCCCGAATTCCTGTCGCGTGCCTCTACGGTGGCGCCGACAGAAGATATTTATGATGATATACCTTGCCTGTCATTGGCCGAGACGGCCAGCGGCTTCAGGATGGGGAGGTACACGGGAACCAACACACCCGAACCGGTGGAGTTCGACAATGTTGTTGAAGCACAACAAACAGACGACAACTGTGTCTAGATGTCCACTCGCGTGGAACGCGGAACGGCGAAGTAGGTATGGTCGCAACTCCATCGGGGGCCGGTTTCGCAGTCTGCTTGCATGAAAGTGATTCTTATCGTGTCTCAGAGAGCGCAACAAGTGTGCTCCGCGGCCTTCTTTCCGTGTGTCGTTTTTGTTTTGTGTGTGGTCCTCCACGGACGGTTTGCGATGCTCAGAAATGGACTCGGGGCTCGGCTGTGACGGACACGTCGTCCGACCAGACACGAGCTAACAGAATGATCTAATACCAATGAGCCGCCCAGCGAACACACTTTGAGACGAACATCCGACTGCGTGCTTTAAGAACGCGTACCTGAACTGTCCGTGGGCCACTCCTCCAGTGCTCCCTACCCGTGCCCATTTCCGTGTTGACGCTTCTTGTCCACTCCACCCTCTCTTGTGCTGCCTGCAACCTTGCCCGCCTCTCCCCGACCAATTCTCGCTTTGTTTTGTTGCCACCACCACCCGTATCTCTCAGTCTTGCGTACCGGTGCAGGTACAGAGGAAATACACCACTGTTTGCTCGCTCTGTGGCTGCTGTGTCTTGCTCTAGACAGGTTGCACATTCGGTTTGTCTGTTTGAGTCGCTCGCCGCCCGATGAATACGGTCAATGACGTCCAGGCAACTAGTGGAAATGAGCACGGCGCGGGCGGGGTCGTTGGCGGGGCGCTGGCGGGACGTGAGTCGGACGTCTTCGGGGCGTCTACGAGGCGTCGGCGGGGACGTTAGCGGGGCTCGGGCGGCATGTGGGCGCGGCGTGGTCGGGCTGCGGGCGGGGCGTAGTGGGGTTGCGGGTGGGGCGTGGTCAAGGCGCTGTAGGCGCGTGGGTGGGTCTAGGTGGTGCGTGGTCGGGGCGCTGACGGCGCTTGTGTCGGTTGTCGGTTGGGCGTGGTCGGGTTGTGGGCGAGACGTGGTCGGGGCGTTGACGGTGCGTGGGCGGGGGTGCCGGAGACGACATACTGCTGGTAGGTAGGTAAAAAACAATGGCTTTGTCTGTGACAAACGGGTGCGTCGTGCCCTTGTGCATTGAGCAGTGCGCGGTGGCGCGCCGCTCTGACCATTTCTTCATTTCGCAGAGGCCTTCTTGTCTTGTTTGACAGTTGGGACAAGCAGTCGCGGGTGTCAGTGGCAAGTGTTGTGTGTCCTCGCGAAGGCATTTGCCGTGCGCCAAGCCGATCAAGGCAACAACAGAGTCTCCTCGCGCGGAGTACTACATCTCGGTAGCCCCCCAGTACTCTTCCACGACTTCGTCAGTCTCATCTGCCGGTGCTGCGCTCATTTTCAGGAGAGTTGTGGCCTGCTGCTTCCGAATTTGATGCAGGAGCTGGGTGCTCTTCAAATAGGGCGACAGCCCGTCCATCTGCTTTGCCACCTTGGTGAGGATGTCGAGCTGGTCGGCATTTTTCTGTGCCTCGCACTTGTTGTCGCCCAGAATGGCCTCGGGGCGCCTGTGAATGCCGTCGAGAACCTGCTCGTGCGCCGGGGCCGCACGCTTGCGTCCCCGCGCTGGCGAGGTCTTGTCGCTCCCCGACCCCCCGCCACCCCCGGCCTCGAGGGCGGCATCGTGCGGCAGGTTGCGAGATCACTTGTCGAGCAGCTCGGGGTTGACTTGAAGGACGTACCAGGCGTACTATGTGGCCTGACGGAGCAGAGGGGAAGCATCATCAGGAATGCGGTCCTCAAACTCGCGCACCTGCTGCCCAATGGCCCGCTGGCTGTTGCCGGACTTGGTGTACCACTCGTACGCCACGCAAAAAATGCGGCGAAGGTCGGCCCATCTGACCTTGACGAAGGCCGACGGCCGGCCACACCGTCGAAACGGCAATCAAAATCGACGTCGGCGCGTTGGCGACAGTGTCGGGCGCGTAGTAGTTGTCGTTGTCCAGTTTGCCGTCGTGGGAGATCCACGGGTCTGGCGGGCGCGCTTCCATCTCGGAGCGCGATCGGTGGTTTTTGTGTGCCGACAAGGCGTCTTGCACGCTCGACTCGCTGAGCACGTGCACCATACTGGCGTACTCGTCGAGGTCAAATGGAGGCTCCGCGGGTGCCCCGCCCGCGCTGCCTACCACGCTGGCACGGGTAGGCAGCATATGGAAGCAGTTATTCGAAAGAAGAACCGGTGACGACGGAAAAAATCCGCTGGAGGAAGCCTGCAAGCTGGGGATAATGTTGCGAAGGTCTTGCGCAGTCACGTCGCTCACTAAGCGCTTGGCAAGCGACAGCTTCGCCCCGCAAGCAGGAACATCCGCTGCCTTACAAACCTCCGTGAGCTGCTCGCGGGTGTAGACGCGCAGCAGCGCTGCGTGGACATCCACCGCAAATTCCTCAACAGCCGTGAGCTTCGGCGCCCCGTCCGCCGCGGCCGAGCCAGTAGGAGGCGGGGAGTCAATGGGGGGCGTAACAGCGGCAGCCGCGAACGCGTTCTGGGACGCCATCGTTGATGGCAAGCCGGCTGCCTCGCGAAAGGCAGATGAAGACATGCTTAGGAAACGTAAACAGCTCGTGGTAAGCGCGCGCGGGTGCCAGGGATCTACGAGTGCCAGTCGGAGCTCTTCTGTTTTCGAGAAGCGCCGCCGGTGTGCTCCTTCCAGAGATCTCAGAATGGAATTTACTCAACAGAAAACACTCAAGTCTCTCTCAAATAATTTCAGCGAATCAGTAGGGCGCTATGCTGTATTTTTTATGCGTACAGCGATTCACCAACCCCCCATCTTCGATTGTGGGCTCGGTATCGAGCCGCCCACACGTTGTCAACGTGGCCAGCTGTGGCCAATGGCTGAGCGATACCGTACACCGCATACCGCGATAACGACAAAAGAGACCGGTGCGGAACGACCCCGAGGGTAAGCACCCCGGCCAGCGGCCGAGGCGGTGCTGTCCCACACGGGCGGTGCTGACCCGCGCGGGTGACCGGCGCTTCCAGGCGACCGGACGACCGGCGCCTACACAGCGTTTTCTCCTCGATTCCTTAAAACTGAGAACTGCCAGATTCGAACACGCCCACCGACGATTCGCGCAACTGTCGAGCATGGATCATAGGATCAAATTATGCCCACTTTTTGTTGATCTTGGAGGCAGAGCCCGCAGTGGAGTTCAGAAGTGCTCGATGAATGTTTGCACCGATATTCAGTAGGAATCATCCTGACACCAGCACCGACATATCCGGCAATTGTGCCGCGAAGTTGCTGCCAAATGCTTATGAAGAATTATTCCGATTTGCTGGTTGTGATCGTTCTGCGTATCGTGCTCAGAACTGTTCTGAAGTCGGAGCAAGATCGTCCTGGGGATCGTGCTTAGGACTGCCCTGACGTCGGAGTACGATCATCCTGGGAATCGTCGTCATAGATTGAGTAACCGACTGCGCAAGATTGATCAAGATTCCTGCCTGAAGGACTCGATCGTAGATGATAGCCTGGACTACTTCGAGTGACGTCGTGAGGAGGGTCTGCCGAAACCGATCAGAGAGCAAGACATGCCGATAGGGCGTCGCCCCTGGTCCACATCACGTGTGCAGAGTGAGCCTCAATGTGACTTGGTACTCTGCGCCGGGCAACAGCATGTCGGTCGCCAGAGGGGATGCGAACTGGGCAAGTATGCGTGGGCTCGCACATCGAGAAAATCGCGAAGTCCCGGACGCACCCAGTTCCCTGGCCTTTAGGACAGGGTGCTCTCAAAGTGTAGTGATGCATACATGTCCTTAGATCAAAGGACTTGCTCTCCGTTTCAGAGACCGCAGTCTGCATTCGTGTCCTCAAAGATCTGAGGGCGTGTCAGTGTTGGAAGGGTCGCGATGACGCTAAAAGCGAATGGAGTTACGTGGCTGAGAAGGACTGTCCTGCCACAGGGGTCACTGGGCCCGGACGTCGCCTGCCCCCGTGCCCCCTCTACCACCCAGAGTTGCGCGCGGTGACCGCGCGCAGCGACTTCCGGGGCTTGACGCTTCCACGATGACCCGCGGGTGATCGTGCCTGCGCGCCAGCTTCTGTTGTGGCGGCGCGTCGGCGGTTGCTGACGCCATCTAGCGGCGCGGTTACAGGCGCCTCGTCGGGCGGCGATCAGTTCCACCCGCCCGCTCGTGCGCCATGTCGGCCACCCTACCCGCCGTGCGCAGGTGCGCTGCGCGGCGGAGTGACGGCCTCGCCTGTGGGCGCCGCGCGACGCCGGCGGGCAGCCGCCGCTGCGGTGGCGGAGGCGGCAGCTCTTTCCCCGCCCGACGCCCCCACCACGGCAACGTGGCTGTACGTGCCCCCGTGCGCTCTCGCGGCCATAGAGCCGGCTGGCGTGCCCGGTATCAATGCGTCGCCGAGTGCGCCACCGCCCTGAAGGCCAGGTTATGGCACGCACGCGCCTGGAAATCCCATTTATGAATGAGGGGGTCCCGCTCGCACGCAATAATTTCGTTCTCAGCTCAGTGGCAATCTCGTCCCCGATCATCCAACCACAGCATGTCCGAAACTCACAATCGCCAAGTTCAATATCTCTCAGATGATCCCGCACTGAAATTGGCAGTCGCACAACCGAAGCGTCAGCTCTCACAATGGGCGTTGGTGTTCACAGAGGGAGCGGCCAAAGTTATTTATTCACGCTATTGGCGGAATAGGCAGACATTATGTGTGCGGAAGAGGCAAACAGACGATCGGTTGAATAAGTCCTCACTTTTTTTCGAAGGAAAGTACCCAAGATGATCTGAGGGTCAGGATGGCACTGCTTTTGGAACGATCCCAGAATCAGTCCCAAAGATGATCCGTAGAACGAGTCTTGAAACTGTTGTGATGAACTGCCCAATCACAGAGATAACCCGAGAATCAATCAATCTGAAGTATGGGATATTCGCCGATTTACGGGATTGCTGTGCACATGATCCTCCGAATCATGCTGAGGCTATCTCATATGAGCTTTGCATGGCTATGGTGCGTATCCCAAAAATGAGACATGGCGGTTTTTTTTTTCTCGGCCCACTGGCCTTCTGCAACGGTCCGATAATGTAATGTGACCCACTCGGTCCCACTGTGCTTCCAGAACAGCCCCTGACAGTGTTAGCAGAGGCGGCACATCCTGACGTGTC
>Ga0115031_1001597_pt1 | contig 16862 bp, 6 predicted proteins | sample Maine_Asex4_meta_FD_87301 | JGI IMG/M metagenome (GOLD analysis project Ga0115031, IMG submission 87301) | Marine algal microbial communities from Maine, USA - Maine_Asex4_metaG | ecosystem: Host-associated > Algae > Red algae > Unclassified | place: Maine, USA | collected 2015-01-05
GGCCGCGGGTGGGGGGGGCGCCGCGGGGGGCGGTGGGGGGGGGGTTTGTGTGGGGGGGGGGGGTGGGGCGGGGGGGGGGGGGGGGGCGTCCCGCCGTCGACGGCGCGCGCGCAACACCCACCTCCGCGGGACTGTCAGAAGCGGTCGCAGCCCCGCGGCGCAGGTGGCCGTGAAGGCGGGTGCGGCGCGGGCGTGCCGTCCGCTGGCGGCGGTGGCCTATCAGCTGTCGGCCGGTCATGGCATCGCCGCGACCGGGGAGTGGTGGGGGGGCGAGAGGGTTCTGCTGCCCACTGTGAGTGGGGGGGAGGGCAGACTCCAACACTGGGCGAGCCCGCGGCACGCGCCGTGGCGCCGGTCGCCACTGATAGATACGTCGCGACCGCCGCGGTGCGCGCTGACGTGTGCGCAGGCTGGGGGCCGCTCGCCGCGGCGAGCGTGGGACGCGCGCGCGGACGTGGCTGGGACCGTCCCTGTGGCGGGACGGCACCCCTGGCCCCGCACCCCGCCTCAACCACACCCTCGGGTGGCAGCCACCGGGGTGGCGGCCTGAGCCGACCCTCGGGCCCCCACCGTCCCTGACCGCTTGGCCTGGCGCGAGGCGTGGGACGACGGGTCTATGTGATTGGTGACCACTCGAGGCACCTGTACTTGAGCGGCCACCAGCACCTGCGACGATCGAGATGGGTGCAAGGGTATTTACATGCGCAACCCGCGCACGTCCCGACCGATGCGAGCGAGCAGTGATCCGCGGCAGCGGGAGGTGGTGCATCGGAAGAGGAGAGCGAGACCAGTGGTTTGGCCGGCGGGTCCCCGCCGGCCCGCTGCGCCGGCCCTCCGGCTCCTGGCCCTGCCTGCGGTGGCGATATCCATATGCAAACGGCGTGGTTGCCGCAAGGAGAGACAGAGCCCCTTGAGCCCTCCGTGAGCGACGCGCCCATCTCGTGGCGGCGGCGCAGTGACAAGGTACGTGGACAGGATGGCAGGGCCGATGGGGAGGAGTCGTCCATATTACTGCCCCGTCCTTTGACCGTGTGTTGCGCTCTTGTCCTATGTGTGGCACCTGCTACTTTGATGCGCAGTGCTTTGGAAAAGCTCTTTGCACGTCATCTGATGCATTTCGTGTCCCTTCTCGCTGCGTGGATGCATATTTTGTTGTGCGCCTGGCTATCTCGCTGCGCGCTCGCCTATGGCACTGCATTATGGATGCATTTTCTCCCTATTGTGTCGCGCCAATGCATTCTCCATCGGTGGCCCAGGTCGGTTGCGGTCAGACGCCCATCTGTCTGGACCTCTGCGCCGGGCCGAGCATGGACCTCTCGCGGCGTCAGGGAAAGCGGGCGAATGTCGATGTCGGCAGCCGCAACGGCTCCATGCCGATTACCAAGCGCCAAGCCGCCGCCTCTGTTACCGACTTTGTGTACCGGCGCGCCAAGGCCTTTCGTAGTGACCGCCCTCCGCTGAACGGCTCCGGGCAGCCGCCACTTCGTGCACCCGCCACGGCAGGCGCCGCATTGGGCGGCCGGCACCTTCTCCAGCGCAACGTGGCAGAGGAGCCGAGCGGTGCGAGTGGGGCCTTCGGCGATGAGCTTCCGCCGCCTACGGTGCAGCTGCCGTTGGGCACCTTTTTTCATGGCGTGACGGGCATGGCCTCGTTTATGGCCTCGGGTGGACGCGAGGGCGATCGGGCTGCGGCTGCTGCTGGGCGGCGCCATGCGCGCGCCGGCACCGACCGGCGGGTGGGGTACGCCACCGCCAAGGACGCTCCTCGTCCGCTTGTGGCCAGCTCCCGTGGCGAGGCGGTGCCCGAGGTTGCCAGCAGCGCGCGGGCGCGCTGGGGTTTGGAGGCCGGGCGGCGGCATGTAGAGGGCGGCGGGCAGGCATCGCTGGACGCTTCGCTGGCGGCGACGCTGTTCCCCCCTGCTACCCCCGCTCGCTCGTCTGCAGCGGTGACTACCGGGGGGAATGTGGGCCGCATGGCGGGCCACGCTCGCGTCCATGATGGCCGCTGACAGGGATACTTGACAGGGTCTCTTGCCCTGGACGCATAGAGGAGCCGATTGGTCTGTTCGATTGCACGCCACAAGTGGACGCGAGTGCGCGCGGAAGAAATATGCTTAGATGCAAACCAGAGGGGCTGGTGCACGGAGGGACTACGAAGCAGCGTTGGTGCGGTGCATGATACGCCTCGAGACCGTGACCATGGCACAGCCAAGGCATCATGCAATTTCTTTCTTTCATTGAAAACAATCAGCGGAGCTTCGAATGTGGCTCTTCACGTGAGCTCATCTATCGCTACCACAGCGTCCAAAGTGACTGCAAAGACACAGCCTTTTCGTCATGGGTTGTCACCTGCTCATCCTTTCCAAAATTGCATTCCTCTTGATGACCGACCAGTGATGTGTCAGCGCTGGCATTGGCGACGCAAACACCAGTCACGTCAACACACGCACTTTGCATGGCAATAAAACAGCATGCTTGAACGTGAGAACTTTGTATTTCTGACGGTTCCGAAGGCACATGAAGCGTTGTGAACGAGCGAGGCGACGGCAAAGATCGGGCACCGACAGCGGGGCTCAAGAGTAGGGTTGCACACGACGCCCCTATATCGGGGGCGTCAGGGGCGCGCGATGGATAAGACGCCTTACTGACGCCCCATCAGGCAGCCAGAACGCCCTCACGACGTCCCAAGTAGCACCCTCAATATTCAAAATATCGGTCCAGTGGCACCCATATTGTGCTGTCATATGTCATTTTTGTGTCCAGACTGGGTGCCTGTCCCCATCCAAGGTGCACACCCGCTACCTGCTGAATCATGTAGACCCCCATGAAAACTTTCTCTTCGCGACGCCTTGCTGACGCCCTTTTGAGTTGGGGCGTTAGGGACGCCCTGGTGACGCCCTTAACGACGCCCTTAACGAAGCCCCGGGCGTTCTGAGCAACCCAACTCAAGAGGGCTCGATGACTGGCAGATCCTGCAGTTGATTTTTTGGCTGCCTCTCTACAATTACTTAAATCAAATATATCCTTCGACAACAGAGAATATATACTTACCTCTAATACGGTTGGAAAAACCGAAACTAAAGAGCATTATTAGGGACTGGCGTGCGCGGTGGATGACTTCACCCTCTGCGGAGCCTGACGGCAGCAGTCGTGTTCTTTGGGAGGCCACGGTCGACGACGGACGCGGCGGCGATGGTCGTTGCTCGTCGGGGCTGCTGCACAACTGGCTCTGCGGAAACACGCACGGCGGATGCGCCGCACGTACGTCGGATGGTATGCCGCAGCGGCCTATTTATCTAGGGTGTCTGACGTGGCCCCAGCGGCGACCGCTCCCTCCGGGCCCGCGCTCCGCCCGTCGAGATGATCCCGCTGGTGTCGCGTACGTGCCGGTTGTCAGTCATGCGTCCCCCTGGCTGGTGGGCTGTATTGTCAGCCGCGCGCCCGGCGTGATCGCCGGTACTGCCGCCTGGCGGGACTACGGTCGTTGGACTCGCTGGGCTTGACACGCCGCTTGTCAGCATCAAGCCGCCCATCTATGTCCTCCCTTGCCCGTGCTGCCGGCGCCCGCCCTCCCGCCTGCTCCCCCACCCTATCCTTCTGTCTCACCACATTGTCAGCGTGGCGCATCGAGTGGCGCGCCGCCCAGAACGTGCTGTGGGTGTCCACCGGTACCACACCTTTTTCGTGGCCACCATGCGTGGTCCGCGCCCGGCGCTCCCGCCACCCCCCCCTTCCTTTGTTTTGGGGCGTCCCATCCCCCCCCCCCCTCCTGCACGCCTTCCACGGGGCGGTCCCCTGCGCGCTCATTCCGCAGCTCCTGGCGCCACCACCGCCGCTGCTGGGCGGCCTGCCGACGAGGAACGACCCTGCGGTTTTGGCAGGCGTGTCTAGTGCCTCCGCCACCTCGCGTTCCTCCGCAGGGGCCACACAAGTGTGGCGGGCGGATACACTACCCGCTGTGCCGCCCGCCTCGCGCTCGCCGTACCGGCGTATCGGTGACGCGCCCGCCCCGGCGCCGTCGCAGTCGGTCGATGAGCGCGCTTCCGTGGCGGTGCCGACGTCGTGCCGCCGCCGGCGCGGTGGCGGGGGAGGGCTGTCCATGCGGCGGCGCTGCTACGCCTGCTGCTGCCGAGCCGGGGCTCGGGTGGTGGAGGTGGTGCGGCGACGTCGGCGGTCGTGGCGCCGCCCGCTCTCGAAGCTCGCTGGCGGCAACAAGAGCGGCCGCAGCGGCCGCAGCGGAAGTGACGCTGGCGGCCATGCGGAAAGGCGGTGGGGTGGGAGCTGGGGTGAGTCCCCGGCGCGCTTTGGGACGCGAGGAGGGCACTGCGGTTGACGGTCGGGGCCTTGCGGCTGCCTCGTACGCGACCGACATCGTCCCCGGCGCTCCAGCCGGGGCGGCGGCATTCCCGGGCGGTGCGGGTAGGGTCACTGCCGCTGAGGGTGGGGCCGGCCGGCCGGCCGGCGGGCGGTCTTTGGCCTGCAGCGGTCGCAATGCCGGCCGCCCCGGTGGTGGTGGGGGCGGCGGCGCTGCTTCTTCTGTGCGGTGGACACGTCGTCCAGGGCGTTGGGGCCACCTGCTTCTCGCTGTAGGGGCGGCGGCGGCCGCGGTACTGACGGGTGCTGCCGCCACCGCCGACCAGCCGTCGCTTCACAGGCTGCTGGATGGTGTCGGCGACGTGCCGCCTGCGGTGGGTCTGGACGATGGGCGGCTTGGCCGGGACGTGGCGCAGACGCGGCTGCCACGTTTTGGGGAGCGGCGCGGTGCGGCGGCCGCAACTGCGGCGGGCCTCACCTCGGTCGGCGGTGACTTTGCTTTCGAGGATGTGGACGCCAGCCTGCGGCAGGCCCTGGCGGAGCCGCCGTACCCCGTGGGCCTGTCCCAAGGCCAGGCGGCTGTGTCGTTGGTGCAGGTCAACGGGTCGGCGGAGACGACAATCACCTACTTCTTCCGCCCCGAGGCCAACAAAACACTTGCCGACTACGAACAGTCGTTCACGTCGTCCAATACGGACGTGCTGGTGCCGGCTGCCGATGTCGTCGTGGCCGAGGCCATCCTGGACAATTCCACCGGCCTCCCCGTGTACAACCTGACCCTGTCGTTTGACTTCACGCGCTTTGTCGGGCTCACGGACTTTACTTTTGACCTGGTGAACAGGGAGACCAACCAGCCCGTTCCTGGCAGCGCGCCGAGCTCCACGACGTTTACCATTATTGGCATGACGCTCTACATCGAGACAACAACGACGACAACGCCTACCGACGGCGGGGACCCGGTGGTCTCTATTGACCGCGAAGTTGTTGGTGGCGACGGACGGCCGTTCACGGTAGAGTGGGAGACGGCGGCGGACCAACAGCAGCGGCCACTCATCGGCTTCATCCAATATGCCGACGGCAGCAACTCGACGGTGACGCCAGGCGGTGGGGGCAGCAGGCCGGGCTTGCCGGTCTCGGACATTGACTTTTCGTTTGGTCGGCAGCCGCCGGGCAGCGGCGTCGTGCCGGGCGGGCCCGCCTCGCCGATTGCACACGGCCAAGACGCGTGTCTCATCAACGGGGGCACGTGGAACGGGTCGGCGGTGGCGCTCCGGCCCGGCTGCGGCCTCGGCTTTGCCGAAAACGATGGGCTGCAGTTGGGCTTCAACTTCCAGCCGTACCGGCCTGGTCCGGTGCAGCTGGTCTTCAAGTGGCCCGAGCTGACCGAGGGCACTGACCTCGACGACATCCTGTGGGAAACGACGGTGGACGTGGAGGTGGCGGGCACACCTCCGCCGGTGGTGCTGTCCGTCGCGCCCGACGGGTCCCTCGCGCCCGAGGGGGAGGACGACGTCACCCTGACGATGCTCAACGTGCGCCCCAACATGTCGTACGACCTGCTGGTGGGTGGGGAGTTTGAGTTCACACAGGGCACCGGCAACGACTCGTACGTGAACCTGGGCAACGGCTTGCACGAGGTGACGGTGGTGAGCGTCCCAGGGAAAGGCCAAGACCTTAACTGGACGCTGACCGTGACGGAGACGGCGGCCGTCCAGAATGGGTCTGGCGGCGGCGGCGACGGCAGCGGTGGCGACGGCAGCGGCGGCGATGGCAGCGGCGGTGATGGCAGCGGCGGTGATGGCAGCGGCGGTGACGGCAGCGGCGGTGACGGCAGCGGCAGTGGGACACCCGATGCCGGTAACACCGTGGTCGTCGATGCCATTGACCTCACGGACCCATCGTACCTGTTCAACTACCTCAACACGAACGTGTCGCTGACCGGGATCTCGCCGAACTCGGGGCCTGTGGAGGGCGGGACGATTGTGACGTTGACTGGGGACTTCCCTAACTTTGACAAGGACGGGACGGGGGAGATCCTGTTTAACAACCGGCCGATTGGGCCAGAGTACGTCCTCTCGGGCAACGACAACACGATCGTCTTCCGGGTGCCGCCGCGGCTGGAGCTTGGCGAGAGCTTCACCTACTTGGTGTCGGTGGAGGTCGGGAGGTACCAGTCCGACGGGCTGCTATTCACGTTCATCCAGGCGCAGCCGTCGCTATCCATCCTGGTGACGGGTGGCAGCTTTGACTCAAGCAGCGGGCAGTACAACATTGGCCGCTGCAACAATGCCATCTTTCGTGCCATCCTGGACGCGGGTACCTTTACGCAGACACCTGTCTTCTCCTGGCAGCTGCTTGACGATGAGCAGCGCGACGTGCTGCCGGAGATTGTGGCGGCTTCGGGGTCGCTCGACGTCACGCCCGTGGTCAACGCCTCGTCTCAGTCGCTGTTCATATCCTACGAGTCATGGCCGGCGCAGGACCGTGTCTACCAGCTGGTCGTAACTGTCACGACACGCTTTGACGTCCGAAAGGTCACGTCCATCCTTGTGCAGCAGCGGACGGCAGACCTCATCGGCGTAACGCTCGTGGACCCGGTGCCGCGGTCGTTGGTGTTGCCCGACCTGCCACTGCAGGTGGAGGCCAAGATCGGGACGCCGTCGTGCTTGGGGCTTGCGGCCATCGACGAGGCCATCACGTACGAATGGACGTGGCAGCAGGAGCTCTACACCTTTACCTTCCAGTCCACGGCCGCGGACAAGAACAACACAACGCCGACGCTGCTTGGCCGCGAGTTCAACGTGCCCCAAGCCAACCTAACGTACGGCACTTTTCGAATTAACTTGGTTGCCTACTACACCGCCAACACGACGGTGCGGGGCTCAGACAGTGCGCTGGTGCGTATCGTGCCGGCGCCACTGCTGGCGCAGATCAACAATGGGGAGGAGGGACGCACCATCTCGGCTTCGTCGGCGCTGGAGCTGACGGGCGCTAACTCGTCCGACCCGGACTTGACGTTTGTGGACGGCGTCACTGGACGCGGTGACGGCATCCAGTACGTGTGGTCTTGTGTGATGGCCGAATCGGCCGACGGGTTTGTGGGTCTGCGGAACACGAGCTTTCCGTGCCCCAACGACTTGCTGCCTGCGGGGCGTGGGGCCGAGTCCTTCTCGGTCTCGAGCGACGCACTGGGCTCGGTGCGGCGGGACACGGAGTACTTCATCCGGTACGGCCTGGTCCTTCGCAAGGACAGCGTCAACACGCTGCTCAACGGCACGGAGGTGGTGATCCAGCGGCAGTCGTCGCAGTCGCTGGTGACCTTCCGGTTGGACCCCGACTCGGCCCTCAACTTTGAACCGCTGTCGGCGATTGACATCATGAGCAACTCGTCCGAGGCGGTGGTCACGCGGCGTATCAACTACTTTGAGGACGTCATCATCCGCCCGCAGGCGGTGAGGGAGGGCACTGTGTGGACCTACCAGCTGCTCCAGCCCGATGAGAATGCGCGGCGCTTCCTGACGCTTCCGAGCACCCGCATCCCGTACGCCGGCTTTTGGGGCAGCAACCCCAACGAGCTCTTCAGCCGCGAACCGCTGGGCTTGCGCGCCGGCGCGCTGCTGCCCAACACCGACTACGTGCTGGCCATTGTCTACAACACTCCTGGCTTTGAGCAGAATACGGCGTTGGTGCGGCTGCGGACGACCGAGGCGCCGCAGGTGCGGTTCCCGCCCCTGGTGCAAACACAGGGCAGTGACAACACCATCTTCTATGCATCGGCTGGGGCCAGCTACGAGAGCGCGGAGTTCAAGTTCTACTTCATCGCAACCGACGTGGACGGCAACAATTTCTGCTTGGACGGGTGTTCGGGGCTGCCGTTTGTGCAGTTCCAGCTCAAGACCACTGGCGAGTACACCGTGCGCGTTGAAATGTACGACGCACAGGGCCGGTCGCTGTTGGCGACGGCGCAGAACGAAGAGCCGATTGTGGTGGACTCGTTGGTGCCGCTGGGCGCCAACCTGACGGTCTTTGCCGACGTCATCGACCGCAACTTTAAGACTGGCGACCACGCTGCGTACGAGATGCTTGGCGTGGACATGGCCAAGCATATCCTGTTGTCTGGTGGCACCAACCAAACCATCGACAGCGAAATTCTGGCAAACTACACGGCCGGCCTTGAGCGCGTTGCCGGCAACTCGGTGCCCAACACCATGCAGAGCTCCAACTTCATCAACACGGCGTCGTTCTTGGCCCGCCTGACGCCTGACACTGGTGTGGTGTACGACGAGCAAACGCTGTACCATCTGGTCAACATCACACGGCACGCCGTCCTTCGCACTCCCGACGCCCAAGTGTTGCGTATCATCGAGACGCTAACAGCCTTCTACAACACGACACCCGAGCTTGTGCTGCACCAGCAGTCGGGAGGCACCACGCGCCGGCGGCTTCTGCAGGACTCGGAGACCTCGGACCGCGTGCAGACGATTTGGATCGACATGTACAAGTGGCTCGAGGACGCGATCATCCTGGGTGGCCTCAAGACCACGTCGTGCGGCTTTGTGGCGTCGTACAGCACTGCCAATGTCAACCCGAGCGGCACCTTCGCTGGCGGGCTGTCTTCCTCTCGCCAGCTGCGCTCGACGCGGCGGGGTTGGGGCTACTCGGCGCGGCAGCAGGTAGGTGACGGGCAGCTACGGGGGGAGGTGGTGGCCGACCCCAACGCCACCCTTCCCGTGGCATTGCCGGAGCGCCTCGACCCGGTGGTCATCTCAGTCGGGCACATGTGCAACGCGGAGCAAGGCCGGCAGCTGGAGGTCGGGGGTGCCAGCTTCAGCTGGTGCCCGGCTTTGTTCCAGGGCGGTATCGACAGCCTGTTCCTCTCGCTTGCGCTGACACCCGACTTTGTGTATCTCTCCAACATCCAAGGCGGCAAGCCGAGCTACAGCCCAAGCATAGTCACCACCCACATCTTGCGGCTGGAGGGGAACGAACTGTCCAACGCGGCGCTCCCTATCGACAAGTGCTACTCCGTCGATGTACCGCTCGACCAGGAGGTGGTGACGGAGCTGGTGTCAGAAGCGGACGCGGTGGTGCGCACGACAACGACGGCGACTGTCGACCTCGACTCCTTTGCCATGGACGGTGACGACTACGAGCGCTTGACGGCAGACAGTGCGTCGCCAGACGTCATGAACGCTTCGTGGTCTCGTTGGGATGTGGGCGGTCACCGCGTAGGTGGTGCGGTTGAGCTGGAGGAGGCCGCCCTTCCCTCGTCGACTGTGCTGCGGCAGGTGGTCGGCGACATTGTTGGCCTTAACCTGTTCCCGGAGAAGCCGTTTGACGTCAGGGACCCGGCCATCTTCTCCTTCTACAATCCCCGCACGGACTCTAACTCGCAGACGGAGGTCATTGTGGTACCGCCCAAAGCGGTGCGCCAAGCTGCGGACGAGGCGGCGTCAGCCAATGGTGACGGCTCGGGCGGCACCGGCCGGGTGTTTGCCCGTGTCACATCGGACGTGACGGGACCGTGGGTTGTTGGTGAGCGCGCGCTGTGGCTGGGCGGCTCCTTCCTGCTAGAGGGCTTTGCGCTGACGGCCTGGCAGATTGCACTGATTGTGCTCGGCCTTCTCTTCTTCATCTTGATCGCCATCTTGGCGAGTTGGACGGTCGCGACGCGCTACTTCTACGTGATCGGCGCGCCGCCGCCTATGACGGAGGACATGGTGTACCTCGAGCGCGACGTCTACGGTCGTGGCACGGTCATTGACGTTAACGACGACACGGGCTTTGCTGTCACGGGTGGCTACGAGTACACGGACGACGCGACGGCGCGGACGATGCTGGGCCCCGCCGCCTTCACAGTCGGGCCTGGGGGGCTCAATTCGGGCGAGGACGGAGTGCTCGAGTCGGATGTCGACGCGTCGGAGGTGGCCGTCGGCGATGGGCTCGACACGGACTCGGACGCTGGCGGCGTCGGCGGCATGGGCAGCGGCGACGTCGATGGGGAGGACAGCGGCTCCATTGCGCCGAGCGCGACGAGCATTGACAGCAACGCACTGTCCATGTCCGACGCGGCGGACGCGCCGGTTGCGGCGCCGGCACCGAGCGGCAGTGACATGGGCGACTTGGGGAGCGTCCGGGAAGGCTCCCAATTGAGCGACATGCAATCAGAGCCGCCACGAGCGCCGCTGTGAGGACCGGGGCGGGTGTGTGGACGGGTCTTTTTTGTGCGCATTTGGGGGAGGGCGGGCCCCCGCGTGGGACCTCTGACTAGTTGACTTCTCTTGCGTGCCTGCCTTGGCGCTCGGCGGGTAGGCTCCTGTCTTTTTTTTTTGTGTTGGAGCTGCGCGTGGGCCCTGCGAGCTCATGGCCGCTGCCTGCTTAGGGTGTGTTTGACTCACTACAACTGATTACTTTTCTCTTCTTTTCAGCCCACGCGCGTCTCTTTACCCCACTGGGACATCAATATTACGCTGGCGCTGGTGCGTCTCACTTGACAACAGGATCCGCGGCTCGGGTTAACGCGTCCTGGCCACGCGCACCAAGTGGTTGTTCCGTCCCAGTTGCGGATGTTTCACCATGCTACGGTAAACGCCCGCACTTCATGTCGTGTCATGCGCACGGCTACGGCCGGGAACAGTTCCAAAGGAGATGGCGACGTTATCAAAGGCGTGCCCTCGTCCACGACCGAGGCGCACCAGCGCTTGCGAGCATTCGTCCTAGCTCCACGGCCAACACACCGCACCAGCACCTGCGACGCTGGCTTCTCTCCCCTGCCACACACGCAACACAGACGCAGACACCAGAGTTCAGTACGGGAACGTCCGCTTCTCCAGTGGAGGCAGCGCTACCCCAGCATCCCGGACTTTGAGCTTGGTCCACTCCTCCACCGGTGGCAGCTGGTACTCGATGCGCACGACCCGCAACCGAGTGATGTGCTGCCGGTGGCCGAGTGTGCGGCGATAGCCCTTGCGGCGCTTGAACTTGATGGTGACCGTTTTTCGGCTACGCGTCTGCTCCTCCACCACACAGTGCACGCGCACGCCCGGCACGGTCGGGCGGCCAAAGACGCTCCACTGGACGGTGCCGAGAAGCAAGGCGCACGTCAGCACTATCGGGCTGTTGACGGCGCCGGGGAGGCGCTCCGCGTAAAACACGTCATCAGCCGTCACCTTGACCTGGCTCCCGCCGACCGCCATGACCGCAAAGATTCCCCCACCCCCGCCACCGGCCTCCACCACCGACACGTCCGACTCGGAGACGACCGTCAGAAGGCCGTTGCCCGCCGACGCGTCGCCCGCCCACAGCCGCCGAGGGCCGTGCACGCCGAGGACCTCGGGTAGGGGGGGGCGGTCGTTGGTGGCCAACAGCTTGGGGACAGGGAGCGTCACAACGTCGTCCGCGTGCGCGCCGGCGGCAGGGGCATCGGCGGCGGCGGCGGCGGGCGCGGCGGGCGGCTCCGCCGCCCCTTCCGGTGGGGCCACCCGCTCAAACAGCCCAAAGGTGCTCAGGTCGATGCCGCGGCCGCCCCAATCCACCCCAAGGTCGTTGCGGGGAGGTGGTGGAGGTGGCCACACCTCCGCGTCGGCGGCGGCGGTCGCAGCCGCGTCGCCGCCGCCCGCTGCGGCGGGCCCGCCATCGGCGGGGGCGCCACGGCACGCCGCCGAGGTCGACAGCTCCCAGGCGGCGGGGACGGTAGCGACTTCAAGCGAAGGGGGGGATGGAAACACGCTCACGCCTGGGGTGACCCGCAAGCCCCGGGAGAGGAGTCGACCGCCAGTGCCACCGGTGGGCCACGGCGCGGCCGCCTGCTGGCTACGACCCGCCAACGTGGGTGCGGTGACGGCCGCGGCAGTACCCATCCGATAGCGCAGTGCTCTGCGAGCCGCCGCAACTGCTGCTGCCCGAGTCGCGAGCATGACGACGCGGCAATGAAGGGGGGGCGGCAGCAGGGCTCGTGGCAACCGGCCAGTGTCCAGACACGGCCAGTCACGCAGGATCTGGCGCAGAGGGCAAGCCAAGCCACAGTGCGTCGTCTGCAAGAAGATGAGATAGGAAAAGAATAACAGGGGAAGATCCGAATCAGACGGATGGAGGCGTTGCTCGAGCGGCCCAGGTCTCAAAAATGGAAGTCGCAGGACGAGGCGACTCAGATGGATCAAAAGGACGCCCGTCAACACCGACGTCAACGTCGGTGTCGCTTGCAAAACCCCTCTTGTAGCACCCACATATTCACAGAACCAGAAAGACTTGAATTTGATTGGTGGGAACAAATTCATCAAGTTCTAATTCAGTATACCATAAGGCTTCCCTTTCTTTAAACCTCGCGTTGTGCTCCTTTGATCTTCTCTTGTAGCGCCTCCCCACGGCGCTACAGTATGTCTTTGGTTGTGCTCGACAGCTGTGCTCTCACCATTGTATGCTGCAGCAGGAGCATTGTTCTCGATTCCCAATGTCAAAACAGTAGCAGGAGCAGTGCAGCCAAGCTTTCAGCATGGAGACATCTGTGGTCGTCCCTTGTCTCTTTGGGAACAAGACGTGATGTCTTGTTTTCCTCTCCTGAGAAGTCCTGTCCTACGCTGCTGCTGTGCAGTTTAGTGGGACTCCTATGAGGCCCCTGTGGGGATGCTTTATAGCGTTTCGGGGACACCCCTGTCGCTCCTGTGGGGCTAGAGCTTCTCTACGGACGTGACACTGAACTGGCGAGATACCGTGGTCTGCTTGCGGCCTGCCCAATATTGAAACGACATGACTTCGTGCCACAATGTCTCCCTGTTACTTCTCCCAAAACTCGATGTCTCCCATCCGCCGTTCTTACCGCCAATGCACGCCCGCCGAACACTGTTCAGCCTGCCTCAGCAGCCTCAAACTCTACGACCTCCGCGTCAATGGCGACGGCGTACTCAAAACGGATGGCGACCGCGGCGCCGCCGCACTCAGTGGCGACTGCACACCCTTGCGTCCTCCGCGCTGCAGGCGGTGCACTGCCCCGTCGATCAAACCCAGCACGGTGAAGGCGCCGCCGAGGATGGCCACCAGGTTTGTAAGAAAGTCGTACCACCGCCGCCCCGCCTTCTCAATGACCACCGCCGTTGGGGAGAGGTCGTAGGAGAACTTGGCTTCGGGCACCGCCGGCGCGGCGTCAAACGTCATGCTCGATACGGCCTGTTGGTAGCCAAGCACGTCACGCGTGCCGACGAGCGTCCCTGTCTTGTAGTGCGTCGATACAATCTTGATGTAGTGTTCGTGGCTCTGCGCCCGCGCCCGGTTGACGAACGTACGGCCGTCGAGGGGGTGGATGTGGGTGGCAACGTCACGGGGCACCTTGTGCAAGACGTCCACGGTCAGCGGTGCGCCAAACGACAGGTGCTGCACAACGTGGGAGGTGTTGGTGCTCGCCGCATCAAATGTGTGTGCGTCGCTCTTGGCAATCACGTGGAAGGCGCCCGGCACACGGTGCACCCACAGCGTACCCGCGAGGGCGCACCCCTCGTTGGCGGCCACCCGCACCGTCGAGGCGCGTACCTCTGCGGGCATCGCCGCGTGCTCCCGCACGTACGCTGACAGCGCATCAACGCTGCGCTCACCCGCATAGTCCGACCCCGACGCGAGGCCTTGGTGAAACAACCGCAGCGTCGGATAACCGCGGATGTGTTGCTTGACGCAGAGCGCCTCCGACTTGACGCAGTCGACCATGTAAATGGACGCTGGCACGCGGCCCGTGGACGCCAACCCTGCCAGCGCCGTCCACGTCGGCGCCACGGACCGGCAGTAGCCGCACCAACTGACCAGGAAGGCCACAAAGGCGAGCGGCTCGGCGCGGAGCGTCGACTCAAAATCGGCGGCGGTCAGCGTCTGGAGCGCCGGGTGCGGAGCGGACATCTCGCGGGGAGCAGGGATTCCCGCCGCGATGCGTGGTTCCACGTGCGGGGCGCCCTCAAAGGCGCGCTCCGTGTATTCCCCGGTCACATACTCGCCGCGCGTACCGGAGATGCGCGTCTTGCGCACATCCGCGGTCACGTCCAGGCGGTTGGTGCCAAAGTAATCCCACACCTCGACAGTCGCAAACGAGCAGGGCAGCTGGAGGAACTGCAGTGCAAAGTTGATTTGTAGCTTAGCGTCGGCATTGTCGTCGAGGACAGTGGAAGTGCGGGTGCCACCCGCCAGGTAGCTCCACGTCTCAAAGAAGAAGAGCAGACCGAGGACAGACAGGGCCATGACGGACAGGACGCCGCCGTGGGAGGTGCCATGCGTCAGGTCCCGTGGCACTCTGCGAAATAGGTCAATGGCAGAGAGCCGCATGGCGACCAAGTCGACGTGACAGCAACTCCACTGACGTACTCACGTGAAGGAGGTGAAGCGGGAGAGGGTGAAGAGAAAAACAATTCACAAGCTGCTGCTGACGACGACAGCCGCTGCAGTTGCCGGCAAGGCAGCCACCCGCCGAGGTGGCTTACCTCACTCCCAGCGACCGCCCCGCCCCGCGTCCCGGCCGCCACGCACGGGCGCGGAATGTTGCTGCACCCGCGACCCCAGCGCTTGGTGCACAACCGCCGTTGCAGGCCGTTGCTGACGGCCCCCAGGAAACCGACAGGCCGTAGATGATAATCGAGCCCGGCCAACTCCCCCGAACGATCGGCATGGCGCAAGTACGTAATCTGGAAGACTCGGAGGTGGATGGATGAATACTCGCGCGAGTGGCACAAGGGCTGGATCCTTTCTTGTGGCAAATCGAGTCTGCCTTCCCGCCGCTCGCTGCGCCTTGCACGATGTGCTCCGTGTCAGCAGGCGCCGCTGAGGCAAGTACGAGCTGCTGTCCTGCAGGGCACTCCTGGGGGGTAGGGGCGGGTCGGGCGGCGGCAACCCCGCATCCAGTATGGCGCTGGGATTCTGGTCACTACCACCGCTTCTCTCGGTTCATCTCGCCGCTCGCTCTCAACCGTTGCCGTTGTATGTCACTGGCTCCCGGTCGCGACAGTGCCGCCGCCCGCTGGCCCGTTAGCCCTGCACTAACGTGCTCCATCTGCTTGCTGTGGGGTCCAGACGCTAGGCCTTTGTGTCCCCGGCTTGTAGCCAACCTCTTCCCTCCGTCTCTGTGGCCAGCGACCATGCCATCCCCCACATCTGCCCCCACCTTACCCCCACCTCCCGCCCCATACCGGCGCCACATTGCTACTCTCCTTCCCCTATGCCTGGTGTGCGTGGTCGCCCCAGTTCTTCTTACGGCCGCCCTGCGCTTTCGCTCGCCACCTTCTTCCTCATCGGCCATCGCAACAGCTACCGGCGGCGTCAAGGAGGCCTTCCAGACGGATGAAGTCGCTACTGCGTTGGCGGCTGCGGCAACCCCGGCTGACGTGCTGGCCGCTGCGACGAGCCTGACCGGCGCCGACAGGTGTGGCTTGTGGGGCATGGTCGGACGCTGCCGCGCGTTGCTGCCCCGCTATCAGTGGCGCTACGGCCGCTGCGACAAGTTTATGTGGGGCGGCTGCGAGGGGTTGGTGCCGTTTGAAACTGCTGCCGACTGTGCAGCAGCAAAGTGTGAGACGGCCGTCGCGGTCGCAGGGGAGGGGGGGCTGACTGCCGCTGTGCGGGAGGCGTGGGAGCGCGTGGGTGGGAAGGTTGGCAGGGGAGGAATGCCACCAGCAACACTGCGGCGCCTGCTGTAGCTGGGGCACTTTGTGCGGGATGGTCGAGTAGGAAAAAGTTTTCATAGGAAAACGGGAATGGACAAGATGTTGTGCGGGGTTTCGAGCGCAGCCGTACAGATAGTACTCCTCTGCTTTGCGCGCCTCGTGTCTGGTGTGCAGGTCACTGCTTCTCGCGAAGACACCAGGCCGAGAGTGTGTGGTCCAACTTTGCGTTGCAAGACATGACCTGCCGGCTGGAGTCTCGCTTGGCAACTGTGTCTGCTGCTAGCAGCGCTACAGGGGTCCGTGCTCATGCTGCTGCAGAATGCAGCAAGGCCGGTGAGGCTGCGTTTTGCAGCAGCAACGCCGGTGAGGAAGGCACTCAGCAAAACAAATACTATTGGCGCCGGGTTTATTGCTTTGCCTCTCACAGCAAAGTAATTCACGAGCAGATCCGCTCTCGGCATGCAAAGAAAGGGCCTCCACGGCGGCTGGGAGAACGCGACTCACCGGCCAGCCAAGCAGCCGTCGTGTCACTACCCGCGTCGGTCATCGCTTGAGCCGCCCGGCGCCGGCCATTGCCCGTGGCTGCCCCGCCCGTCGCCAGTGGAGCGGCCGACGCCACTAACTCGAACTCCTTTTGCTGCTTGTTGGGGAAGATCTGTCGCTGCTGCCACGCTGCCATACCGAATCGTCGTGGCGTCGACGACTTCCCTGCGCCAACCGCCGCATCGCCAGAGCCTCTCAGCCCATCCGCTGACTGGGCGGCCCTCTGTCCTCTGCCTCTGCCCCCCCCCCCCCCCCCCTTGGCGCCAACCTCGCGTTTTTTTCCCCCCCCTCCCCCCCCCCCCCCCCCCTCCCGGGGGGGCACCCGCCCGGGGGGCCCCCCCCCCCCCAGGCCGCCCCCCCCCCCCCCCCCCCCCC
>Ga0115031_1001608_pt1 | contig 16739 bp, 12 predicted proteins | sample Maine_Asex4_meta_FD_87301 | JGI IMG/M metagenome (GOLD analysis project Ga0115031, IMG submission 87301) | Marine algal microbial communities from Maine, USA - Maine_Asex4_metaG | ecosystem: Host-associated > Algae > Red algae > Unclassified | place: Maine, USA | collected 2015-01-05
ACCTGAGTGCCATCCGGTACCGGCCTGGATTGGTGACGCGCAGTTTGTACATCAATACGCCTTCATGTTGATGACTGATCTTGTTGATCCAAGAAGGCATCCAGCGAATGTAACCATCACCACTAAAATCTGGTTCCGTTTTCTCCAGAACCCAGTCGTCGGTACGCGGAACGCTTTCTGCTTCAATGACGATCTTTCCCTCGACCTCCTTGAAGATACTACTGGCAGCTGGGGGAACGACTTGGGGAGCACACCCCTCGGGCGCGGCGGCATCGGCGGACGAACCGCCTTTGATGTCAATCAGTTCATCTCCAAACCAAGCCTGCATTTCCGGAATCGTTACCACTTCATCACTTCCGTTAATGCCGATCAACCATGTGAGCATTCCCGCATCTGAAACATCTGGTTTGCCGGCTGCGATTCTTTCAAAGACCCAATTTAGATTTGGATCCGCATGGTCACGCAGCCAGTGAAAGTCTGAATTGGCGGCACCCTTCAAGCCACTGCTTTTGCTACCGTTCTGGTCTTTAATCCTGAGATATCCAATGTCGGGAACCAGAGCTTTTACGTCGTTGCAATTGCGTTGCCAAAGACGCGGTTTGAAATACTCGTTGTAATTGTGATGAGAGACAATGGTTACGTGTTTTCGCGCGCTGCTTTCAGCGGCCTCTAACGCCCGGTAAATTAATTCCATTGGACCCGCCGCAATGAGGTACAACGGATCATCGACTGTTGATTTATTGATTTCCGAAGTCAGATGCTCAGTGGCCCCATCAGGATCGTTGGCTGCATCAAAAAAGCGGCCGTTGTCAAAACCCCAACGAGCTTGTCCGCCCATGGCACCCAACCACATTCGGTTATCGCGCCGATGGATGATTTTGTATTCCAAAAAAGTTGTTGAAGTCATAATGCACCAGATTGTTCTGCAACCCGGCCTTCGCCAGCACTGCCAGCGCAAACGGAGTTGCTCCAACGTCATCGGCGTCCGCGTCAGGATTGCCGTCTGCGCTGATGGCAATTCGATTGCTGCGAGTCCATGGCGAATCGGCCAACGAACGGTCGCCCACCAGAGCGAGTACCACGCTACAAACAATAAGCGCGACGCGTGTGCTTAGTTTCATTTTCTCAATCACGTTCAAATTCGATATTCTGATATTCGCATGACCAACATAAAACGATTATGTCTCAGTCGCCAATTATTAACAATAATTTGTGATGTTTAAATGCGTCGAACATCCAGCGGCAGCGTCGCCGGCGTCGAAGGCGACTCAATCAACCCAACCACTTGGGCAACATAGTGCTCAATGTCACCATCTCCCTTGAGGAGCGTTGCATTGAAGAACTGAGTTCGAGATTCCTTCCATAACTCATCTTAGCAATCCCCACAGCGCGATCGCACATACGCCAATGCAGGTTGCGGCTACAAGCATCGAACCGAGCGAAGACTGGCCCAATGTAAATTGAATCGTTTCGCGCGACTTGTTCATTCAACATGCTCGTTCCACCGTATAATTTTATTGGTAAGCAAACCAAATTTACATCCTCTTAACTTCATCTACACGCACCAATAACTTTCGAATATTCGGACAACATTTTCGGTTGATCGACTCCATCTCGACCTGCTGCAATTTACAATTATTTGGAAATGATTAACAGGTGAAGCCCCTTGAAAGTACCAGCCAACATGAAATTCTCACGTCGAAAATTAATCATATCAGCCGGTGCTGCTGCGACTGCAGCCCTGCTTCCTAAACGTTCCTGGAGCGATGTCGCCGGTGCCAATGAAAAAGTAAACGTAGCATGGTGCGGGGTTGGCAATCGCGGCCCAAGGATCATTGAGAACTTTGAGAAGGCCGACATCGCCAACTTCGTTGCGTTCTGTGACGTCGATCCAGAAAACAAGAACATCAATGCGACCAAAGAGAAATTCCCCAAAGCAAAAATCTTCCAAGACTGGCGGAAAATGCTCGACGACATGGACAAAGACATCGACGCCGTTGTTGTACTGGTCCCCGACCATTCTCATTTCCCGATTACCATGGCGGCGATGGCTGCGGGCAAGCACGTCTACACTGAGAAACCGTTGGCGCGAACGTTTCAGGAAATCGAGCTGTTGATGGCGGCGGCTGAACGACATGGCGTGGTAACGCAAATGGGTAACCAAGGTCACTCAGGCGGTAACTACTTTCAGTTCAAGGCGCTCAAAGAAGCGGGCGTAATGAACAGTGTCACGCATGTCGACGCCTACATGAACAAGTGGAGGCGCTGGCATCCGTGGGGAGACTTACAAGCCATGCCTACTGGGGAAACCGCCCACGCATCCTTGGATTGGGACCTGTGGCATAGCGCTACTCCGCTGCATGGCTTTAGCAAGAAATTTCATCCCGGAAATTGGCGTGGCTGGCATCAGCATGGCACGGGTTGCTTCGGTGATTGGGGCGCACACATCCTCGACACGATCCACCGCTTCTTAGAACTGGGCTTACCAGAAAAAATCAAGGCAACCAAACGTGTGTTGCCTAACGACTTGATCTTTCCGCTGGCTTCAACGATTAACTTCCAATTCCCACAGCGCGACGGCATGCCGGCGATGGACATTGACTGGTACGACGGAGCCGAAAATCTACCCCCACTGCCGGATGATTTTGCTGGCCGCACGTTGGACCCAAAATCGCCTGGCAAGTTTATTTTTGCCGGCGAGAACGTTTTTCAGGGCGGTAGCCATGGCGCGACGCTGCAAGAGTTGAACGAAGACAGAGCCAAAGCACTCGCTGCGTCTGGCGATTTCGAAAAGTTTGGTGAGAACTCCGACCACTACAAAAACTTTTTGCTCGCCTGCCGCGGCGATGAAGAAACACGTTCGCCGTTTTCTGTCTCGGGCCCGCTTTCGCAAGTGCTGGCCTTAGGTTGTATGGCCCAGCGGCTCGGTGGTGAACTTGAATTCGATAGAGAAACAAAACAGATCACCAACAACGAAACGGCCAACGCTCTTTTAGCCGACACCCCGCGCAAAGGTTGGGAACAGTACTATTCGCTGTAAGCACCTGAGATCGGGGCGAAACCATTGGCGCCGATGCGCGTTCAACAATCAGTCCCAGCACTTCCACTGGTCTACAAAGATCTGAATATGAAATCCAAATCCCTAGTTCTTGTAAGTCTCTTGCTCGCATGTGTCAGCGTTGCTCAAGCAGCTGATCGCCCCAACATTATTATCGTCTACACTGACGACATAAGTGCGCGTGAACTGCCAATCTATGGTTCGTCGACTTGGACTCCTCCCCAGCGCGGCGACACATCGGACAAGCAATTTCTTGCCAGGACACCCGTGTTGAATCAAATGGCCCAAGAGGGCTGCTGGGTCAAAACAGCATGGGCTTCGGTCGTCTGTTCGCCAAGCCGGGCGATGATGATGACCGGCCGTTACGCTCACCGACACAAATGGTGGGCCAACTCCTACCGCGGGCGTTACATTGAGGAATCTGGAAAACCGGCCCCATGGCCATTCTATAAAAGCTGTCCCCAATTGATGGGGCACTTTGCTCAGCAAGGCGGCTACGCCACGTACTGGGCAGGCAAGACGCAGGTGGCTGGTGATTTGCGCGAGTATGGATTTCAGCAAGGTTGCTTCACGCCTGGCAACCTGTCTGACACCGACAACCCGTTCGCCGATTTCAAAATGGTCCAACAAAAAGTGGACGGGGAGATGGTCGTGGTCAACACCGACACAAACAAGCCGTACGACACTTACCCGCAACACGGTTGGTACTTCCATCCGCACGTTCGGTTGATGAATCATGGTGGCAAAGATTTCCAATGGTGGCCCAACACTCCCGAGACGATCGAATCATTCGGCGTCGGCACGTACGGTCCGGACGTAGAGCTGGAATACATCTTCGATTTCATGGATCGCCAACACGAAAAGAAGCAGCCGTTTCTCGTCTATCACACGACTCACCTTGGCCATGGCGCCTTCGATTGGTTGAATCCAAAAAATGGCCAGTGCTGGCCTGGCACGCCCGTGATTAAGTGGGACGCAAAAGGCTACACGCGTACCGAACCAAACATTACCGGCGACAATGGACAGTACGACTCCCACGGGACGGTGACTGCAAACGGAATGCATACTCACATCGAATATCTCGATTACCAGATGTGGCAGTATCGGAACAAGCTTCAAGAGCTGGGTATCGCCGACAACACGGTGGTGATTTTCTGCTCTGACAACGGAACTTCTGGTTACGGGAAAAGCAGCGTTGATCGACAAAAAGGCGTCCACGTTCCACTGATAATTTATGCACCGGGGATGACCAAACACGGTGAACAAGATGTGCTGGTTAACATGTCCGACATGTTACCAACGGTCGCTGAACTGGCTGGCGTTTCTATTCCAGACGACTACGAGATTAACGGGCAGAGTCTGGTGCCGTTTCTCTATACCGACAAACCGAAGCACCGTGATTGGATCTACGGTTATAAAGAAGGACAGCAACTCATTCGCGGCAGCAAGGTAATGAAGGACGGATTTGACAGGTGGTGGGATGTCACTGCGGATCCCGGCGACTTGATTAGCTTCCCCAAAATCACCAACTGGGATGACGTTTCCCATGAACATCACACCGAACGTGAAATGCTTAACGAAGTGCTACCGCGCTTTGATCTCTTCGACACCGAACCCGATGCACCGGGCGTAAATCTGCCACGACCGGTGAATAAGAACAAAAGGAAAAGCAAAAACGCGAAAGCGAAGCCAGTCAAATCTCAGGGCCAAGTTGGCTCGGCGACCAAGACTTCCAACGCTTGGGAGACCGTCTTCAAAGACAACTATGAAGGACGAACGAACATTGGGCCAGGGTACTCAACAGCTCGGGGCATGGAAGATGCTTGGGTAGTCACAGACGGAGTTTTACTTGGCGAGCAAACCAATGTCGATCATGGTGCCGTCATCCGGGTCGACCGAGACTTTGATGATGTGGATATCCAATTCGATTTCCAATTTATGGGTGGGAAGAATTTTAACTTAGTGATCGATGACAAGAATGATAAATCCGTTCACGCAGGTCACATCTGCCGTGTTACCGTTTCACCCAAACGACTCACGATCAGCGACGACAAAACCGGCGGTATGAATCTCAAAGTGCGCAAGCAGCGAAAAAACAAGAATCTTTCAACAGAGGACTCAATAAAGCTTGCCAAGATCATGGAAGAAACTCGGTCCTCGGTGGCAACTAAGATCCAACCTAACCAATGGCATAACCTGAGAGTGCGGATCAAGGGAGACATCATGAAGGCGTTTCTCAATGGCGAACTAAAAACCAGTTTGAAGTCACCCGGCTTTGATCATCCGACCAAGACGACGCTGGGATTTACTGTCAATGGTTCGAAGATCGGATTCGACAACTTCGTTATCAAGGTCGCCGATAGTGCTAAACCAAATCCGCCAAAGCAAACGCAAAAGACAAGCGAAAAAACGCCAGTTCCAACATGGACCGATGCCGAGGCCGCCGCGCAGGAAAATCCCAGCTTTCAATTCTTGGGCGAGTACACCCATGACGATACCGCGATCCAAGTCGTTCCCGCCGAAGAACGATTTTACCTTTCGATTTACCAAGGTGGTCTGCCAGGCGCTGGATGGAATGGAGGCCAGATCCAGCACGAGTGGATTGACGCCGACGCCATTGCTGATCGCCTGGTTGGATTTACTAAATACGATCGCGCTGCATCGCTTGAATTCACCAAGCCACCGTCCGATGCGATCGTCCTGTTCGATGGGACCAAGAACAAGCATTGGGAGTTCGCCACGGTAACCGACGGAATATTACAAGCTGGCGCAGCCACACGTGAGAACTTCACAGACTTTAAACTTCACTTCGAGTGCATGACGCCGTACAAACCATCGTTGCCGTTGAGTGATCCACGACGAGGAAATAGTGGCGTCTTTGCGGTTGGCGCTTATGAAGTCCAGATCATCGACACGTTTGCCTTAGACCTAATTCCCGAGGCATGGAAGGAAACCAAGATCATCAAGAAAGCCGATACGTGGTGTGGAAGCATCTACGGCATTGCTCCTCCGTTGATCAACGTTTGCTCACCTCCGCTGGCTTGGCAGACGTTTGACGTTGAGTTTACGGCTGCGCGTTTTGACGCCCAAAGCCAGACCAAGACCTGCGACGCGGAGATGACGGTTCATCACAATGGCGTTTTAGTACAAGATCACGTCAAACTTCCGAGCGGCACCGGTGGCGGCCTCGGTGGGCCTCGCGCGGAAGTCGGGACCGGTCCAATTTACTTTCAAAAGCACGGCAACCCAGTTCAGTTCCGAAACATTTGGATACAGGTAAAGCAATAAATCGTGATCCGTTTACTTATTTATTTTTTGGTCTTGGTTGCCAACTGCCAACCGGCACTGGCTGATGATCGCCCAAACGTTATCGTTTTCCTGGTCGATGACATGGGCGTGATGGATACGTCAGTGCCTTTTTTGACCGATGCCGATGGCAATCCCAAACGTTATCCGCTGAATGATTTTTATCGCACGCCCAACATGAAGCGTTTAGCAGGGCAGGGGATACGGTTTAGCCAGTTCTACGCGATGAGCGTTTGTTCGCCAACGCGTGTGTCGATCATGACCGGGCAAAACGCGGCGCGACATCACACGACGCAATGGATTTCGCCCGAACAGAATAACCATGGCGAATTTGGGCCGCGAGATTGGAATTGGCATGGGCCAAATGCAAACACGGTCACACTTCCGCGATTGCTTCAATCCAGTGGCTACCGAACCATTCATGTCGGTAAAGGCCATTTTGGCCCGCGGGAAAGCGCTGGTGCAGATCCGCTCAATCTTGGTTTTGATATCAACGTTGGTGGACGATCCATTGGTGCACCTGGATCATATTTTGGCAAAGACCATTTTGGTAACCCGATTCAAGGACAGAAACCGCGAAAGAAAGACCGCGCGGTGCCCCATCTGGAAAAGTATCACGGATCGAAAACGCATCTGACCGACGCGCTAACCAGCGAAGCACTCGACCACGTCACTGCCGCCGTGAAAAAAAAGCAGCCGTTCTTTTTGTATCTGGCGCACTATGCTGTTCATTCGCCGCATCAATCTGATCCGCGGTTTGCTGGCAATTATGCAAATTCTAATCGGAACAAACGCACACAGAATTTTGCAACGCTGGTTGAAGGCATGGACAAGTCTCTGGGTGATGTGATGGACGGTGTCAACGCACTTGGCGTTGGCGAAAACACGCTGATTTTGTTTTTAGGAGACAATGGCAGCGACGCGCCGATCGGACACGAACACGCTGTTTCATGCGCCGCACCGCTGCGTGGCAAGAAAGGATCACACTACGAGGGTGGTGTGCGCGTTCCCTTTATCGCCGCTTGGGCAACGCCAGATGAACAATCAACGATGCAAGAGACCTGGACCATCGCAGCTGGAAAAACGCAGACACAAATCGGGAACGTTTGTGATCTGCTGCTAACGATTTGCGAATTGACGTCAGCTGAGATTCCCGAGGGTCACATTTCTGACGGTCAATCGCTGCGCCAGTTGTTTGGCGGTGACAGCGACGCAGCACATTCTCAACAATTCCTGATGCATTTTCCGCACGAACATCGGAGCTCTTACTACACCCTGTTTCGCCATGGCGATTGGAAGGTGGTTTACCAATACCTTAAACAGTCCGACGCAGAGGGCGCGACCTATCAACTCTTCAATCTCGCCGAGGACCCGTTTGAACAGACCAATTTGGCCGACAAACATCCGAAAAAACTGCGGGCGATGATGGTCCGTCTCAACGCCAGTTTGGAACAACATTCGGCTCAGTATCCGGCTATTGAGAATGGAACAAACCAGTTGCAGCCTCAAATCCCTACTGCTGTCGAGGCAACCCCGTGATCGTTGCGTGGTCGGTGGAAAAAGACGGTTGTTGCGATTGGTTTGCTACAATCACACTCCGGCGAGTGTTAACATGGACGCAATAAAATTACCGCGTCTGTCCATTTGATCGACTAGGAAAACACGTGCAAGGAAAACTTATTCAAACCAGCTATCGCAGTATTGCTGCCGTTTTTTTTCTTCTGGCAGCATTATCTATCACGATGTTCTCTGGCACCGCCGAGGGACAAGACTTCCCAGAAATCTACAACAGCGAATCAGACAAACAAGCCCAACCTATGCCACCGTTTGAGGCGGCCACTGGTTTCAAAGTGCCCGCTGGTTTCGGTGTCAACGTATTTGCCAGCGAACCCGACGTCCAAAATCCGATCGCGATGGCGTGGGATGCGCGGGGAAGATTGTGGGTCGCTGAAAACTTTACTTACGCGGAACGATCGCAGCGATTTGATATGGCGCTGCGTGATCGCGTGTTAATTTTCGAAGACACCGACGGAGATGGTGTGGCAGATAAGCGGTCCGTGTTCACCGACGACGTTCAAATGTTGACCAGCATCGAAATTGGGCACGGTGGTGTCTGGTTAATGTGCCCTTCAAAACTATTGTTCATCGCTGACAAAGACAACGACGATAAACCCGATGGCCCCGCGGTGACGGTGCTCGATGGATTTAAAGTCGCCAAACAGAACCACCATAACTTTGCTAACGGTCTGAAGTGGGGGCCGGATGGTTGGTTATACGGGCGCTGTGGAGGGTCCTGCCCGGGGCGCATTGGAGTGCCCGGCACAAACATTGACCAACGTGTCGCACTGGAAGGAGGTATCTGGCGGTTTCATCCGCTCACCAAACATATTGAAGTACTTTCACACGGGACAACGAATCCTTGGGGCCATGACTGGAATGAATTTGGTGATGGGTTCTTTATCAACACCGTCAACGGTCATCTTTGGCACTTGATTCCGGGCGCCCATTTCGATCGTCCTTTCACGTTGGATCCCAACCCGCACGCCTACGAGTTGATTGACATGCATGCCGACCATTGGCATTTTGATACAAAAGGCAAATGGACAGATTCGCGCGACGGAGCGGCGAATGATTTTGGTGGGGGGCACGCGCATTGCGGAATGTCAATCTACCTGGGCGGCCTTTGGCCTGAGGAATATCGCGGCAGACTTTTTACGTTGAACTTTCACGGTAGGCGTGCCAATCAGGAATTGCTGGTCAGACAAGGCAGCGGCTACGTTGGCGAACATGGGCCAGACACGCTTATCGCGGCCGATCCATTTTTTCGAGGCATGGAGATTGGCTACGGTCCCGACGGTAACATGTTTGTGCTGGACTGGAGTGATACCGGCGAGTGCCATGAATCGACCGGTGTTCATCGTACAAGCGGTCGAATTTATAGGTTGTCATATCAACCGAGCACTGAGACGGCCTTCAATAAGCTGCCGCCGGAAGACCTAAATGCGATGACGAGTCTCGAACTGGCACAACTGATGAAGCATAAAAACGTCTGGTTTGTTCGTCAGGCGCGCGTCATCCTCAGCGCTCGCGCTGCAGACGCTGAAATCAAATCTACGAAGGACTTTCAATTCGCAGTCGCCGAGTTAAAAAAGACGCTCAGCGATGGCACGCCCGAATGGGGCTATCGAGCGATCACGACACTAAGTGCGATGGATTTGACGGATGAACATTTGCTACGTTCACATTTGTCTCACGCCGACGAACACATCCGATCCTGGGCGATTCGGCTGATCTCTGATCATTGGCCGATCGACGACGTGTTTGGTCCCAACTTTCTATCAGAGCAAAGCCAATCGCGCGTTGCCAATGAGTATTTGAAGTGGAAGGCAGTGTTTTGCGAAATGGCGACCAGCGATCCCAGCGCGTTGGTGCGTCTGACGCTTGCTTCCACGATCCAGCGATTACCGGTCAACCACCGGTGTGCGCTTGCGTCATCCTTGATGTCGCGCGGCGAAGACGCTCAGGATCACAATTTGCCTCTGCTGGTTTGGTACGGTCTGATTCCGGTTGCTGATGCTGATCCAGTTGCCTTGGCTGATGTAGCGACTAAATCGAAGTGGTCCAAAACGCAGCGATTGATCACTCGCAGGTTGGTACAGGACATCGAATCTTCGCCCCAACCGGTTAACAGGATCGTCAAAAGTATTGCTTCCGCATCACCAGATGTTCGCGCGAACCTGCTGTTGGGACTATGTAATGGGTTCAAAGGATGGAGTCGCGTTGCCCAGCCCGAGAACTGGCCTGACGTCGTTTCGGTTGTCAAAGGCGATACCGAATCCAAGATCGCCGATCACGTCCGTAAATTGAGTGTGCTGTTCGGTGACGGTCGTGCGTTGGAGGACGTCCGTAAGATCGTATCAGACAAAAATGAAGACATCAGCATTCGCCGAACGGCCTTGGAGACGCTGGTGACCAGCAAATCCGAAGGCATTGTCGACATCTGCTTACCCTTGTTGCGTGACGCAAGAATTAATGCAGTTGCTCTTCGAGGTGTCGCCGCCAGTGATGACATCAAAGTTGCCAGGGCTTTAATAAAACACTATCGACGGTTCCGCGCTCCCAAACGACCGCTGGTGATTCAAACGCTTGCCTCACGCACAAAATTTGCGAATGAATTATTGTCAGCGATCGAATCAGGCAAGATCCCCCTCAATGATCTATCGGCATTCGACGTGCGACAAATTCGTTCGCTTGGTGACACGGAACTAACGAAGCGAGTCACTGACGTATGGGGAGAAATCCGAGATTCATCGGCCGAAAAGATACAAAGGATCGCCAGCCTAAAGGAGTTGTTGACAGCAGATCGTCTTGCATCGGCGTCTTCGGCCAAGGGACGTGCAATTTTTAACAGCAACTGCGCCAAGTGTCACCGTTTGTTTGGCCAGGGCGAAAAGATCGGGCCCGAACTTACCGGAGCCAACCGCAATAACATCGACTACCTACTAGAGAACATTGTGGATCCCAGCGCCGTGGTTAGCAAGGACTTTGGAATGACGATCGTAGTGACGACAGACGGGCAAACGCTGAACGGACTGGTCGCAGCAAAAACAGATAAAACGCTATCGCTGCAAACGCAGAACGAACTTAAAACGATTCTGTTGGAGGACGTCGAACAAACGAAGCGTTCAACGATGTCGCCGATGCCTGATGGCATGTTGGACAATCTTTCGGAGGATCAGATTGCCAACCTAATCAACTATTTGATGCAACCTTCCCAAGTCAAACTGCCAGACGATCTGCCGTAGGCAAGGCTGGCACTTCCACTGAATATCTAACCTACAACTTCACGAAAAAATAGATTCAAAACACAATCCAGCCTCGCTGTCGTTTCTTATGGATCGGGCTATATATATGCTTTGCACTTTGCGCGTTTTTGTACTCCGTCGACGCCGCCAGCGCCGTCGCAGACCAGCCGAACACGCCACTCAATATTGTGCTCATTTTTATCGATGACATGGGCTACGCCGACATTGGTTCTGTTGTTCGACTACCAAACCGATAAAAGGTTGAAGTTCGTCATCCCCCACCGGTCGACGGAAGATTTGCGGTGCCAATCGTCTGAGCGTGCGACGGACATTCTCAACTGCTTCATCGCCCTCAAATTCCCTTTTGTCAAAATCTTGCACATCAGCGACCAGATTCATCGTCGATGGGGGAGGCCAAGAATCGTAGAGCGGGCCTTCGATTTGTTGTTCGTAGCCTGCCAACCCCGGCCCTTTGTAGTCTTTGGATCCCGTTAGACACAACAGCGTCAGACCGCCCTTTTTAATCTCCAAACTGGTATAGAAAGTGTCACTCTCATTGAAGTAAGCGACGGTTTCTATTACCTGTGGTTGGCCCGGCACTAGGTCAACTGCATCGATGATTGTCGGCGGCCCCGCTAGGTTCTTTGCGAACCAGCTTGAAGGTTACCGGTCGCCGCGATTGAATGGCGGCGACTTTTGACGTAATTTTACAGACGCCGCTTTTTGTCAGCTGACAGCCGTTAGCTTGCGAGCTGAGCAAATAGTCCACATCACTGAAAAGCACCACTCCATCTTCGAGCTTGCGAGAAACATTGCCGCCCTGGGAGATTTCAAGATCGTGAAACCTATATAAGAATTCCGAATTTTCAAAATCGAAAACAAAATTTCTGGACGGTTGTTCCCCAACCTTGATCGCTGCGTCGATCGCCCGATCCGCCGCGTCGAGATAGCTGGCCATGTGCACCGAAGAAATTCGCTGTGTCTTGCCGAGCGTGTCGAATCCCTCAGACGAAACTTCGTCGGGAATGTTGGATGTGACGTTTTCTTCAATCAGCAACAAATTTCGCAACGTGTAATCGTACTCAAGTTTAGTTAGCCGCTTTGAAGGAACACGCCCTGATTGAAGCTGAGATTTTCGATTGGCAGTAAAAAGTTTTTTTGCAAATCGGCAATAGCCGCATTAAGTAACTTAGGGTCGGGGCGGTCCTCCGATTCCGGCGGCATCTGTCCGGAACCTGCTCTATCAAAAACCTTCACCCACGTTTCAAAGGCATGCCGATCCGAAAGTTCGAACTTCAACGACTCAAGATCCAAACCAGTGTCCGAACCGTCGGCGTGACAGTCCAAACAAGACGCTTCGATCAGCGGAGAAACCACGTCGCCTAGCTCCTGTGCAAATGATTGCGGAATGCAAACACAGGTACAAACCAAAGCCATCACGAAGATCGGCATAAACAAATTCGGCGAAAATGACCGAAAAGCGATCGCAAAATTCTTGACCAAGAATTTCTTAGATTGACCTATACGCAGAACGTTTTTCATTCTTGGCAAACACTTAAGAAGCGGGCAGGCCTGAGAAATAGGTAGAACGGTCAATCATCAGTTTGATCAAACGATCAATTGAACGCAAGCCATTATCGGCTAGTGCAACACTAACAATATACACGCAACAACATAGAGATGCGGGCAAACGGGTCGCTCACCCGGTTGGAATTCGTTACTTCTTCAACGGTGATCTGGATCTGTTCGGCCAAGCCGCGCAGAGGAACAATACGAATTGGCACAAGAAACACAGAAATAGAATTAGATGATTATTAAACGAGAAGTACGGATCGTTTGCACCGTAAAGTTTATCAAAAATCAATGGTTGATTCACCATTGCCACGACAGGCCCCGACAAATTGATCGCTGAGAGAGCAACGCCTCCCCACGCCGCCCACCACTTTCGTTTGATGGTCAAAACGCCTAACAGGATCATTGAAAACGAGGTCATGATCGCAATCAAAATCAGCAGGGGCAAAAGACTAAGATACTCTTGCAGCGACAGCAACCCGAAAGCTACTTTAAAGAAATCACCGACCATCAGCCAAATCGTCACCAAGGACTGCGACCCGACCGCGAACCAACCTGCAATCGAGAACCAGTCTTTCCGGCCGAACCAAAACCTACTCCGAGAGGCGGCATTTATCACTTTTCCTGCAACAGGCTCGCCAGCCAGAGACAGTCGCAGATCTTCCGCGAGCCGTGCGGCTGACTCGTAACGTGCAGCGGGATTCTTGTTTAGACAAGCAGCGCAAATGGTGGATAACTCCGGCGGAAGATCTTTACGAAGCTGACTCAAACGAAGCGGTGTTTCGTGCCGAATGTTGCTTAGCACCTCAAAATATGTTTCCCCTTTCATTGGCAATACTCCCGACAACATCGTAAACAATATCGCTCCCAGACTATAAACGTCCGCGGACCTAGGGTCGGCACGATTATCACTTGCTCGATTCAATAGCTCCGGAGCCATATAAATTGGCGTGCCGACCAACAGGCTGGAATTGGCATCGACAATGGAAGGGTCATTCATTTTCGCCAGCCCAAAGTCGGCAACCTTTGGAAACAAGCTGGCCAATCCAGACCTCTCTTGGGACACTTCATCTAACCTACGACAAAGCAAAATATTCGCTGGTTTTAGATCTCGATGGACGACACCTTGCTCATGCGCATAGTGCACCCCGTCTGCAACACCAGCCATCAGTTCAACCACATGTTCCCAAGGAGGCAGACCCGCTCCTTGCGCTGCCTGTTCGTGTTTCCAATTTCCCAGATCGCCGCCGTCACACCAGGCGGATGCAATATACGGCGTCGGCCCCTCTATATCGCACTGATAAACTTTTACAATATTGGGATGGTCAAACCCAATCGCCAGTTCTGCCTCTAGAGAGAAACGTTGCCGTTTCTCTGGACTGCAAAGCACCTCCAAACGTGGAAGCTTCAGTGCCACCGGTCGATTTTCAATCATATCGTCGGCCAAATACACCACGCCAAACCCGCCACTGCCTAGAAGTGCACGGATTTTAAAATGAGCAACACGCTGGCCCAGCGGAAGATTCGATTGGACCGCAGCACGTATGTTGTGAGGCCAGAGCTCATCTAATTTTTCAGCGATCCACTTTTGAGAAAGGCTAACCTGGTCATCATTCTCACTCTCAGGAGACTCGTCGGATAATTTGTTCATTAACAACAGCTAAATGGGGAAACAAGCGATCTAAACAACCATCAATCCAACTGTGAGTATTCGGAAATGGCTATCAATCTTCTTCGGCTAGTTGTTCCTTCAACTGTTTGATTGCTCTGGACCAAAGTTTTCTTGCTGCGGCTTCGGTAATTCCTAACTGCTCAGCAATCTGCTGGTAGCTGTAACCAAAACGACGACGCCCTTCAACAACCCGCTGTTGGCGGGGAGATAAACGATGAACAGCTTCGGTCAGTTGCTGAAGGTCTTCGGCTTGCCGCATCACTTTACTGCCGCCCTCGGACATACTTGTCGACAGTGAAGTTAACATGGTCTCAAGTGGTCGCTCGCGCTGCAAACTACGTGATTGCGTATTTGTGTATCGACGTCTTTCGTCGATAAAGTTGTGCAACACAATCCTCTTCAACCAAGCTCTCATCTCGGCTTCCGTGGTTCCATTGAACTCATCAATACCCGCATGGGCAGCAAGCAGACTATTCTGGACGATGTCTGATGCTCCAAATTTTGCCTGTAAATTATCATGGATCTGACTATTGGCAATTAGTAAAAGATAACTCTGCAGACGGGTGATTATCTCACCTAAAGCCTCTTCAGACCCAGCGCGTGCAGCTTCTACAAGCTGAGGCCAGTCCTGTTGCGCGAGATGATTTTCTCGAAAAACCATGTAAACCACATGTTATAATTTTCTTGTTAACTTAGACATCGATTACAGCATGCGACTTCCTGTAAATCAATACGGGAAAAATTGGCATTTTCCGACCTTTCGCCTGACATAGCTTACGCCACCCCAACGTGCGGGTGCCGTGCGTGTTTTCCTCGTAGCACCAGCATTTTTGCGGTTCGCTGCACAGCAAATTTCCTCATACTGACAGTTGTGTGACCCGTATTTTCCAACGAGAAAAGAGCCCGCTGTGCAAGAAGGCATCTTGATTGAGAAACCCTACCAATTTGTGCCCCCGATCACCTCGGCATGGCCGCTCAAGACGTTGCTGCGATTTGGAATTCATAAGTATATATTGCGGCGGCAAGGTATCGTCTCGGTTGATGTTCGCGGCGCTGATCGACTGAAGGCATCCGTTTCGGCCGGGCATGGGGTGATGCTGACTCCCAATCATCCGCGTACCTCCGACCCAGCGGTAATGTGTGAATTGATCGCCGCGACCAACATTCCATTTTACACGATGGCCAGTTGGCATTTGTTCAACCAGAATGCGCGCGACACGCTCGTAATTCGTGCGATGGGTGGCTTCAGCGTTAACCGTGAAGGGCTGGACAAAACATCGGTGGATTTCGCAATCAAGTCGCTTCAAAACGCGGATCGACCGTTGTTGATCTTTCCCGAAGGTACCACCAGTCGGACCAACGATCAGTTAATGTCGCTGATGGATGGCCCCGCTTTCATCGCCACAACCGCGGCCAAACGTCGTGCGAAAAACGACTCGGGCATAGTAGTCGTTCACCCGGTCGGAATTCGATACGTCTTCGACGGTGACTTGGGCGCGGCCTGTGAGCCAGTACTTACCCTCATTGAGAACAAGCTGACGTGGCGTCCTCAACCTGAGCAACCGCTGGTTGACCGAATCGTCAAAGTGGGTGACGCACTGCTTCGATTGAAAGAACTTCAGTACGGTATTCTCCCGGACAACCAGCTATCGCTGAAACAGCGTCAAAACAATCTGGTCGATTCCCTTTTATGTCCCTTAGAAGAAGAGTGGCTGGGCAAATCGACGGATGCTGGCATTGCGATTCGTATTAAAAACTTGCGCGTGAAAATTTTCCCCGATCTAAGTCTTAACAAACTGTCGCCAACTGAACGCAAGCGTCGTTGGCATCAGCTGGAAGACACCTATTTGGCTCAGCAGATAGATTGCTATCCCGAACAGTATTTGGCAGAGAGTCCTTCGGTGGATCGAATCTTGGAAACCGTCGAAAAGTTCGAAGAAGATTTATCCGACCGTAGTCGCATCCACAAACCGATGAGGGTCATTATCGATGTCGATGAAGCGATCGAGGTTTCGCCCGAACGAGTACGTGGCGCGAAGACTAATCCATTGACCGAAAAAATCAAATCTCGCTTGGAAGCAAAGTTAGAAGAACTGCAAACTGAATCAAGGCAGTTCGAAGGGTAGCCGTTGCATCGGCGCTACCGACGGCTTGTTAGCGAAAGGGCGCAAGCCGTCCGGTGCGCGGCGAAACCGGAGGGCTTGCGCCTAATGGCACTTACTTTAGCTTGATGCAACGCATTTGCGCATCAGCCGCCACGCGATAGCGTCCGGTTTTTAGCGCGTAGGACCGGACGCTATCGCGTGGCGGCTGATAAGATTATCCT
>Ga0115031_1001610_pt1 | contig 16732 bp, 11 predicted proteins | sample Maine_Asex4_meta_FD_87301 | JGI IMG/M metagenome (GOLD analysis project Ga0115031, IMG submission 87301) | Marine algal microbial communities from Maine, USA - Maine_Asex4_metaG | ecosystem: Host-associated > Algae > Red algae > Unclassified | place: Maine, USA | collected 2015-01-05
ATGCAAGAATTATAGAATTTGGCTTGGAATAATCCGTGTCCATCCGCGAAATCCGTGCTCCCTCTCAGAGCTGGGATTAGAATGACAGGATGCAAGAATTATAGAATTTGGCTTGGAATAATCCGTGTCCATCCGCGAAATCCGTGATCCCCCTTCGTAAATTGCCCCATGCGAAGCACACTCCTCTCCCTCCTCACGATATGTTCTCTGATCGTTTTCGGCCAGACTAACCCAAACAATGTTCCCGTGGCGCCACCTTCGGCGGACCAGCGATTGTACGACATCGCCAACGCCGCTTCCGTCGAACAGCTGCGGACGGACGTGACTAAGCTCGTCGGCTTCGGCACCCGGCACACGCTCTCTGATACTACGTCCTCCACCCGCGGCATCGGCGCCGCGCGGCGATGGATTTTCGACGAATTCAACCGCATCAGCAAAGACTGCGGCGGCTGCCTGGAAGTCTTCTTCCAGCGGAACCTGGTGGAAGGAAACCCGGAATCCCGGATTAAAGAGGACACCTGGGTCGTCAATGTAGTCGCCATCCAGCGCGGTACACAGGACCCCAACCGCATCATCATGATGAGCGGAGACATTGACTCCCGCATCAGCGACCCACTAAACGGAACTGACGACAGCCCCGGTGCTAACGACAATGCCAGCGGCATGGCCGGCACCATCGAGGCTGCCCGTATTCTCACCAAGTACCGATTTCCCGGCTCCATCGCCTACGTTGGCCTGAGCGGCGAAGAACAAGGGCTCTTTGGCGGCAAGGGGTTGGCCGAATACGTCAAAGAGAATAACTGGGAACTCCTCGGTGTCCTCAATAATGACATGATCGGAAACATCACCGGTGTAGACGGCGTGACGGACAATACCTCCTTCCGCATCTTCAGCGAACCCTACTACCCGGCGGATGCTAACGACGAACGCAAGAACATCTACCGTCGCTTCTTCGGCGGAGAGGTGGATGGCCCCAGCCGGCAACTCGCCCGCTATGTGCACCGCCTCACCAAGCAATACACCACCAACCTGAACCCCATGATGGTTTACCGGCTGGACTGCTTCGGCCGCGGTGGCCACCACCGGCCCTTCAACGACGCGGGCTTCCCCGGCATCCGCATCATGGAGACGCACGAAAATTACACCCAGCAGCATCAGGATCTGCGCACCGAAGATGGCATCCTTTACGGTGACCGACTGGAGCACGTCAACTTTCCCTATGCTGCGAAGCTTACGGGCGTCAATTCCATCGTGCTGGCGGGGCTGGCCGCCGCACCACCACCGCCGCCGCTGGTGATGATCGGTGGCACCGTGCGCCCCAGCGCACGCCTCAAATGGGAAGCCCCGGAAACGAATACCCCGATTGCCGGCTACTACGTCCACTACCGCCTGACCACCGAGCCACAATGGACGCACAAACGTTTCGTGCCGGCGGATCAAATGAGCTACACCTTCACCAACATCGTGGTGGACAATTACTTCTTCGGTGTTTCCACCGTCGGGCAAGACGGGAATGAGAGCTACGTCGTGTTCCCGAGTACGCTGATTCCGCGGGGGACGAAGTAACTAAACTTAATAACAACGCCCCCGGTAAGTACTTACCGGGGGCGTTGCCCTAAAAGGCCGAAGGCCGTCTAAAAGGAGAAAGCGCGCAGCGCCTTTCTCCGCCTGCAAGCGCGAAGCGCGTCTGCAAGGAAAAGAAGCGCAGCGCCTTTTCCGTCTACAAGCGCGAAGCGCGTCTGCAAGGAAAAGAAGCGCAGCGCCTTTTCCGTCTACAAGCGCAAAGCGCGCTACTTACCAATACTCCGGTAACTGGCCGCCTCCGCTCCCGGAGGAATCACTTCGGCAGTCTCTCCGCGTAATTGATTATAGAGCAGTATGCTGTCATTGTTATTCATCCGGTTCAGGCGGGCGTAGAAGCGGGAAACGAAGCGCCAGAGCACTTCCTGGTCTACTTCATTGAGGTCAGAACTGTTGACCAGGCTGATGACCGCTTTGCGCTGCTCCCGGAAGGAGGTAGCAACCTGGCGCATCACTTTATCATCCTGAACGTAGCCGAGGTAAACACGCTCATAAATGCTGCGCTGACCAACCTCCGAGGTTGGCGTAGCGTAGGGAGCACCTACCCAACCGGTGAAGTCAAAGTCGTAACCGACGGGGATCAGGCGACCATCCGTCATTTTGACAACTTTGAGGTTGCGGACCAGTGGCAGGCTCCAGTCGCCGTTTCCAACGAGGTATTGCATCAGGGCGTGGCTGGCTTCCGCTACGGGGTCAAAAGCTTCGGAGGGTTGCCCGATGGCGTTGTCAAGTTCCTCACCGCCCAGTCGGGCGGCCATTTCGTCGGTGTCTTCAATGAGGAAAGCAGTTGCCGTGCGATCGGGCTGGTTGCCGTTGGCGTCAACGTAGGTAATCTTTACCAGCTGTACGCGAAAGCTGTAGGGGCTCAGGATCTGGTACGCGCGGTAGGCGAGGTACTCTTTCATGATCAGGTCCTCAGCCATGGGGTCGGCGTTGCAGGGCGTTACGAGCTTGTACTTATCGTGCGATTCCAGTCCGGCAGCTTTCAGGTCCTGCTTACTGAAGTTGAATTTCAGCGGCGCGTAGTCGCAACGGTTGCGGCGAAACTTGCCACGGATGCTTACGTCGAGGTTCCAGCTCTGAGTATTTCCTTCGGTATCCATGAAGGCAAGTGTAGCAACCTGTTTCAGGTGCTTTTTCGCCAGCAGACTGTCCATCGGAGCGGTCAGCTGCAGCGCAATGGCTTCCTGCTTGCCTTCCGTGTAGAGAAGGTCAAAAATAGAACCAGCTGAAGCCAGTAAAGGCAGCAACGAGAAGAGTAGCGTGTATATGATTCGGGTAATTTTCATTATCCAGATAATTTGATGTTTTTGGGCGCGGTCGCAGGTGCAGGATTTTGTTTTCCTGATAGCTGTGTTCTGCCGCCGCAAAGGTCTGTCATTAAGACATAGCGAACTAGCTTTTGTTCCAGTATTAATTCTTGCTTTGAACAGAATTAATATTGGATTTACGCAAAGGTCGTCGGGGCCAGCCAAAGGAAAGTGCTTATGTTTTCCATCTTGCCGCATATATTACCGGAGTGGCAGTTTTTTAGTCGAAATGGTTGTGCTGATGATGGTTTTTGCGGAATCGGGCGGTGAATGTATACGCCTGGCGGAGCTTTAAGGGTTCACGAAACTTTAACATTCGGGGCGTGGTGTTTTGGGGGGGAATTCCGGAATGGTTGTCCGACGGAAAGAAATTTTGCGAAAATTCGCTAGTTCCCACCGTCTAAGGTTAATTTTGGCCCTACCATGCAAGAAACGAACTACCCCCACCTCTTTCAACCACTTGACCTCGGCTTTACCACCCTGAAAAACCGGGTGCTGATGGGCTCCATGCATACCATGCTTGAAGACATCGATGGAGGCCACGAGCGCCTCGCTGTTTTTTATGCGGAGCGTGCCCGTGGGCAGGTGGGCCTGATCGTGACGGGTGGGGTGGCGCCTAATAAGGCGGGCCTTGCGCTGCCCGTCGGGCATCCGTTGGACAACGAAGACGAAGTCTGGAAGCACCGCCATGTGACCGACGCAGTTCACGCCGAAGACGGTAAGATCTGTATGCAGATCCTCCACACCGGCCGCTACGGCTATTCAGAGCACAATGTTTCAGCGAGCGATACCAAGGCGCCCATCTCGCCCTTCCCGGCCCGGGGCCTTACGGGAGAGGAGGTAGAGCAAACCATTAAGGACTACGTCAACTGTGCCCTGCTGGCGCAGCAGGCCAAATACGACGGGGTGGAGATCATGGGCTCCGAGGGCTACCTGATCAACCAGTTCATCGTCTCCAAGATCAACCGTCGGGAAGATCAGTGGGGTGGTACCTATGAAAACCGGATCAGGTTTCCGCTGGAGATCATCCGCCGTACGCGCGAAGCCGTTGGCCCGGAGTTCATCATCATCTATCGTCTTTCGATGCTTGATCTGGTGGAAGGCGGCAGTACCTGGGAGGAGGTCGTTCAGCTGGCCAAAGAAATTGAGAAGGCCGGTGCTACCATCATTAATACGGGCATCGGCTGGCACGAATCCCGGGTACCGACCATCGGTACGATTGTGCCAAGGGGAGGCTTTGCCTGGGTGACGAAGCGGATGATGGGAGAAGTAAGCATTCCGCTCATCGCGACTAACCGAATCAACAGCCCGGAGATGGCCGAATCAGTGCTGGCCGACGGATGCGCCCATATGGTGAGCATGGCCCGTCCCTTCCTGGCGGACGCAGAGATTGTCGTCAAGGCCATGGAAGGCCGTCCGCAGGAGATCAACACCTGTATTGCCTGCAATCAGGCTTGCCTCGATCATACTTTCACCCTCCAGGTGAGCAGCTGTATTGTCAATCCGAGAGCGTGCCATGAGACGGAGATCAACTATGCACCTGCGTCCGCGCCCAAAAACATTGCCGTTGTGGGAGGCGGCCCCGCTGGCATGGCTGCCGCTGCCGTCGCCGCCGAGCGTGGCCACCACATCACCCTCTACGAAGCGAGTCACCGGCTGGGCGGACAGTTTAATATGGCTACCGTCATCCCCGGCAAGGAAGAGTACCAGCAAACGATCCGCTACTATTCCGTTATGCTCGAAAAGCACGGCGTGACGGTAAAGCTACACACCAAAGCTACTCCGGAAGGGCTCGCCTCCGGCGGCCACGACCACATCATCATCGCCACTGGTGTGACCCCCCGCCGGCTTGATTTTCCCGGTATCAACCACCCCAAAGTGCTCGATTATGCCGACGTGCTGTCCGCCAAAAAGCCCGTGGGCAAATCTGTCGCCATCATCGGTGCCGGCGGTATTGGCTTTGACGTGGCCGAATACCTCAGCCACGACTTCGACCACCCCAGCGTAAGCCTCAGCGTAGAAGACTATATGAAGGAATGGGGGGTGGACATGGACTACAACCGTGGCGGATCTCTGGCCGAGTCTCCCAAGCCGCTGCCCAGCCCGCGCGAAGTGTTTTTGCTCAAGCGATCCAAGGGCAAGCACGGCAAAAACCTGGGAAAAACCACCGGCTGGATTCATCGCAGCAGCCTGACCATGAAGCAGGTCAACATGCTGGCGCAGTGCACCTACGAGCGGGTGGACGACGAAGGACTGCACATCACCGTTGCCGGGGAAGCCCGGACGCTGCCCGTAGACAATGTCGTGATTTGTGCCGGTCAGGTACCATTGAATACCCTGGCGGAGCAACTGACGGAGGCCGGGCAGACCGTTCACCTGGTGGGCGGCGCCAGGAACGCCAAAGAACTGGACGCTAAGCGGGCGATTAAGGAGGCTTGTCTTTTGGTGGCGGAGTTGTAGGGGATAAGGCATGTCTAAGAATGCTAAATTGCCTTCTTAGGCCGTCCCGCCATAGAGCATTATTTTCATAGGCTCTTTTGTTTTCTGCTGCCGATCAGCCAAGGAGACAGGCCTGGGCTTTTGCCTGATTTTGGCCAAGCAAAAGTAGGTGTAACACGGTGCAGAGAGGTGCGCAGCACCGGTAGAGCGGCGGGTGGAAGAACTGAGACTTAGACAAAGCACCTTTCAATTCGTAGCGGACCTTTGTAAAACCAAATGCACAAATAGATGCTGGACTAATATTCATCAATAAGAATTTCAGAGGACAGCATTCAGTGCAATACAGCCTGTATGCTATCCGCTGAATGCTGGTTAAGGAATTGAGACAGGTAGCATCAGCTCGTCCGTAAATTTGGTTATACACACAGGTGGCTGAGCCTGTCGAAGGGGCCGGAATTATATTCGTAAATCTGAGGTGGTTTTGCCCTCAGTAAGGTGAGGACTGACCCCGCAAGCACAGACACAAGAGGCACTCCCACCAAGACTATTAACAGATGCGGACCTATTTCTAAAATTTTAACGCCATAAACAACTAAAGCCCATCTTACTGTATCTCCACCCTGTGCCGTACTTTTACAGTCGCAATTTCATTCCCCCGAAAAATAAGCGGAAGATATAAACCGTTAAAAAAGCCTTAACGGACACGTTTATAGCCCAATCCGCCGATTTAAGTCCAAGGCACCCACATTTCAATCTCCCCAGTGGTGCTTCATCTTTTCGGAATATTCAACAGACAAATGCAAATAATCTTACGCAACTTCCTAAGCCTTTTGGCGCTAAGCCTGTTTTCTCTTACCCTTGGTGCCCAGAGTGCCTGTGTACTTGATCAAGACAATGTCGCCAGAAACCCGGGAACCGGTGACCGCTGTATTAATACGGTAGTTTCTGCTGTCCCCTTCCTGCGCATCAACCCCGACGCCCGTGGCGGTGCTATGGGAGACGCCGGAGTAGCACTCTCCGGAGACGCTAACTCACTACACTACAATGCCAGCCGCCTGGCTTTTGCCGAACAGGATCTTTCCATGGGCGCTACCTACACCCCGTGGCTACAGGCACTTGGCCTCAACGACGTGTACCTTGCTTACCTGGGCGGCTATAAGAAGCTGAATGATCAGGAAGCCATTGGTGCGTCATTGCGTTACTTCAGCCTGGGAGACATCCAGTACACTGACGTTAACGGCCAGAGCACTGGCACGGGTAAGCCCAATGAATTTGAATTTGCTCTGGCCTACACCCGCAAGCTTAGTGAGCGCTTCAGTGCCAGTCTGACGGGTAAGTACGTCAACTCCAACCTGGCCGCTGGCCAGGAAGTGAGCGGTGTTGTGCTCGAAGCCGGTCAGGCATTCGCTGCTGACCTGGGCTTTACGTACCGCAACGATGATACGAAGAACGGCAATGCTTTTGCCATTGGTGCGGCCATTTCCAACATCGGCTCCAAGATCACCTACACCCAGGATACGGTGCGGGATTTCCTGCCCGCCAACCTCGCCCTCGGTTCGGCCTACACCTTCCGCTTTGATGAGTACAATGAACTGACCCTGACGGCAGAGGTGAATAAGCTCCTCGTACCAACGCCCTGCGACGGTACGGACGTGAACTGTGATCAGGACCAGATTGATGACCAGAGCCCCATTGCTGCTACCCTCTCCAGCCTCGGAGACGCCAATACTTTCGGAGAGGAGCTGCGGGAGTTTACGGTCAGTGTTGGAGCTGAATACTGGTATGACCAGCAGTTTGCCGTTCGTGCCGGTTACTTCCGCGAAGACCCCACCAAGGGAGGCCGACAGTACCTGACGGCGGGCCTGGGACTGAAGTACAACATCTTCGGACTCAACTTCAGCTACCTCGTTCCTACGAGCCAGCAGCGCAATCCACTGGATAACACGCTACGCTTCAGCCTCTTATTTGACTTTGGCGCGCAGGCTAGCCGGTAATCAACCCGGAACCTACTGAATGTTAAATTTGGGGATTTGAAGGAAAACTCACCTCATCCGACAATTTTAACCTGCCGCCTCCCGTATATTACACATAATCCGGTTGCATCCCGGACAAGAATTTTTATAACTGGGGTTTAGTTCAGGAAAGGTGTGGCACTTGTGCCATGCCTTTCTACTGTTTATGAAGCCGATCAATCTTTTCCAATCGACCTGCGGATACCCCTTTTTCGCGAATACTGCTCGGATAAAATTTGTCCGTTGCGATGGCTATGCACTAGTTTTATCCGCTTGTTATTCGCAAAAAATGAACTATTCCTGGTCAGATTAGAAAAGATTGCTCGGCTTCGGATTACCTTACCGGCAACAAAGGAAATATGCCGCTAAGTTTACTCCCTTTTCCTCAGATTTATCATCCGCCTTTTGACGTGGCTGAGCCCTTGCCTGTTTGTAGGGATGGTGTAAGAAACCTGCCCGCCGGGGTGCTTAAGGCTTATGATCGGCCGGCTTTTGCGGAGCTCGTCATTCGTCGGTATGCCAATGGAGCTACCTGCCGGGGAATTTGTGGTCTGTTACCAGCAGCTGCCTTCCGGGATGGCGGGGTGAAGCCGCACGAAGAGACCTTAGTGTCCCGGCTTGAACGACAGGAAGCATTGATCATTGCCGACAAAGGAGCACTGGGCAAACCCGTTTTGCTAACGGTGGCCAGTTTGAAAGACTGGTGGGCAAAACAGGACCAGAAGTTCGCTGCGGATGGAAAAGACATTGAGTTTGCCGGGCAGGACAACTTCTACCGGCTTCGTACTTATCTGCCGAAGGACAAACAGCCGCCACGGGCGTTTTCACTGGAAGAACTGGGGACGACGGTAATCGCTGATGGCCATCACCGGGCGGCAACTCACGCCCGCCTGGACGCCAGGGGCATCGGTTACTGTGAGTTTGTTCCGGTGTGCATTATTGGAGCAGATGAACTGCATGTGGGCATTTTCGCCCGCCTGATCCATGACGAGCGAACACCAGAGGAGCTCTTACCGGCACTTGAGTTATTTTTTACCGTTGAGGCCATTGATGAGCCGCTGGCGCCGCAAGAGCCCGGAAGCTGGCTGCTGGTAAGCGGAGAGCAATACTTCCGCCTAAAGCGCAAAGAAGGCGCTGCGGTGCTGCACGATGCCGACTGGCTGGAGCACGCCGTTTTGCCCGCCGTCTTCGGGATCACAGACACCCGCTCCGATGAGCGGATCACCTTCGAGGCCGTCACCGATATCATCGAGGGTTTGGCTCCTCTGTTCCCGCATCCCAACAGGGTTAGCCTCTATGGCTACCCGGTAACGGACGAAGACTTCTTCGCCGAGGTAGATGCCGGCCGCTGCTTTCCACCGAAGAGTACCCGTTTTGAACCCAGGGTTCCTAGTGGGTTGGTGGTTTGGATGCCCGGGGAGTAGGAGGGGTTACCGATTCGTTGCTGGTTTCATTACCTGAACCTCTCAGTCTTTGTACCTGAGACTGATGGCTACGGCAGCGGCACTATCATCGTTTCGTTTGACTACGTATCGGGCGTTTCAAACTCCTGCAACGGCACGATAAACGTTGTGGACGGTGAGCCACAGAATTACTGCGGCGCACTGCGAAATCCCCATTACGAACACATCCGGCGTGTAGGCATTAACGCTGTTGGAAACAACGTACAGCTATGGAGTGGAAACGACGGCGGCTACCGCTGGCACTACAACCATAACATTCCCATTTTCCCTCCACTATCGTAGCTTTGTCCTTCCTCCCCAATTCGGGAGCCCGTAAGACCACCGAACTACTATGTTGCGCATCGCCTTTTCTGACATCGACGGAACCCTCCTTAATAAAAACCGTGAAGTTTCCGGCGCCCTGAAAAAAGAGGTGGCCAGGATCACGGATATGGGCATCCCCTTTATCTTGATTTCGTCAAGGATGCCGGCGGCGATGACGCACCTTCAGGACGACCTCAACATCACGGGCTTACCGCTCATCGCCTACAACGGCGGCTGGGTATTGGTGGACGGGCAGGCCATTCACTCCGAAGAAATACCCTTGCGGATCGTACGGACGGTGGATGAATTCCGGCGGGGAACCAGCCTCTCCGTCCAGCTTTTTCACGGGCATGAGTGGTACGTGGAAAGCATGGACTTTTATGCCAAACGCGAGCAGAACAATACGAAAGTGACGCCTGCTGTCCGGAAGATGAAGGAAACAACCAAAGACTGGGATACTCGCAACATCAGTGCCCATAAGGTGATGGTGATGGGGGAGCCAAAGGAACTGGATGCGCTCGTGGGTCAGTTGGAACAGCGCTTCGGGGCAGACCTCCATCTTTATCGCTCCAAGGATACTTACCTGGAAATTGCCAGTAAGCGCATTTCCAAACTGACGGGCATCGAGATGCTGCTGGCGCATTCCTATCCGGCACTGAGGCTGGCCGGGTGCATCGCCTTCGGGGACAACTTCAATGACGTTGAGATGCTCGAAGCAGTCGGCCGGGGCATCGCCGTAGCGAACGCCAAACCCGAGGTGCTGGCGGTAGCGGACCGGGTGGTGGCGACCAATAAGGAGGACGGCGTGGCGGAGGGCTTGAGGGAGGTGTTGTAGTTTGGTCGTTCGGTAGACTTGTGGACTGCCAAAGTGTCCCTGCACCAGTACCTTAGCTCATCACGAGGACTTTTCAGGCGCAGCCGCAGGTGCCATGTTCTTTTAAAGGGCAATGTGTGGACGTTTCCCTATCTGTTTTCGTTATACCTGAGTCAAAGTAGTTTTAGAATTTTTTACTTGCTATCGCGGCCCCTGACTTTGTTAAAAAGCCTCGCCGAAGCTAAGGCTTCGCCTACGTTTTTTGCCTTGTCAGGTACCCGGAAAGCTTCGTGCTGATTGTCCTGATCTACTTCGGCTTGGGTATAGAATAACAAGACCGCTTGCCGCCATGAAATTTCTCCTGACCCTGTTACTGTTTTTTATCGCTCTCCCCGGCCTGCGGGCGCAGGAGGTACTCACCGAAAATGCGCCCCGGGCAGAGAAGACTTTTCGGGGGTTGGGCCTTCACCTCATGCCCTTCAGCATCGTTACCCGCTACCCGCGCCTCCGGCTCGGCCTGCAGTATAAGCTGGAACGTTTCAGCTTTGTTGTCGACGGAGAATTTGGTAATGATGGCATCCGTAACCTCATCGCGCAGCCCGACCGTAACGATGACTATAAATTTGTGGGCATCCGTCCGGAAATCCGCTATTCATTGCCGACCGTACTTAAGGAATTTTACGTCGGCCTGGAAGTACCCTACACCCTTACCAGCCAGCAGTTTTCCGGAGGATACCAATCAGAACAGTTTGGCCCGGTAAGTGTGGACAATGCCCGGCAGCAGCGCAGCCGCGTATCGGTCATCCCGAAAGTCGGTGCGCAGTTTCTGGAAGGCGGCTGGTTCACCGTAGACTTTTACCTCGGTGCCGGCCTGGCCCTCGTGCAATGGGATTATCTGGACCGGGAGAACCTCCGCAGCGTTCCGGTCGGATTTTTCCCCGATGACTTCGCGCTCTTCAATGAAGACAAAGATGAAGGTAGCCGGCCGGTACTCGAACTGTCGGGCGGGTTTCGGTTTGGGATTTGGTTGGGGAGGTAGTAAGTTGGAGAATGAGTGAATGAGTGAATGAGTGAATGAGTGAATAGATAATAGGAGAGTATGTGAATATGCAGGAAGAAAATCTGGTAGATTAATTATTTTTAAAAGAAAAAGGTATAAATATACGGGAGGGTTAACTATGAAATCTAATAGTGTGAGTCCTGATAAGGTGGATAAATCAAACCGCCCAGGTAAAGGGGCGATGTTGCCAGACCGATCCGGACACTTAGCAACAGGAGGAGCTCATTATTGGTTCGAAGACTTGATTTACAACTCGATCCCCAAAGAACGAATCCTAAGTTTTGACCAAGCCCACAATATTCGTATTCTGGACAATGGCATTATTTACTTAAACCTCTATGAAGGGACTTTCAATGAACATTTACCTGAAAACCAGGCTAAACAGTTGGCGTTTAGGGATCATTTGGGGCTAATACGAGTTGAATTGATTGGCTGGGGTGGCGAAAAAAGAGAGGAGTCTACCCTTTTTGACTCGCTTCGAGCGTCCGGACCGACATATTTGAGCTGAGAACCATCACTTCGTTCGCTTCTCCGGCCAAATATGATCGGACCGACCGCCTCCGCTAAGGTCTGACGTTCTAAGCGAAGGAGGTCGGTTCCATAAAAAATCGCTCTAACCAGCTGAAAGCGAGGTTAGAGCGATTTTTTTGGATCCGGACTCTCGTAGCGAAAGTTCAGCACGATTCATATTCAGACTCTGGAAAGATGTGCTAGAGCTCACTACTTTCCATCCCCCGCATCCGATTCCTTGGCCACCTCACAGTTGCCTTCATTATATTCCCTCACTGCGTCGGCGATGTCGCTGACGTTGCGGCGGAACTCGCCGTTGGCAACCTTTTGGGAAAGCCCCGGGCAGTCAGCGAAGACCTTTGCGAAGGCTTTCTTCCAGTTCAGCCAGCGGGCGTTGGTGACGGACAGGGAGATCATGTCGTCGTCTTTGGGCTTGAGAAACTCGACTTCTATTTCGCTACCGTTCTGGTGGGAAGGGTAGTATTCAAGGTACTGCATCCGCGGGCCGTCGAGCATGACGCGCATGAAGTTTCTTCGACCCTTGAGGCTGCTGCCGTTATCGTTCCAGGTTTCGACGACGAAGTCAATTCCACCGAAGCCGAAGCCATCGACTTTATTTACGTCGATGGCGATTTCTTCTTCCTCGTCGTTGATGAAGCGGAAATTATTACGACCCTTGAAACTAACGTTTACGTTTTCGCGAATGATGACGCGACCGCTCTTCCGTGCTCCGTCGGTGATGTAGTAAGCACCGAGTGTATCGTATACGGGCTTTTCGGGCTCTGGAATGCCGTAGGTAGGGTTGCCGGGGCCTTTGGCCCGGGAAACATCGCGCAGGGCGAAGTGGCGGGTACCGTCAGGATAGCCAGCCAGGTCGGTTTTGAGCGCCTCGGCGTTTCGGCTGAGGATGCGGCTGCGGTTTTTGTTCCACTTCACATCAGCAATGAGCTGCTTGCTGAGGTCCACGGCCAGTGCGGGAGCTTCGAGCAGCATCTGGGCGGTAGCGAGATTGTAAGTGGCAGCGTGGTGGTAACGCTGGGTCTTTTTACTGCTGGCGGGGTAGGCTGCGGCCTGCTCTTTCCAGAAGGTGAGGTGTGGCTCCATAGCGGACATCAGGTGGGTCTTGGGCAAAGGAAGGTTAGAGTCGATGGTGTCCAGAATTTCCTTGGCGGCCGTAGCGTGCTCCAGCCAGAGGTCGGCGTTTTCTGCCTTCTTGCCCTTCGGGTATTCGAAGTAGAAGTATTCCTTTTTCTCCCGGTAATCGATCTGTGCCCGTAGGTTCGCATTCAGGGTGTTGAAGGCGGAATTCAGCTGCTTTTTTTTCAGGGCGGCGTAGAATTTGGTACGGTTGGCGTACCAGTCTTTGGACAGGGCGCTGCTGCTGGCGTGGGTCTTGGATTTTTCCGGATACCGGAGTACGGCGTCTTCGGCACCAACTATGGCTTCGTAGACGATGCCGCCGTCGGGGTCCAGTACCTCCATTACGATGGGAAAGGTATAGGTGCCTTCCATCCAGTAGGTGGTGTTTTTTACAACGGTACCATCCTTTTTTTTGTTCTCGGTGGTTTTGGAGCGGGATTTCATATCAGCTACGCGAAAGGCGTCAACGCTGTAAGAAACGAGCAGGTGACCACCCACCGCAAGGGAACGGAAGTTGCGGAGTTTAAGCCGGTTCTTCAGCCCTAGTTTGGTGTAGCCGGCCCGGCTGGCTACGCGGTAACGGTCAGAGACCCGGGTGGAAAAGGTGGTAAACTCCGCCGGTAATACCTCGGCGGGCATGACCTGGTGAGGAACGGCAAACCGAAGCTCGCCGATGCGTTGGGCAGAAAGGGAAAGGGTCAGGCACAGGAATGCCAGGAGTAGGGTAAATCTCATCGTGGAAATGTGTTGGTGAATAGAGGGGTTGAAAGAATGGTGCAACATCCTTTAATAACACTGTGGCTATCATCGGATAGGTCAAAGCTACGGAAAAATTCAATTGATTACAACTAAAAAGTGATATAATTTACTAGTGAAATCAAATAAGTTACATTTTTGATTGCTTATTCGCTCTTATAATCGTATTGGCTGTTCTACGTGACATGGCCACCCTGCTTGTCTTACTTCCCCTTGCACCTGCGCTCCGTCGCCCTGCATCCGCAACTTTTTACCTGGCCATTGAAATTTACCATCTGACTATCTGACTAACTGACTGTTTGACTATTATCTTCGCGCCCTCTTAAAGACACAATCGTATGATCGACCGCCAGGAAATCACCGAACTACTCAAATCACCCCCCGTCGGGGAGGAGGTAACCGTAATGGGCTGGGTCCACGCCTGGCGTGGTAATCGATTCATGGTCCTGAACGACGGCTCCGGAGCGGAGACCCTGCAGGTAGTCGTCAACGGAGAGGATTTTCCGGAAGAGACCATCCGCGCAATTGGCTTCCACGCCTGTGTGGGGGTAACCGGCGAGTTGATCGAGAGTCAGGGAGCAGGACAAGCAGTTGAAGTTATCGCCAAAGAGATCACGATCTACGGCGGTACCGACCTTAGCGAATACCCGCTACAGGCTAAGTCGCAGAGTATGGAATTTTTGCGGGAGAACGCCCAGTTTCGGATGCGGACGAACACCTTTGCCGCCGTCTTCCGCCTGCGGCACGCACTGGGCTACGCCGTCAACAAATATTTCCACGACCGCAACTTCTACTATCTCCATACGCCCATCGTGACGGGCAACGACGCCGAGGGCGCCGGGGAGATGTTCCGCGTCACTACCCTCGACCCCGCCTCGCCGCCCCGCGACGAAGACGGCAACGTCGATTACAGCCAGGACTTCTTCGGCAAGAGCACCCACCTGACCGTCTCCGGTCAGCTGCAAGCTGAGATTGGCGCCCTGGCCATGGGTAAGGTCTACACCTTCGGCCCCACCTTCCGCGCGGAGAACAGCCACACCAGCCGCCACCTGAGCGAGTTCTGGATGATTGAGCCCGAGATCGCCTTTGCAGACATCGACAACGATCAGGACCTGGCCGAGGACTTCCTGAAGTACCTCATTAACTACTGCCTGGACAACTACCGCGCTGATCTTGAGTTCCTCGACGCCCGCATCAAGCAGGCCGAGAAGAACATGAAGGCCGATCTGCGCCGCCCAATGGGCCTCATCGAAATGCTGGAGTTTACGGTGAAAGACGACTTTGCCCGCATCACCTACACCGAGGCCATCAACCTCATTCAGCGGAGTAAGCCCTACAAGAAGAAGAAATTTGAATTCCCGGTAGAGTGGGGCACTGACCTGCAGGCCGAGCACGAGCGCTGGCTGGTGGAGAAGCACTTCAAGAAGCCGGTCATCGTGCGCGATTACCCCAAAAGCTTCAAAGCCTTCTACATGCGCCTCAACGACGACAACGAAACCGTTGCCGCCATGGACATCCTTTTCCCTTACATCGGTGAGATGGTCGGCGGCTCCCAGCGCGAAGAGCGGGAAGACGTGCTCCGTGCCCGGATGAAGGAAATGGACGTCCACGAAGACGAACTCGCCTGGTACCTGCAGCTGCGCACCTTCGGTGGTTGTCCGCACGCCGGTTTCGGCCTGGGCTTTGAGCGGATGGTGATGTTCGTGACGGGAATGGGTAATATCCGGGATGTGATTCCTTTCCCACGAGCGCCGAAATCTGCCGATTTTTAGACGCAAGATTGCTTCGCAATTTTGCTTTTAGACGCCTTCGGCTTTTAGGCGAAAATGATCGCTGCGCTCCTTTTTCTTATAGACGCGCTTCGCGCTTTTAGACGAATAACGCGCTTCGCTTATTTTTCTTTTAGACGGCCTTCGGCCTTTTAGGGTGTCATCGGAATTTGCAGAATGGAAAATGTACCACCAAGGCTGATCATCGTTGCCGGAGCAAATGGCTCGGGTAAAACGACCTTTGCTGTTCCTTACACGGAGCAAATTGGGGTGCAATTCCTTAATGCAGATCAGTTTGCGAAGGCCTACGCTGATCGGGGAGAGGATAGCGCCATGATTAAAAGAGGGCGAGAGTTTTTTCGGCGACTTAATAATGCTTTGGATCGGGAGGAAGATGTGGTGATGGAAACGAAGCTTTCGGGAACATACACGAGTAAAGTAGCCCGAAAGGCTAATTCACGCGGATATATTGTTGAAGTGATTTATATGTTTCTCAACTCTGAGGACCAATGCGTAGAAAGAGTTGCCATCAGAAGAAGGAAAGGTGGGCATGATGTGCCTGAAGATGACATTCGTAGGAGGTTTAAGCGTAGTTTATTGAATTTCCGTTTCGACCTTTCTGATATCTCTGATGTTTGGTTTTTATATTATAATGGTGGTCAGTCTTACCAACTTGTTTCCTCGAAGGCGGAAGGCACAATCGTAGATGAGCATCTAAATGAACTGTTTAAAAAACTAGCTTCTGATGAGTAGAGCTGAGTCAGCCTTGCACGCGCAGGAAATCTTGCGAATAGCCAACGAAGCAGCGGCAAAAGCCCGTGCTGAAAACAAAGTACTGGGCATAGCCAGCCCCATCAGCATTAATGGGAAGCTATACTTTGAACTCCCTGATGGCACCATTACTGATCAAAAGCCAACCTAGCTCGTCGGACGAGCGGTACACTTCTATCCACTCGGCGGACGAGCCAAGCTAGCGCAAGGCTCGGCCGACGAGTTCAAACCAGACCCATGATAATCGGAACCCGCGGATCAAGACTCGCCCTCTGGCAAGCTCACTTTGTTCAGGCACAACTCAAGGAATTGGGCATTGCGTCTGAGCTGAAAATCATCAAGACACAGGGCGACAAGATTCAGCACCTGGGCTTCGACAAGCTCGAAGGCAAGGGATTCTTCACCAAGGAGATTGAAGATCACCTGCTGGCTGGCGACATTGACGTGGCCGTACACAGCCTCAAGGACATGCCAACCGAGCAGCCGGAAGGATTGACCCTGGCGGCCCTCAGCTACCGGGCGGACGTGCGCGACCTCATCCTGATCAACAAAGACAAAGCCGTGGAGGGCAAGCCCTTCAAACTGGCTGACGGGGCCACCATCGGCACCAGCTCCAACCGGCGCAAGGCGCAGCTGAAAAGCCTCCACCCCGGCTTGATTACCGTGGACATCCGTGGCCACGTCCCCACCCGACTGGAGAAAGCCCGCAGTGGCGAGCTCGACGCCGTCATGCTGGCCGCCGCTGGGCTGGAAAGACTGGAGCTTGACCTGTCTGACATGGTCGTCGTGCGTGCGCACCCGAAG
>Ga0115031_1001614_pt1 | contig 16707 bp, 15 predicted proteins | sample Maine_Asex4_meta_FD_87301 | JGI IMG/M metagenome (GOLD analysis project Ga0115031, IMG submission 87301) | Marine algal microbial communities from Maine, USA - Maine_Asex4_metaG | ecosystem: Host-associated > Algae > Red algae > Unclassified | place: Maine, USA | collected 2015-01-05
AAAACGGCAAATAAAAACATGGGAACGGGATGGTCCCCGAACCGGTATATCGGCACCTACCAATGCTTCTCAAACAGCTGCCCCACTTCGATGGGAACCGAACCGGCAGGTACGTGCTGGTATAGAAACGAAATCAATTTTCGATCCACCGGTGCCAAACGTGTCGCACTGCCATAGCGAAACAGCATTCTGTTTTCGTAAAAAATGCTCTTGGAGAAGTGTTTTGAATCTCCGCCAAGGCCCAGCGATTGGACAACTTCCTCAAGCACAAAATGGCTAAGACGCCTGCCCGAAAGCTTGTCTTCGGCGATCAAGACGATGGCTTTCTGGATTTCAAATTTATGGTTCCACTGAACAAAGAAGAAGCCTCGGTTGCCTTGGACGACTTCGAAATCATGTTGCGAGGCAATTTCCTCGAACGAATCGAGCTTGATGAAATACAGCTTGATCAATGCCTTGTCGTCATCGTCAGCCAAATGTTCCAGCTGCAGATTTTCCGGCATCGCACGGTTGATTTCTCGTACCGTCGCCGCAACGACAGGCGGATGACGATCTTGATCTCCGAACACCGAAAGCGTCGGCGGCTGTTCCCATCGCACCACTCGGCGACCACCGGTGACTTCGTATTCGGTCTTGGTCAAAACGTCGCCTACGAATAGTAGCGTGTCGCGGTCCTTGGCGACTTGCGCCATCCCCGTCGCCTGAAACGCGGGAGAAAATGTGGCCGCTGCCAACGACAGACACAAAATGACGCACGGAGCGAAGAGGGAAGATCGCATTAGCTTTGTCCCGCCATAGTGGTAGAATAAGAGGAGAATCAATCCCTATTATACCTTACGAATCTTTTGCCGATGTATTTTCGACTTGCCAAACGAATGTTGCTGGAAACCGACAAACGGCTGCTGTGGAAACTGGCATGGAACATGGGTGCCAAAGGGCTCTACAGCGTGCAAGCGCACAAACGCCGATTGAAGCAGGGAAAATTTTTTCCGCCATATCTTTACATTTCGATCATCAACAGCTGCAACCTGCGTTGCCAAGGTTGTTGGGTGGACGTGGCGGCGAAGCAACACAAGATCGAAGTCGATGCGATGAATCGCATGATTAACTCAGCCAAGAAAATGGGGAACTCGTTTTTCGGCATTCTCGGTGGCGAACCTTTCATGCACAAAGAACTCTTCGACGTCCTCGAAGCACATCCGGAAGCTTACTTCCAAGTCTTCACCAACGGACATTTCATCACGGACGAAGTCGCCAAACGTCTGCGTAAATGTGGAAACGTGACGGTGTTGATCAGCGTCGAAGGATCCGAGATCATCAGCGATCAGCGACGCGGAAAGACGGGCGTTTATTCGGCGACGATGGAGGGGCTGAAGAACTGTTTGAATAATAAGGTCATGACGGGCGTCTGCACCAGTCTCTGCCAAACCAACATCGACGATCTGCTGACTGAGCAATGGGTGGATCGACTGATCGAAATGGGAGTCCTCTACACATGGTTCCACGTCTTCCGTCCCGTGGGCCCGGATGCTTCACCTGATCTTGCACTCACACCCGAGCAACAACGCAAGGCGCGGCAGTTTGTGGTCGACATGCGATGCAAAAAACCGATCATCGTCATTGACGCATATTACGATGCCGATGGGAACGCGCTTTGTCCGGCCGCGACGGGATTCACACACCACATCAGCCCTTGGGGGGATATTGAACCGTGCCCGATTATTCAGTTCGCCAAGGAATCGATCCATGACCAGCGCCCGTTGGAGGACGTGTTTAACGAGTCCGACTATCTAAGGGACTTTCGAAAGACGGCGGCACAGCACACGCGCGGCTGTATCGTGTTGGAGCGACCGGATCTCATCGAATCGTTGGCCGATCGCCATGGCGCAACCGATTCGACAGCGCGAAAAACGGCGCTGGCCGAACTGCGAGCCGCTCAGCCGCATCCTTCGCAGTACGCGCCCGATGCGAAGCCAATTCCCGAACGAAGCTGGGCTTATCGTATCGCCAAAAAAATCGCCTACCATGATTACGGCGTGTACGATGAGCATTTTGAACCCAGTAATTGGATCGATCCGAAATCTGTCACGCCACCCAAACAAGACCTTGTCGAGCTTCAATAACAGTGTCACCTGCCTAGCGATACCCGCGTCTGGAGGATCTGCGGCGACTGTCCAACGGAGCTTTGCCACTGACCTCCCAGAAGAACCACGTTTGTAAATAAAAGTGTCGCGCGGATCTCGCTCGCCTTCATCTTTGAGATTTTGTACAATTGATTTGATTGGCATTATCGAGGTAAAACTCAACGTTGTTTTCTGCAGATTCTTAGATGGGTTAGAAGCATGGGACCAATATTTTTTATCGTGGTAGTACTGGTCATTGGAGGTTCCTTCTGGTATTCCCTAGTCCAGAGTAAAAAACGCACCGAAGCTTTTAAGCAACAGGCGAGTTCGATGGGGCTGCAATTTAATCGCGACGGCAGTGAAGTTCGGCAGCGCTTGATAGGCTTGAATCTCATGAACGTAGGTCGCGCGCAGCGTGCTAGGAATCTCATTTCCGGAGACTCTGGCGACGTTAAGATCTCAATCTTTGACTACAATTACACCACCGGCAACGGAAAGCAGAGTCGTACGCATCATCAAACGGTCGTGGCACTGGAGTCCGCTGGTATCCATGCCCCCGCTTTTTCAATGCGGCAACAGAATGCTTTTCTGGACAAGATCGGGAAATTCTTTGGTGGTCAAGACATCGACTTCGAATCACACCCTACCTTCTCTAAAATGTTTGTGCTTAAAGGACCCGAAGAAAAGATCATTCGAAATTTTTTCACGCCCGAACTTTTGACCTTCTTCGAAACCAAAGTTGGTCACAGCATCGAAGGTGCTAACGGTCAGATGATTCTCTATAAGAACGGATCTCGAACAGACCCCGAAAAGGTCAAAGATCTGCTTGCCTCAGCTTATGAAGTCTATGGGCACATTGTCGATAGTTAATGCACCAAAACGCACGGCGAGCCGCAAGACGCCAGCCGTTGGTGTCGCTGCATCGCTGTGAACGATTTATTTCCCTGTTTTAATGAGCCGTTTTGGCGTTAGGGGATTTTTGATTAAGTGAGCCGTTTTGGCGTTAGCCTCGGTTTCGTCATCGCAAAACCGGGGCTATCGCCCAAACGGCTCATACTTACTTGCGTTTTTCAAACGAAAATATTTTCACGGCGTTGGTATCGCTGCCTGTTAACGACCGTCATCTTACCGGCGGCTAACGCCTTGCCGCTCATTTCATCAGCCCAATTGAGGCCACATGCCGGACTCTAGCCAAAAAATTGCAGCGATCACATTATCGGGAAAGACTATCTATGATCCGCTCGATCAATCGCCCGAGTTAGTACTTACCAACAGAGAACTTGAGCAAAACCTGCGAACGAAGCTGTCTGGCCTGTTGCTTGATCAACCGATTCGCACACGTTCCAAGGTGGTCAAATCAGCAATTGCCAGATCCTTGGGGTATCCCGTGCCAAGGAGTTTTCTCAAATCAAAGCCGCGCTTTCCCGGCCAAGACTTTGACGTCTACGTTCAAAAGTCTGATAACCTACAGATCTGGAACGAAGAACTCTCGCCGGCGCGGCGTTATGTCTTGGTGCGCGTCAACGATGAGAATAAAGTCGAAACGGTGAAGGTGATCACGGGCACTCAATTGGCCAAATTCGATACCACCGGCACACTGACCTCCAAGTATCAGGCCACCGCGATCGACAATGTCAATCAATCTCGTCTGGTTTCGAAAATGGATACTCCCGATTTAGCGGCCGCGCTGGCAGATCCAAAAACGGACTTTGATCGTCAGTTGATTCCGATCGAAAAAGTCTATGAGCAACTGTTACCTTTGATGGGCCAAACGATTCCCAACCCCGGCAACGACCAAGAGCGTGTACGCGGTTGGGAACTTCACAAAATGATCAGTGATACGTTGGGCATTAATACTCCCATCGACGATGGGCAGATCCCAGATGTCACCGAGCAATTACTGGAGATCAAACTGCAAACCAGTCCCACCGTCGATCTTGGCCTGATTTCTCCGGGAAGTGCGGACGCCGTCACTGTAGAGGGGCAGACATTTCGATATGCCGACATTCGTTACGCGGTGGTTTACGGAACCGTCGTCGAGGACAAAGTTCGGCTGGATCATTTGGTGCTGACCAACGGATCGGACTTTTTCTGTTACTTCAAATCGCTCCAGGGCAATGTCGTCAACAAGAAGAATCAGATTCGATTGCCAGCCGGATTCTTTGATGAAGCACCGCCGGCGAAGTGATTCACGTTGGTAGTGGACCCATTCCGGGCTGATGAAGTGAGCGGCAAGGCGCTAGCCGCCGGTAAGATGACGATCGTTAACAGGCTGCGATACCGGCGGCTAGCGCCTTGCCGCTCACAATATGATCTAATTCATCAGACCAGCCTCGTCCTCTCCCCAAAGACCTAAGTCACGTGCGCTACTTTCCAAGCATCAATTGCTTAACCAGCTTGTTCAAGCTTCCATCATCTTCGCCGCCGGCGGTCAAATTCTTGGTTTGTTTGACGACTCGCTGGGCCAGTTCATCCTCCAAATCCGGCAATGGAAAGTCAGCTACGTATTGAGTCATAAATCTCCGGCGTCCGGCATACAGTTTGTTGCAGAAAACGAAATCATAATATTGGGTTGCGATCTCTGAGTTGGCAATCGCCAGAATCAAAAACAGCCAGTCGTCTTCAAAACCTTCGCGCAGTGTCAACCAATAGCAATCGCCATTGACGAGTGCTCCGCTGTCGTCCAAGAAAAAATTTGGATGTTCGGAAATATCAGGCCAGACAATCTTGGGTCGCCGCCACGCGCTCGGTTGCTGCGCGACCCAAATCTCAAACCATTGCCGACCTGCGTCGATCAAGTATTTTCGCGCCGATAACTGGACCTTGTTGGATCGGAGATGCGCTGCCGCGATCGGGTAATCAATCAGATCGACCACCGTGCGTTTTGGTGCTGCTAAGTCGTAAGGGTACAGCACGCGTTTTTTTGGCTTCTGACAACTCCAGCGCTCTGCCACATGATGCGTTAGCAGCGGCTGAAGCAACTCCATCCCCTCAGGCCAAGCGTCGCCGATAAAAACTTTATCGGCCGTTGTCTTAATACCAACCTTGATCTCCGCGACGTCCGAAAAACGATAACGCTGACGTTTCTTAATACGCTTGAGCCAGCGCTGCGAATGAGCATTAGTCAGCTGCCACACATCGTCGCCGGCGAGAAAGCCGCGCTCGAGTTCGTAGTTTCCTTGTTGGGTTGTCACGGCTCCCGTTTGAGTCGTTTGTTCAATCAAGTCCAACAGACATTCTGAGCCAACGGCCTCGGAATCATTGCGGTAGATTCTGCAAAATTCTGTTCGCTCGCGCTTCCCTGTGTTAGAGTCCGCTTCTAATTTGTTGCCGGTAAAAATGACTGGAAGCACCGCCGCTTCGAACAGCCGACTATCGCCAAGATCAAAAATCTGATTCAGCTGTAAATGCTCCCGCAGCATTTTCCTCATCGACGCGCCGGCTTTGACCGTCAGGAAGCGGTTGGACGTCAACAGCCCAACCGCCGCCTCAGGGGCGAGGCACCGCAGGATTGCCGCAGTGAAGACCTGGTACAGATCGACTCGACCCTTCAACCCGAACTGCTTCGCCAATCGCTGCGCCCGCGCTCCGCCCATGACCTGAGTTCGTACATAGGGCGGGTTGGAGATGATGCAATCGTAGCCTTCGAGTTGCTCAAACGTTTCCAAAAAATTGGCCACTAGGATTTCTGACCGCCCAACATTTAGTTCGGCGATGCGTACACGCGCCAGTTCAACCGCAGCCGGATCTTGATCGAATCCGCCGACGATGATCTGTTGCGAAGAGACGCCCGCTTCACTCAAAGCGCGGGTCAGAGCCACCAAAAGTTCTCCGTCACCGCAGGCGGGATCGAGAACGCGAATCGTCCGATTGGCTAAATAAGATTCCGGCAAGGCAGCCACGGTTCGCCGCGCAAGGAAGTCAGCCAGCGTCGACGGCGTGTAGTGAACTCCGTGCCGTTTCTTGTCGCTGAGGGTTGCGATAGATGGCCTCCTTTGCCATAACGATTATGCGGTGATTACTCGAAATCGTCCAATTGATCGAGCAGTTGGTCTAAATCATCCTTCGGTTCGTCAGCCGTCGCGACGGCGTGACGGCGCTCCAGGCCCTGCATTCCAACCGCGTCGCGACCCGCGGCCAGCAATTGTTCATCACGTTCCATCGCCGCAATTTCGTCGGCCGTTTTGCCTTCTGCGGGCGCACCGAACAGCTGCGACAGGTCAATCTTCATGCTCGCGTTGCCCTCGGCTGATCCGGCAATCGCGGGCGTCTTATGCTGAGGGAACATGATCGCGTTCTCCGGACAGACGCGGCTGCAAGCCGGACATCCTTTGCGGCAGTTGTCAGGTTGTTCGACCAGAATCGTATCGATTCGATCAACGCCGTAGACACCAAACAAACAGAAGTCGATGCATTCCATGCAGTTGGTGCAGCGGCTGTAATCGATCACCGGATACCAGCGCCGGCCTTCGCTGTTTTCGATTCGGTTGACGGTCGCCGGTTCAATTCCCGTGCCGTCTTTGGTGATCGCAGTGTCATTGGTGGGCGATTCAAACCGCTGCTGCGCGCTGTTAGAGACGAGGCCGCCGCCAACAACATCGCCCAGAGAAACGACTTGTACCAAATTCTCTTGCTGAATCCGTTTCACTTCTTTGATAAAATCGTCGGCGCGGGTGGAAGCTTTGAAATCTAAACAGTAAATTTTCCGGTTGGGGATCTCTCGTTTGCTGACGACGGTTGCCTTTGTTTCGGACTCGTCGGCGTCTTCTTCTGGTTGATCCTCATCCTCTTCATCGTCGTCATTCTCTAAGAGGACTTTCCCGACGTGTCCTGAAATGTCGTTGCGGTCCATCACCCAATGAGCCGCCCGTTCGAACAACCACGAACAGACAATCATGTTGCCATTGATCGACTTGAGCGCCAACATGCCGGTGCCGTCAGCTTTGATGTCGTAGAGGTTGGGGACGACGGTGACATCGATGCCGTTTTCAAACAACAATCCCGCCACGATATCCTCTTCGAGCTTGCGCTTGACGGGATTCTTGCTAGGTCCTTGCGAGACGACGACGGAGATGCGTTTAGCCATAAAGCCACAAAGTGTGCGGGTTGCGTGTAGTGGTTGTGAGCATTGATTTTAGCATAGGCCGAGTTAAAAGTCGTCTCATTCGTTCATCTGGCCTTTGATTGTGCGTTGGGTTTTTTCCCAAACGCCCACCAATAATTGTAAATAGCCTTCGACATCTAACGGCTGCGTGTCGTCGGTCAGCGACAGATCGTCCATCTCGAACAGCCACCCCGCATCATATTTGTCGACGTTAATTGCCGAAGGGTCTTCCATCAGATTTTCGTTGAACTGAACCAGAGAGCCGGACATGGCCGAGTATAAGCTGCTTTCGGCTTTCTTGCTTTCGATGGCACCAATTTCCTGACCGGCAGTAATATTACAAGGTGCGTCAATCGCCCAGTCCAAGAAATAAACGTCCTGCAACAACCGGACGGCATACGCCGAAAATCCAAAGCGTTCGGTGCCGCTGGATTGGCGTTGTGACCACATGTGGTTGCGATGGTAGTTGCGATCGACGGGAAAAACGGCCTCGAATTCTCCCATCATAAACGTGCGATGCTGCATGGCTAAAATTCTACGTGTATCTCACGCCTTGATTTTCGGCTTCAAAGAAAACAGGCAACAAGGCATCAGCGTGTAGAAAACCCTTGCGTGTCAATTCCACTCGCGAATCGTCAAAGGTCAACATGCCTTCATCGGCATGGCCTTGGAATTCGTCGGCCCATTGCTTGGTGATGTCGACGTCGAATCGGTTACGGAAGTAATCCACTTCCAGATACCCACGTTTCAATTGCAGAATCATCTCGCGAATCAGCAACTGGCGATCCGTTGGAGTGAACGCTCGGCCCAGCGGAAGACGGCCGTGTTCCATCAAATCCTCTTTGTACTTCGCCATGTCGGCTTTGTTCTGGTAGTGAATGCCAGAAATGTGTCCGAAACTCGCGATGCCGGTCGCCAATAGGTCGGATCCCTGCCACAGATTGTCTCGATAGCTGAAATTGACTTTGTCGTTGTCTTTGACCACGGTGTAAGCGCTGCTGATTTTATATCCGGCGGCTAAAAACTCATCGAACGCATAATTCAGCCACTCGCGTTTGGTTGGCCAATCGGCGACGGGAGTTTCGATTTTTTCGCCCAAGATATCTTTAGAATAAACCGTGTTGAAGGGCAGTTCCATCTGGTAGATCGTCACGCTCTCAGGAGAAAGCTTGATCGCTTCGGCGATGTTGTACTTCCAATTATCCCACGTTTCGCCCACCATGCCGGAGATGAGATCAATGTTCACGTTGTCAAAATCGGCCGCTTGAATCCAGTCCCACGCTTTATAGACTTCCTTGGAAAGGTGGGCTCGACCGTTTTCCTCAAGCACCGAATCGGTGAAGTTTTCGATCCCCAAGCTCAGCCGCGTCACGCCCAACTCTTTGAGCGTTTTTATTTTGTTCTCTTGCAGTGTTCCCGGCTCACACTCGAAGGTAACTTCTTCGGCTTGATCCCAGTTGATGTTCTTTCGCAAGCGATCAACCAGTGAGGTCAACTGACGTGAACTGAGGAAGGAGGGCGTGCCTCCGCCGAAGTAGACGAAACGAAACGGGCGGTCGCCCATCACCGGCTGCTGGCTGACCAGTTCGATTTCCTTGCACAACGCCGCGACGTAAGATTCGATCTCTTTGGCGTTCTGATCGGTGAAGACTTTGAAATAGCAAAATTTGCATCGTTTCCGGCAGAACGGAATGTGCAAATATAGACCCAGCGGCGTGTCAGCGACCGGCGGTTTCTCAAGCACGGACGTCACGGCGTCCAACTGTTCAGACTTCCATTGTGAAAACGGCGGGTAGTTAGAGATGAAGTAACTGCCGACTTCTGTTTTTTTTAATTCAGCCATAAGTCAATTTTGTGAGGGTACTCGATTCGTATGCAGACTGCGGTCCCGCCCTTAAGATCATTCTTCCAAACTGAAACAATAGACCACGCCTTCATCAGTCGCAATGATGATTCGCTCTTGAGCGTACGCCGGCGACCCAACGAAACTTCCGTTGAACTGCTTTTCCCACAGCTTTTTCCCAGAGCTTAAGTCAATCACGTACATTCGCCCATCGGTGGACGCCGCGACGACGCGATTGCCGATGATAATGGGCGATGCGTCGATTTTATTTTTAAGTGTAATGGTCCAGTTCTCTTCTCCATTAACCGGATTGAGCGAGTAAAGTTTCCGGTTTCTTCCGCCAAAAACGACGTGCCCATCAGTCACCGCGGCAGAACTTCGTATCGACGTGCCGCCTTTGGGATCAGGGCGTTTCCAGCGGATGTCAACTTTTTTCCAATCCACGGCAAAGAAATCAGCCTTTTCGGTTCCAAAGAACACAACGTCACCCATCGCTGAGGGTGTCGCGATCGTCGGAGATTCGATTTCAACCGAGCCCAGTTCCTTTCCATCGGCGGCGCTGATCACATGCAACAGGCTATCGCAACCTGCCAAGAAAACTTTGTCACCAGCCAGCGTGATCGAGCTTTGGATTTGGTCGTTGATCTCGTGTTCCCAAACCAGTTTCCCGGTGTCCTTGGAGAGTGCATAGAGTTTGGCGTTTTGTGAACCGAAGAGAATTTTGTCCTGGTAGATGTTGGCTGACGAATTGATTTCGACTTCGGTTTCGAATTTCCAGACTTCTTTGCCCGTACTGTCCACACAACGAAAAACGCCCAGCATGTCACCAAGAAATAAGTTGCCCGACTCATAGACGGGCGTTGTGATGAATCCGTCTGAAGAATCGAACTCCCACTTCTTTCGACCATCGGTGAGACTGAGCGCGTAAAGTTTACCTTTGACGTCGTTGGTGATCCCGGCGATGAAAACCGTTTGCTCAGCAATTGCGGCACTGGATTCAAACCCGCCATCGGGCAGCTTGAAATCCCATTCCTGTTTGAGCGATTTGAATTCAGGCCCCGCCGCATATCCTGACGACTGGGCATCGCCGCGAAACGATCTCCAGGCGTGGGTTGGGGCAACAGTTTGAGTTTCCGTTTGCGCGCTTTCAGGGAAATCCGTTTGCGCTTCGGCGACGCCAGGGGCGTAGGTGAGTAAGCTGAAAATGATGACGATGAGGGTACGCATCGGATTGATCTTGGTTCGGCTATTAAAAAGCGTTTTCATAAATCGAAAGCAACGCAGGAGCATCCACACTGACAGGATTAAAAGTCCCCGTCCATTGTACGGCCGCCGCATCGGAGAGCGTTGATAATTTTTCATCTTGAACGCCCAAGTCCCGCAGCCGTAATTTGAGTCCACCTTCGTCGCAGAACCGGGCCAGCATCTCAGCCAATTCATCACTGCCGCCGGTCTCTCCGATCTCTTTCATTAGCATCTGGTAGTCGGGTTCGCATTTCACCGCGTTGTATCGCACCACATGCGGCAACATCACACCGACGGCTTGTCCGTGGGCGATGCCGTATTCGGCGGTCAGTGGGTTGGCCAACGCGTGGGCCGCGCCCAACATCGAATTTTCAATCGCGATGCCGGATTGAGCTGCTCCCAATTGCATTTTTGATCGCGCCTTGACGCTGTCAGGATGGGTCAGAACTTTGCTGAAGTTCATCGCCAAAGCCTTCCAAGCCTTGCAGGAAAATTCAACCGATATTTCGTTGCGTTTGGTCGTGACGCACGTTTCGACGGCGTGAGAAATTGCGTCGACCCCCGTTAGCACTGTCACCGAGTGCGGCTGAGTCAGCGTTAGCAAGGGATCTAAGATCGCGATTTTAGCGGCGGCCCGTTTGTCACCGCAGGCCATCTTGATGTGTGTGTCTTTGTCGGAAATGAGCGCGAAAGATTGCATTTCGCTGCCAGTGCCGGCGGTGGTTGGAATCGCGATCAGCGGCAGCATCGGGCCGGTTGCTTTTCCGACGCCCCAGTAATCTTGCATCTTGCCGCCGCAGGAAAGCAAGAAATTGATTCCCTTGGCACAGTCCATCGAACTGCCGCCCCCCAGTCCGATCAAAAGGTCTGGCTGAAATTCCGTCGCCACCGAGAGGCCTTGATCAACGTTGGCGGTGGTTGGGTTTTCTCGAGCTCCGTCGAAAACGTGAACTTCAATGTTAAATTTCTTCAGCGATTGAAGCGCTGTTTCGACATGTCCGGCTGCGACGATGCCCGGATCGGTAACCAGGAGTGCTTTCTTGCATCCCAAGGAGCGCGTGAGCTTTCCCAGCTGCGCAATCGCACCTTCGCCACGCACCATTTGGGTGCGATCAGTTGTTGAAGTTGGTGGCATGAAGGGCAGTCCTGAGCAATAAGTGGGGGGCTGAGTCGCTAGTACGGAGTAGTCGGTACTGAGTACTGATTACACTCGTACTCATATCCAAACGTGCGCTAAACCAACGCTGCCATTTTCTGTTCGGTTACTTGATAGGCACGTGAACGGAAAAGGAAGTCGATGATGTTGCCTTCATGAGGCTGCAGCCAATTTAAACGGTTGGTAGGAATTGGGCCGATGTTCAAACGGTCGATCGTGATCGCATCGGACAGTTGATCAATCCAAGCTTGATCTTCAGTGATCGCGGATCCGACCAACGTCGGGCCTGCGGCCTTGAGCATTTTTTCTTGCGGGCATTTGACCACTGTGGCAAACGGGAACATGAATTCCTTACTGGCGATCGCACACTCGGGGTTCTCCGCGTGCGCGACAACCGGTCGCAGATAAGAGCAACGCTCTTTCTCCACCAATCGGTCACCAAATTTCGCGGTGCAATCGGTGACGCCGTCGGCTTCTAGGTCGGCCTTGACCATGTTCCAGACCGCTTCGCCCATACCGGTGGCCGTAAAAGCAGCCAGTCCCGCGTTCTCATCTTCAGGGCCAAGAGCCTCGACGGGGCCAATTTTTTCTGCGATCGCCTGAGCAATTTCCAGCGTATGGCGGGAAGCGTAAATTGCTGAAGTGTTGATACAACTGCGACCGCCGTTGATGTAAACGCTTTCGACCATCATGTCGATGTACTTTTCCCAATCGTCAACGCAGTCGTCGCCCAAAAATATTTTTGAGAAACCGGGGCCGTGGACTTGAACGCGCGGATTGCCGGAAAATTGATCGACGGTTTTCTGCGAACCGAAGATCATGCTACGCGGGCAGGAATCCATCAACGCCGATCCTACATCGTGTCCACCGGGGTATAACGAAATCGCTTCGGGCGGAATGCCGGCTTGTTTATATGCTGATGCGACGCGGTAAGCGGTCCAAGGTTCTTGGGATCCGGGTTTTAGCACCAGCCCCATCTGCAGCGGGATCGCTGGCAACCACAAGGTATGCACGCCCGGCGAATTGGATGGGAGCACCGCACCGAGCACCGGCGTTTGGGCTTGGTAGCTGACCATCACGCCGCGCGATTCGACGCCGTAGCCACGTGTCAGGATGTCCAAATCCAGCCCGCGCGTGAGGCATTGAAGAATCTCTTCCATGTTCCGCATCACGAAGCTGTTCTTCTTCATGTTGCTGCGGCACATGTGCATCGGCAATCCGGTCGATGCCGATTGGTGATCTACAAATTCGTCAGCGGTTTGCGTTCCATCACCCAAGGGCAACGTTTCGTTCTCAAACAGGTCAGCAGCAACGCCGATTTTTTTGATCAGGTCATCGCATGAGAACTGGCGGAGAGCATCGCGCGCCTTTTGGGCGGTGCGCATGTCACGTGTGACCAGTCCACCGTTGGCGGAATGGACATTGGCGATCGTTTCACCGGTGTTGAAGTGAACGACTTCGGTCGTTTCGAGTGACTCGTAGGGTTTGCCCCAGCGAATGACGGGAATTTCTAACACGCAGTTTCTCCAATTTGATTTGTGATTGGTCGTTAGTTCTGTAAGGGGGAAGAACGTTGATGGTTTCCCAGTCGGCTCCAGCGGCGGATCGCACTTTCGCAAAGTGAAAGGCTACTTTAGTACACGCCTACGGTCGTTGAAGACGCGATTTCGTGGAAAGGTCTTACGCCGCTGACGCCATCCCAAGGAAATGTTTCAAAGGGCGCTTCTCGTTCGCCTTCGTCACGCTCCAAAAATCCTGGAACGAAGAATTCAGGTGTTAAGGTGGTCAATTTTACACGTCCGGTTTCGCCAAACCCGACGACCGAATTATGATCGTCAAAACTGACGACTTCGGTCACCGCCCGCGGTTGGGGCGCGTAGTATGAAATCTTATATTTATCGGCCGCGGTGACGGGCTTACTACATGCCAGTCCCATCAACGTATTACCATAAGTTGGCGTCATGAAAATTCCACTTTCTTCGGCCGGACCGCCGAATAATTCTTCCACGCAGAACCGCGTCCATTGGGGCGTAAATTCGGTGCCACCAGAAAAAATTCCTGTGATGCCCGTTTCGGCCAGCGTCATCCCGCGCTCTTCCAAACCCTCGCACAAAGACTCGATCAGCTTCGGCGTGGCGAACATGCACTTGATGTTGTGGTCGGCGGTAAGAATCGTGATCGCCTGATCGATACAGTGCTTTTTGTATTCGTTCAGATGTTCCATCCAACCTTTTTTAATCAGTTTTACAACCCAACGAGGATCGAGATCGATGCAGAAACTGATCCCGCCACGAAACTGAGCCAGATGTTCAACGGCCAAACGTAGACGGCGAGGCCCCGAGGGACCCAGCATTAACCAGTTGCCACCACGCGGAAAATATTCATCGGGCAACGTTGCGGAAAAGATCTCGTAATCGTCACGAAAGTCATTGACGACGACGCGACTTTTAGGCACCCCGGTCGTGCCACCGGTTTCGAATACGTAGGTCGGTTGATCCTGCATGTCCTTCATCTTCCAACGTTCCACAGGACCGCCGCGTAGCCAGTCATCTTCAAACAGCGGAAACTTTTTCAAATCGTCGTAGCATTTGATTTCGATCAACGGATCGAAGTTGAAGCTGGCCTTCTTCTCCAACCAAAATGGGCAGCCTGTCGATTCGTGAAAATGACGCTGCACCATTTCGTAAGCGTGTTTGTCCAAGCGATCTTTGGCGGCCGTAACCGCGGAATCCAAATCTGCGTTTGTCGTTGACATTTGTGTTGGTGACTAAATAGAGTGGAAATGGACGAATGAGTTATTAGAACCCAAAGTCGCCGCAAACGTTTCGGCGTCGATTGTTAAGGGCTGAATTCGCCCGGAAACGTTACTGCAAGGCGGAACCAAACGCGCTGGAAATTCAGAACAACATTGTCGTAACTTCAGAGTTATTCCGCCAGCGGAGGTGTCAATTGGATTGTAATTCCAATGAACCGCCAGTTGAAACGTATTGTAACGACAACGACAGATGGGATAGACATCCAACATGTCAGGCTGACAGTTTTTCGCAAGACAAACGGGAAACCGATCCCGTTTTTGCGATTCAACTATCGCGCCGGACGCCACTTGGGCTGGCGATTGGGTCGGGAGGATTGGCGTCGGCTTAGTCGCTTGTCTGTGGAAATCTCTGAGCGACCCCAATTTAGATTGTCGCGCGAGTCTTCATTTCGGCTGCGACTACGGGTCGTTTGAGATTTATACCAGCCCTGAAAGTCGTCCTGATCCAATTGAGTGAACTCGGAATCATAGTCGCCGCTCTGCTGAGCCATCGAAAGGTCGCTGGGCGGATCGATGATGATGTCGGACGTTGTTTCCATCACCCGTTCGTCGGCGGTCTCAAATCGAACGTAGACGGTTAGCCGTTTGTTGGTCGGGATAACTTGGTCCCATTTTAAGTCCAACAGGATGCCACGATTTTCGAATTCGTCTTCCGCGAAAAACAGCAATGCTTCTTCTTTAAGAAACGTCCATTGGCCGATTTGACGTTCGCCTTGATCGGCAGCAGGGTCAATCAAACTGATCGTGAGATTTCCCGCTTCATCGACGATCGAACCGTCGGCCGCTTTGGGCTGTAAGAGAATTTCGATGCCGTCATCGCCGGGCCGGCCATCGGTGTTTTTTCCTTGGCTGACTGATTTGTTGATTACGACTTCGGTGATTGGCGATGATAGGTCGATTTTTATTTCATGACCGATCTCGTGCGTGTCCTCAAGTTCCAAATCGAACCGGCTTTGATCGTCATCCAAATTCGCGTCGGGGACCGGCAAGTCTTCTGTCTGTGATGGGTTCGAATTTACTTCCGATGACTCCATGTTCTCCACGGGCGATGGGTAGTAGCTGTCCTGTGAATTGGGTGCGTTGAAATCAGATGGCGACGCCAGCGTTGGTGTCTGCCCGTACTGCGGCGATGAATAATAAGTTTCGCCTTGAACGGGATACCCTTGAACGGGATACCCTTGAACGGGATGCCCTCCGGATTGATCATAATAAATGATTTCCGGCATCGTGTTGTTGATACCGACTGAACTTTGCACGCCAGACCCGTAGATCATAGGTTGCGGTACAGTTTGCATAATAGGTTGTGAATCAGCGACGATAACGCCCGATGAAGCCGTGGGTATCGCACCGGCGATGGTTGGCGTCGATGTGGTTCCAGAATTCGAAAGCAGCGCGTAATATTTATCTTCGAGATCCAAATATTCCGCGCGCAGCAGCGCCGTTTCACGCCGACACTTCAGACTGGAATTGCATCCGATCGAAGGCAGCATGACGCTGATCGCAGTTATGAAAAGAAAAAGCCGCATGGGAATCGCTCAATAAAAACCTGTGGACGGTTTCTCTTTAGCGGAATCGCCAGCGGCGTCGCAATGTCAGTTATGCAATGTTCGGCAAACGAAGGCCCAGTGACAGCACTTTTTTGCGCGAAGTTCTGCAAAATGTTTGGCGTACCGGCCTATTCGCCAGCGGATGTTTCGCCGACCTTAGAGACCACTTGGTCGATCAAGTTATATGCCAACGCTTCTTCGGCGGTCATGAAGTTATCCCGATCGGTGCCATCTTCGATTTCTTGCAAGGTTTTGCCAGTATGATGCATCAGCAGGTTATTCAAACGAGTCTTCACACGTCGCAATTCGGCGCGATGGATCATGATCTCCTCCGCCGTCCCTTGCATTCCGGCCAGCGGTTGGTGAATCATCACGCTAGCATTTGGCAGCGCGTATCGTTTACCTTTGGCTCCGGCGGTCAGCAACATTGCACCCATCGAAGCGGCTTGCCCCATGCAATAGGTTGCCACATCGCAGCTGAGAAACTGCATCGTGTCGTAGATCGCCAGACCGGCCGTGACGCTGCCGCCGGGGCTGTTGATGTACAGGTGAATGTCCTTCTTGGGATCTTCTGACTGTAAAAACAGTAATTGGGCGACCAGCGAATTCGCTAAATCGGCGGTGACCTGCGTGCCTAAGAAAATGATGCGATCTTTTAACAGGCGGCTGTAAATGTCATAGACGCGTTCGTCGCGTCCGGTGTTGTCGACTACGTAAGGAACGTATGCCATAGTTTGCTCCGTGTGGTTTTAGTTCAGCAGTCAATTTAACCGCCGAATAAGTTGGGTCTGATGTTTTGTTATTGAGGACTGTTTATCTTTGAGACGTCTTCACGATGGCTTAATCATCGTCATCATCGTCGGCTTCTTGGCGA
>Ga0115031_1001618_pt1 | contig 16696 bp, 20 predicted proteins | sample Maine_Asex4_meta_FD_87301 | JGI IMG/M metagenome (GOLD analysis project Ga0115031, IMG submission 87301) | Marine algal microbial communities from Maine, USA - Maine_Asex4_metaG | ecosystem: Host-associated > Algae > Red algae > Unclassified | place: Maine, USA | collected 2015-01-05
GGGCGTGGCGGCCGCGCGGGGGTGGGCCCAACGGCGGTGCGTGGGGGGCGCGCCGCGTCGCGTCGGGGCTCGCCCCGGACGCGCACCGCGGGGGAGGCGGCGAGGCAAGACACGAGGACCGGGGCGGCGAGTGGCAAACCACAGGGAAGAACCGCGCGCGCACGGAGCGGCGCGATGCGGCTCTGGGGGCGGTCCCGCGCGGCGCGCGTACGTGCGCGCATCGGTCGCCCGCGCACGCTGCTGGCCGCGGGGGCTTCCAAGAAAACAAAAGAGGAACAAGGGGCCTGTCCCATGGCCTCTGCGGGCTCCTCTCTGCTGCGGTACCCCGGCGAGCGGTGGGTTTCTTCAACGCAAGCAGGGGTAAGCAAAGGCTGCCATGCCCGAGCGTCCCGTTGGTGACTGATCACCGGGGCGCTTACCGCCCCTTTGTCCCTCTGTCCTGGGTTGTGTTACCCTTCACCGTCCCCTGCGGGGCTGGTGCCGCATTGTGAGGAAGAGTGCGAGAGGGTCCCAAAGGGAACAAAGGGGTTTAACCCCTCGTCTTGGTTACCTTTGTCCTCAGGCGGGGTAGAGCAGCTTGCTGGTCTCGTATGGTGGTTTTCTGGAAAATGGCCAGCCTGCGGGGGTGATGGTTTCCCCATACCATGGAGTGTCATCTCCCCCCCCCCTCCCTGGGCGTCAAAATCGATGGTGTCGAGTGAGAGCAAGAAGCGAACACGTCCGACCCGTGACCACAATGCGTGCCTCTCGCGTCGACAGCGGTAATTTGACAACGAGTGCGTGGCCCAGTCCCACAGGACGGGCTCTCTGATGGTCCTGCGGAAACCCACTTGGGCCCCCTGATGGTGCTTCTGAATTGGGTGGGCAAACCCATGCCTCCGAGAATTGCTAAGGGCATGGTTTTTAATAGCACCCCCGCGTGCTGGCGCTCTGAGGGGGTATAGTTCTTAGTGCGACTTGTCGCATGCCTGTGGAGCTGAAATGGGTGGGCAAACCCATCTCCCACGATCCACCTCTGTCAGCTCCCTGTCAGGGTAGCGGATCACGTGCAAGCACCCCATTGGTCAGGCATTGGCCAGATCAACGACTTGGCTGGTGGCAATGTGGACTGGCGCAGCAGGGCCAACAACAGTTGCTGTCTGGCGGGGCTTGTGCCCCGTCTCGACACCAAGTGGGGCGGAGCTGAAATCCGTGAGGCTGTGTCGTTTGGCGTCGGGGCGCAGCCGAATGCCTCTTGGCCGAGCCGATTCGCGTCGTCGATGCAGCTGGCGTGGCCAAGCGTGTTGGCTTTCTCGGCGATTCGCTCAGCGAGCTCGACCATCTGCCCAGCAGACAGTACGACCACTGTGGCTGCCGCCCTTCGCCGAGAGAGGGCTATGCGGCCTTAATCTCTTAGGCAATGGCGGTCAAGTGGATTCCCGAACCCATGACCCACTCCAGGTGGCGCGGGCCCGGCGCCCAGCCTGCGTGTGGCCGCTTGCCTGTCAGGCAAGGGAGTTGTCGTGGAAGCCACCCTTCCGTCCTGCCTCTTTCCTGTGCGGCTCTTGCACGTGTCACCGCGGCGGCCACTGTCCACCCTCCCTGCTGCCGCCCGCCTGCGCGCGGCTGGCTGCTGCCCGCCTGCGCGCGGACTGCTGTGGTGCCGCTGGTGTGTCCCTGTCCCCCGCCCTCCTCCGCCATTGCCACGACGTGAGCAGGAAACGGGCGCGCCGGAAACGAGGGCGCTCGCAGTCGTACTCAGAGCTTTACATGCGCGAGGTGGCGACGGGGAGCTGCACGTGCGCAGCGCGGAGCTCGTCGACGTTGCGGGCCGCGCCAGCGGCGGCGTACTTGTGTACCAAGGCCGTGGTGGGCACGACCATCACGGCGACAACGACCGAGACGGCGGTGACGACCGACCCGGCGGCGTGGGGCCGCGCGTACGCGGCGGCGACCGCTTCGGCATCGGCGGACGCGTCGGCGGTCGCGTGATTGTGGAGTAAGGGGGGGGTGGGAGCACCCAAGGACACGACGTCCAAGACGGCGACGAGGAACAGCACGGCGACGGCAACGAACACGTTGGCGACGACAAACACGGCGGCGCGGAGCCGGGCGTGCGCGGCGACGACCGCGTTGACATCGGCTTCGGCGGACGCGTCGGCGGCCGCGTGATTGTGGAGTAAGGGGGGGGTGGGAGCACCCAAGGACACGACGTCCAAGACGGCGACGAGGACCAGCACGGCGACGGCAACGAACACGTTGGCGACGACGAACACGGCGGCGCGGAGCCGGGCGTGCGCGGCGACGACCGCGTTGACATCGGCTTCGGCGGACGCGTCGGCGGCCGCGTGATTGTGGAGCAAGGGGGGGGTGGGAGCACCCAAGGCGTACACGGCCATCGCTTCGACGACGAACAAGACCTTGACGACGACCAACACCTTGACGACGACCACTACGGCCATAACACCCACCACGGCCACAAATTATATCACGGCGACGACGCCCATCACGGCCCCGTGCAGCTGCATGGCCGCGGCGTTGACAGCGTGGGCAACCACGATCGCGGGGGCGACCGCGACCGATAAGGTGACGCTCAGCTGCTTGTGGGCGGTGGCGCAGTGGATGCGGAGCAGTTGGCGGGTGGGTGGGACCAAGGTGACGCCGCCCAGCACCGCGACGAAGATCAAGACGGCGACGGCAACCACCACAACGACGGCGAGCAAGACGGCGACGTGCAGCTGCAGTTGCGCGGCGGCAACCGCATGGGCTACCGCTGCCGCGTTGGCGGCGGCGTACACGTGGAGCAAGAGCGGGGTGGTCGCGACCAAGGTGGGGACGACGGCCAACACGGCGGCGACAAACAACACAGGGAGCGCGATCAACACAGCGGCGTACAAATGCGAGTGCGTCGTGGAAATCTCGTTGGCGGCGTTGCTTACGCAGGCGGTTGCGTGGACGTAGAACAAGCGCCGTGTATGCCGTGTATGCGCGAGCACGTCGACGCAGGCCAAGGTGGCGACGCGCTCTTCGACGCGTGCGACGGTCTCGTCGCTACGCTCAATCATTGTGAGCAGTCCTGCGACTGCAACGCTGTGCCGGTCATGTTTTCGGAAGACACCCGACAGCACGTCCTCGGGCTGCTCGAGGAAGGATACCCTGCGTCGGACGTCGCGGAGATCATTGGGTGCTCAGGGCGGTCTATGCGGCGCTGGATGCGGCACTTCGAGGAGAGTGGCACCATTTGGCGTGACCCACGCCTCCGTAACTCGCATGGCGACGCGGCCATCCGCAACCCGCACCTGACGCGCGCTGTACTCACCCTCGTTGAGTCGGAGCCGGCTGCTTTCCTGCGCGACCATGTCGACCTGCTGGTGGCGCTGAGTTTGGACTACCCCGAGAGCGACCACCGCTACGTCAGCGCCGCCACGGTCTACCGCGTGCTACGGTTTCACCAGTACTCCCGCAAGAAGATTGAGCGGCTCTACGCGGAGAGCTCCCTCGCCGCCCAGCGCGCCTTTGCGGTGCTGTTCAACGAGATCCCCCTGCGCTGCGTCGTGTCTGTCGACGAGACGCACACGGCGGGGAGCGACATGTACCACAGGTACGGCCGGTCATTGCGCAACGTGGCGTGCGTGTTAAGGGACCGGGACACGCGGCCGATAGCGCGCACGAGTACCATGATGGCTGTCACCCTCACCCACGGGGTTCTTTGGTCGCAGACCGTGATCGTGGGCAGCGCCCAGACGGCGGACGACTGGCGCCTCTTCCTCCAATGTCTCCACGCGCAGATGAGCACCTACATCCCTGGCCTACCCTGGGAAATGCAGCCGGACGCATGCGTGGTGCTATATGACAATGCAGGCATCCATGACCAGCGGGGCGACGACTACATGCAGGCCAACGGTATGCACTTTTTGCGGCTGCCGCCGTACTCTCCGAACCTTCAGCCCATTGAGGGCGTCTTCTCGGAGCTGAAAAAGCACGTCCGGTCACTCGTGTGTGAGGACGGTCGCTACCTCGACAAGCCCTTCCACCTGATGGCCGCGGCTGTGGGTATGCTGAGCACCGCCCAAGTTGCCGGCCAGTTTTCTCGAGTCTCTCACCAGATTGCCGAACTCCTGGTGCCTGTCGCCCAAGCGTGATGACTTGCGTGATGCCTATAGCTTTTGTGATGCCTCTGGTTTTTCGTCGCATGCTCGTCATAGCCTGTGTGTTTGCTGCACAAACCGCAGCCCCCACGTCTTTTCCACCGTTTTTCCACTGTTGTTCACCGACCAAATGATGCGTAACAGCGCCCCATTGATGCGCTGTGCTGGAGGTGGTAAAAAGAAAGGTACGCTCCGCCTCTGCGTCTCAGGAGAGCAGAATGCGTGGCGGAAGAGGGGGCGGTACTTGCCGCTGAGCACGTGGCCAAAGGACAGCGGGGGAGGTAACACACGCGCTGGAGCGACGCCAAGCAAAGGGGTTGTCAACAGCGGCGCCGCAGAGAAGAACGTTTCGTGACTGAGCCGCGTGCGGGCGGTGGTCATGGCGTTTTGGCCGCCACCCTCGCTGGACGTAGCGGGTCCTTCAGCAGCGCCTCCCCCGGATGGTGCCGCCGGCCGCCATATGTCGGCCTTCACGTCGGCGGCCGCACGTCTGCCTGAGCGGGTGCTTCGCGCTCCCACACCGGCTCGTAGCGTGTTGCTGGGCGCGGAGGAGCATTTAAAGGAGTGGCAGTAAGGAAGAAAATAGAAAGCGATTGGCACTGGACATGCGGATGTGCCAACATCCAGCTCAGGGCCCGGCTGCCAGGCGGTCTGCGCACAATACGGTCACCGATCACACCTCACCCCACGCAGACCCCCTCCATCGATGGGCCGCGCCGCAACCACGTGATTTTCGCCCCACGTCACACGAGAACCGCCTCATCGTCATGGGCAAAGGAAGATACGATGATGCTGCCGACCGGCGCAGCGGCCGTGCACCAGACGTCCGCTTCTGTGGAAGCTCGCAGTTGTCAGAGAGTGTGCTGCTTCTGTCAGCAAGAAAGTGGCCCGTCCTTCAGGCACAGAAACGCTTGAGACGTCAAAAGCGTCGCCGATCAAGCAGTGGTTGAACTCCTCGCAAGGGCATCATGTCAGAGGGACCGCGCATGAAATGGATCGAAAACAAATCTCCGCAGTCGCCTGTCGAGGCACCCTTCGAGGGCACATCTAACGTCAGACCGGCGGGGGCTACTAAAAAGGCATTTCAATATAGCTTTTCAGGGTGCTTTGGGCGCCATCGCCCGTTCCTATCGGAGGTTGGGGAGGGCCAGCCCTCTTGGCAGCCACGGAACACTTGCAACATCATCCAAGATCGAGGGGTCCTCAGCGAGATGCGGTGCGGTCACACGTTTCCGACTGTTGGACCTCCTCCGGGTAGACGAAATGGTTGCTCGCCTGACCACTCGTGGTCACGTCGCCGGTGTCGTTGGACAACAGCTATTCGTCTTCCACGGTGGTCGCGCCGTCTTCCTCCCTCCGAATCCATTCGCGATGCATGTTCGGCGTCCGTGCCTGATGTCCTGTGTTTGACGGCTCCTCAATGGATCAGGTATGACTACGCCTCAATTGGTTGTACCTGTAGCGCACGGCGCGTGTCTCCAGTGCGCCCCTCCTAGTATTCCCGATCGATTATGGCGTGGCGTCATGTAGACGAGACGGGTGGGGCCGTCCACGAGCTGACCACGCGGCATGGTTTCGAACGCTCACTAATGTCCACAGAAGCTTACGCACACGCATTGGCCGGTGTGTGCCGCCACTCTTCATGCTCATCCTGTGTCTTTTTCTGCCATATCTTTTCCAGCGTATACAGAAGACGCTGTGAGCGACGGACGGGCTACAGCCCGTGCGGCAACCGACCGGGCGGAGAAGACGAAACATTCTACATTCGTGGCGGCGACGACTTTGGCATCCGCGTCCACGCGGGCGGCGGCGTGCTAGTAGAACTATTGCAAGATGGGCACGACCAACCCGGCGGCGTGACACTGCACATGCGCCGCGGCGACCCCACCGGCGTCGATGATCACGTCGGCGACGACGTGGACGTGGGACGAGGGCCAGACGAGCGCGACCGATGGCACCACCCAAATGGAGGAGTCCCTGTGGAGCACCTACCTGGTTGTGAACTTGTTGGGATCGAGGACCTCAGTCACGGTGGCATGCGAGTGATAGGAGGGCTTCTTGTGTTGTGCGAGTTGTAGACGGGCTTGCGTTCGCCCTACAGCAGGCGAAGACGAGTAACGCGCCGGAGGTTGGTGCAGGCGAGGACCGCGTGGTCTAGGGCTCGTGGAGTACGTCTTGTCGGTTCACCGAGACAACGCTTCACGAGGTCCCTGACGTTTGCTCCTGTTCTGTTCACAAGACAATTTAGGTCCCCTGGAATGCGATTGCCGACCCGGCGCATGTTGCTGTTCATGTGACGCACAGTTCTCTGCGTGTTCCACAGTCCATTCTTTCATTGTTCGCCGCATGAAAGCCTGTGCTCCATCCGCACGTGTTCTGTCCTTCTCATGCCCTGCGCTGCAGCAGGCGGTCCCTTAGTCCCCACCGCGAGCCCACCAATCAGCACTGCTTCGAGATTCACTGCACCCCTCGTAGGCAGCTCGTTGCCTTCTGTCACGCCCGCCGGCTACTCGGGCAGGGCGGAGCTTCCGAATCCCTTACGCCATGTCAGTGGCGTACTCGCATGATCTGGCACACGTCAATGAGTAGGTTGCACTATTGTTCCATCCTTTGTCATAGCGTGGTCGCCCACCACTTACGACTTTCCAACGCGTTCACGGGCCAGGCACCTCTCCTGAGGCGATAGCTGTATTCGGAATCCAGTGGGGTCGCGTGGCACAAACGCGGCGCGCTTCCAGTACACAGCACTTCGGCGCGCCCCTCTGCCCCGTGCTGTAAAAACCTGACATCTCCGACAATGACCACATCCACGGCCGTGCCAGCTGTCATTGGGCTGTATTGGTCGGCGCAGCCGTACGGAATCGACACCGCCGCCTTTGTGGCCATATCTTGGAATCCTGTTGCGCCCAGCGTCGCCCTCAACGGTGCCCTGCTTCGCGTGGAGAAAAATAACGCTCAATGATGCTACACACAAGAACATATGTTAATCTAATGTCGGACGGCCCAGTCCGAGACAGGGCACGGGCACCAACCAGTGACCACACTAAAGCGCCAAGTCTTGTATGCTCCTCAAGAGGCGACGCACGCACTGGTCAGTCATCAAAGAGCACACAAAGTCGCGTGAATCGAGCGGCGGCATCGCGGCACTAGTTTCAGGGACAGCGCGCCAGTTGGAGGTCACTTTCCAACGCATCGAAGTAAGTTTCAGCGTGTGCGTAGTGTGACCGATCATGAGGCACCTCGGACAGCACTGGTTGTGCACACAGTAGACATTGAGGCACGTCCCGGAGAGGTAGAAGGGGTTGTCCTTGGGCAGCTGGTAACGGCATTCGATCTCGCGGATGGGGCAGTGGCGCGTTTTGTGCCCCGCAACGCCTGCGGGGGCACGATACAAACAGATGTCGCACTGCATTGCGCCTTGGCGTAGTTGGGCCCAGTACACGCTCTCTTTGATGGTCGAAAGTAAGACCGGGCAGTCAGATTGGCCGAATAGCAAAAGCAGGGGAGGGCGTGAGGCAGGAGGCGAAAGCATGTACGATGCAAAGAGGTTCAAGGTGAGTAGGACGCACCTGGGTGGCACCTCATCAACTTGACACCGGCCTCCGCCACGCATCTCACTGCTTTGCAACAGAGGCAAGGACCGCGGCCCGACATGCGAAAACGTACACAATGCGCGAAAAGACCACGCCAAAGGCATTCGGGGGCGGGGCGCGGCGGGGGTGTCACAGTTGAGTGAAGAATGGACGTGTGGCTGGTGGCACTAGACGGTCATGGAGGTGGTGGTTGGTGCGACACGACAGGAAGAACGGTCGCGGCACAGTTGCGTTTGGCTTGCTTGCACGTGTGGCGAGCGGGCGCCCGCTGGACGACGCTGGGACATGGTCCGTTCATTCGGAACGCGAGACTGGATGCTGGAGGGTCGGCGCCATGGGAGATCCACGATGAGACGTGGCAACTTGCCTGCAGAATGCCCTCTCGTCTGCAAGCGCCTGCAGCTGTCAGCCGCGTGACGCTCCCAAACGCCCTTGGGTATCCTCACAGCCCACTCAGTGGCAAAAATGAATTCCAAACGACGAAAACACTTCATGTAGCCTCCAGGTGAGGGCAGGCTTCCAAGCGAACGACTTGTGCTGCAGCTCAATGCCCGTGACAGCCTGGAAGGAACAGGTGGGCCGACTCGTGTGATTTAGGACTTCCATTTCTGTCGCGGGGGCATGAATGCCCAGGGGGCCTCTTTATTGTTTAAGAAGCCAGTTGGTGCACAAGGTGTTGTTGGATGGTCGTCTTCGTGATCGGTCATTGGCTAGCGGCGCATTGTAAGCCAGACCAAATCTCTGCTGTCGCGGGGCTCATTCGACAAAGATGTTGACAATCGTCCCCGCTGCTGAGTGCGCCGAGCAAAACGCACCCTCATGACTGCAAGGTACGTGTGCTTGGAGGCGAGTGGACTGGGTGGCAAGTGGCTCAGCTAGTGGAAGGACCATGGAGGACAGGACGCCACAGTGCGTATCGCGGGCACCTCCGCTGAAGCGTGTCCGCGATGCTCTGCTGCTTCGGTGTCGTGCCCTCTGCCTTCCTTCCTCCTCGGATTCGGGCCTACATGACATTCCATTTGGCCTGCGCAGCTAGTCATCATCCTCCGCCCCCGACACCTCCCCCCCACAACGCGCGAGGCGGTGTTGGCGGGGGAGGTGAGCCGCCTGCCCAAATTCGTCACATGACCTGTTCGTCGTCGACTGCAGCGTCAGTGGTGCCTTCTGGCAGATGCTCCCTCTGCGGTTCCGCGCGGCGGCTAAGGTGGGTCCCGCACCCGCACGCGCCGACGCGGCGACGAAGGTGCTCGACTACTACTCCGTGACCGTGGTCGACACGAGCGTCGACTGTCGAGCGGGGGAGAAGGGAAGCGGAGCTGGAGGGTACGAGCAGGTGTGTGAGAATTGTTCAGGGGCATGAGGTGGGCGTCAGAAAGAGAGCAGACGGAGCGCCCGAGTTCTTCTTGTGGCTTCCCTGACAGAAAAAAGCAAGTGCTCAGTCCTACAGCATTATATGAGAGCCACGGCAACCACTATCAATCTATCCTGTCATGGTCGCGCTCCCCCCGGGCGTGCTCGCCCCCGGCGTTGTCGACCCCAGCGTGCTCGCCCCCGGCCGCGCTGTCAGGTGGGCATGTAGGCGGTACACAGGGAGCGGGGATCGGTCGCTGCCCCAGTCCCGGCACCCGCGCACCACTGCCACGAGCCGCAGTGCCACTAATATCGCCAGGCGTCAACTCCTCACCCCTGACCGTAGCCCATTGGGGTGTACCGCCCACCACACCGCCGCCAGCGCCTCCGCTGCCGGCCCCAGAGAGAGCGCTACCGCCTACCGCGCGGCCGGCAGTGCTGCCCTGCGCGGGGCCACCGCCGCTGCTTGTCCCGGCTGGCAGAGACTGTGGACGAGTCGAAGCTGGCATGACAACCGTCGTGTGGAGGTATGATGACGGCACAGCCGGCAGCGACGGCCGCAATACTCGCCGACCGAGCGCCCGGCACTGCCGTAAGTTGCGCATCAGGAACACGCGGCGCCGTCCAGACGCCGGCCTCTCCACAGGCGCAGCTGCAGCACCTTCGACGACAGCCACCAAGTCCGCAGGCGCGTCCCCTCCGCCAGATGGTCCGCCTTGTGGTGCGTCGGGCGCATTCCCGTCAGCGGGACTCGGAACCCTGTCGCCAGCGGACTTTGCACCGGTTGCACCCCCCTGCCCATCACCCGGCGTTGCAGCGGCCGCCGGACAGCTGCTCGTGGCACCAGGAGCGACAGAGTCCGGAGCGCCAAAGAGGCCGAGAGCGGACCGCGGGACTCGGCGAGGTAGGTCACGGACAGCGAGCCGCTCGCCCCGACTGAGCACCCGCCGCTGCTGCCGGCCGACGACCGTCACCCATGAGTCGGTGGGTAGCACCGAGGCCACGCGCCACACCCGGCAAAATATGGTCTCTGTCTCATTGCGGCGGATCCCAGTCACGTCGAAGCCCGGGCAATCCATGCCTAGGCCGGGGTCCCCGTCGAGGGCGGCCTCAACGGCGCTTGAGCGCTCGCTCAAAAAGGTAGACAGCTCCGCGTCGGCCTTCATCCGCTTCATGTAGACTTCGTCGTTGGCGTTGGCCGAGTGAGCCGGGCAGAAGGCGGCAAAGTACTCATCGTGCCTCGTGCATGGTCCGTTGTTCTCTGGATGCGACAGGGAAGTAGGAGGGCGGCCGTACAAGCAGCAAAAATGGTAAACGCGCCTGCACGAGTCCACGTAGCACCCGACGGTGGCGCCTTTGGCGAGGCACACCGTGCACTCCAAACCCCGGCTGCGGTGGTAGGCGGCGATGACATTAGTGAGCTCGTTTGTGTCGGGGTCGTGGAACACTTCTGGCGCCCACATTGCGCAGATATGATGCACGTAGATGTTCTTGCGCATGCTACCCTTGGTGAATGGGCCCAGAATTGGTGACGGCAGCGTTCCTCCATTGCGGTTGACCACCGGGCAAAAGTCGCACGTCGGCCCGTCTCGCTCGTCTGGGGAGGGAGAGTTGCTGGCGCCATCGCGGGCGCCAGCCGAGCTGCCGCCCTTGCTCGGCCTCAGTTTGCTGATGCCAGCGCGCGCCGAGCCGCCCACCCTCGCGGGTGCTTTCTCGTTCTTTTTCCTGCTGTGGCCACCTGCGAGGCCGCGACCCACCGAGACGGCGCGGGCCAAGGCACTGGCACTTGCGCCCGCCACGTCACCGACCGACGCGCCGCCGACAGCCTTGGCCCTGCCTTTCCCCTTGCCCTCGTACGTCGGCTTAACTGGAACAAATATCGCGCTCCGGATGCGGCGCGCATCAGCTGCAACGAAACGAGCCCATCGCGCAGCTTCACGGTCAGCCCGCCGCCGCGTTGCCCGAGTCGACGGGTACTCGAGACCAGGTTGTCTTGGTTGGCTGCCAGCCAATGCTGCCGGCCTTTGCTCGGTGCCCGGTGACGAAGGCGGAGAAGGGGTCTGCTCTTGAGGGGACGTAGACCCCGGCTCGGCGGGCCCGATGGCCCTCACAGGTGAGGACGGTGGCGTGATGAGAGATATAATCGGAATGCCATTGTTGTCAGGGGGTAGTGGAGGCGCGAGAGGGGGTGGGGCTGACGCAGGAGGCGACGGGGGCGGTGAGTAGCTCATGCCGGAGTATGCTCATGGGGTACCCCCGCGAACATGGAAGTGACTCCTGTCGCAGCGGCTTTGCGTGTGCGACGACACAGCGCCAAGTCAGAGTCATATGCCTTTGGGAGAGTGCAGAGCACAACGCCACACGCGGCGCCGGCGAAGGGCACCCACGGCCGTTTACACTTGCGGGTAGAAGTTGATCTGAGGCGGTCGCAAAGCGGGCACCCACGCCGCAGTCGTCCCAATGCCTTTGGCCCCCGGATACAGCCCATTGCGGTATCGAAGCCCGGCCCTTGGCGCATCTTGTGCGCCTAGAACTGCATTCCAGCCGCACTGCCTTCGTATCGAGGTCTGAACCTGCACATGTTCGGCTTGTGTGGCCACGGGTTGCCCTCCATGGTGACTCGATTGTGTCTGAGGGGCAGTGGACGCAATCCAACGGTAAAACTGTGCTGCACAGGTCGCGGTGCGCGTCCAATACTCGAGGCTGGAAGACGAGGCCCCCGCTACCTGGTGGCTGTGGGAGGAGCCAGAGGCAATCTGGTGGCTTTGAAAAGGCTCGGACCCCTGCGACCCCCTCGCGCTGTGGAGGAGATGATGCCGCACGGACAGAGGCCAGTGGGGAGTGGGCTGGGTCCTCGAGCGGTTGCTTGAGCAACTGCCAACACCTTGAGCATGTTTCCCACACGTAGTGCCCGCTGGCACTCTGTAGCCAGAACCCATGCACCCACACTGCGACAATTGTGCTACAGTGGCGGACAGCCTGGGACCGCCGCGGGGGCAGCGAGCTGCGGGCCCCAGGGGCCAGGCCGGGGGAAGGGAGCAGGGGCCACCGCGAACAGTGCCGGTCTGCGGGGGAGAGCAATGGACGAACGCTCGTTCCGTAGATGGTGGGCAGCAATCTCGCCCGACAGCGGCGGTTCTGAGAAAAGGTGGCCTGCGTCAGGCGTGTTCTACGGTGGGCTCAACGCCAACGGGTCATGAGTTCTGAGCGAGGCGGCCCAGGCACATGATTTCGAGCTCTGCTGAATTCAGAACCATGAGCCCGCTGCACTGACAGATTTCGTGCCGGTGGTGCCTCACGGAATAGCACGTGGTGATCCCTTCGTCTTGCGTCCGCCTCGTCGACCCTGTGGCGTCTTGTCGCTGCCAAGTCCCGAATCGACTTGGTGGGAGCGCAAAGCAACAGCTGCTCACTCGGATCCGCCACCCCGCCCCACGCCCCCCTTTGTTCGCCAGTAGCCTTGGCTGGCGGCCACCGTGGCGTGCGGACGGGTCCGGCCGCCGGTCACCGGCCAGCCATGCCACCGCCTGCTCGCGTCCACCTGCCGGCGTGGAGGTGTCCCATGTGCGCGTTGCGCACGCCGCTTTAGTTGCTGGGCGCGGTGTTGTGGGAGTCCGCGTGGCATCGACCCCTCCCCCTACCCCCCCCCATCCCTCCCCCCCTTGCTGCGCCGTGTGGCCGGTGCGGCAGAAAAATTGCCGGCCGCTGAGTCCTCTCGGGGCCGACACTGCTGGCGCTGACGCCAAGGGCATGGCGGCCGCCGTCCCCTACTGCCACGGGCCGACCGGCGCCATTCCGCTATCGTTGGCAACGCCGACGCGGTCGCCGCCGTCGCGTGTGCCTTCGTCACTCTCTTCCGCCCTCGCCGGTCGGCCTGCTCGACGAGGCCGCCGTCACGGCGCTCCCGCACCGTGCCTGTCTCGCCACCTCGCGGTATGATAAACATGGGATTTCTTGACCACGAGGGAGCACGCGTGCGCGGGTGGATGTGTCCAATCCCCCTGCCCCCTCAAACCCCCTACAATGCAAGACTACGCTCCGCGCCTTACAAACGGCGCCTATCCACCGACTCCAACTGCGTCGCTGCCGCTACGTTCCACGCCTCTCGTTGGCCACGCACACCGGTCAGGTCTGTACCCCTGCCCCCAACCCCAGACCCGCGTGCCTTGCTTAGAGGCTCCCATGCGGAAAAACTCCCGGCGCAGCGACACCTGTGAGCATTTCACCAACAGCCGTTGCAGCAGCTGCGGACAGAGGGCCTGCTGCCGATGGCCGTGGAGGATCCGACGCGGCTCCACCACGTCCAGTCGCAACCGAACAGACGGACGCTGCTGCTGCCACAGGGTGGGCAGCCATTGCGGCCGCACTCGGTGGCCCCGATGCAGCTGATGCGCCTTCACCCGCTGCAGCCTGTGCGACCGCAGCGGCACCGTCACCCAGTGCCTCTGCCACGCCGGCCAAACCGACGCCCGATGCAGCAGCGGAAGTTGCCACCTGCTTTGCCACCATCTGCTCCACTGCGTACGCCATGCTTGGAAGAGTGGCGGAGCGCAGAGCATCGGGCATGGCCGAGCACAACCACTCGGCGACCTGCGCGGCGCACATGGTCCCGGACGTGAGCATGTACCCGCGCACCTGCTTGTTCGTGGCCCCCCGCACGATGAGACCCGCCATATCTGGATCCACCTCCGCCATCGGGCACTGGAAGAGCTCCATAGCAGCACCGTGCGCAACTTGCAGCGGAGGTGTACCGCCAAACCGCGGGGAGAAGAAAACCGGCAGGTGGTCCTCGAAGCGATGGCGCGTTGCCAGCGGCCACCCGCGCGTTCTCGCCTCTGCCTTTCGTAGAGCGGCGTCTGTGTCCACATCGATGGTTTCCCCAATGCTGGCCTTTCCCGCTTTGCCCTTGGTTCCTCTGCTCTTCGTCGCGGAGGCCTCTGTCGGGGACCGCCGCTGCCCTTTCACCACCGCGGAAGCGTACCGGTCCGTGCGGCTCTGTCGCCGCGCGCGGTGCGCCCGCATCCCGTCCACCTTCTTGAAGCCACTACGAGCGCGCCCCTTCCCCTTGCCGCTCGCGCCAGGACCCACCGGCCTTTTCTCGCCGTCATTGCTCGAAGTGGTCAGATCGTCCACCTCGTGGTCTCGGTCCGAGGCGGGGGGGGTCGCGTCGTCCATGCTGCTCTCCACGGCCGACGCGGCCAGGTGGCCCGCAGCGACGGCTCCTAAGTGCGCGTTCTTGTACAGCGTCTTGAAGCCGACCTTGTTCTCCTTTTGAAGCACTGCCGCTTCGCTGCCGAGCTCCTCCATGATTCGCACCGTCTCGTCGATGTCGAGACACTCGGCGTTTGTGTTGGCGCGGAGGCGCGACGTTGCCACCCGCCGCTGGTGGGCGTCATGAGCGGCTGCGGTGGACACGTTCAGCGAGTTGTCCACCATGCTGCGGATGGACTCCTCCGTCATAAGTGTACAGACAAAGTCGTTTTTGCAAAGCGGCTGCGTCGTCTGCTTGCGCACCAGCCGGCCCTTGTTGTTGAACTTCCACCGGTTGGTGGTGAGTGCCTGCGTACCGTACAGGTGACCCGTGATGCCGCACGTATTGCATTTCTGCTTGTGCACACAGCCCGCACTCACACACTGCCCGGCCTCAAAAAACGGGTGGTCCTCTCGCAGGCTCCGGCGGCACTGCGTCTGCTTGAGGGGGCACGTGCGGGCATTGTGTGCGGGGCCGTCCGGCGGGCTCACATAATGACAAATGCTGCATTTCATACCGCGTTGCAGGACGTAAGAGCGTCCTGCGCCGTTCCGTCCTGCTTGATGCGTCGAAGCAGCTCAGCGTGCCACCGCACGGCCCAGAGCCCCGTACCACCGCCACCGCTCGCCAAAACTGGACGACCCCGCCGCACCACGACGACACGACGACCTCCTCCCCGCCCCAACGCCACCGCCCCGCGCCGCCACGATCGTTCACGCCGTCCACTTCCGTGCAGCCGGACACCCCGACGCCACAGCCCGCACCGACAGTGGCAGTGACGATCCTCTGGTAGTCTCCGTCGTCGAGTCCGTCCTAATGCTCTTGACGACAACGACGGTCCCTACGTCGACACTGTGACAGGGATACTGGGGAATGCACTGTTCGGCCCCAGCGACGGTCATTGTTGGGTCTCATCACTGCGCCACAGTCTCGGGTCTGCGTGCCCGTTGGGGCATTGTTGCTTGTTGGACAAAACAGTCGCGCATGGCGACCGCAGGCTCGGCGGCATCATCTCGGAGAGGTAAAGCGCACAACCGCGGAGCGACTGCGAATGTCTTCATCCCGCGGACCAGCTTTTTCATTGGCCAGCAGCAAACTCGAGCCCAATCTGACCCACAATCGAGACTTATCGGTCCACAATGGTATTGGCAAACCACTGGCGCATCAGGCTGGCCATTTTCCAGAAAACCACCATACCCTCTTCTTGACTTGGTCAGAGAAGAACACCCCCTACGGATTCCGCAGGGGTTACGACTAGGGTTGTTATGTGAGCCCCTATTTTGGGGGCGCTGTGCGTATTAGCGCCCTATGAGCGCCTTAACAGCACCTACCAGCGCCCCCAGCGCCCTAAGCGCCCTCAGTAGCCCCCCGTCAAATACAGCTGTAGCCCACCATGCTTTTCCAGATCGAGCAGTCGATTTCTTGTGAATAACCAGATTCAAGGAGACTTGACCTCATCTGGTCTTTCCGAAGCAGCCAACGGAGCGAGTCAAGAGGGGGGCGTATCCGCGGTGGGGATAACAGGTCATCTGGGTGCAGTTTGACCACGCCTTGCAACATCGCCTCGACAGCGTTGTTGCAAGGCGTGTTCAAAGTGCACCCCCCCCCCCAGATGACCTGTTTTGCATTGCTCGCCCTGCGAAGGCAGCATTCCGGATCGAGGCAAGCTATTGGTCAATCCTAAAACTGTTAACTAGCACCCTAATATCGCCCAGCAGGTGGGGGGCGCTGGGCGTAAAAGCGCCCAAATCGCGCCCTATTAGCGCCCTATCTGGGCCCCTTATGAGCGCCCCAAGGCTCACATAACAACCCTAGTTACGACCCCCGCAGGGAGGCCCCAGAACCATGCACACACATATTTTTTTCTTTCAATTCACCCAAACAGGGAGCGATGAAAGGGCGAATATATGCTATATATCCGGCGAAATAATTCAAAAGTCACAATGAGCTTTTCGTCGATAGCACACAAAATTGGTCCCACAAGGGCATCTGGATCGTTTAGCAATACTTTTCCGCCACATTCTTCTAGTGAACGGAAGTCGAGCTCCTACGCGTGAAGCTCATCTTTTCTGCGCGTACCAGGCTGCAGGACAGCAACCCCCATTCGAATTTTCGTCCCGCGCTTCATTTGTGCACGCGATACTGGCATGAGCCGTAGGCTGTCGAACATGACGCTGTCGTCAATGTGGAACTCTCTGTGTACCATCATCATCAAAGTGACTGGCTTTGTCACCTCTTCTCTAACACGCAGCCTCGGTGATCGTATCCGCTCTTTTCCCACGCTGTCAGTCGTGTCAGCATTTTAGTGTGTTTCTTTCATGTGGTTACGTCAAGCGCTGACATGGGGGGCTATGAACAATTGCAAAAGATTTTAA
>Ga0115031_1001630_pt1 | contig 16622 bp, 15 predicted proteins | sample Maine_Asex4_meta_FD_87301 | JGI IMG/M metagenome (GOLD analysis project Ga0115031, IMG submission 87301) | Marine algal microbial communities from Maine, USA - Maine_Asex4_metaG | ecosystem: Host-associated > Algae > Red algae > Unclassified | place: Maine, USA | collected 2015-01-05
CAGTGCGGGTATCGATCGGTTCACAGGACCGTCTCCTCGTTTGTGTTCGGTGTTCCACCCGTTCCGGAGAACGGGTCTTCTTGTACGGACCGCGCGGTACCCTGCGATCCTGCTAAATGGGGGTTGTCGGAGATATCGGACCGGCGGCAAGACGGCACGATCCGAAAGCCGTCACGGGAAGTCATCATGAAACCTCTCCCTCTCTCTCTTCTTCTCGCTCTCGCCCTCGCCGCCGTTCCGGTGGGGGGACAGCAGCCCGCCGCACAGACACAGGACGAAGTCGCCTCGATCTTCTCGGGGGCATGGCGCGTCTTCGACCCCGGCTATACCGGGGGCGGGCCATGCACGATCGCCCTGTCGAGCACCCCCGTCGCCGAGGCGTACCGGGCCGAGCAGGCCTATTGCATCGACGGATTGGAAGGGGTGGCGTCCTGGGGCGTCGAGCGCGGGCAGCTCGTGCTTCTGGGCGCGAACCGGACCCCGATCGCGCGCCTGGGCGGCAACGCGGACCGCATCAGCGGCGACATGAGCGACGGGCGCATGCTGATCCTCGAACGGACCGAACCGGGCGATGCGGACCCCGAAGTTCCCGCCTGCCTGTTCTCGGGATACGGGCAGGACTGCGCCGCGGAAGCGGATCGCGCGCCGCTGGCCCGCGGCCCCGACACCCCCGCCGAGGGCGAGACGCTCGTGCGCCTCGTCCTGCGCGACCAGCCGCGCCCCGATGCACCGGTCGTCTCGACCGTGGAGCCGGGCGTCTGCCTCGCCTTCTCCGAATGCCGGACCGCGTCGGAAGGGCCGTGGTGCAGGACGAACCATCAGGGGGCGACCTCCTGGGCGCGGCGCCACGCGGTTCGCCTGGGCGAATTTCCCGTCCTGACCTACAGGTCGGGCTGCTGAAGACCGGTGCGCGCGCTTCATGGCCTGTTCTCGAAATCCGAGGCCAGGCGCACGATCGCGCGCACGAGATCGGGCTGGCGGTTCACCCCCAGCCGGCCCATCACCTGCTTGGACAGGTCGCGGATATAGGTCTCCGACAGGCTTTCCCGCTCCGAATACTCGCGGATCGTCAGTCCCTCGGCCATGGCGGCGGCGAATCGGGCCTCGGCGGGCGGCATCCCGTGCAGTTCGCGCAACGCGGCCTCGGTCGGCAGGGCCGTGCGCTCGGGATCCTTCAGCAGGATCGCGGCCACCGCCGTGCTCGGGGCCGCCCCGGCATCCATGAAGACGCCGTCCAGCGGCTCGATCATGGCAAGAAAGGAGCCGCCGCCCGACAGGTCGAGCCGGATCATCAGGTCCGAGCCGTCATCCGCCCCCTCGACGATGTTCTCGATCGCCCGCCGCGCCCGCTCCATTGCCTGTACCGACGAAAAGCGCATACTCGCGCCCGGCGAGGCGCAGCACGCCTTCCTTTTCCAGCTTCTGCACCGCGCTGTTGGCGATGACGACCCGGAGCTGGCGGTTCACCAGCATGACGGGTATGCGGAGCATGTCGAGCAGGGCAAGAGCGTTGCGCGCCTGATCCGCCGCCGCCCTCACGCTGTCGCGCAGCCGCGCGGCGCGCATCAGGTGCGAGACGTGCAGGGACACCCGGTCCCGGATTTCGGGGTGAAGCGGCCGACCGTCGCAGCCGAACAGGAAGCGATGATCCGATATCCCGTAGGCGACGGCGCAGGCGAACCGCGCCTCGTCGCCCGACAGCAGGACCGTGTCGGAGGAAGCCCGCGGAACATCGCGCAGAATGGAGAAGACCTCTTCGAGCCGGTCGGCCGGTATCCGGTCGCTGGCAATCCAGTCGATCGGATCGCCACCCTCCTGAAAGCCCCTGCACGAGACGGCGATATCGGTATCGAGCAGGCGGGCCATCACGCCGAGCATCCCCTGCCATCCGTCGGCATCGACGACACCGGAATAGATACTGTCGAGAACGCGCGGATCGATCATCCGTAGAGGTCCAGTAAAAAGCGTCGGTAAGGGCGCCCTTTAACTAAACGATTTTATACAACCGTCAATTGGTAGATCGAAGTTAACATAGATTAATTACCGGTCCCTCTTCGGTACTTTTTTCGCGCATAGAGATCGATCGAATCCCCAAATGGGGGGTTTCCCTTCCGCTCATCGCGAATAAGTCCTTTGTTTCTGAAAGAGCCGGGAAGACATGGACACCGTACAAGAAAATTCCGGGCTTGCAGTCATCCTGCTGGCCGCGTTCGAGGCAATCCCCGAAGGGTTCGTGATCTACGGTCCCGACGACCGCCTCGTCGCGTGCAATGCCGCCTATCGCCGCCTCTACAGCCTCTCGTCTTCCGCCATGAAACCGGGAACGCCCTTCGAGACCATCCTGCGCCACGGTCTCGAAAACGGTCAGTATCCGGCGGCGGGCGAGACGGCGCGGGAGCACGAGGCATGGCTGAAGGAACGGCTCGCCGCCCATCGACGCGCCGATACGGATATCGAGCAGCGTCTCGACGACGACCGCTGGCTGCAGATACGCGAGCGACGGCTGGAAACCGGTCACGTCATCGGGTTCCGATCGGATATCACCGCCATCAAGCGCCTGGGCATCGCTCATGACCGGCTTTCGCGCACCGTCGAGCGCAGCGCCCAGGAGATCTACCTCCTCGATCCCGCAACGGCCCGGTACATCGACGTGAATCGCGGGGCCTCGCTCAATCTCGGCTATGCGCGCGAGGAACTCCTGGGCCGGTCCCCGGACTTCATCACCCCCGATTTCGACGAGGCCGCCGTCTTCGATATCGTCGCCCCCCTGATCGACGGCACCCTGCCCGTCCTCGAATTCGAGACGCTGCACCGTCGCCGCGACGGCACCACCTATCCTTGCCGCATTCGCGCCTTCCACGATCGCGAGGACCCGGACAGCGCCGGGGTCATCGTCGCCTTCGGCCAGGATATCAGCGAGAGCCGACGCCTGGAGCGGGAGCTGGCCCAGGGCCGCGCCGATCTCGAAATCCTGCTTCAGGGCATTCCCGACCTCATCGTCCGCGCCAAGCCCGACACGACACTGACCTTCGTCAACACGCGCTTCGCGGAATCCCGAGGCATTCCATCGACCGCCCTCGTCGGTCGGCGCCTGATCGATCTCATGACCGGACAGCAGCGCCACGAGGTCGAGGAGAAACTTTCGGCGCTGACGCCCGACCTGCCGGTGCTGAGCGCCATGGAGCAGGTCGTCGACCGCACGGGCACCGAACGCAGCTATCAGTGGTCCCACACCATGCGGTTCGACGGGGAAACGGCGGATTCGCTGTTCTCGGTCGGCCGGGACGTGACCGAACTCTACGCGGTCAACGAGGCGCTGGCGAAGGCCAATATCAATCTCGAAAGCTTCGCCTACGCCGCGTCCCACGATCTGCGCTCGCCGATCCAGACCATGCGCTCCCTGCTCGGGGTGCTGGAGGAAGACTATCTGAAAGACGCGCCCGAGGATGCGCGCATCGTGTTCGACCGCCTGAAGGGGGTCTCAGACCGGATGCTCCAGCTTTCCAACGGCGTGCTCGACTACGCGCGCGTCTCCGGCAAGCCGCCCGAGGTGGTCGTGTTCGACTCCGGCGAGATGATCGACGGCGTGCTTGGCAATCTGGAAGCGGAGATCGCCGAGAGCGGCGCTCGCGTCACCGTCGAGGGGAAGATGCCCGTCCTGACCGCCGGACGACCCCAGATCGCCCAGGTGTTCCAGAACGTCGTGTCCAACGCCCTCAAGTTCTGCCGGCCCGGCGAAGCGCCCGAGATCGAGATCGGCTCGGCTACCCGGGGCACCTTCCACGTCTTCTCGGTCAAGGATCGCGGCATCGGCATCGATGAGGAAAGCCGGGAGGACATTTTCAAGCCGTTCAACCGCCTGCACGGGCGCCGGGCCTACAGCGGCTCGGGCCTCGGGCTGACGATCTGCCGCCGCATCGTCGAGGCGCATGGCGGGCGCATCAGGGCCGCCAACCGGAAAGGCGGCGGCACATGGATAGAATTCAGCATCAAGGATCAGACCGATGGATAGCCCCCCCCCTCGCGCAGGTCGCCCTGCTCGTCGATGACGACGCCGACGAGAACTTCGTGAACGAACGGCTCATCCGCAGCGCGGGTATCGCCTCGAACGTGATCGCGTTCGAGAATCCGGTCGAGGCGATGGCCTATCTCGAAAGCGACGATCGCGCGCCGGTCGACGTGATGATGGTGGACATCAACATGCCCGAAATGAGCGGTTTCGAGGTACTCGACCGCCACCGGGCGCTGCCCGACGAGAAGAAGGCGCGCAAGGTCATCATGCTGCTGACCAGCTCGCTGAACCCCGACGATATAGAACGTGCGGGCAATTACCCCGAAATAGTGTACACCAACAAACCACTGGCAGTGGAGACCTTCTTCGACCTGCTCAAGGACAAGGGAGAGACGTGACATGGCTCGTATCCTGATCGCCGATGACGACGAGGATCTCGCCTGGGCCTGGGGCCGCGCCCTGACCTCCCGGGGCCATTCATGCACCACCGTCCACACCGGACGCGACGCGCGGGCCTTGCTGGAATCGTCCTTCTTCGACGTTCTCATCGCCGATATCCTGATGCCCAACGGGGGCGGCGTGCTGCTCGCCGCGTTCCGCGACGCCCTCTACCCCGACGTGCGCATCCTGATCGTGACGGGCGCCGCCGATTTCGAGGAATGGTCGGACAGCGAGAGCGGGGTGAAGGGGGCCGAGAAGATCCTCTTCAAGCCCATCGACAACGACACCCTCGCCGACGAGATCACCCGGATCCTCGAAAACCGCGGCACGATCCGGGCTTCGGCTTCCTGACGGCAGCGGCGTGATCGTCCCGCCCGATGATACTGCGGCGACCACTCGCAGGGCGGCATCGGATTCCTCCGCGACGACTGTCGCCCGCATTGCCGGGCAAGGGAACCGGTCGCGATACGCGGGACACGGTCGAAAGCGCCCTCTTCCGCATGGCGGAGACTGCACGAAAGCCGTCCAGGTTCGACAACGCCTTCGTCGCCGGAAACGGGCGGATGGAAGGCGGCCCTGCCCTGCCTCGATCATGGCGGCATAGCCATACGAAGCGGCAAAATTCGCAACTTTATATGACTTTACATAATACTTTTTGACTTTTTGTGACTTTACAAAACATCATCTGAATTCATATGATGTCATCATACATGCCAACTTCCAGGAAGTGGAACCCATGCCGGTCATCGTGTTTGCCTCGCCGAAAGGGGGCGTCGGGAAATCCACCAGCGCGTTGCTTCTCGCCCACGAACTGGCCCACGAAGGGGCGACCGTCTCCCTCATCGACGCCGATCCGAACGAAGTGATCGTGAAATGGTCCAGGGCGGGCGACTACCCCGACAACATCACCGTGCACGGCGACATCACCGAGGACACCATCCTCGACGTCATCGACCGGGAAAGGCGAACCAGGAACTTCGTCATCGTCGATCTGGAGGGAACGAAGAACCTGAAGATATCGCGATCCATCGGGCGGGCCGAACTGGTCGTCATTCCCCTGCGTCCTTCCCAGATCGACGTGACGATGGCGGCGGAGGCGATCAAGCTCGTCAGAACGGAAGGCCAGTATTTCGGACGCACCATCCCGCACCGCCTGCTGTTCACCATGACGAGCGCCGCGATCATGACGCGCGACCACAAGGCGGCCCTCGCCGATCTCGGCGGGGCGGGGGTTCCCATATTCGAGACGACGCTGAACGAGCGCGCGGCGTTCCGCGCCCTGTTCGCCTATGGCGGCACGGTACGCGATCTTCCCGAGAAGGAGGTCCGGAACATCGACGCGGCGGTGGACAACGCCATGGCGTTCTTCGAGGAGGTGGTGGACGTCCTGAAGGCCAATCGCGGAAAAGGAGACGCATCATGAGCCGCAAGAGAGTGAAGCTCGACCTCGGCGAATTCCAGCCGGATACGGATGACGGCCCCGCCGTCGACGACATCATCGCCGGATCGAACAGGGCGGCGGAACAGCACGGCTTCACCAGCCGGGAAGGGGTTCCGAAACCGGCGAAGGATCCCCGGGGCAGGAAGAAACGCGAGAACGTCAAGCAGATCACGATCTCCTCGACCATCGAGGATTTCGAGTGGTTCGCGGCGGAACGCGAGCGCATGGGCTGGACGGGCGGCAGGATGTTCACGACCATGCGCGCCGCATATGAAGAGAGCCTGAAAAAGCCGTAGCATGGAACTTCACAAGACTTTTTTTGATTTTGATAAACTTCTTAAGACTTTGAAAAAATTCAAACAAGGTTGAGTAACTTTTTACAAAGTCTATCAAACTTATATAAAGTCACTTGACTTCAGGATATAGGCCCGCGGCGACCCGACCGGTCTTCGTGCCCCGGTCGGAGGGGTCCCCGGGTCCGCGATCGATCGACGGAAAGCTTATTCGATGATCGAAAACGATTGAACTTGGCAAAACCCCCGGCCTTGGTCAGAATGCCGTTCAACCGGCAAGAGGATCCCTTCGCCCGCGACTCTCCCGCAAGTGCGTCCGTACTGCGGGCGGCGGGGGCGGCGGGGGAGCCCCGATCCGGATGACGGCAGGCATGTCGGAAGCCTTGGAATGCAGGATCGGAGCGGCCCATGATCGACCAGTCCAATCGCCAGGTCCGCGTGAAGACCGCGCTCGGGTGGGATCGCCTGCTGTTTCGGGCGATGCAGATGTCGGAGGAGATGAGCACGCCCTACGAGATGCATCTCGAACTCTATTCCGACGAACCGGCCATCCCCTTCAACGACGTCCTGGGCCACAACCTGACCGTAGGGCTGAACAGACCCGGCAGCGAACGGTTCTTCAACGGCTTCGTGACACAGTTCGGATTCTCCGGCTCCCGGGGGCGGCGCTACATCTACCGGGCCGTCGCATCGCCTTGGCTGTGGTTCCTGACGCAGACCGAGAACTGCCGCATCTTCCACGACCGCTCGCCGCTCGACATCGTCAAGACCATCTTCGACAGCCATGGCTTCAGCGACTACCGCGACGATACCCAGGGCGCCTGCGCGCCGCGCGAATACTGCGTCCAGTACCGCGAGAGCGACTACAACTTCGTCGTGCGGCTGATGGAGCAGGAGGGGATCTCCTACTACTTCGAGCACGAGAACGGACGGCACGAACTGGTTCTCGTGGACGACGTGTCGGCTCTCAAGCGCGAGCCGGGCTACGAGACCATCAGCCTGTTCGCCCGCGACACCTATTCCCAGAGGCGGCGGGAGGGGGTCTTTTCCTGGAACCCCAGAAGGCAGGTGCGCCCGACGCGCGTGACCGTGAACGATTTCGACTTCCACAAGCCCAGCACCGACCTGACGAAGGATTCGAGCATCGCGCGCACCCACGCGGTCGCCGGAATGGAGGTGTACCGGTATCCCGGGGTCTATTCGGATGCGGGGGAGGGCGCGCAATACGCCAAGAAGCGGGTCGAGGCGCTCCAGTCCTCCTACGAGGAGGCGACGGCGGAAGCGAACAGCCGGGGCCTGCGCAGCGGCACGGTCTTCACGCTCGACGACCATCCCGTGCCCGCCAACAACCGCGACTACATCGTCAAGTCGGTGCAGCACAGCCTGCAGGGCGACGATTCCGAAAGCGGGGTCGAGGACGGGGAGATCTATACCGCCACGCTCGTCGCCATTCCCGATACGGCGCCGATGCGCCCCGCCTTGCGCGCCCGCAAGCCCCTGGTCGTCGGCCCGCAGACCGCCATCGTCAGGAACGACACCGAGGGCGAGGAGATCGAGCCGGACGAATACGGGCGCGTGAAGGTCGCCTTCCACTGGGAGCGCTACGGCGAATCCTCCTGCTGGGTGCGCGTCTCCCAGGCCTGGGCGGGCAATACCTGGGGCGCGATGTCGATCCCCCGGCACGGGCAGGAGGTGATCGTCGAGTTCATCGACGGGGATCCCGACCGTCCGCTCGTCACCGGGCGCGTCTACAACGCCGATGCCATGCCGCCCTACGACCCCAAGGCGCACAGGACGGTGACGACCTTCAAGACCGACAGCTCCAAGGGTGGCGGAGGCTTCAACGAACTGCGCTTCGACGACAAGAAGGGCAGCGAGAACGTCTTCGTCCACGCCCAGATGGACCTCGATATCCGCACCCTCAACGTCCGGCGCGAGGCGGTCGGCGTCGATGTGCATACCGAGATCGGAGAGAAGGAATACCGCTTCGTCGGCGAGGAACAGCACGAGGAGGTCGGCCATTCCACCTTCCTGGAGGTCGGGCAGGACATCCACCGCAAGGCCGGCATGAACGTGCTGGAATCCGCCGGTCTCGACTACGTCCTCAGGGCGGGAAAGGACGTTCATCTCAAGGCGGGAACGACCGCGGTCATCGAGGCGTCGGCAGGGCTGACGATCAAGTGCGGGGCGTCCTTCATCACCCTCAATCCCGGGGGCGTGTTCATTTCCGGCCCGATGGTCAACATCAATTCGGGCGGATCGGCCCTGTCCGGCCCCGGCACCAAGCCGGAGAAGCCCGAGGAGCCGGATCCGGCGAAGACAAGCGAGCCGGGGATCGAGACCCGCCCGCCCCGCGCCCGGTCGCTGGAGCCGACTCCGAAGGAGCTGGACGCGCATCCCGTGGCCGCCGCACTGCTGGCCGCCGCGCAATCGGGCGCGCCGTTCTGCAAGCTCTGCGTACCATAGGAAGCGGCCATGGAAGATTTCGCCTCGGAGACGGGCTTCTTCACGACGGACCTGCCCCTGTCGCCGCTGGGCGGGGGAGGGGGGCAATGGCTTTCCGCCGCCCATGCCGGCCTGTCGGAGGCGCCGATGTGCGTCGCGTCGGATGTGGAGAATACCGGTCCCGTGCTCGACGCCGCGCTCTCGGCGCTGGAATCGACCCTGATCAATCTCGGCGCCCGGGCGCAGCTGGACAGCGCCGCGCGCGCCCGTTACGGGCGCATGGTCGCCGCCATCCCGGGCGAATACCGCGCATTGGTAAATGCGGGAAGGATGACAGCGGAGGAGGGCGCCCGGATCGCCTACGCGCAGCGCAACGTCATCCGCGACGCGATCCGCGGCCAGTCGAGCGACATCGGCAAGGCCTTCGCCGCGATGAAGAAGCCCGATCCCGGCACCTTCAACACCTACGTGGAACGATACGCGCAGAAACTTTACGGGCGGCCCGCCGGGTCGCTGAACCAGGGGGAGGCCGCCCGCGTCTTCAAGTCCCTCATCGAAAGCAGCGGGCGACCGAACCAGGCGATCACGCGGATGGGGCGCCATCTGGGTCATCTGGGACGCGGCGTCTTCGTCATCGCCGCCGGCATCGCGGTCTACGAGATCGCGACTTCCAACGATCCCGCCGCCACGGCCATCGAGACCGGGGTCGTGGCAACGGCGGGCCTTGCCGGATCGATGGCGACCGGGGCCGCCGCCGGCCTCGTCTGCGGCCCGGGTGCGCCGGTCTGCGTGAGCCTGGGCGCCTTCGTCGGCGGGGTCGTCTTCGCGGTCGGGACCGATTTCGCGCTCGATTGGTGGTGACGATGGTCCTGCCCGTCGACCGCACCGCCTCCTTCGATATCGACGTCCTGTCCGACGGCGACCGCGATCCGGCGCGCCTGCAACTGGTGCGCAAGGGGGCGGGGCGGTTCGGTCCGGTTCTCGACGGGGGCGAGCTGGTGGCCGCCTACGCGCTGGAGGGCGGCGACTGGCTGGTCTTCCTGCACGAGGGCGTGCCGTTCGAGGAGGGGGCGCATATCCATTGGCTGGACGCGCGGGGCAGGGCGCGGGGGCGCGCACGTCTCGGTCTGCCGTACAATACCGGGCACCTGCGCGATCTTTCGCCCGCCGGACCCCGGGGCGTCGCCTTCCGGTTCTTCGCCGGGGACCGGTGGCTGGCCGAAGCGCGCCCTGCAAGGGGATGGCAAGGCCTGTGGGGCAGGCTGCGCGGGTCGCCGTCCCTGTCGCTCGTCGATTTGCAAGGATAGGTCCGATGGACAGAAACGAGATCAAGCGCCGGGCCGAGGACACGCTTTTCGGCGCGGGAACCGGACAGGCCTTCGCGGTGCTGGACGGCGCCCGCTGGCGGGGATTGCGCGGGGTGCTGGAGGAGAGCGGGGCCGCGTTCGAGTGCCTGCATTCGGGGGATCTCGACCCGGAGGTGCTTGCGGTCTCGCCCTATCTCGTCCAGTTGCGGGAAGAGAGCGATTTCTTCGATACGGTGTTCGAGCGCATATGGGGCCAGGCGCGGGGAATCTTGCTCCATGCGACGGGCACCCTCGCCGAACTGCGCCAGCATCTGCGCGGTCTTGCCTATGCCGAGATGCCCGATGGCGAGATGACGCTGTTCCGCTTCTACGACCCCCGGGCGCTGGCGCTCTTCATGTCCGTCGCCACGCCGGACCAGGTCGACGCGATCTTCGGAGAGCGGGTGACGCATGTGATCGCCGAACTGGCGGACGGACAGGGCGCCGCGCTCTACCTGCCGGGCAGCGGCGATTATGTGTCATTGTAAAATAGATAATCCTGTGGTTGTAGATATTCTGGAATAAATCGAAACAAACAACTCCGGAGACGAGAATGGCCTCTTCGCGACGCAGGATCGCCTGGTTTCGCATCCTCTGCCTGTCGACCGGCCTCGCCTCGTTCGACGCGGTCGCGATGTCCGATGCCGAATTCATGCGCGCGCTGTACGGCGGACATGTGGGATCGCCCCTCGTCACGACCGAGGACTTGCGCCGGAAAGGGTTGTTGCCGCCCGGTCTCGTCCTGTCCATTCCGCCCGTCTCGCCCGTTCCCACGACGGTAGCGATCCCCATGGTGACAGCGGTCTCTCCAGGCGCCGCGCTACCGCTTCCGATATCTGTGCCCGAGCCGCTCTACACCGCCATTCCCCTTCCCGCCCCCGCCCTTCCGGCTCCCGTCCTTTCCGCACCGGTCTTTGCCGCACCGGTCTTACCGGCCCCCATCCTTCCGGCACCGGTCGCGCGCGATAGCGTGATCTTCCTTCCGGAGACGCCGCCGTCCTTCCCGGAGACACTACCGGAGCCGATGCCCCTCGCGACCGTCGCCGTGCGGCGGAAACCGGATGCCTGGCGCTCCGTGGCGGTCGCGCCCGCACCCCCGCCTGTGCCCATACCCATGCCCCATGCGAGCGCACCGGTATTCTTCGCCAACGGCTCGTCGGCCCTGGACGGACGCACGATCGACGCGCTGGGTCAGGCGTGCCGCGTCCTCGGACAATTGCCCCCGGGGACCCGAATCGAGGTCACCGGCCATACCGACCGGTCGGGCGACGCCCGCTCGAACGAAGCGCTGTCGTTGAAGCGGGCGACGGCGGTCGGGCGATACCTCGTCGAGACGTGCTCCGTACCGGCGGAGGCCATTCGTTCCAGTGGAATGGGCGAGAGGATGGCAGACCAGAACCGGACCCGATCAGCCGACAGGCGAGTGGAGTTCCGGGTTCTGCGATAGCCTTCCGCAACTCAACCTGACGCATAGCCGCAATGGCACAGTCCCTACCTTTCGACGCACGGTCACACCGTGGGCAAGGACATCGTTCCTGGGAGATAAATGGCTTTAAATTCATTTTAATTTGGGCCATAGTTCATTGATAGGTCCAATATAGAACGTTTCGGCCGGATCCATCCCGTGCCATAGAGACGTCTCCACGGTTGAAACGGAAAGTATGGAGTTCGGTATGAAGCATCGTAGGTTCTCGGTCACGGCGGGCGTCGCTCTGGCGACATCCATCCTGGCAACTCCCGTCATGGCGGAAATGACGGCGGCCGAACGCGCGTTTCTCGGCAATCTGACGGGTGCCGGCGCCGGGACCGGACCGACCCAGGGGGCCGCCTTCGGGAACTCGCCGGAAGTGCAGGCCGCGCCCGTCGCGGTGGCACCCGCCGCTCCGTCCTACACGCCCCGGGCGCCCGCCGTCCGGCAGGCGATGCCGGTCGCGCCCGCGCCCCTGCCTGCGACGTACGAGCCGGTCGCGCCCGCTCCGGCGGTGACCGTCGCCGCCAGGCCCGCCGTGGCGCCGGTCCCGGCGCCGTCCCCCCTGCCGGCGGTATCGTTCGAGGCGGCGGCACCCGCCCCCGCCCCCGTCACGACGGTCGCCTACGAGCCGGTCGCGGAACCCGCATCGCCGATAGCGACCTACGAGCCGGTCGAAACCGTCGCGGCCGAGCCTGCCGAGGCGCCGGTCGCCCTGACCGCGACCTACGAGCCGGTCGCGCCTGTTCCGGCACCCGTCGAGACGGTCGCGCTCGATCCCGTCGCCGAGCCGACGTCGACGCCCACGACCCCCGCGCCCGTGACCTACGTGCAGGAAGCTCCCGCGACATACGTTCCCGCACCCATCGAAACGGTCGCGGCTCCGACTCCGGCTCCGGTTCCCGCACCTGTCGAAGCGGTCGTGGCTCCGGCTCCGGTCGTTGTCGCCCGGGTGCCCGTCGCCCGGATGCCCGTCGCCCGGATGCCCGTCGCGGCTCCGAAGCCCGTACAGGGGACCAGCCGCGTCGTCCCCGAGGCGGTCGCCTACGCGCCGAAGAGCGACCGGTCGCTGGAAGCCAGCATCCGCGTGACCTTCGCGTCCGGTTCCTCCGCGCTCAGCCGTCAGGCGATCAACGAGCTGTCCGTCGCCTGCAACACCCTGCCGACCCTGCCCGAAGGCAGCCTGTTCCAGGTGATCGGCCATGCGGATAGCGAGGGAAGCGCGGAGTACAACCTGCCCCTTTCGGAGCGTCGCGCAAGGGAGGTCCGCCGCCATCTGGTCGAGGAATGCAGCCTTTCGCCGGACTCGATCGTGGCAATGGGCATGGGCGAACGCTACGCCAAGCAGGGCTTCGCCGATCCCGCCGACCGCCGGGTCGAGTTCCGGCTGGTCGGCGCTTCCAGCTAAGGCGAGACGAATTCCTTTCCCGGCGGACAGGCCGGGGAAGGATTCTTGTAGATTTCCCCGAACGGTATTCGATGAAGTATTTTGTGTTCCGCGTCGCGTTGGTCGTTAGCGGCTTCATCGCTTCCTCCGCCCTTGCACAGCAGAGCGTCCCGCTCCAGCAGAGCGTGCCTCTTCCCACTCCCGACCAGACGGTCAGGCAGATCCTTCCGCCCGTGGAGGAGAGGGGCCTGCCCACGAGCGCCGGGCCGTCGCCTTCCATCGCCTTCCAGCGTTCCCGGCTGCGCGCCCCGATCGAGTTCGAGAACGAGAAGGTGCTCATCTCGGGCGTGCGGCTGAACTGCGTGAACTGCGGCCCCGACGGCGTGCCCTTCATTCCGGTCGACCGGTTGCAGGCGCTGTTCGCCGAGAAGGACCTGATCGGGCGCTCCATCCCCCTCAAGGACGCCTTCACCATCCTCACGACGATCAGCGACGCCTATGCCGATGCCGGGTTCGTCTTCGTCAACGCCCTCGCCGAGGAGCAGGAATTCGATCCGGAGGGGCATACGCTGCTCATCACGATCGTCGAGTCCCGGCTGGGCGATATCCGCTTCTCCTTCGACGAGACGGACCCCGTCCCGCCCGTCGCGCCGGCGCTGCGCAACATCGCCGATGCGCATGCGGGATCGGTCGATTTCGAGGAGCCGCTGACGATCGGCCAGCTTCAGCGCCTGCTGCTGCTCATGAACGACGTGTCCGGCGTCACCAAGGCGACGGGCACGCCCCAGGGACGCGGGTCGGGCCTGATCGATCTCTTCGTCGACGTGGAGTTCGACCGGTTCGACGGCTTCGTCTTCGGCGACACGAGGCAGTCCCCGGTCCTCGGCCCCGGCGTCGCGGGCATCAGCGGCTCCGTCTCCTCCCTCGCCCTGCCGGGCGATCGGCTCACCGGTTCGTACATCAACACGTTCTGGCGAACGGCGAAGGACCTGAAGGAACGCAATACGGCGCAGGTCATCTACCAGGCCCCCGTATCGGGCCACGGCACGACGGTCGACGCCCGGGGCCTCTACTCCCGAAGCAAGCCCGGGGACGTGCTCGAACCGCTCGATCTCGATTCAAGCCAGTACATCCTCGAAGCGGGGATCGAGCATCCGGTCGTCAGGACCAAGAAGTTCTCCCTGTGGTCCCGGGCCGGTTTCGAGTACAACGAGGGGCTTTCCGAGACCGCAGGCGGCGCGCTGACGCTGTCGGACGACAGCGTCCGCATCGCGAGCCTCGGGGCGCGCTGGGAGTACAGCCCGCCCCCCCTGGCCTACATGTTCGGCGACGTGGAGCTGCGCCAGGGCCTCGGCATCCTCGGTGCGAGCGAGAAGGGCGACCTCAATCTCAGCCGGTTCGACGGCAATCCGAAGGCCCTGTCGATCCGGGGATCGGTCGAAGGGGAATACTTCCCGCCGATCGACAGCGATTTCACCCGCAACAGGCTTTCCGTGTTTTCGAGGGCCAACGGTCAATACGCGTTCGATCCGCTGCTGGGCGTCGAGGAGTTCGCCTTTAACGGACGCGGTTACGACCCGGCGGAGGTGACCGGGGATCACGGCCTGTCCGCGACCCTCGAACTGCGCCACCGCACCCAGTGGTCCGACATTCCGTTGCCCGCCGCCGCGGGCGGCCCGCTTCCCTTCGCCAGCATCGCCTACGTCTTCGGCGATTACGGATACATCGAGAACATCGGCGACGGCGCCCCGTCGGAGGCCGAGCTAGGGTCCTACGGCATCGGCGTCCGCCTCCAGTTTCGCGAACGTACCGAGCTGACGGTGGAGCTGGCCAAACCGACCGAAAGACTTGCCCGGACGCTGGACAAGGATTCGCGGTTCACGCTCAGCTTCCTTCATCGCTTCTAGTTTCTTGCTCTGTTCATAACGCTTGCTCGGCAGGCGGGGAAAATCTCTCATGACGCATTCTTTCCAGGTCTCCGGAACCCGCTGCACCCGATCAAGCCTCAAGGACAGCGTCTCGAAAGCCGTGCTCACCGCCACCCTGTCGGGGGCGCTGGTCTTCGCCGACAGCCTTTCCGCCGAGGCGGGACCGGACGGGGGGACCGTCACGGCGGGGTCCGCGACGATCGACCAGGCGGGCGCCCTGACCACCATCTCCCAGAACGACCAGCGTGTCGTTATCGACTGGCGGTCCTTCGATATCGATCCCAGCGAAGTCGTGCGTTTCGTGCAGCCGGGCGGCAACGCGATCGCGCTGAACCGGGTGCTGAACGACCTGCCGACCCATATCCGGGGAACGCTGGAGGCGAACGCCCATGTCTGGCTGGTCAACCCCAACGGGGTGATGTTCCACCGCGGGTCTTCGGTCGATGTCGGGGGCCTGCTCGCGACCACGGCCGATATCGACACCAACCGCTTCATGGCGGGAGACTACGCCTTCGATCGTCCGGGCAATCCGAACGCGGAAGTCCGGAACGAGGGCAACATCTCCTTCGCCGATGCCGGCGTGGCGGCCTTCGTCGCCGCCCGGGCGGTCAATGACGGCACGATCGTCGGAAAGCTGGGCACGACCGTCATCGCGGGGGAAAGCGTCTTCACCGTGGACATGGCGGGCGACGGCCTGTTCGCCTTCGAGTTCGACGGCGACCCGACGCAAGGCGCGCTCGCGTCCAACACGGGCACCCTGCGCAACGATGGCGGCTACATCCTGATCACCGCGCGCACGGCGGGGCGGATCGTCGATGCCAGCGTCTCCGTCGGGGGGGTCGTCGCGGCGGATACCGTCGAGAAGCGCAACGGTCGCATCGTCCTGTCGGCATCCGGCGGACGGGCGAAGGTCTCGGGCACGGTTTCCGCTTCGGGAGCGACGGGCGGCGCGATCGATGTGACCGGTCGACAGGTCGAGATCGCGAAGACGGGGCGGCTCGACGCCTCCGGCGCGGCGGGCGGCGGGCGGGTGCGGGTCGGCGGCGCGTTCCAGGGGGGTGGCGACCTGCCATCCGCCGAAACCACCATCGTGCGCGGTGGGGCCACGATCGACGTGCGCGCGACCGGGGCCGGCGACGGCGGGACCGCGATCGTCTGGGCGGATCAGGCGACCGGCCATTACGGCGCCGTCGACGCGAGGGGCGGTGCACAGGCCGGCAATGGCGGCTTCGTCGAGATTTCGGGCAAGCAGTTCCTCGATCTTCAGGGCGACGTGAACACCTCGGCCCCACAGGGCGCCGGCGGGACCCTGCTGATCGACCCGCTCGACATCCTGATCCAGACCGGTGGCGCGGTCCCGGGCGGTACCGGGGGAGACGACATCGCGTTCGGCGATGCGCCGCTCGGTGGCACGACGACGCTCGATCCGACGTACATCACCGGTACGCTGGCCACGCAGAACGCGACCATCACCCTCCAGGCGACACGGGATATCACGTTCGACAGCACCGTCGACAACGTCAACGGCAACAATCTGGACGTGCAAGCCGGTCGCAACATCATCCTCAGCAACAATGTCGAAGTACTCCAGAACGCAAGCGATCTGATCCTGACCGCCGATACCGATCTCGACGGCACGGGCACCCTCCAGTTCGGCCTGAACAGCCGCATACAGGGAGCCAACGTGACGATCACGACCGGCGAAGCCGTCGCGCTCGGTCGCATCGACGCATCGGGCGACTTCACCATGACGGCGGGCGGCGCGGTCACCAGCATCGGCGCCCTCGACATCGACGGCATCACCACCGTCACCGCCACCGGACAGACCATCACCCTCGCCGATGCGGGCAACGACTTCACC
>Ga0115031_1001634_pt1 | contig 16615 bp, 17 predicted proteins | sample Maine_Asex4_meta_FD_87301 | JGI IMG/M metagenome (GOLD analysis project Ga0115031, IMG submission 87301) | Marine algal microbial communities from Maine, USA - Maine_Asex4_metaG | ecosystem: Host-associated > Algae > Red algae > Unclassified | place: Maine, USA | collected 2015-01-05
CACCGCGCGCAACTCGGGGCAGTAGAGGGGGCACGGGGGCAGGCGCCGTCCGGGTCCAGTGACCCCTGTGGCAGGACAGTCCTTCTCAGCCACGTAACTCCATTCGTTTTTAGCGTCATCGCGGTTCTTTCAACACTGACACGCCCTCAGATCCCTGAGGACACGAATGCAGACTGCCACGTCTGAAACGGAGAGCAAGTCCCTTGATCTAAGTATATGTGTGCATCACTACACTTTGAGAGCGCCCTGTCCTTAAGGCCAGGGAATTCACATTCCGCCGAGATCTCGGTTCGTAACGTGTTCGAGTGGGGTTCGGCGTGAGGCGTTCGCAGTCGACCCGGGCACCGAGGGATGCGGGACGCGTATGGATCGCTCGCCCAATGGGCGTGCAGAGGCGGTCTGCGCTCCCTCGGTGCCGCAGTAGCTACCGCCAAAAAGACCCGGGCGCGACGCAGTCTGAACAACAACGGTCGCCTGGAAAGAGGGCGGCGCTTACATTATTGAGCACCAGGACCGGAATTGGTGAGACTGCGGGAGGCGCGCGCGTGACGGCCTGTGGCAACGGACGGCCGGCGCGTTCGGTGGGTGCGAGGGATCCCGGCAGATTGGGGCGCTGGGCGGGGATGTAGTTGCCGTTTGGATAGTGAGAAATTGACGGTACGGGGAGGGCCACTGGTGACGCCACCACTCGGGACGGGCAAGCACTGAGGGCAAGTAGAGGAAACCGGAAAGAGAGCTCCACGCGTTTTCACTCAATCCAATGGAGGCATCTCCACCCCCATCGCTTTCCCCGCTCTCACTCCCACCGTCACTCGATGATGCCTCGGCGAAGGGGTAAGAAGCCCCGTCAGAGTGAGCAGAAGCAGTTTCGCTGCCCCTCCTGTGCCCGTCGAGGGGCTCGACATCCCGCGACACCGGGCTCGTGCCCCCCGATGAGTCTGAAAGACTGTCACCTCCCTCCGACACCTGCTCCTCCAACAACTCCCCCTCCGACGCCTCCCTCTCCGGCGGCACACCGTCACTCGGCCCACCGCCGATGTCATCACAACAAAGGCAAGGAAATCTAGAGAAATACTCACCAGCGAGGTCTGCGTCTTCTGGCAGCCGATCCACCCCCAGCACCCACTCGTTCTGCGCATCGTGATTTGAAACGGCTCTCTGGTAGGCGATCAGGTTGGTGTACGGCTCAACACCCATCGCCTGCAGCGTTGTCTGGATGCGTCGGATGGGGGAGTTGCGCTGCTCGGGCGCGTCAGTGTCGGCCCCGTCCATCTTCATGTAGGAGCGTGGGTCGAAGGCAACGGAGCAGAGGTGGTTGAAAAAAAAGAAGCGATCCGACACGACCGTACAGTCCATCAGTAGCAAGCCCAGCTTGCCGTGCGCCACTCGGAAGGCGCCACACGTAAGTTTGTAGATCAGAAAGTGGGGTAGGCGGGCAAAGCGCGTCAACAGCATGTTGAGCAGAACTTGCGGCGCTTCCTTCCGGTCGAGCACGGTGAAGGCCAGGATGAGAGGGTGCTTGCAGCCGCAGCAAAACGTCATAGCCCCCGAGGAAAACTTGTGTGCTTTGGCGTAGTGCTTCGAGCGCATGCCCGTCGACAGCACCTCCTCCCACAAAAACGGCTCAGGTCAGCACTGCAGGAGAGCTGGCGCGCAGGTGCCCGTGCGCTCGTGGCTGGTAGCCGCCTGAAGGTAGGTCGCCTTGACGTCGTTGCACATCTCCTCTTGCAACCGTTTGCCGCACTCCCACTTCTCCTGGTACTCCTGCGTCGCGTCCGGGCCCTTGCACCACTCTAGAACAAACTTGTCCACCGCGTTGGCCACGCTGCTCAAGCAACGCGCCAACGCGGCGGACAGCATGGGCATCGTCTTGAAAAGCGACGCGCAGGCCGGAACGCCTAGCTGCATGAAGCGCATGTCCCGCAGGAGCTCAACGATCGGCTTTTTGCTGTTGTCTTCCTCGACTACGGGGACCGCGGCGGTGGACGTGGCCATACCCAGGACCTCCCGGATCCCAGCGCCGTCGTCTTTCTTGTCAAGCAGGCCGGCGAGGGCACGCAAAGTGCCGGCGAGGTGCGGCCGAAGCGGGAGTATGACGCTGTCAATATTGATGGCATTCACAAAAGAAAGCAGCTCTCGACGCCCGTCCTTGTCGAGCTCCCCAACAGCATCTAACAGGTGTGGATTGAAGGCGTCCACGTCAACTTTGCCGGCATTAAACGCTTGACGACCGCAGGCCGGCCGTCGCCGAGTCGTATGTCTCGTCGCGGGTGCGGCACCGGCAGCTCCATCGCTGCCCCGCTTGTGCTTGTTCTTGGTAGCTACCATGGGAGTTACGACGCGGGTCAGTGCGCCGCCGTTGGTGCTTGACGCAGGCCCTCTTGATGGTCGGGGACGAATTATCGAACGGTGTGACGGCGCTGGTGGAGACGCTTGTGACAACTCACCACTTACTGCCGCGGGGGCTCGCGCCCGCGCCGCCGACAATGCATCCGAGCCCGTCGGCGTCACCGCGGTCGGCGACGCGGCCATCCCCGTCGGCGTCACGGCGGGCGGCGACGTGGCCAACCCCGTCGGCTTCGCGGTGGGTGGCGACGCGGCCGTCCCCGTCGGCGTCATGGCGTGCGGGGACGCCGCCGACTCCGTCGGCATCGCGGCGGGCGGCGAAGCAGGTACCCCGTCGGCATCGCGGCGGGCGCCAACGTGGCCAACCCCGTCAATCTCGAGGTGGGCGGCGACGCGGCCGTCCTCGTCGGCGTCGTGGTGGTTGGCGACACGGCCAACCCCGTCGGTGCTTCGGCGGGCAGTGCCGCGGTCTTGCTGGTGCTCTTGGTGGACTCAAAGAAGTTTTGGAGGTGGGTAGCGGCGGCCGCCCGCCGCGCGGCCTCGACCTTGGAGCGTGTCTTGTAAGTCGAAAGGCCCGTCTTCAGGGCCAAAAGGAGTTTTGAAGCCGCTCCGTTGACGATGTATATGCTCTTGAGCACCTCTCAAAAAGCCTTTTCCCCTTCGGTGGGCTGTCGCACGTTGCTCGGAGGGAGAGCGGTGGGGAGGAGGACCCCGACAGCAATCTCTGCCGCCTTCACGGACTTGGCGTGCAGCTTCACGTCCTTTTTTGGCTTCATGACGTCACGCAGGAGGCGGCGAACGCTCCTGCCCCGCACGAGGTAGGCCGCCGGGATGGCACGCCGGTTCTCGGGCACGGCCTCGGTGACGTGGTCAAAGCGCACGTGATCAGCCCCGTTACCAAAGCCGACCCAAATTGAGTCCGCCGACACAAACTTGTACCGGCCATCCGCATCCAAGCAGTGGTGGCAGGTGAACAGCTTTGGGGGTAGTTTTGTCACCATGAACCTGAGGCCAACTAGCAGCAAGCTCCTCAAAACGCGACCGCTACGCGTGGGACTGAATTGTGGCAGGATACCTGCCATCATTTCTTGGCGCACGCCGCGGAGCCACCGTGTCGTGATGGTCGTCAATGGTGTACCGTCGGACGTGGCATTGGCCATGGACCGCACCCACCGCACAGTCGCCGCCGACGTCAACGTCAGCAACACCGGGTGCTCATCGCGGCCGTCGCGAGACACCCACTGCCGGCATGACGAGCACTTGGCAATGTTGACCTCCATCGTGGAGAAGCCGCGCATGCAGGCAATGACGCCCGACCTCTTGACCGGCTCGGCGAGGGTTTGGCGCTGTCCGCGGTCGGTGCGAAAATGGCAACGCAATGGCGGCTGCAACACGAACACCTCGCTCGTGAGCGCCATCGCCAAAATCCGACCATTGGCCCGCAGCGCTGCGATGCAATCGTGTAGAGGGATGGGAAGGCGCGACACGGCGGACACCTCGAGGCTCTGGACGGAGCTTTGGGTGGACGACCGATAGGCGCGGCGTGGCGCCCCCGACTCTTGGGCGATGGAGATGTGTGTGCACATGCGTGTCCTGGCACCGAGGCATATCCCACAGAAAGTCCGAGTGTTGGTGAGGTAGAGGGGCACAGGCAAAGTCCCAAACGCAGACGGGCAAAGAGCAACGTGCAAAGCACCGACGACGTGGAAGGTCGAACCGTCGCCAGCGTCCTGCTGGCTGCCCTGCTCCGCCTGCTGCAGCCGCAGCTGGTCTATCAGGTGGCGCCGTAGGCGGTCGTAAGACGCCATTAGGAAAGCGGCAAGATCGTCCAGCAGGGAGTCCAATGCACCGGCATGTTGGCAGGTTGTTGGGCGCTCGTGCATGTGGTTGTCTTGATGAACATGCGTTCCGACGCAGGTGCCCCGTGACCGCCCGTCCGCGGCCAGCCACACGCAGACGCTCGCGCAATCTCCTTGCGCATCCCGACGCCACGCCCCCCAACGAGCAATCACGCCGAAAAGTCCCGGCACCAGCCACACCTCCTGGCGGCCATGCTCCCGCGACTGTGTGCGCAGCATATCGACGGTTTTCTGGCCAGACGCCAATGGTACGTGGAAATTGGAAGCCAGCGACGCCGACGTCACCTCCAACAGGTAGGCACCGACGACGCGCCGCAGCCCGCGGCTGAAGTTCTCCTTGTTGCGCCTCCCGGACCCCTTCTTTCTCCCACCTCGGCCATGACCGGGACCAGGCCGCATCTGCCCGTATTGGCGTCCAGGACGAGTACTATCTTGAGTGGGTGCGTCGGGAGGGTGCTCGTTGACGCGGGAGTGCCCAGCACCGTCACCAGCACTGCCGGAGCCGTCACCGCCGGGGTCACCGAGCCCGTCAAAATGATCTCCGCCAGCTTCCTCGCCATCATCTTCGTCTGCAAAAATACCGTCGAGGAACCCGTCGTTACCCTGCGCAGTCGCCCTGCTGCCGGTGGTGCCGCCCAAGTCGTCCGCGACGAGGTTGACCACGGAGGGCGTACTGCGCGCTGACGCAGAGAGTGATACCGAGAGACGTGGTGAAGCTAACAAAAGCGGGCTGGCATTTGATGAAGAGGCACTCTCATCTGGCACCTCCGCCAACATCCGGTCCACCATACCCACCGACAGCAGGTCCGCGGAAACCAGCAGCACAGCAACTGAAGCCGGAGGCGCAAGGCAACGTCCAGCGGCAACAGGGCTTCTTGCCACTGGTAGCGGTGGTGGCGACGAAGAGCGACAAGGAGCGACGAGGAGTGGGGGTCGGCCGCCACCGGCAAGCAGCGATGACGGCGCTGGGTGGAGCCACGGTGACAAATGAGGGGGTTTGGCCGTCCACTGCCAGCGACAAGCACCAACGGTGCCGCGGGGAGCCGCAGTGATGATAAAGGGGGCCGGCCGCCGCAAGTCAGCAACAAAAGCGGCACCGCGAGGATCCGCTGTTTTGACAAGGGGGGGGGCCGGCCGCCACCAGCCAGCAGCACCAACGGCGCCGCGGGGAGCCGCCGTGACGACGGGGGGGGGGCACGCCAATGCCGGAGGTCAGCGACGCGGTGCCGCGGAGAGCCGCGGTGGTGACGGGGGCGGGGCCCGCCGATGCCAGCCAGCAGCACAAACGGCGCCACGAGGAGCCGCGGTGATGGTGGGGGGGGGGCCGGCAGCCGCAAGCCAGCAGCAGCAGCGGCGCCGCGGTGATCCGCGGTGGTCATGGGGGGGAGGGAGGCCGCCGCCAGCCAGAAGCAAAAGCGGCGCTGCGGGGAGCCGCAACGGTGACGGGGGCGGGGCCGGCCGCCGCCAGCCAGCAGCTAAAGCGGCGCCGCGGGGTGCCGCGGTGATGATGAGGGGGGGGCCAGCCGCCGCCAGCCAGCAGCGAAAACGGCGCCTTGGGGAGACGCGATGGTGACGGGGGGGGGGCGCGCCGGTGACGCAGATCGTCCACGACGATGCCGCTGAGAGCCGCGGTGATGACGGGGGGGGGGGCGGTGGCGGCAGCCGGCGATCGGCAACGATGGCGCTACGAGTGGCGAGGGCGGCAACGGCGAGCAGGGTGTGGTCGCGATTGGCAGCAGCGCGACGACGACAGGGCGGGTACGAATGGCGGGGACCTCGGTGGGACCTTAGAAAGGGGGGCCACCGTGGTTCATGAAGGTGGCCCCTCTAGGGAGGCTCGATTTCGTCGTATGGTTCGGAGCCATGCCAGAAAGAGATATGATTGGTCGAGAAGCCTTTGTGAATCGAGAACTGCCTTCGCGATTTGACGCGTCGGATCGCGAAGGCTGTGGCTTCCCTGGTTGGTTTGGTGGGGGGTCGGGGGGAGCTGAGCGGCGTGCTAGGGGGGCTCGGGGACGCAAATTGGCATTGTGGGCGGGTCGTCAATTTCGACGCACACTGGCCTGACACGTGCAGAGGAGCTGATGTGGCCGATACCATTGCCCCACCAGTGCTGTGTCAGTGCCGCACCGCATCCCACTCCTCGGCTACCGCGGCCTTCCCTGCCCTTCTTCCCACTGAGAGCCCGTCGCCACTACAAGTGTTTCTCGTTTTGTGTGTTTTCTTGCCTGGCCGCCCACCCGGCCGCTGCCGACGTGTTATCTGCCAAGGAGGTCCTGCTGGACCAGAAGAGACGTGCGAGGATAGAATTCCCGTATTGCTTCCAGCTGGCCAGAAAGAACAGAGTACAGTATGAGAGACCGGCCGCAGTGCTGTTTCCAACAAAAAGCAATGGGAATCGCTATAGGCAGGAACAGAAGGCACATTCTGTATCCACAAGATGAGGCAGTGCCAGAAAAACGCACGTGATCCATTGGCCTGGCCAGTGTTGGCACTGCTTTGACGTACAATCCGGGACACTCCAGCAATGAGCTCCTAGTTCATTCTCGCTGGCACGCGCACAGCGGTGGTCCGGTCAACCGGAGCATTCCAAAGCAGGTTGCTAAAAACATCCCCCATTGCTGGCTACCGCCGCAATGGCGGGCACGACAACGGTGACCTTATTCTTCTTCCACTCACGTGTGTACCCCACCTAGGTCCTTTCCCCATTGTGCGAACGCATGAGCTATCACTTGTTCGTATACGAGGATCGGGAGGGGGGAGCTGTAAGAGCATGGTGGCGTGCGGGCAGTGACCCTCGTCTCGGATTGACAGGGCCCATGGGAAGATCCTGTGCCAGAGGTTGTAGCTGACCGGCCGAAAAGCGACCATCAACAGAAAATCAGATACTGTCCAGACGACAGCTTTCACTGGACGTATGTTACTGAAGTCTCGTGGCACGGTCACTGCCTTGGGAGCTGTGTCGGTCAGGCGTCAAGCGTTCTGAGGCCTCTCAATGGTAGTTGCATGCAAGGAGCTGCGGTTGTGTCGTGCTGTACTCAGGTTACACATCGTCTCGACGTTGAATAGAAAACTTTGGACCACCGGACCTGATTAGAGTATTCTACAAGATTCACTCAGACCAACTTCGTTTCAAGCTCACATCGGTCGCGGGGCACGCGTGAAGGGCAGCAGGTTGGGTGTCATGTGATCATGATGGAGCCCTTGTGGTACTATTCTGAGCACACCGACGTGACCAGGGATTGTCCTCCATCCTACTTGAGCCCTTCGGTTTATTGTGACGTGGTGTTCTTTGTGGGTCGGACGTCTGATAAAACGCAGAGGATGCCATTGACATGCCCATTGGGCAAGGGCAACACGTCTTGGGACAGTAGGGTGTCAAAAACAAAAGTCATGCGGCGCTTGACTTCATCATTTCCGCTGGATAAAGTGACGTCCCTGATCACGCCTATCCAGTCAGAATGGACTGAAGCTCACACCAACATGCAGTTTTGAACCGATATGTATCCAGCAACAGTGCTTTTCCGCAAATGCGAGCATTGCGTGAGAACCGCTGCCGCGGCGTGGCTGCGGTGCCCGCTGCTGCTTCCGTCGCAGCCGCCCATTGTCCTTCCGGCAACTACGGCCGACGTCGGTGCGGCGATGGCGGCGTGGGAACATGCGCCTCTGCACGCGGCGTCGGTGGCCGCGATGCAGAGAGCGGTCCGGCCGCCACCGCTGCTGTCAGCACCACGGCACCGGGGGGGGCGGTTGCGTGGGAGGCATCAGGGCACATACCTTTCCCTGCCGCCCCCTCACCGGCCCCAGCACTGCGCGCGAACACAGCACCTCAGCGGGGGTTTCGCAGAGGGTCGGCGACCGCCCCTGGGTCACCCTTCCCGGCTTCCGCCTGCTGGGCGGCCACCCCAAGAAGTGGGCCAGGCATGTTTAATCCGTTCTTGGTACCACGGTGGGGGCGGCGGCGGTGCAGCAATCCCCGTAGACTGGGCCGCCGCCACTGCCGCCGACGGTGACGAGGCTTATCCTTACCCTTTCACAGACGCGGAAAAAGCCGCCGCTGCTGCACCAGCGCCCGCGAGCTCCAGCACGGAGGCACCGGCGGCGTGGCGGTCCCCGGCTTCGGTGGAGGCGGGTATCGCCGTGGCGCCCGCAACGGGGGCGACGATCATGCTGCCACCCGCTGAGGCCACCAGCGGGCGCGGTGTCAGCGACGCTGCGCCTTCCAGCCCCGTTACTGCCTGCCAGTTATCTCCCCTCTGCGGCACGGCGCAGCGCACGGCGCGGTGGTCGGTGGCTGGGGAGGTAGCGGCAGCGGCCGCCGCGATCTCCGCCGCCGCCGAAGGCGACCGCATGGCGGCCCTTGCTGGTGCGGGGGGGGGTACCGCGGCGTGAAATACTCCACTCTGCCACCGCGGCGCCGCGCACCACTGGCCGCGGCGCCCTGTGCCGGTGGCCTTCGGGTGCTGGCGGGGGCGGTGCCGACGCTACGCCTCTCCTCCCCGCCGCGACCGACGAAGCGGCCCCCGCCTGCACCGCCCCGCGTGACGCGGCTTGGCAGCCGGCAGCGGCGGTGGTGGCGGCGGCAGCGGTGGAGGTGCTCCCCGCCCGCTCGGCTGTCGACACGGCCGCGGACGGCGCAACGTCCCCGTGCCTTGGGCCGCGGCGCGCGCAGCCGCGGCCACCACGACGGCCGCCTGGGCTGCCGGCGGGACGGTGCCAGCGGCGCGGTCGCTCATGGGCATGCCGGCCGCGGCAGACCGGCAGCCGGCACCCAGTATAGGCACCGCCGTTCGCTGCTTCCCGCCCCGCCACACGGCATGTGTGACCGTTACATTGCGTGAATGCGAGGTCCCCCCGAGCAATGAGGAGGCTACAATGGCTTCGAATCGGGTGATACATTGAACATGAGCAGCACAAGGCGCCGGAAGTGGCCCCATCCCAATGCCGTCAGGAGGGGGATTTGGATCTAGATCGTTTGCAACTCTACCCCCTCTCAGGCGTTGGAAACGGCCCCCACGATCCATTCCAGAGGTTTAATCTCTTGAATAGAACGTGGGTCCGTTTCTCTTGAGATCCTACACGCAACGAGTTGCCAACGGAGTCTCCGTTGGCAACTCGTAGGCCCCGGGGCCAACGGCTCCGACCCCGAATCGGACGCAAGTACATTCGCGTTTTAACTCGCTTGACCTCCGTTGGCAACGCCGCGTGCACGTTCGACATTGATTCCCGCCCCGAAAACTGGCGAACAGCGAATTTGAGACACGTTTCTGCAAAGTGTGCCCAATATGGCGTTGGCCTGACGTTGGTGGAAATGCTCTGAGAGGGGGTCTTCCCTGCGACTGGCAGAGGGGTCGCCTGGGATATATCAGGCGGTCCTAGAGGGCCCAAGACCACCATCCCAGTAAACCGACGCATCTACCTATCTACCGCCCGCTTCACAGGCGCGGCGGTCGGGTGCGGCGGAGGGGGGGGTGGGTGTTCTTTGGAAGTTCTCACGGGGCCGTCGGGGGGTGCGGGGTGGCGGACGGGGAGCGGACGCGCCGCGCGGGAACCCACGACGGGTCGCAAGGCACAAGGGCATAACGAGACAGTCAACGGCTTTATGACGCGGTGGACGACGGCCTAACGCGTCGGGACAAGCACGGTTCCTACGGGGCCAGGGCGATGCCGTCAGTCGTGGCTACGATACTCCCACGCGTGGACGGGGCGGCCCGTTGCGCGCAGGACGCGCCACAGAGCGGCGTGAAACCGCTTCGACCGCGTACGCGGAGACTCCAGGCAGAGAAGGGGACGACGTAGGCGAGCCCAATGCGGGCGTACTCGACCATGGCAGCGGTGACCTCGCGGGGCCCCGTCGCGGCCCAGTTGATGGACGGGTCGTACCCGAACAAGGCGACTACCTGCCGGGACGTGAGCGAGTCTCGCCAACCCGTGGCCGTCACCGGGGTAGGGGGCATCCACGATGCGGACAACCACTGATAGCGAGCGACGTCCGGCCGCCTCTGGATAGAAGTCACAACAGGACCCGTGACGCCCAGCTCGAGCGGCGCCGTCGCGCCACCGTCGTTGTCGTACCCGACATCCCAACGCGCGGGGCGCTGACCGGCAACCCAGCTGGCCCCAGCGGTCGGGTATCCCCCATTGCCTGGGCGGTGCCCCGGGCCCCATCAGCGGTGGCCTGTGGCCTTGGCCGCCGTCGTAAGTCCAGATGGGACCGTCATAGCCGGGGGCCATATGGCCGCGACCATCTGCCGGACAGGCTGCCGGCCAGGCGCGGCCGTCCCGGGTATCGGCGTGGCGGCCGTGCGTGCCCCCGCAGCGATCCTCGCGGTCGTAACGGGAGGTAGCGGCGCCGCCGCCCGACTCGGGCGCCCACCCGTCACCAAACCCGTCGCCGGCCGCGCCGGAGTAGTCGTTGCGCCACGGAAGTCCCCCGCGGCCGTCGCGAGCCGCGCGGGCACCACTCTCGCGGGCCTGCGCCCGCTGGGCCCCTTCAGCGCTGCCCGCGAGGGTCGACGCGTCTGACCCACGGGGGCCGGCGGCGGGACCCCCGGGGTCCCCGGCACTTGCCTCCCCCTTGCCCTCCTCGGGGGCTCGGAAACCCGGGCCGCCCGCGGACGGCTTCGACGCAGAAGAGTGCCTGGGCTGGGGCCGGCCGCCGCGCGCAATTCCAGCGTGGCGGCGCTGCCGCGCGCGGTAAGCGGCCGACGCGGCCGCCTCATCCGCCGACGGCGGGACGGTATCCGGGTCGGATGTGAGGAAGCCGGCCGGCACCGCCCAAGGCTCCGTTGTCACGGGCAACGCCCGCGGGGTGACGTCCGCGAGCCGCGGCTCCGCCAGCACGACCCCCAGAGGGGCTTGCGACGTCTGCGGGACGTTCACGACCAGGGGCTTCGGAATAATGATTCGGATAAAGCACCGTTCTGTAAGCAGCAGCTTCCTGCCCGCAGCAACATCTTATGTTCATCACTCTCATCACGAGGAGACTGAGCATAAGGGGAGCTTTCCAGCAGTGTCTTCCGTTTTGCTCTCACATTGGATGGCGAGATGATTCCAACGAATATATCCGGATATATCTGGATATATCCCAGATTCTGCTGAAAATCCCGGATTCTGAAAGGCTTTGTTCACGACGCGAACGTAATGACACCGTCGGTCGGCGACGGTTCCCACTTGGTAGGGCAGCAACGTGCTGCGGGCGTGCCGGTTGGGGTCGTTGTGATATGGTAGTCGGTCGTGCACCGCTGCCCAAGGCACCGGCCTCACGATGAAATCGTACTTCGCCAAGGCGTCGGCGACGGCGCCGTCGCCCGGCGCAAGGTCACCAACCAAGAACTTCCCTGTCAGGGAGTAGTACCTCGGAGACGGCTCGAAGACGCGGTGCTTTTCGCGGTACGCGCGCAGCAGCCCCGACACGATGGCGGCCGTCAATATGACGTAGGCGGTACCGGATGGCCCGGGCACGCCTGCAGCAAGGACTGCTTCTGAAGATCGACAGGCGGGTACTCGTACGTCAGCAACCTCGGCGTCGCGCACCGCGCGGCCATCGCTGGCGACAAGGGCGCCCGCGCCGGCATCAGGCAGATGCCGGAGCGCACGGGCAAGAAGATGGCCCCATGCCCCGCCCGCCGGGCGCTCACGAGCTCGCCGCGCGAGCGGCGCGCGGCCTCCAACGTCAAGTCGGCCGGGGCGGTCGCCGGGGCAACCGGGGCCAGGGACAGTAGGGGGCCTACTCCCCCGAAGGTGACGAGCGCGAAGGAATGGCCAAACGGGACCGCGGGGCGGTGGCGCGAGCGGGCGTGCCAGTCCTCGAGGTAGGCGTACTCCTCGTCTCCGGCGACGGATGGCAGCTCCGCCGCGGGGTTCGGGACCAAGACCACTCGACCCGGGTTGCACCGCAACATGCAGCGTAGCCATCCTGCACTGCCGCCGACGGAGCGGACGAAGGACGCGAAGTCGCAGTCGGCCGCCGGCCGGACGTCGTAGCTTGCCACCTTCGCAGACTTCCGGAAGGACCGCCACACGACGTGCGCCCCGTGCATGTTCTGAGGATAGGCGGGCTGGAAGACGTCGCTGACGAGCGGCCAGTCGGCCGTGGCGACAGGCGGTCCCAGGGGAGCAAGCCACGCCCGGACGGCGGGCGGCACCGACAGCGGCGGGAGCGCAGGGGCCGCCTGCTTCATTAGCGGTGGACGCTCCTCCAGCGCGCTCGCGGGCCCCCCGCCGGGGGCCGGGGCGGGGTCCGTGGCGCCGTAGGACTCCAGGGACGTCGCCGCTGCGGCCCCTAAGCCGGCCTTCGCACCGACGCCCGCCGGGCGGGGCGGCTTCCGCACCTCCCGGCCGTTGGGGTCGTACGGGAGCCGCATGCCTGTCGGCACCGACGGACGCACTGGGACGGCCGGACGGCGCCCGGTCGGACCTGGCATTGCCGGGGCGGCAGGCGCCGTCGCCACCTTCGCGGCAGTGGCTGCCGTGGACGGGCGCTCCGCGGGCGCGGGGGACGGAGCCCCGACAGGGCCCGCGGGGGGCGTCACCGGGGACGGCTCCATCTCGGCCGAAGGGGATGTAGTACTACTGGGGCCTTCTATGTGCCGGTGGCCCCTGTGGCAGCGGCGGCGGTGCCGAAGACGCGGCACCCGGCGGGGGGGTCGCGACCGGCCGCGGCGGGAGGGCGACGCGGGGACGGGGACGACGGGGCCGGCCGCGCCGCGCGACCCAAGGCGCCGGGGGAGCGTACCCGACCCGCCTTCGGGCGCCACGCGGGCCCCACGGGGGGCCGGGTTGGTGCGCCCGAGAGGGCGCGGCCGGCGACAGCTGACCGGGCGCCACGCGGCGGGTGCGGCGCGTTGCGCGTGGGACGGTTACTCCCCCTCGTCTTGGAATGATCGCCTCGGGATACTTAACATGCATGGAGGGAATTATCTGCATTGGTTGGTGACGGCCCGGGTCAATTCCCATTTGGGAAAATTGGGCCTGGGCGACGGTTTCCGCCCTTTTAGGACGAAGGGCGACGACGGTGGGAGGCACCGTCGTCGCTGGCAAGTAAACCGTGTCTTCATGTCTTGGCGTTTCGATCGGCCAAACTTTCCAGACATCGAGTCCCAAAGTGGGTGTCGCGGGAGCGCCCCGGACGGCCGTTACCTCGCTCCTGCTGAGCTAACCCCCCTGTTTTGTGATACTACAGTGGCCGCCCAGTGGTGTGGGTGAGAAAGGGGTGGAAAAATGACGATGACACTGTTTTGGTTTGGCGAGACCGTGGAGTAAGGGTAGGTGGCATCGTGTCTGAGAGCATCTCCACCAATGGAGCCAACCGTCCAACCCAACGGCCACGTGTGCACAACACGTGGTGCTGTCACTGGCTCTCCAAACGAAGAGCTCAAACTAAGCTTATCACGTCTCAAGCTTGGGCTCGTCTCGACGTCTCTGGCGGTGGGCCTCTTTTGTGGCACGCCAGTAATCCCACAGATGCACTACAGAGAATCTACATGACTGCCAGATCGTCTCGCAACTGTCTGCAAGCCACGGGTCCAGAGATGTGCAAATTGCAGCCACGTCGTGCAATTTTCGAAAACTTTCCTGTGTCGCGCTGGAACGGTCCTGGGAGCGTCACGCCGTAAATCACGATTGCAGCCACGTGCGTGGACCTCGGGAGGGAGATCCGGGTGTCCTGGAGGCGTATCGGACGCTTTTGGCTGTGCTTCGAGCACACAGGCACGGCTCGACCTCACCCGTCGGCCCTCAGGCGCATCCTAGGCCGGTAACGGCTGTGCCTGGCCGCGGACAGACCACTTTCAGCTTCAGATATCGGCCAGCAGGGGCACGCGGGGCGTCCCCTTGGCTCTCTCATTCCCCGTCGCGCTGCGGGCACTTCCGCGGATGCGCATGCGTTGAAACGCCTCGTCCGTTGTGATCCCAGTGGCCGTACGCACCTCGTGTTCCTCGAGGTTGCGGCTTCCGACACCCCCAGATGCCGCCCACGCATCAACCTACCACTGTTTTCAACGTCGGCCAGTGCCCTTCTTCCTCTCCTTGTTCCCCCGCACTTGTACATTGTTTTCTCACCCAACCCCCCCCGTCGCCCGGACTCGTGCCCCACTATTGGCTACACGATGCCTTCACATGCGCACCGAGCTCCGGCGTGGAGGTTCCTGGCGACCATGGAGGTCAACAGACGGCTGCGGTTGTCATGCGCGGCGCCGGGCTGCTCCTACCACGCACGCGTGGCTAACATCACGCGGGCTACAGCTCATCTGCTTGCCTGTCCGCTAGCCAAGCACACGTGGCCCGGTCTCGCCGCCGCCTTGTCACCCCGTCGCCTATCGGACAATAAGCCGCCTCCCTCATACGCAGAGATTGCAACGTGGGCAGAGCAGTGCGCGGCGCTGATGTTTCAGTCCGGCCTGGCGTTTGGAACGTTTGACAACCCCCGCTGGCGTGCCTTCTTCCTGAACATCTCAGGCGGGCGGTTCTCTGGGCCGGGGGACTGTCGCGCTGTCGGGGGCTCGCTCCTGCAATCGGTGTTTGATCGGGTTTTCGCCCAGGTTCTGGCGGTGGTGGCCGCTCATCACGGCCGGACTTTGACCTGTGACGGCATCACCGACGCCAACCCCAGAGGAGCCTACAACGTAATTGCTTGCGCTCCAGTTCCCTTCATTATGTCGGTCTTCCGGCTGGGAGTGAACCTGTCTACCGCCGAGAACCTGTTGAACGGGCTCGTGTCTTCCCTGCCTCAGCCACTCACGGAACCGCAGCCTGTGTCGGCTCTTCTCCGTGGCCGCGCCATCCCCAGCGCCCGGCTGGATGCTCTGCTGGGCTCTCCTTTTTGGGCGACGGTGACGGACAACGCGAGCAACATGGTGCTGATGCGCAACAAGGCGGTAGAGAGCGGCCTATGCATCATGGCGTACGGCTGTTTTTCTCATGTCGTGAACCTGTTGGCCGAAGATGTCAGCAAGCAGTCGGGTTTACATCTGGGCATCAAGTCCGCCGTCACCGTTTTTGAGTAATTTGGAGGCTTCTTGCCGGGTGATAGCGGCAAATCGGCACAACACCACCGGCTTCGATGTGCCCGACAGTGTTTTCTTGGCAGTGGACCAAGCTACTCCCGCCTCGTCAGCGGCTGTCGCCGCCCCGGTGTTGCGGATATTGTTCCGTATGTCTGCGTCTTTGGAAGCAGACGCGTCCCCTCTCTCGGCCGTGGTGGGCTTACTGTCTGGGTTTGTGGTGGCGCTGCGCACCGGTTTTCCCGAGCTGCCCGAGAGCACCCGCAGCTACTTGGTGGACCGCGTACACGCACAACTCGCTTCCTTTGGTGACCCGCACGTTGTCCTTGCGTTATTCCTCAATCCATTTTTTGCCCTGTGCCGACACGCCGACGACGGGGCGCTTTGGGGGACTCGGACACTGGCGGGGCATCGTGACGCCGCCATTGAGCGGCTAGCCGGGGACGACGTGGCGTTTCGCAACGCGGTTATCGGAGACCTGGGCGGGTACATCACCCATGTGGACTCCGCGGCGGGCGTTGACGGCTCCCCTCCTCACCCCGCCACGTGGTGGCGGCTGTATGGTGACTCGTGGCCCACGCTTCAGGTGGTGGCCACCCGACTGCTGTCGCTCGCATGCTCCTCTGCGGGCTCGGAGCGCTCCTTCAAGACCCTCAGCGTCGTGTTGTCCCGCACCTGCAACAGGACGCACAACGCCCACGTCGACCGGCAGTGGTCTGTGGTCTTTAACTCGAGGCAGCTCAACCGGGTGAATGCGGTGGCCATGTACCAGCGATCCAGGAAAGAGAAGGAGGTGGTGGGTTTGGTGCGTGTCGCGGTGGCTGCCGCGGCTGCGGGGGCGAGGGCGGGCGGTGCACCTGCTGGAGGGGCGCCTGCTGCTGAAGGCGACGATGATGGAGATGATTATGACGAGCGGGATGAGGACCGGGGAAGTGGAGATGAAGGAGGCGCTTTGGAAGCTGAGGATATTGAACCTGGGGCGGTGGATGGTGAGGTGAACATTCTGCTTGCTGACTAAAATCGTGTGTTACTCTTCTTTCTTTCAGTAGCCCAATCGACAGTGTCCATTCGTCACCAGCTGAACAAGTTTACTATGAGCAACGCACAACAACCTCCATTTCGATGGAGCCAGACGCGACTACGGTTGCCCAGTACCAAACGCACTTTGCCCCCGCTCTCGGCAAGGCACCCTCGTTGCTAGCTTCCATCCCTGACCGCACCATGTGGTTGTCACACACGTAGGAACAAGCCTCTGCAGCCTCCGATAGGTTTCTTCATGCCGCCACATCCGTCCCCAACACACTACCCCAGCTCCCCCCCCCCCCCCGCCTCCCTTAAATACCTTCCCCCCACCCCTGATCCCCTCCCCAGCGGCCCCAAACCCCACCCCCGCCCGCCCCCGCCAAA
>Ga0115031_1001638_pt1 | contig 16596 bp, 19 predicted proteins | sample Maine_Asex4_meta_FD_87301 | JGI IMG/M metagenome (GOLD analysis project Ga0115031, IMG submission 87301) | Marine algal microbial communities from Maine, USA - Maine_Asex4_metaG | ecosystem: Host-associated > Algae > Red algae > Unclassified | place: Maine, USA | collected 2015-01-05
AAATTACCAACCATCTCAAATGTCGCGTCCGTCACGGGCATGCATGAGTGGTACGAAGCAGTGCTCCAAATCGTACAGTGTATTGGATGGTCTCAACAGCAGTGTCGAAGGCAACCGCCGTCAACCAGCGCGAAGGAAGCAGCAAGTCGAGGGATAACGTGGTGGGAGCGAGTGACGGTCAAGCGAGTAACGGCGGGACCGGCCCGGGCGACGACGACGAGGGACAGCCAGGGAGCATCATGCCCTTTCAGTGCTGAAATGAGGGGCCTGATTCTGACCAATCAAATGGCAGCGTGACCGGCTCGGAGAACCGCCAGGTTCTTGCATGCCGTCCTGGAGGCGAATCTCCTGCGTCGGCTGGCAGAAAAATTGCGAGAGATGCACTCGGAGCGACGTTTCGGTTGAGTGTTTCGACGATGCCACTTCGAACACATGGACATGTCGTGGGATGCGCCGCCTGTGCTCGATGGGAACGCACCAAATCCACCATCTCGGAATGCGACGTGTAAGTTTGACACTTGGAATGATATGACTTCACGACCTCAGACTCCGCTCCGCACTTGGAGGCCCACATGGGGGCCGGCATGTTCTGGGGCTCGCCAGACTGGGCTGAAGGGAGACAAGCACGACGTTGTGGTGTATTCTTTAATGGGGCAGCGTAACGCTGCTTGCCGTGTGAAGCAAGTGCACGATACGCGCTATTGACAATCAAGTTGTTTCGTTTGTCGCTCCCTTCATGAATGACGCAAGAGCCAGTTTCCAAGGTCCACATTCGTGACATGCTGCGGTATCGTGTTGAAATTCAGAGTGTGTACCCATATCACCCGAGCTATGGGAATGGGCAGGGCGGCTTTTTCGTGCCCCTTTCCCTTTTGAAACATGTCGACGGTCTTGTTACGATCGTTTGGACGTTCCGAGGGTTTGATCAATCGTTTTTGCGTTCCGTTGATTTATGCAGAGACCATTGCTCACATTTACATAACGATCGGGGACGTATTTAGAGTAATTGTTTTTACATGGGATGAAACATTTTTGTTGAACGTTGGAAGATTTTGAGTCGAGGAGAACAGTCGAACCATTTCCATCATGCACAGGTGATCGCTGTCTTCGTCTCTTTTTGTGGCGTGCTGCCACAGTCCCCAATGAGCGTTGATGGGCGTCCTTATGTCGGCGACAGTCTCACTCGGTCCTCCTCTCCCATGCAGGATTGTACCCTCGGCCCCCCTCGTCGACGACTATAACTCGGCACGCTCGTTGCGGAGGAGGCGATTCCTATCTCAACGACACTGCCTTTGTCCCACACGGCCCACGGGCGAGTTCACGGACTACTTCACTCCTCTCCCCCTCTGTGCTGTTGGGACGCCCCCCTCGTCCACATGTCTCTGCTGCTGTTCGCGCGCCACACATCCACGCGTTTCTGCCGCCGTTGGGCGCGTCTCTTCCTCCAGAACATATTCCTCATACGCGCGTCTCCTGCCCCCATCTGTTTTGCGGGTGGGCGCATCTCCTCCCACCGTCATTGCCACACATGTGCGCCAGTCCTCCGATCTTCTGCGCCGCCGTTGGGCGCGTCTTTTCCCCTCGTCTGTGTGTCTGGTACTCGCGTCTGCTTCCCCCGTCTGTGCTGCGGGTTGGCGCGTCTCCTCCAGTCGTCTTTGATGCGGGTAGGCGCCTCTCCTTTAACCGTCTGTGCCGCCGTTGGGCGCGTCTCTTCCCCCCGTCTGTATTTTTTGTACGCGCGTCTCCTCCCCCCGTCTGTGCTGCGGGTTGGCGCGTCTCCTCCCGTCGTCTTTGTTGCGGGTAGGCGCCTCTCCTCCAACCGTCTGCGCCGCCGTTGGGCGCGTCTCTTCCCCCCGTCTGTGTTTCTAGTATGCGCATCTCCTCCCTCCGTCTGTGCTGCGGGTTGGCGCGTCTCCTCCAGTCGTCTTTGATGCGGGTAGGCGCCTCTCCTTCAACCGTCTGCGCCGCCGTTGGGCGCGTCTCTTCCCCCCGTATGTGTTTCCGGTCGGCGCGTCTCCTATCCTCGTTTGTACTCTGGTGGGCGTCTCTTATCGAACTGTGTCTGCTTGCACGGTCGAGGCCGATGCCGTTGACACGGCACCGTGTATTTGTCGGCGGTCATGTGGGGGGGGAGATAGGAAAGAGTCAAGGTTAACGGACGCCGCTGTTCGGTCGCAGTTGTCGTCGAGTATTGTCCAGAAAACGGGAAATAGCATGGCATGCGACATCAGAACAGCGTATGCAATGTTTGAAAAAAGCATACATCCCCATGAGGCAAGCTACAGGCAACAGCACAGCATAGTAAATTGTCAGCGCACAACAACAGAATGAAGAGCGGGCGGAGCGCACCGGGCACATCTATCACAGACCATCACGGGGTACAAGCGGGGCTGCAAGTGTGTCGCGCAAAAGCCGACGCCGTGTCAAACAGCCTCTCGCATCGGCGGCACTCAAACAGCACGTTGGCTCCTGGCGGCACGACGACGGTAGTGCCGCCGCTGACCTCATCGGCGGGCCCACTACGCCCGCTCAATTGCGTGCGGAAAGCGACGCTCCACCTGGTCTCTTCTTCATCCGCAGCTGCGACGTGCCGCGACCCGCTGGCCGCTCCGTCCTCCCGACGCCGCTTGCTACTGCTCGAAGGGGCGACAACAGCCGGCGTTCTACGGGAACGATCGAAGGGTCGGCTTCGGCCGTCGTGCTGGCGCCCTGCGGAAGCACGAGCAAGACACGGCTGGCCAGCGCTCGCACCAGGTGGAGAGGCACGACGACCATCGTCTGCTGCCTTCGTGGCAAAACGAGAGCTGGGCGCCTGCTGGGCGTCGCCTTCGTCCGTCTCGCCGTCCGCTCCGTCCTGATGCGGCGCCGACAAGTAGCTGTCGTTCGCCGACTCCTCTACGTTTGCGGCTTCGGCCTTGGCCGCTGCCAGCAGACTAGCAAAGTGCTCGTTTTTGTCGCCCGTCCGACAAACCTCGTCCAGCGCCGCCCGCAGACGCGGCACCAGAGGGGCGTTCTCGTAAATCCGTCCGGCGCTTCGCAAGCGCTGGACCGCCCGACGACGACGATGGCCGCTCACGTGCGAGAAGAGGCGTTTGGCAGTGTCTTTGTGCAGCGCGCACAGAGTGCAGGCCCAGGGTTGGGTGGCAGAGGCGCTTGTAAGAACCGCCGCAGCTGCCTCCAGACGGCGATGCTCCTTTTTACAGATATACTCAGCGCAGCTCGCCGGCCCCGTGAGCGTCATTGCACACAGACGACACTCAGTAAATCTCGGGATGCTCGGAATGGAAGGCGGGGAGGGTCCAGGAGGGGGAGGGGGGGGGTGGGAAGCAGCCATGGTAAGGCGGTGCGCGCAGTGGTGGGAGATAGGGTGCGGTTAGAGGAGCGGCCAAACGCGGTACCCGGTACGCGCAGATGACCACGATCTCGACGAAGGTTGGCGGTGCGTCGAGGATGCAGCAGCAGAGTGCAAGGGCCAGATGGGGAGAGTCAGAGCAGATGTGCTGCTGGGCCAGGTCGCTAGCAACACGGCAACACGGCGCCAACACTGGGATTGACCATTCAGCTTAAAACGGGACACGAAAATGACTGTTGGACCCTTTTTTTCCAATTTCAACGCGATAGACTTAGAGGGCGACAGCCAATAAAAACCGCAAGAACCGTGCATTTCGTTGGAATGTTCGAATGCAATAGCATGCAATTATTAAATGCAGGAGTACATGCATCCCAACGCGATCATGCGGCATGCGAGCAAGGCGATCGACGGGGTCCTCGGCTGAAGCACGGCAGGCCTGGGCCAATCGACGATGCTCAGCAAGGCGCCATTGCGGGTCGCAAATTCGTGCGCGTCACACTGGTCGCTCGCACGACTCCCTCGGGGCACACTGCTGGATCTTGTTTGTCGTCGCCGCATGGCACGCTTGGTCGCAGCGAGCCCGGGCACCTCTCTGTAACCCGACATCCTCCCCGCTTGGACCCAGCCTCATCCCCCCTTTGATCTGGCTCCATGTCGTCGGCTCGGCCGGACCGCTTGCCTGGGGTATCTCTATCACGGCTTGCACGCGATGATGCCTCGTCTTCGCACATTGGTGGCGGCCAGCGCCGGCAACAAAAAGTAATCGACGGCGGGCCTGCATCGAAACGGACGCGTTGTGACCGTACTCGGGCCGTGCACGGCGGTCAACTTGTCACCATCTCCCCGCCTTCACTCTCACAGTGCCCCCGAACAGCGTCTTTCGAGAGCCTCCCAAGTGGGGTTCGCCAATTGGTGCTGGACGTGTTGCCCGTCTGCGACCGCCTGGCGATGGATGACGTGTCCAAGGGCTGGCGCGAGGCGTGCACGACCAACACCCTGCACACAGCCATTGGCTGGGCCGTTTTCGGAGATGACGGGACGTCAGACGAGCGCCGCCTGTTTCACTGGCGTGCCTCAAAGTTTTCGAAAACAAGGGGTCCTGGGAGCGTGGAGGAAGGGAGAGAGCTGCTGCCGTCCGCGCTACCACTGGCCGCACGGGCTGAGGTGAAGACGCAAGGACGGTTCATCCTCCTCGTGCTGCGCGCCGTTGCGACTGTGAGCCGCCTGCTGGACGGGCTTGCCGGTGGTACGACGCCTACGCTCGACCTCCAACGGTGCTCGGAGCACGTCGTGGCTACTTCTTCTTCGCGTGTTTTTCCGTCACCAGCCCGTGTGCATGATCGGTCACCGCGCGACGTGTCCGCTAATGTAGTGTCTTGTGTAGCGGTATTGGGAAAAAGTGAATATGGGAGAGTAGGAATCGAACCTGTGACCTCCAAGATAGTAGTTTTGCGCGCCAAAACACTAGGCCACAGGCATTTCATCCATGATCTCAAGCCAAGTTGGGGGTTCCAAATCCACTCGTATTACGAATACCCACCCCGGGTAAGCCTGCTCCTCCACGACCTTGTGCAGTTCAAGTACCATCCCAGCGGTTGCCGCAACCACTACACTTGGGTGTGGGGCAATCAGCTGAGCGCCGATGTGGTGGCGGACGGCAGTGTGCAGGTTCGTTTTGACGCGGGGTCGGTGCTACGCATGGCTATTTTTGGCGCTCGAGGAGGTCGCGGATGCAGTTCAAGATATGGTCGGTCGCTCGCCGAGCAAGGTGACATTCACCATGCCCGCGAACGAGGCGGCCCGTGTGGCTCGCTGGGCGGCCATTTCTTTAGTCCTCGTCAAGGTTCGCGTGCGGGTACGGCGCTTGCTCTTCTTGCAGGAGCGGGTGCGCGCGCATGCGACGGGCAGTGTCCTTCCTCACAAGGCGCCTGTGCCTATTGTACGTCACCACGTGCATCATTGGGTTCGCGCCGCCGTGGCGCTTCGGTCTGGTTTGGTGGCCCAGTTTGTCGGTGGAATGTATGCCGTGGACGAGAGTCGGGCGGCCGACTTTTTGGCATTCACTGTCGCGGTCAACGACCGGGTAGCGGCTGCATGGCCGACGTTGACGCAGCCCAGGCGCTGCATGCACTGGGCGCCCGTCGAGCGGCACATCATCTGGTTTGCGGTGGAAGCGTTTTCATCTGACGCACGGGGCGGTGGTACAATGGATGACGTGGCTGCACACGCAGCGTGTTTACGTGTCCGGCAGCTGTGCGTCACGTGGGGGTGGCGTCGTCGCAGCGCATTGTCGAGTCCACCATGTATGCCTCCCTTTGACTCTTGTGCGCAGTATCACCCGTGACGCCGACGTAAATCGCGCATGACTTTGTTTGATTTGCACCCTGTCGCTGTCCCATGCATGTGGCCAGCAAGCCGCCACACCGCTCCCCCTGCCCCACACCGTCCATTACAACCGCAGCCGGCCGGCACCGCTAGCCGACCTGCCTTGCCGAGCGCCATCTCCCCGCGTGGGCAGCTGCACTCGGGTAGTCCCTGCTCCGCCCGCCCTGGTCCGCCCAGCTTGGGCCGCCCGTACTGCCCCCCGCCGCCGCCAACCTCCGCCAGAGCAAAGGTACGAAGCGCACGTTTGGGGGCCTCGTGAATCATCCTTGTAAAGCGTCTTCTTGCATGCCCGAAATGAGAACGACAAAAAAAAAACCTGCACAAAGTGGAGAGCCGACTGATGACTTGCGCCAAAGATGCCATAAGACACCAGGCGTCGTACATTCCGGCACACGCTCCTGGGTCTCCCACGCTCTGTAAAGGAGCCCCTCGACACTCAACCAGGGCATCTGAATAATGGTTTACGAATCACTCTTGCCAGCCGGTGACCTCGTATCCATAGTAAAAAAAAAGCTCTTCCCCGGGCACAAGCTCTCTCGCTGCAAACAAGCCAACCCGAATGTAACCGCAAACACTCAACAGCTTCGGAACGAGGTTCGCCCGCGCCCGACTATGGTTCAATTACCGCATGCGACTGCCGACGCGAGTGGCGTCGAGTACGACGTCTCGCGTCAAGGTGTACAAGTAGCTGACACCCACCGCGTCGTACACCTGCCCTATTGCATGCGCCTCATCGCGGGGCACCAGCTCGCCGACGTTCTCCCCCACAAAGTCGCCGGTCCCCGTCGGTTCCGCAGCAAACACTCCAAAGCCATGCGTATCAGACCTGCCCAACATAAGCCGAGCGCGCAAGCCAAGCTGAACCTGCACGTTTCGGCAGCGCCTCGTACCACATCCGCCATCGGAAGCAGCCGATGGGGGCAAGTGCGCGCTACACATCCCACAAGCGTGCAAGTCGCACTCTCGGTCGACCGCGAAGCACGGGCAGTCATCCGTAGCGCAGCGCGAGGGCGCCACGCACGAGCACCCGACACGACGGGAGCAGAGGCGGGACCCACGCGCCGATGCCGGCCCCGATTGCGATGCAGAGAAGGCCGAGAGAGGTCCGGCCCAGGAGCCGCCAGCAGTTGTCCGCCCCGCGTCGTCGACAAAATGTCGTCCACCGACCGTAGAAACCAAAGAACCAGACGATGGACTGGAGCCGGTGGCCGCATCAGGTACTGCCGTTCTCACCCACCGCACCCGGGCGCACCTGTGAAGTGAGCGGTAGTTGGGTGGATGCGTTGCTTCACTCCAGAGCGGTCTGAGGCGCGAGGCCAGCAGGCTCTTAAACCCTTCGTGTGCCTCTCTCGCCACGTTCTGCCGGCGCGCTTCCCCGCCAGCGCAGTGCTCCCTCCTTTGGAGGGAACATGCTCTCACCACCCCACAAATCGCGACGCCCCTCGATGACCCCACGAGAATCTCATCGAGCTCAGTTCCAAAAGAAGCTACCCTCAATATACAAGTACAAGTGATTACATCACACACATACAGCAATGCATGATAATGGCACAGCCAAACAAGCCGATGACCGCAGAAGTACTCCCGGAATTAGCCAGGCAGTCCGCGGTGACTCCAATTTACCTGCGCGGGCTTGGGGGGCTGCCTCAACACTCCCCCAGCGCCCCACAGTCCGCGCCATGGACGCTCTGTCACAGCTACAGTGCGAGATCATCCGCCAACATCCGCGATCGTGAAAACGGTCAAGTCCATCTCATCGACTTGGCCGAAATCGGCTCGACTCGCTGGGAGCAGTAGGCCTACAGCTTCTAGCGAGTCGAGCCGACTTCGGCCAAGTAAAATCGTCCTCCGACAAAATCGGCAAAAATCACCATCGACGTGAAGCAGACGTCGAGGGGAGTACAGCGCACCCGGGTGCGTCTCGAACGGAGACGATCCGGCGTATCGGCGGCCCGTCAAAGTCTGCTCGCTGAGAGCAGTAGGCCTTCTGCTCCCGGCCATAATCGGGGCCCACTACTTCCGGCCAAAATCGACCAAATTCGACTTGCACCAAAATCGATTCGGGCCCGTTGGGAGCGGTAGGCCTACTACTTCCAGCCAAAATCGACCGAAATCGACTTGCACCAAAATCGACTCGTGCCCGTCGGGAGCAGTAGGCCTACTGCTCCCGGTTAAAACCGCCCAAAATCGACTTCGGCCAAGTCGAGTCGGGCGATCGCCGCGAACCCGCGGCTGCGCCGCTGGTCGCCCCCAGTGGCGCCACAGCGCCCCAGGACGGTCCCAACCGGCCGTCCCCCCAAGGCAACAGCGCCCCATGGCCGGCCCCAAACAAGTGGATGGTAGCGCAACCGTCCACGACTGGCACCGGTCCGCGGCAAGGTCGACGGAGGTCGCTGCCACGAATCCGGGGCCGCGCCACTGGACGCCTCCAGTGGCGCCATGGTGCCTCAGCACTTCCCCAACAGGGGGTCGCCAGGCCCGGCGCCCCGCTTAGCCGCGCCCAGGTCTTTACCAACCCCCATAACAGCCCGGAAAGCCGTGAACGCCGACGACGGCAGCGGCTTGCTGAGCCCATCCGCCGGCATGTCGGCGCTCGGGAGGAAGGAAGAGGACACATCCCCGCGCGCCTGAGCGTCGCGAACCATGTGGTAGGCGACGTCGACATGCTTGGTCCGCCCCGTCGCCTCGAAGCTGTTGACCAGCGCCAGGCAGGACTGGTTGTCCTCCCCCATCGCCACGGCTCCACCGTCGACGCCCAGAGCCGACAGCAGCTTGCGTAGCCACAGCGCCTCCTTGGTCGCCATTGCGTCGGCCACGTACTCGGCCTCGGCCGTAGAGGTAGCCACGGTCGACTGGCGCTTACTTGCCCACGCAATCGCCCCGCCATTGCAGGTGAAGTCGAAGCCGGTTTTTGGCCGACGACCGTCGATGTCGCCGGCCCAGCCGGCGTCGACAAACCCTTGCAGCGGCTCGCTGCCGCTGTAGACCACACCAAGGCGAGTCGTCCCGCGCAGGTAGCGCAGAACCCTTTTGGCCGCGCGCATGTGGTCCCCCTCAGGGCAGGACATGAAGCGCGACAGCACCTTCACGGCAAAGGCGATGGCTGGCCTCGTCGTGGCAGACAGGTAGAGGAGGGAGCCGACCAAGTCGGCGTCATGGTTGCCCTCTGGCAGCAGGCCCTCCCCTGTCTTGGTCAGCTTGACCCCCGACGACATCGGCGTCTTGTTTGGCGTCGCCTTGTCCATCCCGAACGCCTCCAGCAGCGTCGCGGTGTGCCCCGGGTTGCTCAACGTCAGAGTCTTTGCCGCCCGGTTGCTCATGACCTTCATGCTGTTCAAGTCCTTGGCCTCCCCCATGTCGCGCACCTCAAACTTGGCAGACACGGAGCGCTTGACGGCGTCGACCCCAGCCAGCTTCTCGCCTGCCACGATAAGGTCGTCGACGTACAAGAGGATAAAGATGCACCCGTGCACGGGGTGATGCCACTCATAGAGGCACGGGTCCACCTTGGACCGGACCGCCCCCATCTCTTTGAGCTCTTTGTCGAGCTTGATGCCCCACAGCCGCCCCGCCTGCTTTGTCCCGTATAGCGCCAGGTTAAGCCGACACATCTCGTCCAGCCCCTCCGGTTCGACACCGTCGAAGAGTTTGATGTACATCTTCTTGAACATCTTGGCGTTGAGGAAGGCTGTCTTGACGTCGCCATGGTGAATCTCCCAGCCCATGGCTGCCGACACAGCGAAGAGAGCACGTGTCGTGACCGCTTTGGGTACCGGAGCCCACGTCTCTTCAAAGTCTCGTCCGGGCACCTGCTTGAACCCTTGGGCCACGAGTCGAGCCTTGTAGCGCGTGAACTTGCCCTCTGCGTCGTGCTTGATGTCGAACACGAATCGCGTCTTTATGGCCTTGTGATCCTTTGTTGTTCCCCGTGGTCTTGGACCAGGTGCCAAGGTGCTTGTGTGCCGCCACCTCCTTCTTAATGGCCTGATTCCACAGCGGCTAGTCAGGACGAGCGCGCGCCTCCTTCTCGTTTGCAGGCGGCTTGTGCAAGTCCCAGCCCGCCTCAGCCGCGGAAGCGTTACCGCTTGCCAGGTACGCCTTGGGTTCCTTCTCCCACCATGTTACCTTGGCAGCTGGCTTGCGCTTCGAGCGACGAGGCCATGGTGTGACGCTGTCACTGGCCGCAGGTGCTTGAGCAGCGGCGGGAGTCGAGCCACCGACGCCGTCCTCGTCCTCCTCCTGGCTATCGCCAGAAAAGGAAGGAGGACGGACTTCGTTGTCGCTGTCAGAGGTCTCGTCGGGGGAGTACTCGTCCTCTCGCCCGCCTTTTGCGCCGATCATCTCCATTGCCCTTTTTGTGGCGCCATCCTTGTCGCCGTCATATTCCGCAGTCAGCCGACGACCAGCGCTTGACCCGACTGCTGACGTCTTGACCTTCGCCGGGCTCTCCTCTATAAGCACGTCCCGACGCTCGAAGACTTGGTTTGTCTCGTCCTCGAGGATGCGGCAGGACCTGCCACCGACAATGTAGCCGACAAAGCGGCCGACGTCGGTCCTCGGCTTCAGCTTGCGCTGCTGCTTTTTCGGCTTGAACGCCCACGCCCGACTCCCCCAAACGCGGAATCCCGCGACGTTGAGGCGTCGACCCGTCAGCGCCTCGAGCGGCGTCACATCGAGCCCCGCCTGGGGAGATCGGTCGAGCACATGGACCACGGGGTACAAAGCCTCGGCCAACAACTCTTCCTCCGCACCGGCGTCAAGTAGGGCAGCCCGCACGCGCTCCATCAGCGTGCGGTTCACCCGCTACGCCTTGCCGTTCTGCTGCGCCTAGTACGGCGCCGTCATCTCAGACGTGATGACCTTATCCTCGTATTATGCCTTAAGATCGTTTGTGACGTACTCCTTTGCACCGTCGTGACGAACACGCTTCACTTTCACGCCCGTCAGAGTCTCAAGCTGCTTGATGCGCGTCTTGAGCACCTCCGGCGCCATCCCGTTTGTTTTAATAGGCGTAGCCGTGATGAACCCCGTCGAGTCCTCCAGCGCCGTCATAAAGTAGAGGGAGCAATTCAGCGACTCAGTGAGTGGGCCACCAATGTCGGTGTGCACAAGTTCGCACTTGGTTGTCGCTGTCGACGAGCGGGGGCTGGGCGACTGAACCATCTTGCCGTCCTCACACGGCACACACACCGTGCCAATGACGCTCTTGGCGTCTGCCACTGACGACGGCATGCCGTCGACCATTGTGGCCGCCCGCTTGAGGTTCTCCAACCACAAGTAATTGAACCTACGATGCCACAGCTCCGTCTCCCCAGCGATGCGCGTCGATACCGCGCACGCCGAAGCCTTGACCGGCTTGACCGTGAGCGTGTACTGCTCCAGGTCGTTGACCTTGCCGACAACGGACGCCTTGTCGAGCGCTCCGCTCAAATGGACAGCATGCCCGTCGCTGAGGATGTAAGAGGCGTTTCCGACGAGCACTACCGCACCACGATTGCGGTCAACCACTCGAACCGAGTGCAGGTTGCTGGTCAGGTCCGGTACGAGCATGGCCTCCCCGAGCACCATGCGCGTCTTGGTTTTGCCCTTGCCAACGTTCATGGAGACGTGGCCGTGCTCCTTGATGGGTACCTTTTCGCCGTTGGCCAAGGTGACCTCGGCCCTGCTTCCCGCCGTCCGGACTGTGAAGCCCATATCCCCGGCGGCCATGTGGTTGGTTGCGCCAGAGTCGAGCACCCAAGTTGATGAACACAGGGAGCTTCCGCGAGCCTTTCTGCTCCCGGTATTAGCAGTAGAAGCAGTATAGGCCAGAGGGGCACCCGCGTGTGGCCCGCCGCCGTTGCCGCCATCACGGCCACCACCGCCGGGCTTGCGCTTGCTCTTGGCCTCGTCCGCCTTCTTCTTTTGGGAGTCGCGCTGCATGTTTCCCTTCTTGTTGCAGTAGCAGCACACGACGGACTTCTTGTCAAACGGCTTCTTAGGCGCCGCTGCCGCAAAGGCTTGTGATTTGACACTGCCAGAAGGCTTGGAAGTGCCGACAGAAATGCTCCGCTGCTCGACTTAAAGCAGCTTAGCTGTCACGTCCGACTTGACGAGCTTAGTGTCCTTGTTCTCCAGCACCGTCCTGAGCATCCCGTACTCTGCCGGGAGCCCTGCCAGGACACGCAGCGCAAGCGTGTTGTCGTTCATGGGTTTGCGAGCATGACGAGCTCGTCCCGGAACATCTTGGCGCGCGACGTGAACTTGATGATGTTCTCGTCGCCGCCCTTCTTGAGACTGCTCAGCTCGTCCATGAGTCGCAGCAGCCGCGCGTTGTCTCGCGCCTCGAACATGACCTTGAGCGCGTCCCACGCCTCTTTGGCCGTGTCCACCGACGTGACCGTGTTGAGGTGCACGGGCTTGACCGACATCTGAATGGTCGCCACCGCTGCCTCGTTCATGGCGTCCCACGCGTAGACCACCGGGTCGCACTTCTTGTCGTCGGACGAAGATGCCGGTCGGTCCGTCACGACCGCCGCCCAGAGCTTCTCGTTCTTGAGCTGCGCACGATGGTACGCTGCCCACACCTTGTAGTAGTCGTCCAGCTGCGCAGAACCGCGGGCCGCCGTAGCGGCCGTGGTCTGCCATGTTGACGACCTCGGCGCCGAACAGCGCCGCGCTAACGACGTAGGGAGCAGAACACGCCCGCCTGACGCCGGAACACACCGCGATCCCAGCGACATCGTCTCACCAGCATCCGCAGGGAAGACGACGGTTACCACCAGCGACAGCTGGGCCCATAACCTGTGAATTGAGTGGTAGTTGGGTGGATGCGTTGCTTCACTCCAGAGCGGTCTGAGGCGCGAGGCCAGCAGGCTCTTAAACCCTCCGTGTGCCTCTCTTGCCACGTTCTGCCGGCGCGCCCCCCCGCCAGCGCAGTGCTCCCTCCTTTGGAGGGAACATGCTCTCACCACCCCACAAATCGCGACGCCCCTCGATGACCCCACAAGATTCTCCCCGAGCTCAGCTTTAAAAGGAGCTGCCCTCAATATACAAGTACAAGTGATTACATCACACACATACAGCAATGCATGATAATGGCACAGTCAAACAAGCCGATGACCGCATAAGTACTCCCGATATTAGCCAGGCAGTCCGCGGTAACTCCAACGTACCTGCGCGGGCTTGCGGGGCTGCCTCAACAGCACCCACAATACTTCTCACAGGGGATGTTCACCCGTGCGCACCTGCAGACCTCAGGACTGCAACGGCCGACATGAAAGCACGGCCGATAGTCCGCAGCACGCCCATCCTCGTCGTTCATGCCGCCAGGGGAGAGGGAGAGTGTGGTGCCCTGCTGTCGCGGACTTTGCGAAGAAACAGCTTGCGACAAGAACCTCGGCGAACCCGTAGCCCGACGAGGGGAGTCAATCTCGGGCGCGTCCTAAAGTGGAGGCGTCACATGACGGCGACGCTCCTCAGGCAGCCCCACTGCTGCAATATAGGCCATCACTGTACGACACGTCTGCCCAGGTACGAAGGCAGCCAGTCGACAGCTGTCGTGCTGCTTCACTATGCCGCTGCCGGCTCGAAGAAGACCAACTTAGTCGGCCGTCCACCCGTCGTCCTCCTCTGGGGTTGCACGCGGATGACGGCGGGGATCGAATCCGCAGTCCTGACACGCGTTGGCGGCGACACTGATCGCCCCGTGGGTTGCCGCAGCCAGCAGCGCGAGACGCACTGACGACTGCGAAGGCAAAGAGACACCGCCACACACTTAAGCGCTGACCACCGCGCCATGCCCGGCCGCAGGGGGGTTTCCCTCGTGCCCCGCGACGAGATGGTCCACGCCCGACCTCCTCTGGTGCGCCTCGAGGAAGCCAAGCACATTGAGGTCGGGTGAAAGATGAACAGGTAGAAAGCCGGGGGTAGTTGGTTCTGGCTCTCTGCATGCGGGACCGTGAAGACGGCACGCGTAGCGTAGAAAAAAGGCGTCACAGCAGTCGGGAGAACGTGTCCCGCTCAAGTACCGTCGTGGCCATTGGGGTTGGCATTGTGGGCACCGCCATAGGCGTACCGGTGGAGACATGTCGAGAAACCGCTTCAAGAAGAGACCCGCCGAGGGACGCTTTCGCTGCCACAACACCAGCCCCAGGCGACCGCAACGACGAGCGAATTTCTCGCAGTACGGACACGTCGGCACGAAGACGGAGCCCCTCTTTACACGCAGCTAATGCGGCACAGGCTTGGCGAACTGCCCAGGCCCGGTTCGAGGGGCCAAGACCGGCAGCCGTGGCGTCGTCCGCGGCACAGCTGCACGCACGTGCGCGATGCACTGGGAGGGCGCCTAGCACCGGCAGACATGTGGACAGCGGCCGACTGGTCCAGGAAGCGTTGGAGTCTGGACGCGTCCGTGACAATGGTCCGGGATCCGAGGAAGGCGCACCGCTGCCAAGAACAACAGCGAGACTCACACCACCCGTGAGTTCTGCAAGACACTTAAGGCGGGCTTTTGTCGATGCCTGCTCCACTCTCGCCGTCTCGTTGTCACGGTCACGTCTCTCAATTAGAGCAATCGTGCGCCTGGCGTTGGCTGCATTGCAGCCGACGAGGGTGGCCAAAGAGTCCACAACCGCCGCCCCATCGCCAACCGTCTTCACGACGGACCAGATGCCACGTCGAGTTGCAGCACTTCGCATCCTGCAAGAGAGGTGGAAGTAGTCCGAGGGACGGCCATCTTCTCCGTTTTCAGACGCTTCGCTACCGTCGCTGTCATCTCGCCCAGCCCATCGGTCGTGCAGCGTTGCCCTAGCCGCGTCTGCACAGCTTCCAACACGGTCCCCCATGTGGGGCACAAACCTCTGTGATGGCACATCCTCGACTCGCCGCCACGATTGACGCACAGGTACGTAAAACGTGAACGTCGGAGGCTGCTCCACCGCAGGCAGGCGCGTGAGACGCACGGCGCCGACTAGAAGTGACAATGGACCAGAGCGCTCAAGCCGCCCGCTGTCCACGGGCCAGTCGGTCCCACGGGAGCATGACCTTGCCGCTGTTGACGATTGCGGAACCACGCTACGGTTGCAGCCCGACAAAGAAGACGGACTCGCATCACGCTCCGTTCGCGGCTTCTTTGGCGGAATGAGACAGGACGCCCATGTACTGTCGCTATCTTCTTTGTGAAGCTCCGAGGTTGATGACAATGGCAGCTCCGGATGCTCACGGTCCCGAAGCCGCCCCCCAGCCTCCCCCCTCCCATTCCGCCGCCGGACCCCGCATATGCGGCCGAGGGTATCTTCATTGCCAACGAGGTTAGTTGCACTGTCCAGGGCCGCCCGAGTCCAGCACTACGCCACTTGGGGAGTACAATCAATGTGCTCAATGGCAACGACGTCGAGCGTTGCTAACACAGGAGTAATGTCGATACCAAAGACCGAACGCCGTGCCAGCGCCATTTGTCGCGCAACCGCTGCCCGGTTCACGCTGACAGCCGTCTGGACAGCTGCACGGCGGCACCGAAGAGCGTAGCGCCTCGTGCGCTCGAGCACGAAGACGACGATCCGACCGGCTCCAGTTTGACAGGGTGCCCCCGCGCCCGACACGGTATCTCCGCCTGCGTCCGACGGGGCAACACCACCAGCACCCGACGCGGCACAACCGCCCGCCCCCAATGGCGCCGCGCCACCCGCAACCGACACAGAACCGCCCCCGGCGCCCGACAGGGCATCACCACCCGCACCCGACGCGGCAGCACCACAAGCACCCGACGCGGCACCACCGCCCGCCCCCAATGGCGCCGCACCACCCGCAACCAACACAGCACCGCCCCCCGTGCCCGACAGCGCAACAGCACCCGCACCCGAGGCGGCACCACGCCCGTGGCCGGTCGGCCCGTCATCGGGCCACTCAAGCAGGTGATCCACTGTGACACATTTCATTGCCGCGTCTTGCAGCGATGGGTGACAGGTCGCGACGGGAAATGGGCGCATGACGGGGCGTCTGCCTCAGTGGAATCTGTCGGTCAGGCAGAAGGAGCGTTGGACGACACCCGCAGTGGCTCACGAGACGAATTGTTTCCAATGCAAATTATGCTGTATTTCACTCCGAGAGAGCAGCGACATTGGCCAATCAAACGTCGTCGTGTGGAAAAGACATGCAGTTGGGCGGCCTCAGACGCATTCCGAGTTGCTGGATGGACACAAACTGAACCTGGATCCACCTTGGCGCCCCTTCCCTCATCCGTCTCGACCCGTCTCGTCTCGCAACTCGAGTGCGCGCCACAACGTCCAGGCGCGCTCTGCCCCCACCGCCTTCTCCGGTACGTGATTATCGCCGCAGGCACGGACGTCGCATAAACCTGGACTGTGCTCGGTACCGGCACACCTTCTCCGCCGAACGAGGCGCCTTGCGCGCCCACCCCTGCCCGTGCCGTCAGCGTGGCGGTGGCGTCGGGGAAGCGCGCGGGCGGTACCGTTCACGACGACGGCGGCACGGCAACAGTCGTAGCCACCTGTGCGGACGACGGGCGGCAGCGTCTGCTGCTGTTGCGCGCGTGTGCGCGCGCCACGCGAGGATGCGGATGGGGTAGGCTCTCCTGGGGGGCAAGAGCAGCGCGACCGCTGTCGTAGCTGGCGGACAACGAGGCAACACAGCTGTGGTGGCTGCAAAGGTTGCAGATGACGCTACCCTGCCGGCTGTGCGCCGTGTGGCGGCGGTTGAATGGCGAGGCACTGCTGATAAGGGATGGGTAGTGGACGTTGTCTGAGGAGAGGTGCCTGGTAAAACGTTGGTGATGCGGCGGCTGAGGGCGACGCGGAAGCGGACACGGCGGGGGGGGGGGGGGGGGGGGGGGCGGGGGGGGGGGGGCGGGGGGGGGGGGC
>Ga0115031_1001643_pt1 | contig 16555 bp, 25 predicted proteins | sample Maine_Asex4_meta_FD_87301 | JGI IMG/M metagenome (GOLD analysis project Ga0115031, IMG submission 87301) | Marine algal microbial communities from Maine, USA - Maine_Asex4_metaG | ecosystem: Host-associated > Algae > Red algae > Unclassified | place: Maine, USA | collected 2015-01-05
CGCAGAGGGGGGGGGGGGGGGGGGGGGGGGGGGGGGGGGGGGGGGGGGGGGGGGCGGTGGCAAGTTGGCCGGCATCCGGCGTGGCGCCGAGGCAGCGGCCAAGGGCGGAAAAGCGTGGAGGGGGGGGGACGAAGGGGCCCGTGGAAGACCGACCTGCGTCAAATCCGACGCCGAGGCAGCCACCGAGAGGAGGGTAGCCCGTCAGGGCGGGGGGGGCGGCACTCCGGCACCCGCTGAGGGCGTGCCAGCCACCCCTGCGTCGTCGCCGAGGACCGGCTGCCTACCGCGTGCAGCTTGGCCGACACGAGGGCGCGGGGCAGACGAGTCCGTCGGCGCATGTGATGCACGCCGACGCGATGAACGACGCCTGGGATCCCCTAACGCGGGAGGCGCCTCCTGCAAGGATGCCTCACTCCCCGCACACGGCAGGGTCGCGGAAGCGCGCCGTCAGGCAGTGGCCACCATGACAGCGGCGGCTTTTAACCACCTCAGAAAATGAAGACCAAATATAAACAACACGCAAGCCTCCCCGTTCTCAAAAGAAAAGCCACCGTAAGGAAAGCACTGAGTCAAATATCTTGCCGGTATGGGACAAAACACATACATGCATATCTCGTGGCCAAAGCGGGAGGAACACGTCTGTTTGACAATCTGCAGACCCGTTCTTCGGCAAGCACATACCAAGAGGACTCCTCGACTCCTCGTCCGATCGGGTCGCGACTGACGGCGTCCGCTTCCGGGAAGCCATGATGAAGCGGAGAGGGAGGCGTACGCAGTGCAATACGCAGCTTCAATAAAACCGCGCCGTGTTGGAACGTCATGCTCAACGCCGCTGTAAGCCCTCCTGCTGTAAAAAAGCAAAATTCAAGAAACCAGGTATTGCCAGGGTTCGAACCCGCGACTCCCGGACGCGACCCGAAGGTCACGCCTAATGAGAGTGGGTGCCTACTTCCTACTAGGGTACCCATGCTAATTCCTCGCGGTTTGGTGACCGCTGGTGCATTCGACACTTGTACCTGAGCGATTTTGAGTGAAAGTTTTGCGATTTCACATTTTTTGTTCTTGCGCTTCTGATGCTTTGATTTGCGTGGGCTTTGCTTTGATCCCTGATGCTTTCATTTGGTGAGCGTTTTGATTTGGAGTGTGGGCGGGCGCGTGCGCGGGCGAGCTGCTTGGGCTGCGTGGTGGGCTTGAGTGCTCCGACTTGGACTACTTGAGGAGTGCCCTTAATGGGAAGAGGGGCGCTTTGGAGAGATAACCAACAAAGCGCGTTCGCACACATACACACAAGCTCAAGCCACTCAACCACTTCACCGTGGTCCCCCCTCCCCTATTACCACTGCGTTTTGAACAAGCCGCACGAGGACGAGCAACAGATGATGACACGGTGGGCGATGAAGACAGCTGTTGACGACGGCGGTCGCCGGAGCAGCAGCGAACAGCGTGACAGCACAAAACCTGGCTCCCAGATATAAGTACAACAATGAAATTTTACCAAGTAGAACTTGGGTGCACCGTTTCAAGCAGGAGCACTACACCACCGTAGCCGTGCGGCCTCTTCTACAGCACATTTCTGTCCGGTCTATCATCCTCCTTCCCGAGAATGCTAGCAACATAGAACGGGGGTGGGGCGCCTCAGTACCCAAGCCAGTGCAGAGAACCCCCCGGGCAACTATTCAGAACTAAGCACCTCCCTCGTGTACAAGACAACGTGCCGCTCCCTCACAAAAAGAGTTCCCACGACGGCATCAATGGACGTCATATTTACATAGCGCATGGCACCGCCGAGACTAGAAAAGCACTCTGTGTCCCGGCGCTTCTCTGGCAGCCCATACGACCCCGGGCGGTCGGCCGACGACCGCACGAACTCGATATAGGCGAATGTCTTGAGCTCGCCGGCAACAAAGATCACAGCGAAGTGGTGTACGGCCCCATACACGTTCACAGGGACACGCTACTGCCTCCGCCCGCGTGCTGTCGTCTGCAGCACGTGCGACCTGACGCGAACGAGGCGGTCCCGCCTCCGATCCCCCGCTTCCTGCGACGAGGAGACAGTCCCGGCAACGTGGCCATTTGCAAGCCGCGCTCGAAAGTTCTTCTTGGCAAATATGTGAGGAGGCTTTTCGGCGACTCCTTCCACGACTAGAACTGCTTTCATCCGAGCGAGCTCTGCGCCAATCAAAGCAGCAGCAACTTGCCGAGGAGGAAGCAGATTCACGTTCGGCTCCTTGGACACCGTCAAAGTGCCAACCGGATCTTTACTGTCCCTTCGGCGAGGTTTCCCGGTTGCTTCCACCCAGGCGTCCGCAACGTGCGCATCGGCGAAGCTAGTGACCAACTCTGCCGAGTACTTCGAAGATACGGCAGTTGTCAGAGCCTCCTGAGGGAAGCGCCGAGACCGAATGAGACTTGTAAGTGTGCCGATGAGACCCTCTGCTGGAAACTGCCAAAACGACCAGGCAAGGGCACATGAACGTAGGTTTGCAGTCACGTCCAGCAGAGCCGCAACAATCGGCCGACAAAGGCCCAGCCGCTCCACTTTGCCGGCGTACACATTCGTGTAAAAAGCGTGGCAAAAATGCTTGAGAAGCTTGTCGGCCGCCTTAAGCTCATCCTCCGGCAGGGAGCTCGGTTTGAAACGCGGGCGCCCAGCTTGACAAAGATACATAATCATCTTGAAAATTTCATCAGGAATTCTGTCGGCAAGGACGACTTCTCCAACGCTCAAAGGAAAGTACATACAATCGACTGCCTTGTAGGAGCCCGAATACTTGTCAATATTTCGCAAAGACCGCGCTTGGCCGAGCGAGACGGTGGGGCGCCCAGCCTTGATCTCGCGGCCGCTAGATTCGCAAACAGACATTGGGATGAGGCATGGCTGGTCTTCGCCAAGCTTCTCGTTCTCTACAGCGAACAGCTCCCACAACCTGGGCACCACGTTGCAGAGTAGTACGTGCATAGTATCATATGGCAAAAGGTCGGTCCCAAGTCCTCAGAGGTACTTCAGAGCAGGGTAGCGAGCCTTGTCCGCCGGGCTTGGCCAGATGAAAATCCCGTTCCCCTTGAAGCCTTATTTCTGGGCCAAGTTCCAAACCGCAGCCTTGCTCTTCCCCGCTGCGCGAGCGTACTCGACCTTGGCGACGCCTGCGGTGATGGCTTCCGCCATCCGGCACGGCGTTGCGTCTCCTCTGACATCGAACCGAGGCCGCTTGGATGGGGGAGGGTCATCGGGGGCGTATGGGGCGTAGCAGTACCGGCGCTTCAGTTCGACTGCGGCAAAAATTCGAAACCGTCCGCCGTACTCGCCATTGCTGCCAACTGCTATGAGTAGCTTTTCACCACCAGGCATGTCCGTGGTCAACTGCCCGACGAATGCGTGCACAACGTGAGGGTCAGTGAACCCTGCCACGGTTAGATTTGACACCCTGGCCGCCAGCTCGTTCATCTCTTCAGCGATCGGGTGCAGGAACGAGTCCAAGTCCGCGGGTTTCCCCGGCCTCGGAGTGATTCCAAGGATTGGATGTGACACAATTTGGACTGTTGTGCTCGGGTCGACGGTAAGTATGGTCGCAATAATCGGCCAACCTTCGAAACCGCGCTGCCTCCAGGCTTGAAAACCGTTCGTCGAGATGCTCAGCGCGATAGACGTGTTTTTTGAGAAGTACCCCTGTGCGTACATTTTGCGGAAGGTGGTCCCGTCAAACCAGTCTCGGACGTCTTTCGGTGGGCCATCTGCGGCTGCTTGGCGTTCCTCGTTCATAGCTGAGACCATACCCGCCCCAATATCTGGGTCAGCAAGCATCATGCTCAGCCAGGGAAGCAGCGGCCAATAGGTGGTCTTCTTTGCGGACCGCCCATCCGCGCGGTAGGACCCCCTTGATTTGCAGCCCGGACGGCATGCCCAGCCTTGGCACGGCGGAAGCGGAGGCCGCACGCCATTCTCTGGTGTTCGAACCACGTGGTGCGGGACACCATTGAGGAACCCCTCAGCACCTCGCCACAGCAAAGAGGGCAACCGCATTCCCGCATATCAGTCAGGTTGACTGGATGAGAAGGGGGACACCCCGAAGAAGACGTTGGCCTGGGCAAAAATCCCCAAATAGGTGGAGGGGGCTGGCGGTGATGAAGGTTATGGCGGGGGAAGGGGTGGCGCGGGGAAGCGGGGGGCTGAGCAAGGAGGCGTGGTCGAAATGGGGAGGAGGGAGAAGCTGTTCGAGCCCAACAAACGCTGCCCAGAAGTAGAGCGCTGAGCTGCAAAGATCCCTTTTCATGGAAGCTCACGCCATCTGATTGGATGCTGCTACGTGTTTCTAGATCCATCCAGAAGCCCATTCCAGAATGATCGAGAGGACCAGTCAGAGCCCCGCTTGAATTCGCAATCGGGATCAATGGGTCTTGAAGCGACCGGAAGTGTCAGGATCAGCGTCACCCGGGGGGTGAAGGACAAGGATCCCGGTTTTATGCCGCTTCCGGTCCGAGGATCACGTTATTATTCCGGTCTCGTTTACTCGCTCCTGCTCCACGTCGACATGAAACATGAGACGATGCGAGCCTCGTACGTTCGGGCGGCCATGCTCTCGGCGGTGCCTGCAGCGACACTTGAATTTCTCATAGCGAGAGAGCTGGGCGAGACCATTTCTGGCATGGCGGCGGACCCTAAAACGCGGGCGGACGTCGGCACAATGTTGGCCGGCGATGGCATCCGAGCTGCTAACCCCTATGTGGCACGTTGTGTCCGCGCCTGGCGTCACTGCGCCGCCCTCTTGGTCATTCAGCTTGTGCGAAAGGCCGACGTCACGCCCAACGTCTTCCGTGATTGGACGCGTTTGGAGAACGCCAATGAAGCAAAGGGGCGGGTGGTGCTTATGTTCATGCTGCAGCACGCCCGCGTGACCGAAAAACCGTGACGGCTGCGCCGCTCTCTACAAGCACGTCGTCTTTAAAGTCGTAAATAGACAGATGCAAGGCGTTACGGCGCGCATGCTCAACGTTAAGGCCCCTGATCTGAGCGTCAACAGCGCTCAGGGCAGCGCTTTCTTCGCCTTCAACCTGTCGCACATGGTGAGTGCGGATGGCGCGCCCCATGAGCGGGTTGAGAAGCGCAAGAATTGCTTTAAGCAGCGGCTGTGCTTGGTCGTTGTCGCGTCAAGGGTGCTGCGGGCCTTTGTTTCGTCGTCGCACAACTTCAGCCTGGCCTGTCGTGTGGGCTTTGCGCACACGGTGCGGTCTAAGATTTCGAACCCCGTCTTCCCCTGGTGTACTCGTTGCTAGTTTGACTAAGGTGCAATGGGGCTCCCTTCTGGTCCCTGAGCGTGGCGCCTGTTCCTTCCGTCGTCGAGCGAGCGGGTGTCGCTCGACCTGGAGATCCAGCTGATGAGCAAGGAAGATCAGGACGTCTAGGAGGGGGTGTAGGATTCCTGGCGAGGGTTGGGACAATCGTGACGGGGGTGCAATCCGTGCAAGTGAAGAACAATATTGAGGTAAGTGATCTGATTGCAGCAGGTGCTCTCCACTATAGATGACATGAAGGACTCCACTTGAGCAGGGAAGGACACAGGTGGAGCTCCCTCATGCTACTGCAACGGAACTCGGTTGGTACTCATTGACCACGCATAGGAAGGCTTGATGGATCCGCATTAGAGTGGCACATTCGCTATCGCATGTGAGTGATCGATACTCCAACTTAACTGCCGCTTAAACTACTGCCTTCGAATAGGGAAGAACGGCTCCAATCCGCACCGTGGCCGAAAGCGAACGACTGGACCCAGTTTCGTTCGTCTTACCCGTCCGTAACCGTCACAGTGGGCCGCCACATTCACGACCATTGCGAAGAGTCGCTTCCTCCACAAGGGCCGCCGCCTCGGGCAACCACCGCCTCGGGCAACCGCCACCTCGGGCTGCCGCCGCCTCAGGCAGCCACCGCCTCGGGCAGACGCCGCCTCGGGTAGCCACTGCCTCGGAAACCCGCTGTTTTTCTGCTTTGCAGTGCAGAGCGCGGCGCCGCCACTCGGCGGCCTTCCACTTCCGTGACGCTCCGATCCTCTCCCCCGAATGAGGGCGGCTGCACCTCGAAACGTGGCAGGTAGGCGCGGCACACCCATCTCGGTTTTCGGGTCTGGACGAAGTTGCAGCAATGGGTTACAAGCAGCGCCGCCGCAGCACACCCATCGCCTCACCACTTCGTCAAAAAAGTCAACATTGTCGGCATTTGTTTCCCTTGCGGACCAACCTCAAGAATCACCGCCAGGCTTGCTACCGGAACATGGCCTTTCTCCAAGACGACGATTTAACAACACCACCACCGTCTTCACCTTCCTGTGTGCCGCCAACTCCTCTGCCGCCGCCTGTTCTTGAATTGGTAAACTCACGGGCCCTGCTCAATGGACTCCTGCCCGTCGATGATCTGCGGCGCGCCGCCCCAATGATTTCTGGGTCTCGGTGGTCGGGGGGCCCGCACAGGGCCGGTATTGGCCTGATCGGTTGCGCTTTCACCAATGGTTGTGAAGACTAGGCGGAAAAGCCGTCGGTGATCCTCTTCCAAGCCACTCCTGCCTAATACCACCGCCGCATCTCTTCTGTCCCAGAAGAGCATTTTCTGTGGTTGGGTAGCCGTCGAGAGACTGCGCCCCCCCCCTCCGTCAATATACAGTCGCCGAAGCCGGTCTGCCACACGCTAGCGACGCGCAACCATGACTACAACCGATTTTAAGGAGATTTAGAGCGTACGGTGCACCTGGCCGATCGCTCCAAGACTAAGCCATCAAAGTTCAACACGCCCGTGCTCAAACGCTTTCGCAACTCCTCCTTGTCGACTAGCGGTACCGGGCTCTCCAAAAAGGGCCGATGTGAGTACCGGGCAACAATAATTGCGGCGGAGAAGGCGACGGCGGGGAAGTCTGGCCGCGTCGGGCCAATGACGGCGGCGCTCCCTACGGCATCAAGCTGTCTGAGGGCGTTCAGGGAGGAGCAGGACGGGTGCACGGCCGAGCTGAGGTTGTGAAAAACGGACATCCTCCTGCGTGGCACCGTGTTCGGATTTCACTCGCGCGACATGACAAAGGCTGCCGTCGAAGCTATGTTGTTGGGGATTACGGTGGTGCTGCACGGGAAGCGGCGGTGGCATGAGAACGGAGAGGCGGTTCGCTCCAAGACTCTGAACCGAGACATATATCTCAACGAGCAGGAGGACGGTCGACCTCTGCACCAGACGCTCTTCACAAACGTCTTCGTGCTCGGCATCCAGCTCTACTCTGACGCTGCCTTTGTCTCGTGCTCGGGAGGTACGAAACAGCCCCGGCCGACCGCCGCTCAAGACAGATGCCTTGCTCGGGAGTTTCATCACCCTAATTTGTTTCATCTTCGATCTAACGACGCCTGACGTTGAGGTTAACCTAGCTGGGTATCTCTCGCGTGCTACTATTTCTCTCTTCATTCGCTCAGTGCACCACATGTACCCCATACGGTCAAGGGTTCCCAATGTGTTGGACGGCACGTCCGCTTTGCGGACGGTGGGATACATCCCCTTCATTTTTCCACGTCTCGGCGCTTCCAATTTCACCAAGAAAAAGTGCGGATGACGCGCGACGCCCTCTTGGAGCGCTGTCCCTTTGCCCTGCTTGACTCTGTGATCATGGCCAGTCGAGTTGGGGAGGATCTTGCAATCAAGGGGCATGGCAGGGTCAGAGTTTTCCCCCGCATCACGTTGTGCGCAGGAGACCACCCTGAGCAGCGGCACGTACTCGGTCTGCAGCTTAACGAGGGCATGAAGCCATTCAATCTGTCGGGTTGGCAAGGACGAGTCCGTTGCATGCAACGCCCCGTGCGTCAACCGGGACGTGCAAGAAACGCTGAGGTTGAAACTTGAGGCCGCTGTCCTGTACGATACGGGCACCGGAACCGCTCGGCGAAAGCAAGTTTCCGACGACCACTCTGCGTCCCCCTTTGTGCCTGTACTGGGGGCCGTCCACGGCTTGGAAACCGGCGGATGAGCCTGTACATGGTGTTCGGGTTTGATCTGGTCCACGTATGTATGCACTGCCCTGTCCGTCTGTACTGTGATCGCGATCTGTGTGTTGCCCGGTGTGCTCAGGGGGCCTTTTGTGCCCCCATCACCCGCATTACGCGTGTTCGATTTGGCTTCTCACAAGACGTGCCGATGTTGTGTTGATTTGTTCGGTCTCGTGGACATGGTCATGCTCGGTCACGGTGTCGCAGGTGCTTAAGGTCGGCGTTTTGCGGTTTTCGGGGGCCAAGATTCCCGGCTTCCTGCTGTCCGTCTGCAGTGAGGGTCGCCTGGCACGCTATGGCACTCCGCGCAACGTGTTTGTGGCCGTCAACGAGCGCATCTCAGAACTCAACCGCACTTGCTTGGCGTCTATCTACCCACCAGGTTGTATTCTCTCACGCTGATCACGGGGGCTGCGCAGATGACGCTTCCCAATTCCTCACTCGTGGACAACACCCCGCCGAAGTGGTGTTGGGCAGCTCACCACTATTCTCATGCCGTTTTGTGTCTGACATTGGCTTTTCGAGGAGGTGCAGCTCTTCCTGTGCTGGATGGTCTTTCAATTGCCATCCGCATCCCCTTCTCCATTGAGCCCCGCATGCAGTTGCCTCGTCTTTGCCGGCGTCAAGCAGGCAACTCTCAAAGGCAGCGACTGGCGATACTCCGTCGCGTACCACGGCTTCACGCCATGCGCTCTGGTGAAGCGGCAATCCGTGTATGGAGCGTTTCGCAAAACGAGGGTCAATGAGAAGCCCGCGAGCTCTACCGAGCGCGTACGTACGACGGCCGAGGCGGCGGGACAAAAACTGTCGCGCTTTCAAGTCAACGAGGTCGGCTTGTACGGCTCTGACGACGGCTTCGACTCGGTATCGCTTGGCGACAGCACCGATTCGAAGCGGGAGAAAGGCGATGACAGGCCTGTCGTCTCACTCCGAGTCGAGTCCACGGTCTTTTTGGAGCTGTTCGACTGCAAGTCGATGCATGAGGCGGTACCGGAGCTTGTTTCCCGCTCTGCCTAGCTCACTGGTAAGCTTTGCGGGGACACTCAACACATAAACACCATCATGACAGACGGAGCGGTAAGTGAGCTCGCGGATGAGGTGTATGATTTCGTCACGCGGTACGTGGCGGTCCTCCTCGGGACGATCAACAATCTTAAAGCTCATCGACGCGCCTACCACCTCCTTTCGGAGCTGCTGCTGCGCGAAAACGACATGGAATCGGCCACCAGTGTCAACGAGGTTCTGCAAAAATGTTGCAAAGCGATGTACACCTGCACGAACCAGAACATTGAGACCTACACCCACCAGCTGATGCGTTGCGAGCAGACGCTGTCGTTCATCTTGACAGAGGACAAAGAATATGAAATCCTTGTGACGGCCGTCACGGACGGGGGTGCCACCGACAGGAGCACGGCGGGCGCCTCAGTTGGTGGCCACCAGCCGGCGGCCACCAACAACCAATGGCCATTGACGGCTGAGGGGCGAGCTGACGTCAGAAGCAAGCCCGAGGACGACTACCCGGCGCTTGACCCTGAGTTGAGTGATCCGTATTGCAGTGACGAGAATGACAGCTGGGTGGACGACACCGTCCCCGCTGTTGCGCAAACGAGGAGACCGCGCACTCTGGGGAAGCGTGTGCGGGTCGAAGAGGCCGCTGCGGGAGATTGTGGTCGGCTGCAGCGGCTCCTGGCTCTACTAGGTCTTTCCGGCACCCAAAGTGTGACAGTGCGGTCGTCCCCATGCTTTATGGTGACGTTTGAGCGGGGAGCGGCGGACGAGAAGCAGTAGGTGTACGCGCCTCCATTTGACAGCGACAAGCCGTGGTACTCCTTCATCCGCGATAAGGTACCGTCAACGACTGCGTTGTCCACAAGTTCTTCGGACCCGGTGGACATGAGCAGCTCGTCGAATTTCACTACGCCCCCATCTTCATCGTAGGCGGTAGGTACCGAGTCAGTCCCTCCGCCGATGAATGGATCCTCACGCCCCACACCGTCGGCCAACACGTGCTGGGGTCTTGCCCGCTTAATCGTGTATCGTGTGGACGGCGAGACCTCTAACGCGGTGATCGTGCAGCGACTCGTCCCCGCCGCCCATTCCAACGGCTGCGTGACACGGAGTTCGGCACAAAGCGGCTACAGTGGGACATGGACATGGCCACGTGCCAACCGTCCCTCGCGGCTGTTCCCCTCTAGGCTGTTCAGCGTCTTGAGCAGATTGAGCCCGTCTTCATTTCGCTCGCCGCGCGCCACGGCATGTTTGCAACGCACCGAAGCACTCCCAACACGTCTGAAGAGCTTCGTCTCCACCGCTTCCTCATCAACAACTTTCATCCATGGACATGGACATCGTGTAAACAAGCGCCATTGTGACAGGCCTTATCTCTTAGTCTTTTGAGATGCACCGCCTACGTCTGCAGTGCCCGTTGTGCACATGAGAAGGACATCGGCGAGCCGACACATCAAAGGTGGGCGGGCTGGCTCGCTGTATGTCTCGTTTAGCAGTTCACAGTCCTTGCGGTCTGCACAGCTCTTGGTGGGCCCACCTTCTGGGGTAGCAGCCCCTTCAGAGCGGCCACCGCGGACAAAATTGCTAGCCAGTGTATATTCGGCACCAGGAGCTACCTGGCTCGATGAAACAGCTTGAAGGCAGCTACTCCAATGGTAAAGGCGAACTGAAAGAGCTTGTCTGAGCCTCGGTCTTGTCAAATTCGTCACAATGCGTCCTCCATGGCTGGGCTGCCCATGCTGTCACTATCTTCTTCTCAGAACTCTATGCTTTAACCCATCATGCTCAACACGCCCAGTTTGGCCCTGATTGAAGCTCCAAACCTGGGCGACTACGTCTCAGGCTCATGTGACCGGCCCAAAACGACTCGTAGTGTACAAAACGGTGGCGCAGTCCGGCAGAGTTCGTCGTTGTCATGCAATTAACCAAACCCATTGGCAGCAAGCACCGGCTGCGCTGCGCCACGAGCCCCGCTGGAGACGAATGATTGGGCGGTCGTCGAACAGACGTCACCGTGGCGCTTCACATTACAGCATCAGAAATAATTTGACGCCGCGATTGGTGCATGAAGCTGGAAACTGCCTGTACAGTAAAACCCTGCTAAAATGCTGTATTGAGGGGGGGACCACCGGTCGGCCGAACAACGGTAGTTTTCGATTGGGCTCCGATCACTCCCACAGAGGCCGAACGCAGATATGGCTGATTGGCAGTTCGCCAAACGGCAGCCTGATCAGGCCTCTATCCGCGTGCCCATTTTGGCGATGATATATAGGCCACGAAGAGGGGGGGGGGTTAGTTGGCAGCGGCTCTGGTCAGAAGGGGGCATGCAATGACCAGCGATAATGAGTCCACCGATGACATCGCAATACGACCGGGCGACTGAACCCTCCTGGCCGCAACCAATGCCCTACAGCGCTTCTCAGCGCCAGACCTCCATACCACAGTCTAGAGAGCCACGGGCCAGTGTAGTTGAAACCAGACCACTTTCTCTTCGACCCACTCTATTCCCTGTCCTTAACGACAGCACTCCTATTCGTGTTCGTACCCAATAATACCTTGCCTTCAAGGGCAGGGTATCTACCAACATGGTGAAGACCGTTTGTAATTTCTTTGAGATCTAGTGCACGTTGCGGGAGTACTTGTTGAGACCGAGGAACATTTTCTTTTCGCTCAATCTGCAGCACCTGAACGTTTCGTCGCCGTTTCTTTGCACTGGGAACGTTGGTACGCGTGGTCGGGTGCCTCGTACAAAGGTGGACGCCATAAGGAGGTCTTGTTCGCGCGTACGGCGCGCGACGGTGTTTATAGCGCAAGAAGCTGGACAGAAAGGGTCGTGAGGCGGGTTGCACGGTGTACGGGGCCTTCTGGCGGTGTGGCACGGAGTAACGTCGATGGTACTTTACGAGCGGCGGTCTTCGATGTCTCTGAGGGCGTTGAGTCGCAGTAAAACGCTTCAAAGCAGGACGTTGCAAGGCGCGCAACGTGACGGGTGAGACCGCGCGACTGTGTGCGAAGCGCGGCGAGGCAAGAATTGCGGGCGACTGACAAACTGCGGGATCAGCGGCCGGATGGCTCATTTGTCCGGTCTCCTCGACAAGGTGATAGAAGATATGCGCGGTCGGCATGTACTGTGAGCCTGTCAAATAGCTAAACAGGTTCGAGCCCGATTATTTGCGCGAACGTGCCGTCAGAAGATGGTCCTCGATCACAGCACAACTCCAGGCCAGGGTGTTTTCGCGTAAGCGTCTTCAGTTAAGAATGCTCCCTCAGCCCAGGAGTTCCCGTGCCCCCCACCCTGCTGTCCGCCGCTGCCTCTGGTCCCGCTGCTGGCCGCCGCCCCCGCTACTGGCCGCCGCCCCCGCTGCTGGCCGCCGCCCCCGCTGCTGGCCACCGCCCCCGCTGCTGGCCGCCGCTCCCGCTGCTGGCCGCCGCCCTCGCTCTTCGCCACCTCCGTCGCTGCTGGCCGCCGCCCACGCTGCGGGCCGTCGCCAACGCTGCTGACCGCTGCTCCCGCCGCTCGCTGCCGCCCCCACTGCCTCCAACCGACCCTGTTGCGCCCGCCGCCCTCACCACCTGCCACCCGCTCCAGCCGATTGCCGCAGCTCCTACTGCCGCCCGGTCCCCCTGACCCCCGCTGCCGCCACTGCAGCCGGCTCCCACTTTTTCTGCGGCCAGCCGCCCACGCAGCCTGCTGCCGTTCCCGCTGCCAGGTCTCGATCGTGCCGCCGCCCGCCGCTCGTGCGGCCGGCCGGCGCCTCTGCCGCCGGACGTCGCCCCCGCTGCCGCCCATCGCCCCCGCTTTTTCCCGTCGCTCCTGCTGTCGGACGCCGCCCCTGTCGACCGCCGGCACCTTCGCTTTTGGCCACCGCCCTAACTCCTGGCGTTCGCTACTGCCGCTAGCCATCGACCCCGCTGCCCGTCACTACTGGCTGCCGCTCCCGCTTCCGGGCGCGACCCCAGCTGTTTGCTGCGGCTTCCTGCCATTGCGGACTCTTAGCTGTGTTGCTATTCTCTTCTGCCTTGAATGTTAGCTGATGGATCTGGGGGCTTCACTGACTGACGTCTGAGGCTTGGCAGCAGGTCGTGGGCCGGGCCAGGTTGGGCATCGGATGTTTGTTTCTGTCATGTTGAGAGGAAAAAATGAACATGAAGCAGTTGCTTGCGCGCATAGTGGCCTATAACATGTTTCATAGCGCTGTCAGTTTACCCAGGAACGACTGATAAATGAACATAACGTTGCTCGTTTCTCATGCAGGTGTGTCTGGCGCACACCTCGCTTCTACCGATCTGATGCCCCTGATAGACCAATCCGGAACGATGGGTGGAGAAATCATGAACGATGGTGCATACGGCACATGCTGACACATGAACATTTTGCCTTCTTCTCAGATGCTCTTGAGGGCACTGGGAACTATGGTAATGCTGCATATGCTCGCAGACAGTTTCTTTAGTATATTTTCTGCACTCCTGACACAAATTTCTTCTCTTTCCTCACCAACCCATTGCCATGCCTGGCACTGCTGCTTTACGCGTGCTTGCATCGTTCAGAAACACCCAGTGCCCTATATCCTCACCCCGTCCACAACAGTTTATGCAGAAAAGTTGGCGACAAAGGGCCAATGCGTTGGTCGGCAGCAGCAGCAGTCGCTGACAGCCGCGGCGGCTGCCAGCGGCGGCGGCAGCCGCCGGCCGCGGCGGGAGTGGCAAGCAGCAGCCGCTGCGCAAGGCGGCAGCGGCAGTGGCCGGCCGCTGCGGACGGCGGCGGCAGCGGCGGCCGGCGACGGCGGCGGCCAGCAGCGGCGGTGCAGCAAACGAAGGGGGTGTGGCCAAAAGCGGTGGAGGCAGCCGGCAGCTGCAGCGACAGCCAGCGGGGGCGTTGGCGTTTCGTAGCGGAGGGGGGGCACTAGGAACACGGGAGGCGGGCGGCAGCTGGAGCGACGGCGGCCGTTAGGGATGGCGGTCGGCTGTGGGGGCGGCGCGCGGCAGCGGAGGTGGCGGCACGGGGCTGCTGCGCAGTGGGATGAGTACTCAAAATATTGGCAAAGGAACAGAAATAGGAGGGCTGTCGGTAATGACATGGGGTGAAATGGGTCGACAAAAAAACGGTCAGGAGGCGACCACACGGTCTGACAAGCTCTCGAAAGTCTGATCTGCATCTAGCGCACGCAGCGCGCCTTGAAGCATCTTGACCACTGGAGCCAACCGACCAACCAAACGTCCACGTGTGCGCAACGTGTGGCGCTGTCCCTGGCTCTCCAAAGGCAGAGCCGAAACTTGGCAAGTCACGTCTGAGAGCATCTCCACAAATGAATCCAGCAGTCAAAACAGGCAAATGTGGCACCGTTCGCATTTTGGCCGAGCGCGACTTCGCTTCCTTCGTCCACTCCGTCGGAGACAGCGCGGCGTGGCTGCGCTGCATGTTGCGGTGCAACCCGCGGCGGGTGCTCTTGGTCCCACATCCCGCGGCCGAGCTCCCGTGCGTCGCCGGCGAAGAGGAGTACGCCTACCTCTAGGACTGGCACGCACGCCTTCGCCACCGCCTTGCGGTCCCCATCGGTCACTCCTTGGCGCTTGCCAACTTCGGGGGTGTGGGCCCTCTGATCGCTTTGGCGTCGGTGGGCCCCGCGACCGCCTTGGCAGAATTTCGTGTTGGAGGCCGCGCGCCGCGCGCGCGGCGAGCTCGTAAGCGCCCGGCGGGCGGGGCACGGGGCCATTTTCCTGCCCGTGCGTTCCGGCATTGCTTTGACGCCGGCGTGTTTTCCCTTGCCGCCGGCAATAGTCACGCGGTGTGCAACGCCGTGGCTACTGACGAACGAGTACCCGCCCATTGTGCATCAGCGGCAGTCGCTGCTCCAGGCGTTCCCCTGCTACCCCATTCAGGACATGGCCTACGTCATGCTGACTGCCGCCATCGTGTCGGGGTTGCTGCGCGCGTACCGCGAGACGCACCGTGTCTTCGAGCCGTCGCCGTGCTGCTACGACTTGACGCGCAAGTTCAAGGTCGACGACCTCGCGCCGGGCGACAGCGGTGCCGCCGACGTCTTGGAGGAGTATGACGCCATCGTGAGGGCGGTGCCCTGGGCGGCCGTCCATGACCTACTGCCCTACCACCACGTTACCACCCGTGAAGCCCCCAGCTTCCTGCTGCCCCACCAAGTGGGTACCGTGGCGGACGGCCGGCGCAACTACGACCGCGTCGTAAACGCCTTGCGGTCGTCGCAGGCGCCTTTGCGGGTCATGCTCGCGGAGCTGCGGCTTGCAAACGGTGCCCCGCGGGCGTTGCCCGTGACGATGGAGCCATGGGCACTACCGGCCGGCTTCACCTCGCCCGACCCGGACCCCGTCCCGCCGCCGACGGAGGAGGCGGCCGCGTCAGCCGCGTACCGTGCGCGAGATCGGCGCCACGCCGACATGGCGCGCGGCGGCCCGGCTCTACCTGTGCCCCACCGCCCGGGGCCCCGGGACCCCGAGGGAGATGAGGAAAAGGCCAGCGCCGGCGACCCCGGAGGTCCCGACGCCTACTCCCGCGGCTTTTCCGCGTCGACCCTTGCCGGCAGCGCCGAGTGGGGCCCGCGCGCGGCGGTCCGCGAGGACAGAGCCGGCCCTGCTCACGGCGAGCGCTGAGACGCGACGTGGCGCAACGACCACGCCGACACTGCCGGTGACCGGCCCGGGCGCGGGTGGGCGTGCGAGTCGGGCGGCCGCGCCGCTGCCCCCCGTCGCGACCGCGACGAACGCTGGGAGGGCGGCCCCGGCCGCCGTGCCGACGTGTGAGACGATCGCGTGTGGTCGGCGGCCGGTCCGAGTGATGGCCGTGGCTATATGGTCGCCGGCCGTCACGAGCCCGCATGGCCCTCCGACGGCGGCCAGGGCCGCGATTGCGGCGCTTGCCGCGGGTGCTACGGGCGATCCCAGTACCTCCCCCCCGTCGAAGCCGCGGCGCCCGCCGGTCCGCGCCCCGCGCGCTGGGATGCCGTCCCCGCCAACGACGGTCCCGCCATGGCGCTGATGGAGCTGGGGGTTGCCGGCCCCGTCGTGACCCCCGTTCCGGGGCAACCGGACGTCGCCTACGATTGGTGAATGTCTGTGTCGTGGACGCCCCGTACCCCTGTGACGGTTACGGAGTGGCGGGACTCGCTGACGTCCGGGCAGGTTGTCGCCTTGTTTGGGTACGAGCCGTCCATCAACTGGTCCGAGGTGGGGCCCTGCGAGATCACCGCCGCTTTGGTCGAGTACGCCCGCAACATGCTCGCCGCCGACGTCTCCCCCTGCCTAGAGTCCCCGCGGACACGGGCGAAGCGGTTTCACGCCGCCCTGCGGCGCGTCCTACGAAATGCGGGCCGCCCCGTGTTGAATCGCAGTGGGGATAGGGGTTGGGGGATCACGGTGAAGTGGTTGAGTGGCTTGAGCTTGTGTTTGTGTGTGCGAACGTGCTTTGTTGGTTGTCCTAAGGTTCGCCCGCCTCTCCCAACCGAGAGCACCTCTCAAATAGTCCCCACCGGCCCAAGTGCTCCCCCCTCTCGCGCCCACACCGACGCCC
>Ga0115031_1001650_pt1 | contig 16535 bp, 14 predicted proteins | sample Maine_Asex4_meta_FD_87301 | JGI IMG/M metagenome (GOLD analysis project Ga0115031, IMG submission 87301) | Marine algal microbial communities from Maine, USA - Maine_Asex4_metaG | ecosystem: Host-associated > Algae > Red algae > Unclassified | place: Maine, USA | collected 2015-01-05
GATTGCCCTGCCTGACGCGCGCGCCCACAACTTCCCAACGCCCCCAACGTTATCTTCGCCCTGACCAAAACTGTTTTGCACAACGGCCCGATTATGGACCCAAACTATTTAGCCCTTTACGAAGAAGCCCTCCGCTACGACAAAGTAGGGGACGTGTACACGTCGGTCAAGCTGCTGAAAAAAATCATCCGCATCGTGCCGGAGTGGCCGGAGGGTTTCATCTCTCTGGGCAAGATTTACCACCGGCGGCGGGAATGGAAGCCCGCCTTCCACTATTTCAAGAAGGCCGTTGCGCTTGACGCTGATGACCGGGAATCCTGGTGGCACCTCGGCCTGGCGGCCGTAGGGCTTGGCCGGATGCGGGTAGCGCAAACGGTATGGACGAAGTTTGGCTTCGAGCGCGTGGCGCTCGACAAGCCGCTGGGCCTGGAGCTGCGGGGCGCTGACGGCTACGAAATCCTCTGGATGCAAGCCCTGGACGCCTGCCGCGGGCGAATCCTCAGCATCCCCCACCCCGGCAGCGGGATGCGCTATCGGGACATGATGCTCTACGACCGGCGCAGCCGCCGGGGCACCAACGTCGTCGATCAACGGCGGGTACCGGTGTATCAATCCCTGTCGAGGATCAAAAAATCGCCCTTCACCACCCACAGCTGCCTGCTGCACACCAGCGGTACTGCCGCCATTCAGCAGTTGGAAAAACTCTGCTTTGAGGCCGGGCTGGGCTTCGAAGTATGGAGCAACGCCACCCGCACCACCCAGCTCAACCGCAACAACGCCACCAAGACAGAAAAAGACAGCTTCCCGGAATACTATAACGACCTCGTGCCCAGCCCCGACCACGGCAGCACCCTGGTGGCCATCGCCGCCATCCACCCCGCTGAAGTGGAGCGGGTACTGAACGACTGGCAGATTATCAGCCTGGAAGGGTTTTCGGATTTGCGGGGGTATTGAGGAAAGGTGGCATACTTTACACACTAAAGGGGGGATTAGAATGACAGAATTGATAGAATGATAGGATTTTAGGGCAGCTCATTCTAAAACACTTCCATTCTATCATTCTAATCCCGTGTCTGAAAGGGTAAAGGAGGCAACTCTTCCAACCTGCAACCTGCAACTTGCAACCTATTTAACCGTTCCCTAACCCAAACCCACCGATCCTCGCCGTATCTTCACGCCGTAAATAAATATCAGCCTTGAAAAAAGCCCTCCCTATCTTATTCGGATTATTGCTCATTGCCCTCTGTACGTTGGCGATCAGTAGTTACCGCACTGCCCGGCAGGGAACGATCTTGTATGCGGAGTTCTTCACCCCCACCCCTCCGGGTGGCTACGCCGCCGAGCGGACGCTAACGGCTGGTCAGGTTACTACCGACACCGACGCGTCTATCCTCAGGCAGGGAATTACCTACCATCAGGAGGAGCGCTATGATTATGCGCTGGCTTCCTTGCGGGCTTACCTTGAAAGCAATCCTGATCCGGTAAATCCAAACGTTGAACTGTTGGCGGCAACGGCGGCGATGGCGAGTGGGGAATATGCTGAGGCCGAAAGTTATCTACAGGACATGCCCCGGGAGACCGCAAAGGCAGAAGGAGCTTATCTCTATTATGGGGCGCTGATCAACTTACGGGAAGAACAGCTGGAGGCAGCAGAAAATAAGCTAATTACATTAGGAAAATTACCGGGTGCAGAAATGTATCCGGCAGCGGAGATATTGGAAAAGATGAAGTAATGGCGTGAATCATTCACTCATTCCTAACATTCTCTCATTCCTAACATTCTCTCATTCCTAACATTCCCTCATTCCCTCATTCCTAACATTCCCTCATTCCCTCATTCCCTCATTCTTTCTAACCTCCTTCACAAAGGCCAGCATTTCTTCCAGTCCGTTGAGGGTATGGACGCGGTCGTGACCGGTAAAATCGTGCAGAGAAGCCTGATAGCCCGTCAGCAGGAACTCACAATCAAGACTTCCCTTCAACACCGCTTCAATGTGCTGCTCCACGGGTTCATTTACAAAGGCGTTGGAAAAAATGGTAAAGAAATAGTTGATGTCGGTAAGGGAAGAGATGTCGCTGAGTTCAGAGACCGCCACGTCGCCACCGAGGTAAATCGTGGAAAACTGCCGTTTGCGCAGCAGGTACTGAATGAAGAGCAGGCTGAGTTCCTGCCGTTCGCCCTCGGGCAGGTACAGGCAGAAAACGGGCTTACGGCGGCGCTTGAGCAGTGGTAGTGCGTCGGTTGCGGCGATGACCTTGCGACGGATCAGGTTGCTGATGAACGCTTCCTGCACCGGCGTAACGGAGCCGGTGAAATAGAGTACGCCGAGCTTATCCAGAAAAGGATAAATGAGCTCCAGCATCGTTTCTTCAAAGCCACGCTGCCGGATGTTGGTATCAACGATGTGGCTGAACATGAACTCGTCCATTTCAACCACGGCCAGGGTAAGTGCATCGGGCTGGGTATCGGGGCTGATGCTGAGGGAGCTGATCTCGGCTACGCGGGCAGCGCGCTCATCGGCGCGCAGCTTGGCGATCTTCGAAATGCGCATCCCGTTCTTGTTCAGCAGTGCGACGTTGAGCAGCTCCCGCAGGTCTTCGTCGAGATAGTACCGGATGTTGGTCTCCGTCCGCCGGGGCGTAATGATCTCATACCGTTGTTCCCAGGCACGAAGGGTCGCGGCCTTTATGCCGGTAAGCTTCTCCAGGTCACTGATTGAGTAAACGGCCAAATCGGGGTATTGAACAATGAAATTTATGCCTGCCGGAGGACTAACGCCAACTTTAGCTAATGGTTCAGCTTTTTAGGCACTATCGGTTTGTGCGCTTTTGGCTATTTTTCGCCAACCAAAGTTATCGGGCGCGGACGCAGGTGCCAGCAAAGGTAACCAAAGCAAGGTTAAACACGTATTTTGCAGCGGCCGGGCCGCTGCGTTAAATGTCCTGCTTCCTTGCTGCCATTAACTTACCTTGCACCTGCGTTCGCGCCTCCAACTCTGCTAAAACCTCGTACTGATGATCAAGCTTCGTTCCTGTCTTCCGCTTCTCTTCCTGGCTCTGAGCCTTGGCCTATCGGCCCAAAACTGTCGCTTTCAGCTCCTGATGGAAGACCTGGTGACGGAAGACGGCTGGAATGGTGGTGAACTTACCATCCGCGTGGATGGTGTTCCGACGGTCTACACCCTGGAGGACGGCAGCTCCCAATCCGTCTTTTTTCCCGTTATGACCGGTGATGCGGTGAGCCTCGACTTTCTGTCCGGCCCCTTCGGTGAAGAGATCACTTTTTCCATTCTCGACAACAACGACAGCCTGATTTACCGGGGTGCTAACCTCGATTCGGGCACGGACATCTTCGGTTTCACGGCCGCCTGCGTCGCCTGTGCGCCACCGCCCGCAGCCACCATTGAGCTTTTCCGGGTACGGTCCACCACGACCGACATCAAGTTCCAGCCAGCCGACCCCGCCAACAACCCGCAGTACCGGATCGAGTACGGACAGGGCGAAACCTTCGACCCCGCAACGGATGGCAACGGAGAGCAGTTGTTACGGACCGATACAATGTTCCGGGTCATCGACTTACAACCAGACACCGTTTACGCCTTCTGGATCAGCACCATCTGCCAAACGCAGGAAGATACCAGTGCCCGGCGCGGCCCCTTCATCATCCAGACCCAGAAGCAGGCCGATGTAGGCATCACGGCCCTCGCCTCCCCCGTCAGCGGTTGTGATCTGGGGGCGGAGGCAGTGACCATCGGCATCACCAATTTCGGGGGCGAAGCCCAGGCGTTTTTCAACGTTGATTTTGCCATCAACGGCGAAGCCGGCGGCGTTGGCCGCCCGCAGGACGGTATTTTCACCGGCGTCGTCGGCGTAGACAGTACCGAATTTTTCACCTTCGACATCAACGCCTTTCTTAATGTACCGGGTACTTACAAACTAACCGTCTGGACGGAGCTCGAAGGCGACGAAAACAACCAGAACGACACCATGGACTTTTTCGTGGTGCATACGCCCCTGATTGCGGAACTGCCCTACACCGAAAACTTTGAGAACAGTGACGGCTTCTGGCGCGGAGAGCACGAAGGCCGCAGCCCCTTCTCCTGGCAGTGGGGCATTCCCAACGGAGCATCCTTTGACCGTGCCCCCCAGGGGCAGCGCGCATGGGTAACTAACCTGCGTGGCGACTACAACAACCGCGAGATGAGCTACCTCTACTCGCCCTGCTTCGACCTCAGCAGCCGTGCTGACGATCCCTTCTTCAGCGCCGTACTGCAGCTGGAAATGGAAAACGACTTCGACCGCGTCTGGCTCGAAATGACCACCGACCGGGGTGAAAGCTGGACCAAAGTATTGACCAGCCCCGCCGGTTATAACTGGTACAACGACCTGCCCAACCAGTGGTGGGAAAGCAACGACGGCTTTGCCGCAGCGCCGCTGCTCGTTGGTCAGCTCATCGAAAACGTGGCCGGACTGGGCGAGATCCAGTTTCGCTTCGCCTTTCAGTCCAGCCGCGACGTGACGATGGAGGGTGTTCTCGTTGATGCCGTTAGTTTGGGCGACCGGGCGGAGAACAACCTGGCGGCAGTGACGGCGCGGGTAAGTTCTGCTTGTTTCCCCTTCACCAACACTGCTCTGAATTTCACCTTTGCCAATGTGGGCACTACTACTGCGCGGGACATCGATATTAACTACCTGCTTTCTGGTGCTGTTGTCACCGAACGCTTCCCCGATACGCTACGGCCGGGCCAGCAGGCAGTCTTTACCGCTTCGCTGACTTCCGCAAACATGTTCTCAGATCCCTTCCCCATTTGGGTCACCCTGGCGGAAGATGTGCAAGCCAGCAACGACACTGCCTTTGTCGAATTTGAAATCAATCAACCAGTACCCTTCCTGGAAGATTTTTCTGATGGCGAATATCCTGACCGGTGGAACAATGCAGGTGGCATATTCCGGGTTGCTTCCGCTCCGAGCGGAGTCCTTGCCTTGTTCGACACTATTGGCGTTACTGCCGGAAACAATAGCTTTAGCACCGCGGAATACACAGGGATTGAAGCAACGGATTCCCTGCGGTTTACCGTCACGCTTAGTGACCCAGGCACCCCTGACATCAGTACCGGTTTTGTAAGACTTATTATTGGGCAGGAACAATGTGATGCGACGGGTAATTTCGTCGTGATTGACACCCTACGGACGGGTGACTACGCCTTTAGCCTGGAGATGTTTGAGGAAGTTCCCGTACGGTTCAGCTTTGTTTTCGAAGCCATTTCCGGTGAAACCGTCGTTGAGTTCAACAGCATCAGCATCCCCCGCTGCCCCGAAGACCTCGGCTTGGTGACGGATATTCTCAACGTCAGCGACCCGGAAGAAGACGACGGTGTGGCTACGGTCTACGTCTTTGACGGCCTGGCGCCCTACACCTTTGAGTGGAACACCGGCGAGACGGTGGCTTCCCTCGGCGACCTGCCCATTGGCAGCTACGACGTAACCGTTACTGACGCGCTCGGCTGTGTGGACAACGTGGCTTTTGAAGTTGACTTCGGCACCGACGCGGAAGACCCGGAAGGCCTGCTGGCCAGCCTAAGCGTATCGCCTAATCCAACTGCTGGCTTACTCAACCTTCGCCTCGACCTGAATGAAAGCAGCGAGCTTACCGCAACGATCTACGACCTGACCGGCCGCGAGCTGCTGCGCCACGATCTGGGCCGTAGCCGTCAGGTGAACGAAAGCCTTAACCTGAGCAATTTGCCCTCCGGTGTTTACCTGTTGCGGGTGAATACGGGCCTGGCGGCGCGGACGGTGCGGGTAGTGCGTAGATAGGCTGACTGAGCAGCTTTTGGCATTAACCACAGAGGTGCAGAGAGGTAATCACAGAGGTACACTGTGGGCTGCTGTGCAGCTGACATCAGTTCGCACGCGGAGTTCGCAGAGTGTAGGAGCGGGAAGGAGAAAAGACTTGCTGCTGCGCAGCTAATCAGCTCACGAGCGGAGCGAGCATCCATGTCTCCCCTCTCCTTCGGAGAGGGGTCGGGGGAGAGGTTTCTTCGCTCCTACGCAGCAGGTCAACTCGGACAAGAAGTCCGTCGCTACATGACCATTTTAGCCAATCCCCATCAGCCATCAAACTATCTGCCCGCTAAAGACTTTAAGTAGCCATGAAGATTGGAGTAGTATGTTACCCTACCTACGGTGGTAGTGGAGTGTTAGCAACGGAACTGGGTTTGGGCATGGCCCGGCGGGGGCATGAGGTTCATTTTATTACGTACCGCCGTCCGGCAAGGTTGGGTAATTTCCAGACTAATGTTTTCTACCATGAGGTGGACAGTGGTGCGGATTATCCGCTTTTTGAATACGTGCCCTACGAAACTTCGCTTGCCTCCAAGTTGGTAGACGTCATTGAAAACTACGGCATCGAGTTGCTGCACGTGCATTACGCCGTTCCCCACGCCTCGGTGGCCTACATGGCGCGGAAGATTCTCATCAGTCGTGGCAAATACGTTCCCTTCGTTACTACACTGCACGGTACGGACATTACCCTGGTGGGCACCAACCCCGCCTTCGCACCTACGATCACCTTCGCCATCAATAAATCGGATGGCGTAACGGCCGTGTCCAAATCACTGAAAAAGGATACGATGGACAACTTCGAGATCTGCCGCAAGATCGAAGTGATCTACAACTTCATCGATTTCAAGCGCTTCAAGCGCGACAACAAAGAACACTTCAAGGCCGCCATCGCCCCGAACGGGGAACGCATCCTGATTCATGTTTCTAACTTCCGCCCGGTGAAACGGGTTGACGATGTGATCTACATCTTTAAGATCGTCCACGACGAAATCCCGAGTAAGCTCCTCCTCATCGGCGATGGCCCCGAACGCAGCCGCTGCGAAGAACTGAGCCGGAAACTGGGCCTGAGCCAGGACATCCGCTTCCTCGGTAAGCAGGACGCCATCGAGGAGCTGCTGGCCGTCTCCGACCTTTTCCTGCTGCCCTCGGCCAGTGAGTCCTTCGGCCTCGCCGCCCTGGAGGCCATGGCCTGCCAGGTGCCCGTCATCTCCAGCGACGTCGGCGGTATCCCTGAGGTCAACATCGACGGGCAGACCGGCTACCTCTCCGGCGTCGGCATGGTCGATAAAATGGCGGAGGATGCCCTCCGCATCCTGCAGGACGATAAGATCCTCGGCCGCTTCCGCGCCGCAGCGCTGGCGCAGGCCGCCCGCTTTGACATTGAGGAGATCATCCCGAAGTACGAAGCCTATTACCAGGAGGTGATTCGCAATAGCGTCAATACGGTGGAGGAGCCGGAGAGTGAGTGTTGATGAAATTTCCTATTCTATCGAAAAGTAGAAAGGCCACATTGACAATGTCAATGTGGCCTTTAAAACGTAGCGCGAGGGTGACTCGAACACCCGACCTCAGGATTATGAATCCTGCGCTCTAACCGGCTGAGCTACCGCGCCGTTTGGTTAAGCGGCTGCAAAGATAGGCCGACCCGTCGTTCTGTGCAATAGTTAGGCTGGATTGAATGACAAATTCTGATAGAATAAGGGGCAGGCTACTTCTTTTTATGCTTTCCAGCAAAACTGGACACAACTTTACTTCCAACAAATAAAAAAAATCCTCACATTTGCCCCGCCAAACGGAGTGACCCCTCTTTGGGATTCACGTCTAAAAGGCCGTGCGGTAGCTTTCACAGCACCCTTCTATCAAACTTTTCTATCAACTAATTCTTAATTACATGAAGAATATTTTCACATTCCTTCTACTTTTTGTGCTGGCCGCAGGCGGTATACAGGCGCAAACACTGGAAGAACTAAAAGCACAGAAGGCCAAAGTAATGGCTGATCAGGGCGCAAAGCAGGCCGAAGCCGATGCTTTTGATGCTCAACTGGCTGACATCGGCAAGCAGATTGATCTGATCTCAGGCTGGCAGACCGGCATCAGCGGTCTTCTGGGACTCAACTTCGGTACTTCCAACAACTGGGCGGCCAACGCTAACCAGAACAGCTCCTCTTCTACGCTGGTGATCGGCGTCAATGGCTATGCCAACAACATCAAAGAGAAGACTTTTTGGCGGAACACCCTGACGACCAACGTCAGCTGGCAGGGACTCGACAATAACACTAATGACGATGCTTCTGGTACCGATTTCCTCGAAAGCCGTAACGCTGACGTACTGATCGCTTCTTCACTTTACGGTTACCGGATTACACCGGACATCGCCGCTACGGTGTTAGGTGACCTGAACACTTCCGTGTTCAACTTCCTCAGCCCCGGTACGGCAGACGTTGGTATTGGTGCGACCTGGACGCCTTCTTCCATTCCTAACCTGGTAGTTGTTGCTCACCCCCTTACTTACCACTTCGCTTTCTCTGGTGCTGAATCTGTTGAGAGCCAGTCTGCCATAGGTGCTAAGATCAAAGCCACTTACGCACTGGAACTTCCCGGTGGTGTTGCGTGGACTTCTAACCTGGGCGTTTTCCTTCCTTACAGCAACGAAGAGACGACCATCCCGTTCACCGATGAAAACGGCGTAGCGATGACCAGCGAAGAAGGGCTCTTCGAGTATACCTGGATCAACTCTTTCAACATCGCCGACCTTTGGAAAGGCGTGGGTGTTGGTTTCACCGTTGGCATTCGTAAGGCAGGTTTTGAGTACCCTCCCGGACTCCAGTCTTACACGGCTTTGGGCCTGACGTACGGTTTCTAAACTGAACTTTTAGTGCATTGCAGGTGGCGCAGCCGTGGTCACTGAGCCTGCCGAACGTGCAGGTGCAATGTTTGTTAAATAGCCAGGAAGGCAATGAGAGCTCGGATGCTTTCATTGCCTTCTTTGCTTTCCGGAAGGGTTGTTTTTTTGCACCTGCGCGCCGTCGGCCCCTATAACAGGTGATATTTGATAGGCGATTTAATCGTATCCCGCAAATCCATCCATAAACGAGCAACACTTTACCCGGCCGCACAATCAATAGTCTCGATCGGGCTAGGGTGAAGTAGAATACTACAAGGTTTTTACGCAGCTACGATCTACGTCCCCTCATGCGGCGGCAACGCCGGCCCCGCATCCCGGCGGGTATGAATTTCGACGCCCCCGGAAGATACTTTGCTGAAGGGAACGATGTATTCGCTGTCTTCGGCCCGGAGGATGATGTCGTTGTTATTAATCGTAACAATTTCTCCGCGCATCCCGTCAATGGTCACCTCATCCCCAACTTTCATCTTACCACGGTTATAAAAACCAGCGAGTAAGCTGCCCATCAGGTGGCGGCTGGCCATACCGTAGCCGATGGCAAAAGCACCGGCAACGCCAGCCAGCATGATGGTAATATTCGATTCCATGAAGCGGGTCTGAAGCTTTGCCTGCCCAAGGGCAATGAGCACAATGTTTAAGACCAGAAAGTAAAAAACGACGTTACCGATCAGGCTCCCGGAGGTGATCCCAAGGGATTTACAGGTAGTAACGATGATTCTTTTCACTGCATCAGCCAGGAAAATGCCCAGCAACAGTACAACAAAAGCCGTGATGGCATTCGGGATGTAGGCAATAAAATCCAGCATCAGGTCGGAAACCATCTGCATCCCCAGTGCCTGAATGGCAGACATACCGAAGATGATGAGTATGAAATAGTAGGTACCGGCTGAAGCAACCTTACTCGGTACGATGTTGATGTTGGAGGCCCGAAAGATATCGATGTCCATCAGTTTTTCCGCCAATTTATCCACACCTACGGATGACAGTGCCCGCTTGATTAAACGTGAAATAATTTTAGCCAGGATCCAGCCCACCAAAAAGATGACAATGGCCGTAATTAGTGCTGGAAAAATATTCAGCAACTGATAAGTTTGGGTTTTTACAACTTCAAATATGGATTCCATGAGTGCTTCTTATCGTATAATCTCGTTTTGACCACCTGGCCCGGAAGGCGTTGACCGGTCATTTAAATTTTCCTCAATGCCTCCTCCTTCCTCGATGGTAAGATACTCCGTATCCGGGTTTATTACATCACCCCCTACCAGAACCGTAATGGTTTCGGCTACTTTTGGGAAAAAGAGCTCTACTACGTCGCCCAAAAAGTGATAGGCTTCCATGCGGGATTCAACATTGTGACGGACTACGTCCTGACGCACTTCAACGAATGCGTTAATTTCATCTTTTTGTAACTGTAGAAAACCGTTGTTCATTAGCGTTCAGTAGTAGATAGCGTACTCTCTTTAAAGAAGCGTTTAGCTTTTTCTTTAGCTCGTTTGAGTTGCATTTTTATCGCCGATTCGTTCTTGTCGAACATCTTAGCGATATCTTTAATCTTTACACCATCCTTATATTTTAACAATAGCAGCGTCCGATCAGAATCTGTCATTCGAAGTAAAACCCTACGCAGTTCGTGAACTTGCATATTGATCAACTCCTGATCCTCATCTTCATCAGCTTCAACGTCTGGCGGGTTTTCCAGTTCATCGGCGAACAGTTCCCTACTCCTTTTTTCTTTGCGGATCTTGTCAATACAAAAATTGTAAGTGACCGAATAGACCCAGGTGGAAAACTTCGATTGCCCCTGAAACTTGCCAAGATTCAAAAATATCTTGGTGAAAATTTCCTGAGTTGCATCCTCAGCTTCGTCCTGATCCCTCAACATCGTAATCGCTTTGCTGTAAATTTTACCAGCATACCGATCGTGCAGTAATCGAAAGCACGTACTATGACGCTTGTCACGGTAAGCGTTGATGATCGCAAGATCTTCCATCTCTGGTTGACAAGGGCCCAAAGCGTGGTCGCGAGACATGTATCAGGTTTAATCCGGGTATTGTTCAACAAAACCTGCCCCGGTGAGACGTTAAGAAAAAGTTATGGTCACGCAAGATAGTTATGAATTTTCATTCACATAGCACGATTTCGGAATAAGAATCAATTCATCGGCTAAGAGGTGCTTTTTACCCCCTTTTTTTGTTCTTACTTTTTTATAAAAGGCAACACAGCTGATTTTTTCTACGTTAAACGTATAAGCAATGAACCTAATCACGCTTTCAATAAGAACACCCCAATTACCCTTCAACGAAACCATCCGAAATGCGCTATTTGCTAATCATCTCTTTACTGAGTTATGCAGCTCTCTCCTTTGCACAGGACCCTGCGGACATCTACCACAAAACCGTTGACCTGGATGAGATCAACCAGTTTAGTCTGGACGTCTACGCCAACGATCAATTAGAAGTACGCGAATGGCCGGGAGATGACATCCTGATTGAAACCAGCGTCAAGCTCAACAACGGCAAGCCACACATCCTGAAGTTTTTCCTGGAGAAAAAACGGTGGGATTTGACAGAGGAAATAAACGGGGACCAACTCCAACTTGTCAGTGCTGACAAAACCCGTCGTATGGTACAAGGCACGGAAGGGGCTACTTCCGAGACGGTCATGATTGTCGTTTACATCCCCGAAGAGTTTAAAGAAGCGGGGAACAATACTTACCGCCGGCAAAGCCGGTAAATCCGCGAAGCTCATGTTGCGCCCACTCAGGTACCGTACCTTCGCCAGCCATGGCAGCCACAAGCTTTGAAATAAAACTATCCCCCGCTGACCTCCACGAGGAGGGAGCCCTGCGCCGTGCCGTTCTCCGGCAGGGCCCGCTGGCACCCGCTGACGTAGGAGAAATACGCGTACAACGCAGAAGCGTTGACGCCCGTGGGCGGCCGGTCTTCCGCCTTCGCGTGGAAGTATTGCCGCCGGGGGAAGAATTCACTCCTGAAACGCCCTACTCTTCGCTGCTGAAAGACGTTTCCGAAGCTAAGGAGGTAGCCATAATTGGCTGCGGCCCGGCGGGAATGTTTGCCGCCCTGGAGCTGATTGAGCTCGGGCTGAAACCCATCATCATTGAGCGGGGAAAAGACGTACAGGCGCGCCGCCGAAGCCTCCGTGCCATCCAGCAACTCGGGGAAGTAGACCCGGATTCCAACTACTGCTTTGGCGAAGGTGGTGCCGGCACCTATTCCGACGGAAAGTTGTACACCCGCAGCCTGAAGCGGGGCAACTATCAGAAAGCCCTCCACCTGCTGGCTGAGCACGGTGCGCAATCCGACATTCTGATCGACGCCCACCCACACATCGGCTCCAACAAACTGCCTAAAGTAGTAGCGAATATGCGACAGAGCATCCTGGCGCACGGCGGAGAGATTCGCTTCGGGCACCGGCTGATCGAACTAGAGCGTACCAAAGATGACATCCAGGCGCTCATCATCACCAACGAAGCGGGGGAAAATTACCGGCTAACCGCCAATGCTTACATCTTCGCTACCGGTCATTCTGCCCGGGACGTTTACGATCTGCTGCACCGGCACGGGGTACGCATGGAAGCCAAGCCCTTCGCCCTCGGTGTACGCATTGAGCACCCGCAGCCCCTGATCGATAAAATTCAGTACCGGCAGGAGCAACGGGAGGAGAACCTCCCCGCCAGTAGCTACAAGCTAGTTACCCAGGTAAAAGATCGTGGAGTATTCAGCTTTTGTATGTGCCCTGGCGGATTGGTGGTCCCGGCAGCTACGGCCCCCGGAGAAATCGTGGTGAACGGCATGAGCCTTAGCCGGCGAGACAGCCCCTACGCCAATTCCGGTACCGTCGTTGCCGTAGAGCTGGAAGATCTGAAGCCCTTCGAAAAACACGGCGTCTTCGCCGGGTTGGCCTTTCAACGGTCGGTAGAACAGCGGATGTTCGGGGCTTCGGACGGTAGCCAGCGCGCGCCGGCGGCGCGGCTGACGGATTTCGCCAGCGGCAAGGTATCCGCTACGCTGCCCGAAACGAGTTACATCCCCGGGCTCACCCCCGCACCGATGCATGAGCTGTTGCCCGCGGGCATCTACGCCCGCCTCCGGCAGGGGGTCAAAGATTTCAGCCGCAAGATGAAGGGCTACTATACGGAAGAAGCCAACGTGATTGGCACCGAGAGCCGGACCTCCAGCCCGGTGCGCATCCCCCGAAACCGGGAAACTTACCAGCACCCTGACCTGCCAAGCCTCTTCCCCTGCGGAGAGGGCGCGGGCTTTGCCGGCGGCATTTTAAGTGCGGCGATGGACGGGCAGAATGTGGCGCGGGCGGTTTTTAGTAGTGTAGTTCGGTAGTTTTAGTAATGTAACGCGAATCAAGAGCTAAACAGCCCCTCGACGCGTACTTCGACTCGCTACGCTCGCTCAGCACTTGCTCGGGGACCGACTTTACGGCAGAAACCGTCCGCGCGTTACGCGCGGACAGTTATAACCCAATCGCTCGGTCCCTGAGCAAGCACCGAGTGAAGTGAAACGAAGTCGAGGTGCGCGTCGAAGGGCCCATTTCATGATATTTAGCTCTTGATTCACGTATGTAGTCCTTTATTATGTCTACCATCCAGCCTTCCATTACTCGTCATCTTTCAGCAGCACTGCTACTATCCGCCGGCGTGCTCTACCTCGGCTTCGGCGTAGACCGGCAGCAATTTTGGTCGCTATTTGGTGCCTTTGTGGTGGCGTTTGGCGGATATTTAGCGATCGTTTACCGGGCGAACGAACGTTACCTGAAGCATTTGATCGTCCTGGGGATCCTACTACGGATAGTGCTGGTGTTTGCCTTTCCGCTGCTGAGTGACGACGTTTACCGATTTATCTGGGACGGGAATTTGATCGTGGCGGGAGAGAACCCCTTTGCGCACCTACCGGCTTATTACCTGGAGGCCGGTAATGAAGTTGCGGGCCTCACGCCGGAGCTATTTGCCAAGCTCAATTCACCAGATTATTACACCATTTACCCACCCATTGCGCAGGCGGTATTTACGGCTTCCGCCTGGGGGAGTCCGGGTAGTTGGTACGGTGCGGCGGTCGTGATGAAGCTGTTTTTATTGCTTTGCGAATTAGGGACGCTCTGGGTGATGTGGCGCTTGCTGGCGCGGACGCAGGTGCAAGGAAAAGTTGAAAAGAGCAATGATCAAAGGCATCGCCTGCTACTCTACTGGCTTAACCCGCTCATCATCGTTGAGATCACCGGCAACCTGCACTTCGAAGGCGCCATGGTTTTCTTTCTGCTACTCGCCTATTACCTGCTGCAACGAAGCCGGTTAGTAGCGGGAGCCGTGGCCATGGCGGCCTCGGTAGCGAGTAAGTTATTGCCGTTGATGTTGTTGCCGTTTTTGATCAGGCGGTTGTGGAAAACCGCTCCCCAACCCCTCTCCGGGGGAGAGGGGCTACAGGAAAACGCTGGGCGTTTTCGTACGCACGATTCGCGGAGGGAATCACGTCTCCCCTCCCCTTCGGACCTCGGAGCGGACTCTAAGAGACCAGCGGAGAAGCCGCGCAGCGAAAGGGGCCCGGGGAGAGGTTTTCTCCATTTCTTCCTCTTCTCCCTAACCTTCGGCATCGCCACCCTCTTCTTCTTCCTTCCATTCCTACTCTCCCCCGACTTTCTGGAGGGCTTTCAGAGCAGCCTGGAGCTCTACCAGCGTAAGTTCGAGTTCAACGCCAGCCTCTATTATCTCGCCCGTGCCTATGGATACTTCGACGTGGGCTGGAACCAGATTGCCATTTTCGGTCCGATGCTGGCCAAAGCCTCCGCCGTAGGTATTCTGCTGATCGCGCTGCTCGACCGGCGCAGCGACTGGGCCTCCCTGGCCACTGGCTGGCTCTTTGCCTTCGTGCTGTACTTACTCTGTGCTACTACCGTTCACCCCTGGTATTTGAGTGTTCCGATCGCGCTTTGCGTGTTCACCCGCTGGCGGTTCCCGCTGCTGTGGTCATTCCTGATCATGCTCACTTACACGAATTACCTGACGGTACCTTATGAAGAGAATCTCTGGCTGGTAGCGGCGGAGTACGTGCTGGTAGCGGGCTTCGGGATTTGGGAGTGGCGGCGGTGTATGTCGTAGAGACAGCACAACTAAGCGGCCCTTTTTTTCGTCTTATTTATGTCTTGCGCAGGCTTGCCACATCATGATTGACGAAAACCCTCCGCCACATGCGAACTTTACTAAAATCATTGCTCCTTATCCTACCCCTTTTGGGGGCTGCGCCCTGGGCGCAATCGGGGGCACTCTGCACCTGCGTCAGCGCCCAGGTACTGACGGTAAGCGATGAACTCACCATGCGCAGCGATACCGAATACGACCTGATCGGCAAACTCGGTGGCCAGGTGCTCCTGCTGCAAGACCGCGATACCAAGCACCTGCTGACCGCCTACGACCGCAATATGCGCCAAAGCTGGGAAAAAGAACTCGAACTCCGTGGCCGCAACATCCGCCTGATGGAAACGGTCGCCAGGCAAGACGGCACTGGCTTTTACCTGCTCTATCTCTACCGGGAAAGAGGCCGTAATTTCCTGCAGCTCGATCGATACAACCCGGCCGGTAACGTGCAAGACAGCGTCACCCTGGTGGATTTCGGAGGCTTCTTCACCACGCCCGAAGACCAGTCCTTCCGCTCCAACGACGAGAAGAAGCTGGTGCTGCTCGTTGCCGAACAGCAGACCAAAATTCGATCCATCGGCATCGATCTGGAAAAAATGGAATTGCTCTACGACATCGAAATGGAGCCCGAAAAATTCTTCTTCAACGATGACTTCATGCAAGCCGAGGTCACCAACGAAGGCGATCTTTTCTTCATCATCGAGCGAGACAACTTCCGCAGCAAACGAAAAGAGCACAAATACGAAATACAAACCTTCCGGGCTGCTGACCGGCAAACGGGCTCGTTCGATGTTCCGATGGGAGACAGCCTCACTTACGACATCTATTTCCGCTACGACAACGTCAACCAGCAGCTCGTTGCCGGAGGCCTGTATACCACCAAAGATTTTAACCGGGCCGACGGCTACTACTGGTTGAAGATCGACCCCGCTAATCCTTCAGGAGCCCTGCCTGTATTCACCCCCTTCCCCACCACGCTGGTGAGGAACATCGAGGGTAAGAAGTTCAACAAAAAGAACCCGGGCATCAATGAGCTTTCCGTCAGCGATCTGGTGCTTCGGCAAGACGGCGGCGGCCTCATCATCACCGAAAGAAACCGCCAGCTGGAGCGCCGCAGCAATGCCAGCCGCACCCAGGTAGTGAACAACTACGGCATCCGCCCGCTGGTCGATTATCACTACGACGAGATGATCGTCTTCAGCATCCACCCCGAAGGGAAACCACACTGGAGCAACATTCTCCACAAAAAACAATATAGCCAGGACGATGGCGGCGTCTACTCCGGCTATCTGCTGATGGAAAATCCGCGCAGCCTCCGCTTCCTCTTCAACGACGAAATCCGTTTCGAGAACACCGTCTCCGAATACGTCGTCAACGGCCGTGGAGAATTCGATCGCAACAGCCTCTTCAATACCCGGGACCTGAACCTGCGCCTGCGCTTTCGCGACGGCGTTCAGGTGGCGGCCAATGAGGTGGTGCTGCCGAGTGAGCACCGGAATAAATTGCGCCTCGTGAAGATGACGTATGAGGTGAAGTGAATGAGAGAATGGGTGAATGAGAGAAAGGCTACCGCAATAAACCCATGCGGTAGCAATTCACTCATTCAATAATTCCCATATTCAC